>Ga0272442_10003867_pt1 | contig 20773 bp, 15 predicted proteins | sample SSMForm2O_FD_200262 | JGI IMG/M metagenome (GOLD analysis project Ga0272442, IMG submission 200262) | Marine sediment archaeal communities from Little Sippewissett salt marsh, Falmouth, MA, United States - SSM-Form-2O | ecosystem: Environmental > Aquatic > Marine > Wetlands > Sediment ... | reverse complement strand
CCGTTAACGTAAATGTTACCATCACCGAGAATAGCCCCAATCAACTCAGCAGAGACCTGATTTCGCTCCGCAACTATTGGCACATACCGTTTTGCGTTTGAGATAGAAGCACCTTTTACCTGTCCCCAATTAGGGCCCTTGATTTTTCGAATTAAACGTTCAGGACGCGGAACATTCAGATACTCCGCCATTTGATTAAATGCCTTCAGAGTAATCAATGTCTTTTCAGTCTTCCAATCTATACGGATAGTGCGTTCACTAACCCCGAAAAGAGCACCCAACTCCTTCCAAGTTAGTTTCTTCTTACGTTTAAGAGAAAGCAAAAATTTGCGTTGAGTGCCTTTTCTCAAAACAACTCGAGAATTATCCATACAAATAATTCTCTCCGAAAGAAATATAACTTGTTCCTTTTTCGCTAGACAACACCCATCAGAAGAAGTTTTTAATGCTTAGCGCGCATAAACAAAGCAGGTGCAGTAATGCGGGTGAGGAAAGCAACCGAAAAAGACTTGAGCGCGGTTTACTCCGTGGAAGAATCTTGTTTTGAGGACGGTGTGAAGGAGGACAGGGAGGTAATCCGAGAAAGGCTTGAAAAGTTCGCGGGCGGGTTCCTTGTTGCAGAAGACGAGAAAGGCCGGGTTGTTGGTTACTCAAGCGCGGAAAAATGGCGTGAAGTGCCCAACATAAGGCTAAACCAAGCACCAGCATACCACGAGATGAACGGCAGAATCTACTATATTAACTCGCTAGGCGTAGCCCCAGCATTGCAGGGAAAAGGCTACGGGTTCAAGCTGCTCGTAAGCCAAGTTGAGAACGCGAAAAAAGAAAGGTGCAAAAAAGTAATAGTAATCACTTTTCCCTCAGAGGAGCATGACCGGTTCTTCTCACGCTACGGGTTCAAGAGAAAAGGGGAAGTAGCCAACTTCTTTGAAAAAAAGAAGATGAACGGGGTAGTATACGAGTACAAAATCTAGTACTGCCTGCCAACGTAAACAATGCAGTTAGCGGGCTTTCCGCACGCAATGCACTTAACCCCGTTTTCTGGCTCCTCCTGCCTTGAAAAGAGCTTGCCGCGCACGTCGCCGTGCAACTCTTCTTTTACCTTTGCAGCGCAATCCTCCCCCTCCATCTCATCAGTGCAGAAAGGAACTGCTACAAAACCGCCTTTTGATAGCTCGCTGTCAAGCTCTTGCATTGAAGAAGCCTTGTGAATCATTCCATTAAACCACTCATCCGCCTTGGAGCGCAAGCTCTCAAGAATCTTGGCGCTAGCATCCTCCAAGTACTTTTCAAGCTCCGATTCCTTGATTTTCTCGCGCTTTCCAAGGTCCCTGCGCGCGAGGGTGAGCTCGCCAGCATCGACCTCACGGCCCCCGACCTCGATACGGACTGGCACTCCGCGGAGCTCCCAGTGGTTGAACTTGAACCCCGGCGTGTTCTCGGAATTGTCGAAAACAACCCTCACGCCCTTCTCCCGGAGCTTTTTCTCGAGCTCCCTGCACTTGGAAAGCACTTTCTCCTCGCTTCCCTTGAACAAGATTGGGATTATGGCCACTTGCGTGGGCGCGAGCCCGTAAGGAAGCACCAAGCCCTTGTCATCACCGTGCACTGAGATTAAGGAAGCGTAAATTCTTGAAATCGCGGGGCCATAACACGTCTGCCACCCGTAATCCTTCTCCCCCTTCTCGTTAAGGAAGGTCACGTTAAATGGCTTGGCGAAATTCTGGCCCAGCAAGTGCGTGGAAGGCTGCTGAATGACCTTACCATCCGGCATTAGGGTGTCCGCCGCGTAAGTGTTCACCGCGCCAGGGAACTTGTCCCACTGCGGGCGCTGGAAGAAAAGGAATGGTATGCCGAACTTGCCGTGAATTATTTTCTCAGCCATTTCCATGTCCTCCCTGACCTGCTGCTCCGCCTCCTCCTTAGTAGCGAAAACATCGTGCGCCTCAATCCAATAGAACTCCCTGCTCCTAATGAACGGCCTCGTGGCCTTTGTCTCATGCCTCCAAACCTGGCAGGACTGGTAAATCTTAAGCGGAAGGTCCTTCAACCCCTGAATCCAAAGCGAGTACATGTTGTACATGGCGGTCTCGCTCGTGGGCCGCATTGCATAGCGCTCGCTGAGCTCGGAACCACCCGCGTGAGTAACCCAAAACACCTCTGGAATGAAGCCCTCAACGTGCTCGCTCTCCCTGTGAAAGTTCTCCTCAGGTATTAAGGCAGGGAAGAGAGCGGGCTTGTGGCCCCTTGCCTCGAGCTCTGCCTCGTAAATGGAGTACATTTTCTTCATTGTAACAACGGAATTGGGTCTGAAGACTATGAACCCCTTAACATTATAGCGGAGGTCGCACAGCTCCGCATCCTTTGTAACGTGAGTGTACCACTCTGAAAAGTTCTCTTTCTTGCTAACCATGACAATCCCTAAGTTTTAGCCCGGGCAGCTATTTAAACGTTAGACAAAAACAACTTTTGCAGGAAAAAAAGCTGCATTAAAAAACTAAATCACGTAAGAGTTAGGAAATATTGATATAATTATGGTGATTTGTTGCTGGGATAGTTGCATTTAATAATGAGAAAAGCCAAAAGCAATAATGGTTTTGGGGAGATTCGGATGCCACGTAAAAAGAAAGCCGGTGCCAGGAGAAAAAAGAGCAAAAAGCCTAAGGCAGCTAGCGCTGGAATCATGCAGATTGCAGAGGACGAGCTAGAGAAGAAGATGCTCAAGAAATACGGTGCAATCGTAGTAAAGTTTTGGGACGGCAAGAATAAGAGCCGGGGCCTTTTTTTGGAGGACGTTGCAGAAAACCATGCTGGAGACGTTCACTTCGCGAAAGTCGCAGTAAGCAAGAGGAAAACAGGCAGGGCCTTCAAGATTAAGACGATGCCAACTTTTGTGATGTTCAAGAAGGGAAAAGAACACGCTAGACTGGAAGGAAAAACATTCTATGATGCTCTCGACGTTTGGACCGAGATTCACAAGGAATAGCTTTTTTTTAGTAAAAAAGGAGTGGGAGCACGAGGATTTGAACCCCGACTTGCAGGTGTCTTCAGTAAACAAGCGCTGTTAGCGCTCGCTCCAGTTCCTCAATCATCGACCTATGCGACTTTTTCCGTAGACGCAATAATCCCTGAAAGGGATTATACGCATTCGCCGTGAGGCGAATCGCGCTTTTTGCAAGAACGCCTAGGAAAAAGGGTCTCAGCACACCCGCAAGCTCCAAAAAAGGAACTTGGGCGCCATTCAACCCTCCCCCTGTGAAGGGTGAGGGGCTCTGGAGCCTGCCGCGCTGCCAAGTTACGCCATGCCCCCATTCCAAGGAGTATTATTTAGCGCGTAAAAGGTTTAAAAACTACTGTGGGCTTATGGGTAGCATGAGGAACCTCTGGGCCATATTGGCACTCATTGCAGTAGCAAGCGTTTTAGCCGCTAGCATCGGCGACGTGGGCCCGGGACCAGACCCGTCAACGCTCCCATACGTTAGGATGAATGTTAAGCTCGACGGGCAGCCAGTGCCGGACACGACGCAAGTGGAGGTGGCCTGCCATGTTAGTGGCGAGGACCACGGGCTCCCCACAACAACCCTTAGCTGTGAAGGAGGGGTTTGCGAGAACAGCGGCTGGTACAAGCTCTCCCCGTGCGTGGACTCTGATAATGCCACTGCAGTTTTCACGTTCCACTGCGAGAGCTTCCCCCAGGACTATTCTACAGAGCCATTGCCAGTCAAAGGCGGGTGGACGCACGGGTACCTAGTAGAAATCGGCTCTGAAAGCGGTGACGTGAACGTAACCCACTTCGCACCCGAGCCCAACAAGAAAGACGACAGCACTTGCCCAGCCCTCTTCATCCTGCTCGGGCTCTTGGGCTCTGCGGGCATAGCACTGGCTGCAAGAGGGCGTTAAATGATTTTAGCGTTTTGGCAAGCGTACCTAATCACCGTGGGCCTGGAAACGCCAGTAGTGTGGTGGCTTCTCGGAAAGCCCGGGAAGCTGCAAATGGTACTTGCCAGCATTTTGGTTAATTCTGTGACACTGCCTTGCGTGTGGTTCGTGCTGCCCGGGCTTTTCACTAATTACTGGGCGTACTGGTTTTCAGCAGAAGCACTAGTCGTGGCCTCAGAGGCAGTGCTCTACGGCGCGCTTTTGGGCTTGTGGAACCGGTCGCTGGCTGCTTCTTTCTGGGCTAACGCCTTAACCGCTCTCCTCGGCCTCTTCATAGGGTTTTTGCTGTGAGCGAGGGGAATGTTTTTATTAGCGCCGGATAGAATTCAGAATGAGGTAAAGAGATGATAGGATCAGTCTCACAAGGCCAGTTAGAGCAGTTTGTCGCATGGCTCACAGGATGCTTTCTCCCACTAGTCCAGCAGAGGCTAACAGAGCTAATCCTAGCCCCTGAAACCAACCCTGAAATGATTTGGATGATAATCCCGCTGGCGATAACCACGCTGGTGATGACGCTTTACTTCGGAAAGAACTGGGAGGAGGAGCTTGGGTGGAACACTGCAACAGGAAACGCTCTCGTCCTCGTATTCGTCTCCATTGACCTAATGCGCCACTTGCACTACACTTCAGCGTACGAAGGCCTGTTAGCGTATTATTACGAGCCTTACAAGACAATCGCTGCCCTGTTCGTGTTATTCGAGGGCGCGCTGCTGCTGGTGCTTAACTTTTTCCACATCCTGCCAAAGCGGCTCACGTTCTTCATTTCCTCCCCGCTGCCAATAAACCTCATAGCCTACGTTGCAATGACCGTGGTTTACACTAACATGGCGTTCGACTACGCTACGTTCGTAGCCGCAACCCTGCTGTTCGCAATGCTTTACGTCTTGCTGATGCTCGTCAAGTACGCGGTGAAGCTCTCATCAGACTACGTTCGAAAGGAGAAGGAGCTCGAGCTGCGTGAAGAGGAGCTGGTGAAGAAGGCCAAGCTCCAAGCTAGGATAGAGCAAGAGGTAAAGAAAGAGGAGAAGATTGAAGAAAAGAAGGAAGAAGAGGAAAAGAACGAGATAAAAGAGCGCGTTAAGGAAGAGCTAAAAGAACAAGAAGAAGAGAAGGAAAAGGAAGACGAGGAAATCGCTGAAAAGGTCAAGGAGCGTATTGAAAAAGAAGTAAAGAAAAAGCCCAAGCCAAAGAAAAAGAAGGAACAAGGCGACACTGACGTAATCTAGTCCTGCCGCCGAGAATAAGTTTAAATAAAGCACTTATTAGAAGTTATGCATGCACCTGATTAGGGCGCCCCAGCAGCAAGCATTACCTGAGCAGCCAGAAAAGGAGTTGATGGGAGAGCACGAGCAAGCAGTCAAGCAAGGGCTAGTCGACCCCATAATCCCCCTCCCAATGGTATTCAGCAAGGAAGAGGAGCCTGTTAAAGTCGAGCACCCCGCTTCCTTAGCAGCGCGCAACATACACAAGTCAGAGGTAGTAATAGGCCTCAAGCACATTACGCGCAACAATTTTGAGCACGTTTTAAGCGCGGCGGGCGCGATTTACTCGTCTAACAAGGATTACTTTGGGGCTAAGCGCGTTGAAGAGCTCGCTTCAGAGCTCGGGAATCTCGAGATTTGGGGTGCCCAAAGCATGGGAGACGTTACTACAGAAGCAATACAGGAGCTCGACGCGTTCGTAAAAAAAGTGCAGAATGTGATACTATCCCCTGAAACAGGGCACGGGGCAAAGAAGGCCTTCAAGCTCGCGTTCAACAACTGGAACTACGAGCAAAAGCTATTGGCAGACGCGAGGGAAGACGGGGAGCGGGCTTACCGGGCTGAAGCGATTATAGAGGACAACATTAATGCCCAGGGCAGGCCAGCTCTTGTGATACCAATAATGCGCACAGGCGCGTTCCTAACGCCCACCATGGACCCCCTTAAAGGGCTTTCACTTGAGCAAAGGCAAGCATTTAAGCAAAAAGTAAGGGAAAAAGAGCTGGCGCTCGGAATCACTGGAATAGAAGAAGAGCTCAAAGGGATAAGTGAAGAGGTTAAGGAAGAAACGATTAAGCTGGACCCGTTAAAAGAAGGCTACTGGCTCCGCAGAGCGAGCATCGAGGAAGACGTTCAATCCCACGAGCAAGTAAGCGGGCTCAGGAAAGAAAGGGAGGTAAAGCACGCGCTGGCAGAACTCGAGGCAGCAAAAGAGCTAGGCTTGGACTCGTTTTACACCGTGCTGCCCCTGCGGATTAAGTCATCAACCTTTGGGATGGAAGGGGACAGGAAGCAAAGCCAGTCCGCGCTGAACGCGTTCTACAGCCTGGCTGAAACCGCCTTGAAAAACGGGGTTGACGTGATAGCCCTTGACGCGAGCACTAACGAAAACCCGCGCTCGCTCCTGGTTGCAAGGCAAACGCTCGAGGAAAGAAACCCCGCGGTCTTCAGTGGGAGAGTGCATTTTGTTAACAAGGCCAACAACCTCTCCCTGCCCCAGCATGATGGGCGGGCGAGGGTACTGCTAGTAAACCCCAGGCTGATTGACTTAAGGCAGGGGAAAGAGAATTATGACCTGCAATCAGATGACATAGCCCGCTACTCAGGCTGCGTGATAGAAAACGGAGTGTTCCGAAGCGCTGACGTCCCCATATTCAACAGTGAAGGCGAGCTCACCACGACCTCAACGCTTTACAAGCAGGAGATAGAAAAGGCAAAAGCCAGGAGGAACTATTACTGGGAACTAGCCGAAAAAGAGTTCGGGATAGCCGGGCCGGATAGAACGATTGAAATAGAAAAAGTCGTGGAAATTGTTTACGGGGCGCTCAGGACCTGCAACCATTCCAATGTTGAGCGCGCCCTCCAAAGCGCGCTTGAAAAAACAAGCGTGGAAACAGAGTTTAGCATGGGCGCTAGGCTAAACAGGATTCAAAAACACGCGCTGGAAGCAGACATTTCTTACATGTACCCCCAGCTAGACCCTGAGCAAGTGCGATTCTTGGTAGACGGCTCTTACGAGCATGAAGAGTTCAACGGCAGCACGCTGGCAATGAGCCTTGACAGGCTATTCCCTCCTCCGACAAAAGAACAAGTGCAAAAAGCATTTTCACACGAGGGAAAAAATGTTTTAACCTGGGCTGACGCAGTCAAGCCGCTCATAAGCGCTAGGAAAGAGCGCGAGTCAAAAGCATCTAACAAGAGCGTTAGGGAGTGCCTTGACCGGCTCTTCTTAACAGATAAACTGCTCCCCCACATACTAAAGCTGCCGCTAGAGCAAAACCATGACTTGCTTACCGTAGGGGGCGACAGCGATTTTGAGGGGCGGGTCACCCGCGCGGTCCTTAAAACCCAAGTGGCAGAAGGAATGACTTACGGGGAAGCAATAACAAACGAGTTACGCAAGAGAATCGCGGTACCGCGCGCTTATAACCTAGAGAAAGTAATGGCCCCAGTGCTCTTCCCGAGCCCTACTTCTCTTGAAGCGCGTAACATTACCTCACCCAACAAGGTCGCCTACCACGTTGACACCGCCAAAACCGCGGAAGAGCTGCTCACTGGCCTGCTGGGAATCCCGAAAAACCCTGCGGAAAGGACTAACGGGCAAGAAAAAACATTCGGGAGAGTGCACCGCGCGCTGGACAGTTTCTCGAGAACAGTCACCACCGCAGGCATAAAAAAACTGTACGAAGAGCTGTACAGTGCAACAAGAGACGCTGAGATGAGCAAAAAAGACATCAGGGAGACCGTCCGCTCAGGGCTAAACGCTGGAAAAACCACGCAAGCCCGCGTAGAAGCAGTAAAATCATGCCTAAAAAACACCATCGCGGACACTCCAGAAAAGCTCGCGTACTTCGAGAGAACCGCCAAAGCCTACGCGGGAAAACGGCGTTTTCTCCCTGACGCGTACTTTGACTCAGAAGAATTCCTGGGGCTATTCAAGCCAAGTGAAGCCCAACTCCTGGAACTCTTATACAAAAACGCCTCGCTCGAGATTAATATTGAAAAACAGGCGCTAGAAGCCAGCCTGGTCTCCTACATTGTCTCCGAGAGAAGCAAGCCTGTTGAAGTGCACGCGAGGCAGAAATTCCTTTTCAGGCAGGTGACACCCATCCTCACCAGCCCAGAAGTGCTTGGGCTGCTTTGGCCCGAGGAAAAGCCCAAGGAAGAAAAACTAAAAAACACTAAGGAGGAATACGAGAACGCCCTCGACCACGTGATTGACATAATACAAGAGAACAGGGGAAAGCAGTTCATCATCCACCACCACAAGGACGTTGACGGAATAATCGCGGCGCTTAACCTCGAGAAAGCAGTCAAAACACTTAACCCCAACGCTAAAGTAGAGTTCAGGAACGCCAGGTTCTCAGGGGAACTGAGGATAAGCGATAACACTGGTGAGACTGAAGCAGTTAACCTGATAGTGGACATTGCATGCTATGAAAAAGACCTCAAGAAAATGGAGGTCTCATTCGAAAAGCGAGGGGGGCGCGCGGTGATACTCGACCACCACCTCCACAAGTTTGACGTGGACTCTTGGAAGAGCCGGGAGGACAACAACGGCAAGGTAGTGTGGGTGATAGTGGACAAGGTACTGGAAAAAATATGCCCTGAGGAGAACATGCTAGAGCACGAGCCATGCGCCTCACGCATGACTAACACTCTTTTCGACCGCGTGCTGCTCAGGAAAAGCGGTGAAAAGCCTGCTTCAATGAACGCTGCAACAAACCTGGGAGAGCTCGGGGACAGCTTGTTCGATTATGATAAGCTGCTAATGCTCGCAGAGCACTATCCAGGAATAGGGGATAACATTGATGACAGGGTAAACAAGCTCTTTGTTTTAAGCAGGCGCCTAACACAAATCGCTGAAGAGCCCAACCCCGAAAAAAGGATGATGCTAATGAGGCGTTACGCCAACCTAGAGGATGACCCCCGCCAGTTCCTGGGGGTGGTGGACTGGGGTTTCAAGGAGCCCATTGACTATGACCTCGCAGCAAAAAAAATCGCGGAGAACATTTGGAAGCCGGTAGTCTGCGTTGTCCTAAGGGAAAACTACGGGGTACAAGCAGCAGGCATACTCGCTTCAACAATGGAGACCATGACAAAAAAGCAGAAGACGTCAATAGTCATACAAAAAAAACCCGGTGAAAAGGAAGAATACGAGATAAAAGCAAGGGGAAACCCGGGAGAACCCCCATTAAGGGAACTAGTTGATGCAGGGTACTTGTTTGCTGCAAGAGGCCGCGCGCTAGTCACGACAAAAGACACCAAGCCAATCGGCCACAAGGAGCTCGTGGAAATACTAATCGCGCTAAGCTCAAGCGGCGCGTTCTTAATCGACAGCCAAGGAAACAACCGCGCCCTGATAAAGCCTTACCTGCACAAGGAAGAAAGCTAAACGCTTTCAACCCGCTTTACAGACTCTTCAAAAACCAGTTTAGCGAAGCCCCGCTCAACCCTCATTGAAGCAGCCATATCATGCCCCCCGCCAGAAGGAATCGCGTTAGAGAACTCTTTCCTAAGCTCTTTTATCAAAAGGCTGGCGTTAAAGCCAGCGTCCCTCGCGAGCTTGTTAGCCCTGAAAGTAATGCCCCCAGAGCCATACCCGAGCGTGACTACCGGCTCCCGAGGGAAGAGCGCCGCCTTACGCTCATGGACAGCTGTAACAAGCTTCCCCCTAGGAGGATAGTCCCCTCTCTTAGCGATTCCGTCAACCCTGCAGACCACTAGCCTAAAGCCGTTTGAAAGCCTCCGGACCCGGGTCTTGTTCTCAGCCGCTTCAACCGCAGCATTCAAAAGCCCGGACATCTCGCTGTAAAGCCTGCTAGCAAGAGAATCGTCCTCAAGTATTGAATCATAGTACTCCAAGCCCTTGGCAAGCGTTTTCCTAGAGCAAGCGTAATCCAAGGCCTCAGCAGCCCTCCTTAGCCCCTCAGGCTGCCTTTTCGCGTTAATGAGCTTGCTCTTATCACCAATTAGAGAGACTAGCTGCAAGCGCTTAACCTGCTTGAACCCCAGCCTTTTAGCGAGCTCTCCCGCAAGCAAGCCAGTAGAATAATCCGAAGAGCCCCCCTTAACGCTCCAAGGGGAGACGAAAGCATTGCACAAGCCCGGGACCTCCTTTGGGAACGGGTGATGGTCGACTATGACCACGATAGCGCCAGCATCGCGCAAGAGCTCAAGCGCTGGAATGCTTTCCTCGTTAGCGCAGAAGTCCAAGCAGATTATGAGCGGGGGTTTTTCTGAAGCGCTTTGAAGCAAGCGCAGGTCCTGCTCGGCGTGCTGCTTGAAGAAGACAGCGGAATTATTCTGCTTTTCCCTCAAAAGCCGTCTCTTCAAACCGCCTTTGACGCCTTTTTCATCCATTAGCTTTTCAATAGCCTTGTAAACCGCTATCCCCGAGGTAATGCCGTCCGCGTCATTGTTATACCTGACTAGCACGGGAACACTGCCTTCGACCGCGTTTTTTAACAGCGCAGCTGCCTGTGAGACTGATGGCTTAAGCCCCGCCATCACGCTATCCGCAAGAACCTTGTTCAACGCCATAAAACCCGCTTCATTAGGGTGAGATAGGTGATTTAAGCCTTTCTGGTTAATAATATCCTGCTGATAGGGAGGCGGGTTGAAACGGATACTCTAAAGCTAAAGAAATTGGAGGACCTACCAGAAATTGGGAAAAACGTGTTATTCGTAGAATGCGCTTTGTGCCCCCGCTGGAACTTTTCAAAGGAGAGCATCAGCGAGCTCGTGAAGCGGATTCCCGCTAACCTTCTCCCTGTGAGCGTGCCGGTCCTCTGCTCGGTAGAGCAAGCAGAAAAAAGCCTTGCACCGCTCAAAGGAAAAGAGTTTGACTCAATACTAGTGTTCGCGTGCGGGGTTGGAGCTCAAGTAGTGTCAGAAACGCTAGGTGGCAGGGTAATCCCGCTTTTGGACACGAAGCAAATCTCTAAAAAGAACCTTGGAAAGCTTGAGGAATACTGCGAGGGCTGTGACAACTGCAATATTCACGAGACAGCCGGAATCTGTGTGAAGACAAGGTGCCCCAAGCACTTGCTCAACGGCCCATGCGAGTCCATTCTGGAAGGCGGCATGTGCGAAGCAAAACCAGAAATGAAGTGCGTTTGGGTGAGCGTTTACGAGAAAATGAAGCGCGAGAACCGCTTGTCAGACTTTGTTAAAGTGAGGGAAAAATAATGGTGTCATACTTACGCGACCTCCTAGGGGAACTGGAGTTCGCTTTCACCGCGGAAACCGCTCCAGAGCTTGGGCCGGGCACAGATGATTTTGTCAAGCGCCTGCGAGCGCTCAAAAAAGCCAAGTACCACCTAGTCTCATTAAGAGGCGCCCCAGGCTATGGCCCCGAAACAATGAGCTCGCTGGCAGCCGCTTCAATAGCAAGAAGGTACCACGTAGAGCCCGTGATCCATGTTTCATGCAGGAACCGCAACACTGCAGCCATTCAAGCAGACCTCCTAGGCGCGTCAGCCATAGAGGCAGAGACAGTGATAGTGCGCTCGGGAGCACAAAACAAGAGCAGGAACGCTGGGGCAAGGCCAGTCTACGACCTGGACCCCGCGCGAGCATTCAAGCTAGTTAGCACGCTCAACAACGGGAAAACCATCGCGGGCGAGCCGTTAAACCAAAAACCCCAGTTGTTCGCTGGAGGGGTCATAGCAGTTAACACCAGCCCCCTAGAAATAGAGCTATTGCGCGTAAGGCGGAATAGCATGGCAGGATGCGACTTTTTTATTACAAACCCTCTCTTCGGGCTGAGCAACCTAAAAAAATTCCTTTCAGAGTACGAGCGCTTGTTCGGGGAAGCCATAGGCAAGCGAGTTATAATGACCACGCTCCCACTAGCATCCGCTGAAGCAATAAACTCCTTAAAAGGAATCCCTGGCATCTACGTACCGCCAGAGGTGGAGCAGACAATCAACGCGGAAGAAAACAAGAGAAGCCTGGGAATAAAGTTCGCTGCGCTCCTAGTAAAAGAAGCAAAAAAACTGGGGTTAGGCGGCGCGAACGTAATCTCAGTAGGCGACCCAAACATTGCAGTAGAAGTAAAAGAAAGGCTAGGCGACTTATAACCCCGGCTAGCCCGGGCCTAGTGCCTGCAGGCAAGTGGCCTTAAGCCCCTCAGCCATTATCTTCCCGCAGAGCGAGCCATCACCAGTAACAAGCGCTATCTGGTAATAGCAATTGTCCTTGAGGGATGAGCTGTCCACGCGTTCACAGTACGACGCGTCCTCTTCGTTAACCGCCAAGTTGAAATAGCAAATGCTCCTAGAGTTCGGATCAATCTCTGAAGCGCATGACTCCGGGGAAGCCACGGCTGAAAGGCAGTTTGACCTAAGCGTCTGGTTCAACAAGTTGTTGCAGAAGGAAGTATCAGAGTACTCGAACACGAGCGAGTAAACGCACTGGTCGTGGTAATAATCCTCGAGCTCGCTTGAGTCAGAAACAATGAGCCTGCAGTAAGACGGGTCCCTGTGCTTTACTGCCAACTCGCTGTTGACCTTGTTGTTGCAGGAAACAGCTGTTGGCTGGTCAGAGATTAAGAGGCACGCTGAGCTGTTAAGCTTGAGCTCCGCGTAAGCCATAAAACAAGCGTCAGAAGCCTCTGTGGAAGTGCAGTTATAACAGTAAGACGTGTTGTTCGAGCTTATCGAAAGGCTCGTGAAACACGTGTTCTTCTTCTCGTCAGTGCTCATTAGGCCGCAAACCTTTGCAGAGGAGCCTGTCAAGCTAGCAACATCCGAATAGCACTCGTCACGGTAATCCTCGTCCTGTATCCTCGCGCAATAAGAGTTATCCTCTTCCTCGTTAGCAACATTGTAATAGCACCTGTCCTTGTACGACCCGCCCAATAGCATTTTGTCACACCTCCCGGGCCCAGTGTCAACAAAAAGGAACTGGAAGGCCAACATTATGAAAAAAAGCACTAGGAACAACGCAATAATTGGTGCAATGTGCTTTGGCTTAATGCCCTTAACAGTCAAGGGCTTTTCAACACTCTTCTCCGCAGCCATGGGATTAATAGACGCAAGCGCGCATAAAAAGCATTCGGTAGCACTCGCTTTTTTATACTCTAAAAACCCCGAAATAAGCTAGTGTTTTACATGGAAAAAGCAACAAAGCAAGCAGGAGAGAAAAGCGCTTTAAAAGCTTACAAGGAGTTTTACGAGTCGCACAGCGGGCTCTCTGGGATACCCTCCCCAAAAGCCCTGGAGAACATGGCTTCAATCCCCACAAGGCCAATGATTAATAACGCCCTGAAGAAAATGAAAAAGCAAGCGGACGAGAGCGAAGGAGACAAGAAAAGAGCGTTCGAGCTCGCCGCAAGCGTTCTGGCCCAAGGCCTCGTGCAAAAATACGGCGCCCACGAGGAAATCAAGGCACAGGGGATTACTCACGAAGAAGAACCAGGCACTACAAAGCTGTTTGAGAAAGGTGAGACGCTAGTAAAGGACTGCGAAAAAGAACAAGACTTGACGGACGCCGTTGATTGCTTTAATAAAGTGCTTGAAGCAGAACCAGATAATGCTAGAGCATGGTACCTTAAGGGAATCGCCCTCAGGGGACTCATGGACTGGAACAAAGGCACGGTTTCTGAAGAAAAGTACGGGGCGGAATCCCTAGAGAGCCTTACAAAAGCCTTGGAACTAGAGCCTGAAAACGAAAAGTACGCGCGGGCGTTGCTAGACCTCGAAAACAAAATGAGCGAGCTCGTTAGTGAAGACGACGAACTTGATGACATCAGCTTCGAAGAAACCCCGGAAGGAGAATCAGAAAAAGCGATTGAGAAGTACGGCCAGCAGTGCCCTTCATGCTACCTTGAAAGGATCAGGGAAGTTAAGAGGTTCAATGAGAATCTTGGCGCCACGCCCTCAAGCTCTCTCGAAGAACTCTACAATTTGTATGTGCCAGAACTTGAAGCACTAGTCAACAGAACAAATGAAGTGCCAGTAGACAAAGAGTTTGACAAGGAATACGAGAAGACCATCATAGAGGTTAGGAAGCGCTTGATTCCTGCTGAAGCACACATGATAAAAACTATTAAGAAGCTAAACGAAAACGGCAGCATCTCCGGAATGGAGTTCGCGCTCACCAGCACTTTCACGAACATGCGTTCAACAATGACGGGAATAGAAGACAAGATTGCAGAGCTCCCGTTCAAAGACCGCATGGCCGCTAGGGAATACGTGGACTACAACCCCGAAGCAAGCTGGGAAGAAGTACAGGAGAAAACCGGGGTCAAGCCGAAGAAAGCGAATAAAAAAAAAGCAATGACTCCGGCTGAGAAAGAAATATATCTCGCGCTGAAAAAGCTCGAGAAAGAAAAAGACGAGTGGCAGATGTCTCTTATTATGCTCGATATCGAGAACGTGGTCGGGAAAGTAGACGACGCGGACTTTCAAAAGAAAATCGTGGACTCGCTAGAGCCGTACCTAACAGCGGATTGTTTCATTATGAACGTGCGCATGGCTCCCGCACAAGTCCTCAGCAAAATCAATTACAAGGACAATAAGCTCAAGGAAAGCGTTAAGGAAAAGCTTTACTCCGTCATTTACTATGACAATTACACTAATACTAGCGCCATCTTCGGTTTTGCAGAGCTCGGCGGCGATGACGCTACTGCAGAAAGACTGCTGGACCTGGAGGACACACTAGTAACACGATTCCCAGACATTAGGGGATTGACGCACGCAGAAATAATCCGGTCTACTATTCTCTGCTTGAGGAAGATTGATTACAATGATGCAGACGTGCAATCGAGAGCCGTGGATTACCTATGCAAACAGCTCAGGATGGGCGGGTCTCACCCCTCTGCAACAGGGAATGCCGCGATAAGCCTGAGCAGAATGAAGTACCTGAACCGCACGCTTGAAGCAAGAGCTGCGAACGCGCTCATCCAGGCAATGAATGATTACATTGTGCCAACCCAGTCCATAGTTGAAGCACTCGGAGAGTTCGAGTATTCGAATGACAAGCTCAGGGAAAAAGCGCTCGCGGAGCTGAAAGCCCTGCCGGAAAAGATAAAACACGATGAAAACGAGTCATGGCGAGAAAGCGTCAGCAAATACGCTAGGGAAGCAGCCCAAAAACTTGAGAAGCCCAAGAAAAAGGGCAAAAAAGGAGTCTTCAAGAAACTGTTTAAGAAAAAAGACTCCGAATAAGAAGAAATACGAACGCCTAGCTAGCGCTAGGAAGCGCGTTAAAAGGTTCTGAATAGAGGTTGACAGAGGGGGTGGGTGGGGAACCCTCGTGCCAACATATTCAGACTAAAATAAGCAGTAAAAATAAAACTGCCGCGCGTGGAATGAAAAGCGAATGTTTCGTACTCGTTTTGACGCCAGGTATGGCGAGCGATGAACTTTAGTAGCAGCGGGCTCGCAATTCGCTTGCGCTCAAAGCTTACACCCCTGCCCTATCAAAGGAATCTGCTATTCCCGTTCGTGAACGGCCTCGTTTTGAGAACGGCTTCGACCTTAGATGCTTTCAGGTCTTATCTGTTGGCGCGTGGCTGCCCGGCAATGCATGACACAACCGGTAGACTAGAGGCGCCGTCTCCTCGTTCCTCTCGTACTCAAGGAGACTTTCTCTCAGGCCGTAAAACACTCCCAGGAGATACTACCGTACTGTCTCGCGACGTACTGAACCCAGCTCGTGTAAGTCTTTAATGGATGAACAACCCAACCATTGGGGGCTCCTGCACCCCCAGGATGACTTAAGCCGACAGCGATGTACCAAACCGCGGGGTCGATATATACCTTAGCCAACCCGAAGGCGGGCTAAAAGGGTATTTGAGTTCTTCTAACTCATGTTATTGCTTTAGATCATCGCGCCCCCCTATATCGCAAAAGAGGCACTCAGCATATCAACACTCTCGCTAGTACTAGTCATACTAACACGAAGCCAATGGCTCCACTAGTAATCTCTCGGAATTGAATGTGTATTTCTCGGAATTATTCTCTTAGGGAACTAAAATGAAGACCATGGCTCCAATCAAAGAGCGAGAAGAATCTCTCGCCCGCGACGAGCCTGTTACCCCCGAGGTAGCTTTTCTGGCAGCTTGGGCTCCCAACAAAAGAGCACCAAGGTTCGTTAAGCCCGACTTTCGTCCCTGCACCCCACGCTTTTCGGAGTACAGTCAACCCTGCATTTGTCTTTAACCCTTGACGGCGGATTTCTGACCCGCCTAAGCAGAATTTTGGGCGCCTTTGTTTCCTTATCGAAGGCGTACCGCCCCAGTCAAACTATCCATCTGCCGCTGTCCCTGATTGGTAAGACGTGCCGCAAGTGAAGAGTAGTGTTTCACTTTTGCCTCCACACCCTCCGCAAAGGATGCTTCGAAGGCTCCTACTTACGCTGTGCAACAATCACAGCACATCAACAACAGACTATAGTAAAGCTCTACGGGGTCTTCGTTTCCCCCTGGAAGTCCTCGGCATATGCACCGAGTAGTGAGTTCACATGGTCCACGGTAGGGACAGTGGGACACTCGTTATGCCATTCATGCAAGCCGCCAATTAAGCGGCGAGGTATTACGCTACCTTAAGCAACTTATCACTGCATTACTGCAATGGTTGGACTATATCACCACCTCATTTCTGAGGTGTCTGGCGTGTAGTCTCTGAGGATCCTGCTAAACTATCCAAAACTTCGCTTAACGTGTATCTTCTTTGTTTTCCGTCAAGGTTCATTTTGAAAGCTTGCGTGATCAAGTACTTGAATTTCTCCAAGTTTGCATGTTCCTTTTTTTCCAAGCCCGAAACAATCCGTTCAAACAAACGAAAATCATCAGACTTAACAAGCAACTTACGTCGCTCGAAAAAAGGGATTACTTTTTCGGCTAACTGTCTCCTATTATCAACGGTGAACTGGAGCGTGTGCTCCTGTCCATGCTTTGCCTCAATACGACCGCATTTCAGCTCCGCCTTAAATAACTCCAAAACAGCACGGTTCTTTTCATGTTGTGTAACATGAAACACTGGGTCCAAGACCCAGCCGAAGCGCGTGTCCTTTTGTTTCTTTAAAGCAACGCTGAAGCAGCCTTCAGCATCAGCGAATCCGACAAGATAATAGTGCAGTTGAATTCTTTTCTTCGGGAGCTTACTAGGCTCCACGAATTTTGAGTACTCGCTTAACATATTATCACCTACAGTTTCCTGCTGATTGCCCTCATTGTCCAAAAGCATTTTCCCTTACTAAGGAGCTTTGGACTCTGGGTTTCCAGCATATAGCCAGATTTATTGCGACCCCCTATGTCGAGGGTCAGAGTTACCCCCGCTCTTTGCCGGCGCTTTGCTCTGTTGAACCAGAGTTTGACGTACCGGTAGTGAGCAGGCATCGGCCATAATACAAGACCTTACGGTTTAGCTATGACCTGTGTTTTTGATAAACAGTCGGAGTCCCCTTGTCACTGCGACCTGCGGACGCACCATAAAGATACGACTGCAGGCACCCCTTCTACCAAAGGTACAGGGCCAACTTGCCGAGTTCCCTTACCGCGGTTATCCATCTACGCCTTGGCCTATTCAGCCAGCAACACCTGTGCAGGTTCTAGGTACGATCTGCTGGAATCGGAATCATTCCCTTTTCAAGGGCTCAAGGACTCAACGAAACCCCTTGCGGGGCCATTCCCAAAGTTAGACCACTTCTCCTCATAAAGAGTCTCCATGGTCTTGCAATGGTTAGACAGAATCTCTTCTGCTCCGCCTATCCCCAAGCGTCAAGAATGAAACTTGTGTTACCACGTCTATCCAACAGGCACTGGAATCTTAACCAGTTTCCCTTTCGTCCCCTAGTAATTAGCTGGGGCCTTAGGATCGGCTTACTCTTGACCGACGATCGTTGTCAAGAAACCCGTGTGCTTGCGGCGTCCAGGATTCTCACCTGGATCTGGATGTTACTAACACCAGGATATGCATTCCTGATAGATCCACAGGACCTTACGACCCTGCTTCGCATCTTTCAGGACGCCCTCCTACCAGATAACCAGTACAACTGGTCCTTCGAGGTATCGGCGACTGGCTTAGCCCCAATAATCTTCGGAAGCAGTACTCTCTACCGGTCCGCTATTACGCGTTGTTTAAAGGATGGCTGCTTCTGAGCCTACCTTCCGGCTGTCTAAGAGGAGTACCTCCTTATGGCTTCGCACTTAGCCAGTTCTTGGGGGCCTTAACCTCGAGATTGGTCGTTCCCATTACGTCCTTCTGGCTTACCCAGAAGCAACCGACTCCCACGGTCTACAAAGACTGAAGATTCGGAGTTTGATAAGCTGGTGAGGCCTCTCGGCCCCGTTCCCTCTAATCAGTGCTCTACCCCTCAATCATTCTCGCGTGAGGCTATCCTAAGGATACTTCGGAGGGGACCCGATATCGCCAAGTTCGATAGGACTATCACCCCTAAACGTAGGTCACCTAAGCAGATATACTAGCACTAGTTGCGAGCCTCCACCAGTCGGAAGACCGGCTTCGCTCTGCCCACGTATAGATCACATTGGCTTCGGGTCTCTAGGAAGTGATTCACGGCTGTTTCCAACCGCGCCCCTCACACCACGAAGGTGCTGCGGGCAATCGCTTTCGCTCCGCCTTTCGGCTCACCACTCCCAGGAACTCCCTGGCTCTCGAATCGAGAAGAAAGATAAGACGCCGCTACCCAGTGTCGCTCACAGGATTTCTCCAGCCCGCTTCCACTGAGGTCAACGCTTTCACGCCTTATCAACCTGTCACCACCTAGTTTCAGTCTCTTTTCATTCCCCTTCCGGGGTTCTTTTCAGCTTTCCCTCGCGGTACTAGTTCGCTATCGGTCTCAGGTTATATTTAGAGTTGGAAGTTGCTCCTCCCATATTCGTGCCGGATCACCAACCGACACTACTCTCTCAGCGCACTCTCCCAAATTCTTATCCTACGAGGCTATCACTCTCTATAGCGCCGTATCCCAACGGACTTCGGATCAAAAAAGGGAGAAACGCGCCACCACATTTCCCAAGCTGTTGCCAGCAGGGATTCGGTATGCTACTATTCCGCTTTCGTTCGCACTAATAACGGAATCCCAATTGGTTTCTTTTCTAGCGGGTACTAAGATGTTTCAATTCCCCGCATTGCGCTCTCATAATCCAATGGATCATGAGTAATTCAGGTATCCCTGGTTCAAAGGCTGCATGCGCCTACCCAGGGCTTATCGCAGCTTGCCACGCCCTTCATCGCTTCCTGAGCCTAGCCATCCACTAAGTGGCAGTAACTCACCACACCCGGTTTTTTCCCGAGTGAGAAACATTCGTCTCTTCATCCACGTGCGGCCCAAACCCGCTAGAGGCGGGCCACCAATCGCGAAAACCTCGCGACCAGCTCGCAAATCGGCCGAAACCGAATTGCTAATTCTTCGCCCGAAGGCGAAAAATCTTTCAACAAAACCGGCGAACCGGCCTGATGAACATGATGTAACAATCTCGTCCTTCTTTCCCGGGGGTTTCTTGCACCCTTTCACAGGAAGAAAGGCCCATGGACTTGGCGAGACTTTCGCCACAGCCTCATGCTGAGATTGTGGGCTTCGAACTCGCGGCCTCCTGCTTGCAAAGCAGGCGCTCTACCAGACTGAGCTACAAGCCCATGTAATTGCCTAACGGCTTCAAGAGTTTTAAGGAGAGCAATAACAGTTTAAAACGCGCCTTGCACATTACTCGATGATATACCTCTAAGAGATATATATGGAGGTGATCTATCCGCAGGTTCCCCTACGGATACCTTGTTACGACTTAACCCCCCTCATGAAGCACTAGTTCGAGTGCACCAATAAAGCGCAACCTCACTAACACCTCACTTGGGTGATTTGACGGGCGGTGTGTGCAAGGAGCGGGGACGTATTCACCGCGCGTTGTTGACACGCGATTACTAGGGATTCCAGTTTCATGAGGGCGAGTTTCAGCCCTCAATCCAAACTAAGGCAGAGTTTAGGGATTAGCTCCTCCTTTCGGAGTGGCAACCCATTGTCTCTGTCATTGTATGCCACGTGTAGCCCAGGAGATTCAGGGCATACTGACCTACCGTCGCCCCCTCCTTCCTCCATCTTAACGATGGCGGTCTCAACAGAGTGCTCACTAACCGGAGTTAGTGATAGCAACTGTTAACGAGGGTCTCGCTCGTTTCCGGACCACGCACTTGCTGCGTTGTCTAGCGCTTGCGCGCTTCTAGCATGATTTTAACTTCCTCGTGCTTGATGAACGGCTTGACAAAACCAATGAAGTCCATTGGGTTCGCGAAGAAAAGCATTTTGCTCTTCTTCAAAACACGGAAGTTCAACCTCTCTAAAATGAGAGTGTCCGAGCGCGAGAAACGCGCTAGGAATAACTTCCCTGTTTCTGATACACCGCCATTAGAGTCAAACAATCCCGCCAAGTAGCTCGCCGAGTACTCGTTCCTCCACTTGAACACTTCCAACTCTCGTTTTACAGTGTCCTGGAAGAACTTTCGGTAAGCCGAGTGGTAGAAGAAAACCTCGTTTTCGCCCACTTGGAACTTGTCAGCGCTTATCCCAAGCGTTTTCATGGCTTCGGCTACGAAGACTTCTTGGAGCTTTTCGCTCCCGTGAATCCCGAGGCCGTTCTTGGTCCTCCTGTGTTTCCACAAGCCAACCAAGTAAGCCAGTTCAGGCGATAAATTGATTTTCATATTGACTCAACTCTGCACGAAAGAAAGCTTTACAACGATAATAAATAAAAAAGTGCAAGTACGCGGTTTGCCGGACTTAACCGGACAGTTTGTACCAACAATAACCACGAGTGGCTATAGTTGTTCACACCACGAGCTGACGATGGCCATGCACCACCTCTCGGCTTGTTAGGCAAGATCTTC
>Ga0272442_10003865_pt1 | contig 20782 bp, 13 predicted proteins | sample SSMForm2O_FD_200262 | JGI IMG/M metagenome (GOLD analysis project Ga0272442, IMG submission 200262) | Marine sediment archaeal communities from Little Sippewissett salt marsh, Falmouth, MA, United States - SSM-Form-2O | ecosystem: Environmental > Aquatic > Marine > Wetlands > Sediment ... | reverse complement strand
TGAGGGTGGCAAGCGCGTTATGCACAGGCGAAAAGTCAATCTCTTCATCTATGGCTCCTTGCGCGACAAGCGCATCTTCCAATCGGTCAGCGGACTGAGCTTCGCCCGGCGCGCGTCCCGGCTCGATGAAAGAACCCTCTTTGCCGAGCCCGCCTTTCTCACCGGATACCGGAAGGTCAGTCCCGATAACGTCTATTTCTACGCCGTCGAAACGCCCACCGCCAGAATCGAAGGCCTCATCATCTACGATATCCCGTTCTCCGCCATGGCCGAGATCGACCGCTACGAGGGCAAACGCTACCAGCGCGAAACCGTGCGTGTCACGGGCGCCCACGGCGCCGTGGCCGCCCAGGCCTACCTCGTGACGACCGAGTCGATGCGCAAGCACTTCGGCGACCGCTTCCACGTCAATCTCATTCACGAACTCTGGCTCCGAAAACGCATCGACCGGTTCCTCAAGAGGCACACCCGCCCCGGCGAACGCACCGCCGACGCCGCCCTGGAACGCCAGGCCGAGCGGGAGCTGCTCGGGACCACAGAGCGCGACCTGGTCATGAGTCATTACCACAGCGATGCCATGAGCGACTACTTCCTGGAGCGCGAGTTGGATCGGCCCCGGCCCACCATTCGACACCTCATCCCCGACGCCGAGGCCAAGCCCTACTTGAAAAACTACCTCGCCCTCGTGCTCAGGCAGGTCGTTCTCAACCAGTTCGAGGAGCAGATTCACAGTCGCTTCCGATTCGAACTTGAGCACCTGAGAACCTCAGAACGCTATTTCTCCCGCTCCGTCAGTCTCCTGGCCGCACTTCAGATGATCAATGCCAACAGCAGCATCGTCGATCTGCTCACCAAACGCAGCCTCAAGACCATGCCCGCTGAGCAGAGCGATCTGATCGACTACGTTAAGTACGCCGTCCGAGCCGCCAAGAGCATGTTCGACTCGCGCGTCGCCGAGGCCCACCTGACCCGCATCCGCTCGAATCTCCAACCCGGGCTCGTACCCCTGGGTTTCGAGTTGGAGCTCAGCAACCTGGGCCCGGCTGCCGTAGAGCCCCAGCGCAGCGCCTCCAATGCCTCCGATCCCGTCTACGACGGGTTCAGGTACTTCTACGACTTCTGTCTCGACGTCCTCTGCTGGAAGGTAGGGGGATACATCGACGACCACACCGGTTCCGGGGCGAGGGCCCGCCGCTCGGGATTCCTCGAACTCGCCCCCGGACGACTCAACATCGCCGGCGAGCTGTCCAGACCGGCCACCTCAGACCCCTGGCTCCTCAACCAGTTGATTCAGGCCCTCGTCAACTTCCTACCACAGGTCCAGCCCCATAGCCTCCACCTGACCTTTCAACTGCTCAAGAACCAGATCGGCACGCAGAGAACCCTGCCCCTCGGTTTCGCCAAATGCCTGCTCGCCCTCGGCGGGGGGCTCGAACGCAAGTCCGGAGGCCTATCGGTGTCGCGCATGCACGGCGACGAAATCACCCAGCGCACGGCCGGTGAGGAACTGGTCTTCGCCCGCTCCAGCCGCCGCAACTGGTACCTCGGTGGCGACGACATTGCCAACAAGGCCCCGGCCCAGGCCACCACCCACACCCAGCAGTACAAATTCATTCGCCTCGAAAAGAGGGCCAACTACGAACCACTCGTCCTCTGCCTCAAGGGACTCCAGATCGCCTACAATCCCGGCGACTACCTCAGCGCCGAGCAGCTCCAGACCAGCCCCCATCTCCGCCGCCAGTACCAGCAGCTAAAGCGATGGGCCGCCGCCCCCACGCCCATCAGCCCCCAGACCATGGGACGTTTCCTCAACACCGCACAGAAGGGTCTCATGAACGAACGCCACCGTGGTCCCGCCCACAATCTCCACTACATCGAGTGGGCCCTCGCCGCCATCGCCACCCAACTACAGATGTTCAACCAGCACCTCAAAAGAACCGGCCACTAAACCCCTCATCATCCTTTGCCCTTGGTCAGGGCTTCTCGATAGGCCTTCTTCCGTTTGAGCTTCCCGATGGCGACCCGGGCGATCGCATCGTGATCGAACGCCATATTCGCCGGCAACGCCTCGATATCGAACCATCGCGCCTCAGCCGCGTCGTCGCCCCCACGCACGACCGTCTGGCCTTCACCAACGATCCCCATGAACACAATAGTGATCTGCCGCCCCCGTGGGTCCCGCCCGACCGTCCCAAACGCCCGCATCTGCTCCAGAGGCACATTCGTTAGCCCCGTCTCCTCCGCCAGTTCGCGAGCCACCGCGTCCTCCAACTCCTCGGCCATCTCGACGAAGCCCCCCGGAATCGCCCACTGTCCCTCGAAGGGATCGCGCCCGCGCCGCACCAGCAGCAGTCTCGCCCGCCCATCGAAAAGCCCAAACACCGCCGCATCCACCGTTACCATCGGCCGCGGCCACTCATAAACATACTTGCCCTTCGTCGCCATACGGAGACATCCTCCAAGCTCTGCGTCTAAACACGCGACCGCAACGTCACAACCGCCGCACCGAACAGCCATTCTATCGAGCGGCCCACGAATCTCAACGCCAGACTCCGGATCGCAGTTGCCCGCAGAGCCCCACTCGCGTACAATCCGCACCCTATGTCCGCCGCATGGACCAACATCCTGATCATAAAGCCCAGCTCACTGGGTGACATCGTCATGGCCTTGCCCGCGCTCTCAGCCCTGCGCCGCAGCTTCCCCGACGCCCGCATCACCTGGCTGATCCGCCCCGAATTCGCCCCCCTCGTCGAGGGCCACCCCCACCTCGACGAGATCATTCTGTTCGACCGCAACCGCCTGGGCAAAGCCTGGCGCCATCCCGGTGCCCTCGCGGATCTCTTCGCCCTCATCCGAGACCTCCGCCGCCGCCGCTTCGACGCCGTCATCGACCTCCAGGGCCTCTTCCGCAGCGCCGCCCTGGCCCGCCTGTCCCGCTGCCCCCAACGCTTCGGACCCATCTGGCGCCGCGAATTCGCCCACCATCTCTACACCCAAACCGTCCCAACCCATCCCGACTGGGTCCACGTCATCGACTACTACATGAAAATCCTCGAAGCGATGGGCGCGCAAGACCGCCACGTCGAGTTCGTCCTGCCCGAAAAGCCCAAGCCCGCTGAATCCGCCCGCACGCTCCTCGCCAAGCGCTCAGTGGACGCCGATCACTACGCCGTCCTCATCCCCGGTTCCGCCCAGGCCAGCAAATGCTGGCCCCCCGAGCGCTTCGCAGCCCTGGCCGAGAGGCTCGTCTCCGATCACGACCTCTCCGTCGTCGTCACCGGCAGCAGGGCCGAAGGTCCCATGGTCGAGCAAATCCGCAAGTACGCCCACTGCACCGTCGCCAGCCTCGCCGCCGCAACGTCCTTGCCCGAGTTGGTCGAAGTCCTCCGCCACGCCAAGATCGTCATCAGCAACGACACAGGTCCCGGCCACATCGCCGCCGCACTCGCCAGACCCCTCGTCATGATGTTCAGTTGGTCAAACCCCCTCCGCGTCGGACCCTACCATCGCCCCGAATGCATCATCGCCCGCGACCTCGCCACCCGCGGACTCGCCATCAAAAGCACCAACCCCGACCACGCCATCAACCACATCACCCTAGACGAAGTCTACACCAAAGTCCTCCAACAACTGGAAGACACCAGGCCCTAGGCCGGAGACCGAAGCAACCGAATCTGGCTGGTGGCGAGTGCGTACCGCTGTACCCGGATTCATGTCGTTGGTGGGAATTCCACCAAGTGACGCAGGGGGAGTGTCGATATGACTGAAGAGACATCGGAGGATCTTGGCCATGCGAGACCACACGAAGCTTCGCGCATTCGAATTGGCAGACAACCTGGCCTTGGCTGTCTACAGGGCTACAAAGGCTTTTCCGAAGGAGGAGATGTTCGGTCTCAGATCCCAGTTGCGCCGGGCGGCCGTGTCAGTGGCCTCCAACATTGTCGAAGGCTGCGCAAGATACTCGAAGTCCGACTATGTGCGTTTCCTGGATACGGCCTATGCCTCAGCCCGCGAGGTGCAATACCAGGTATCACTCGCCTTCCGGCTCGGCTACTTGAACCAGAAGAACAGTGAGACTCTGCGTGTTCTCGGCGATGAGACCTCAAAGGTGCTCAATGGTCTCCTCCGCGCCCTTCGAAAGAAATAGCCTTTCCTTCCGCCTACGGCCTACGGCCTACAGCCTAAGCGGAACTGACGACCCTCGCGCATCGCTCACACAGATCCGGATGCTCCGCGTTACCTCCCACGCTCGCCCAGTAGTTCCAGCACCGCTCGCACTTGCCATGCGTACATTTCTCAGCCGCTACGCTTGTGGCATCGGCGCCTTGCTCGACCTTGACCTCGCTCGTAATACACAACGCCGCGAACGCTTCCGCACCGAACGCCTTCAGTGCTGCCGCATCGTCGTCTGTGCACCGCAGCGTCACCGTCGCCTCCTGATTGCTCGCAATCGTCTTGTCCTGACGCAGACCCTCAAGCACGCGCAGGACTTCATCCCGCAACCCCATCAGCTTGTCCCACTTCGCTTGCTGACCCGCATAGTCCACGGATGCATCCACCTTCGGCATGCGCGCCAAATGCACCGACCCGCAATCCTCGCCCTTGCCCGCCATTGCCTCCCAAGCCTCCTCCGCCGTATGCGCCACAACCGGCGCCAGCATCCGCACCAATGCCCCCAGGATCGCGTGCATCACCGTCTGCCCGCTCCGCCGCGAGGCACTGTCAGCCCCATCGCAATACAGCCGGTCCTTCAGCACGTCCATATAGATACTGCTCATCTCCACCGTGCAGAAGTTATACAACAGCGAGAACACCCGATGGAAAACGAAGTTCTCATACGCCTCCGTCACATCGGCAATCAGCTTCTGCAACTGGCACATCGCCCACTGATCGATCGCCGCCATCTCTTCGTAGCGCACCCCGTGCTGCCCCGGATCGAACCCGTCCAGGTTCCCCAACAGATACCGCAGCGTATTGCGAATCTTCCGATACGCGTCCTGCGACCGCCCGATCAGCTCATCGTTGCACCGCACGTCCTCCTGGTAGTTCACGCTCGCCACCCAAAGCCGCAGAATGTCCGCCCCGTATTTCGCGATCTCATCCTGAGCGTTCACGTAGTTGCCCAGCGACTTCGATTGCTTCATGCCCTTTTCGTCGACCGTGAACCCATGCGTCAGCACGCTCTTAAACGGCGCCCCACCCGTCGCTCCGAGTGCAGGCAACAGCGAAAGCTGGAACCAACCCCGATGCTGGTCCGAGCCTTCCAGATACAAATCGACCGGCACCGGCCAGCCCGCCGCGTGCGCCACGCTGTACCAGCTACACCCCGCCTCGAACCAAACGTCGAAGATATTCTCCTCCTTCGCAAGCTGCTCGAAGTCGAACCCCTCAGGCAGCGCAAAGTCCTCGCCCAGAATCTCCCGAGGCGAATCCGCAAACCAGCTATCCGAGCCCTTCGCCCCGATGTGCCGCGAAACCGCCAGCACCGATTCCTTCGTCAGCAGCGCCTGTCCATCAGGCATCACAAAAACCGGAATCGGCAGCCCCCAACTCCGCTGCCGGCTGATGCACCAGTCCGGCCGCGATTCCAGCATCCCCGCGATCCGCTTCTGACCCCACGCCGGAATCCACCGCACGCGCTCCACGCTCGCCATCGCCATGTCGCGCAGGTTCTTCCCGCTCTCAGGCAGTTCCCGATCCACCCCCACGAACCACTGCTCCGTCGCCCGAAAGATCACCGGGCCCTTGCTCCGCCAGCAGTGGGGGTAGCTGTGCTGAATCGCATGCTGGGCAAAAAGCCAGCCCGTCTCCGCCAGATGTGCGTTAACCTCCCCATCCACCTCCAGCACGTTCTTGCCCCGCAACCACGCAGGCACGCTCTCATCGTAGCACCCATCGTCCATCACAGGCGAGTACACCGCCAGGCCATACTTCTGACCCGACATGTAGTCCTCCTGCCCGTGTCCCGGCGCCGTATGCACCAGCCCCGTACCGTCCTCCGTCGTCACGTACTCGGCCGGAATCACCACGTAAGCGTCCTTCTCCGTCGGATTCGTCTCCACGAACGGATGCTCGTACCGCAGCCCCTCCAACGCGCTGCCCCGCACCGTCGCCTCCGCTACCGCATATTGCCCCTCGCCCAGACCGCCCGCACTCACCACCGCCTCCACGCGATCCGTCGAAACCACCGAAACGAATTTCCGCCCATCTTTCTCATAAGCCAGCGTCGTATACTCCAGATACGGATGCACCGCCACCGCCAGATTCGCCGCCAGCGTCCACGGCGTCGTCGTCCAGATCATGAAACACACCGCCGCATCCCGCGCCTGCTCGCCCGTCACCAGCCCCAGCTCGATCAGCTTCGTAATGCTCTCGTGCACCGCCGGAAAGTTCACGAAGATACTGGGCGACGAGATATCCTTGTACTCCAGCTCCGCCTCCGCCAGCGCCGTCTCGCACCCGATCGACCAGTGAATCGGCTTCAGTTGCCGGTACACCAGCCCCTTGCCCACCAGTTCCGCAAACACCTCCAGAATACCCGCCTCATACTGAGGCTTGAACGTCAGATAAGGATTCTCGAAATCACCGAACACCCCCAGCGCCTGAAACTGCTTGCTCTGGAGCTTCACGTACTTGCTCGCGTACTTCATGCAATCCCGCCGGATCGCGTGCTTGGGCAGTTCTCGCGCCTTCTCCCCCAGATTCGTCATCACCTTCGCCTCGATCGGCAGCCCGTGGCAATCCCACCCCGGGATATACGGCGCATCGAAACCCGACATCGTCTTGTACTTGACCACGAAATCCTTCAGCACCTTATTGATCACGTGCCCCATATGAATATCGCCGTTCGCGTAAGGCGGCCCGTCATGCAGCGTATACAGCGGAGATCCCTCACGGGCCGCGCGAATCTGCCCGTAGATGTCCTCCTTCGCCCAGCGCTTCCGCATCTGCGGCTCACGCTGAACCAGGTTCGCCTTCATCGCAAAGCTCGTCTTAGGCAGATTCAGTGTATCGCGGTAGTTCTTCTTCTTCGTCTCTGACATGCCAAACGTCCTCGAAATACGCCTAAAAAGAATCACGCATCATAAGCCTGCTGCGTGGCAGCGTCAAGTCCACGCATCGCCGCGCGTGGCAGCGTCAAAGCCGCAGGCTTTGGCGATGGCCCCACGGACAGGCAGTTCCCTATCCTCCCCAACCTACTTCCATCCCAACACCACCATCCGCTCTGCCTTCTCATCGTAAGCCGCCCCGTCCAGCCCACCGTACACCGCCGTACGCGTGAATCCCGCCGCTTCCAGCAGCCCCCGTAGCTCCACCGCTGAATAAAGCCGGTGCGAGAACGTGCATTCGTATTGCTCGCCGTCCTTGATCAGCGTCCAGCAGTTCTCGATCCAGCTCCAACCATCCATGATCTTCCGCTCCTCCAGCAGAATCCCACCGTCGATCCGGCGCCAATCGCGCGCCGCGAAAACGCGCGCGATAATCTCCTTGCTCATCGTATCGATCACCAGCGCGCCGCCCGCCTTCAACGAGCGATACATGTTCTCCACAGCACGCCGATCGTCCCGCTGCGCCTCGAAGTACCCGAACGACGTGAACAGGTTCACCACCGCGTCGAACCCCTCCGGTCGGCAGAAATCACGCATATCCTCCTCCACGAACTCGATCGCCAACCCCTCGTCCCGCGCCGTCTTCTGCGCCTCGGCCAGGTACTGCCGCGTCCGGTCCACCGCCGTCACCGCAAAACCCCGCCGTGCCAGCTCGATACTGTGCCGACCCACCCCGCAACACAAATCGCACACCGCCTGGCCCGCCTTCAGGCCCGCAAGCGCGACAAGCCCGCCGACTTCATCCAACGCCATCCCACGTCGCGGCGCATCGAAAATCACCGGCCCAAACGCGTCCCAGAACCTATCCTGCTCGTACCACGGCTTGCGCGCCTCATTCCTCATCGTCAACTCCCACTGCCATTGGTGCCCATAAAAAAAGCCTCCCAGAGTTTGCCGCTCTGGAAGGCTCCCGTGGATCCGGTAGTTACCTTTCTCAGGGCAGCGTGCGTCTCTCCCGCATAATCATAATAATGATCCCGCTCACGCGCTCGCCGTGCATCGATGCCCCAAGCTGTATGTGACGCTGATTGTTCATAGTATTCGTAGGGTGGGTTCTTGACCCACGCGGTCCCAACGGGCCGGTTCTCGACCCACCGTCCCAATAATCGTGATCCGTCTCAACACATCTCCAAGCCGAAACGCATCCATCACCCTCCTCCTACCACACTCATCGACCCAAGTCAACACCCAGTTTAACAATTCCCCCGCAAAGCAGACACTCCCTCTTTGCGGCCGCCCACCGACGCCCCTCTCATCGATCGTTGCGCGTAAGGGAGATTCTCAACCCGCCTTCACGTCTCTCAGCGCGTAGGGTGGATTCTTAACCCACCTTCATCCTCAATCCTCCAGTTCCACGCCCTTCGAATCCATGAACGCCCTGAGCTTGGCCGCCGCCTCGGCCCGAAGGTCCACGTTGCCGCAGGACCACAACGTTCCGCGGACCATCCGCCCGTGGTGGACGGTGACGGTCGCGAACCGGCCCTCTGCGTCGCAAAGTTGAATGTGCGGATTGCCCGTGCATCCGCACGCGCTGGTCATCCCCACGGCGTTGCGCTCCAGTTTCAGCCCTTCGAAAAGCGATGCCAGCTCACCCGGCGTCCTCACCGCCACCGTCCGTGTCACACCCCAACTCTCTCCCACCTGTCCCTGCACCTCAATCACGGCCCGCGTCGTCCGCCGCTCGGCCGCCGCCATCGCCCGCTGAGCGCCGTAGCTCGCGTAGACATACGCCCCAAGCCCCGCGGCCCAAAGCACACCCAGCAGAGCAAACACAACCTTCTTACGCCATCGATTCGCAATCAACAGCGTCACCACGCCTAACACGAGTGCAACAATGCCCATACCAACTCTCCAAAAATACCCGCCGACTAGCCCTGGCCGCGTTCGCTGTTCATCTCATCCAACGCGAGCTTCACCTTCGCGGAACCAGAAGCCATGTCAGATATCACAGTCTCCATCAATCAATTGGGTAGCACCGCCTCGCACAGCACTCGGCATTCGCTCCAACATTCGCATCTTACCAGCCGCCGCCCATCCCATCAACCCTCCAGACCTAATCGATGTCCACGCGATAGCGCTCGAATGCCAATGGCACACCCGGCGACAACCCGGTATGATGCACCACAGGAGTCAGTAGCCTACTCTGCCTGAGAAAGGAGAATACCCATGGATCGACGCGGTTTCCTTCAGACCGGCATTGGCGCACTCGTTGCTGGCGACGCCGCCCTTCACGCCCGCCCCGTAGCCTCGGCTGCCCCCCAGCCGACCTCCGAGGCCGATGCATCGGCCACCCGCCTCCAGAACCTCGCGCGCCGGACCCGAATCAACCTCAAACCCGTCATGACGAACATGGTTCACTCCGGCGTCTGGGAAGGACCCTGCCGATTCAACGTCGTCAGCCCCGAAGAAGAAAGGACCGCCGCGCAGAGGCGCTTCGCCGAGTGGGCCGCAAGTGCCAACGCCGCCGCCCTCGGCCTGGACCCGGAGGATGTCCGCATTCTCGAGCCCGTCCACATCACCTTCGCCGAGGATTTCGTTCTCAAGCCCGACCAACTCAACAAGCTCAGACACGACAGCGCCGAAACAGATGCCTTCTTCGTCGCGCCCCACGGATCATCGATCGCCACCTTTGACATCGCCAGGCAATACCGCAAACCCGTCATCCTGCGCGGCCTCAACTGCCGGACAGTCGATATCTGTGCCTACGCACGCAGTAATGGCCTAGACGTCGCCGTCCCCAACACCAACGAAGACCTGCGCAAGCATCTCCGTCTCCTCAGAGCCCGCAAGGTCTTCGCCCAGACCCGCGTCCTGTTCCCAACCGATCGTGGTCTTCCCGCCGTCGCCTCCCTGGCCGGCATCAATGAGCCCGACGCGCTGCGAGAACGATTCGGCATCGAGGTCGTCACCATCGCCTACCGCGAGCTGGCCGAAGAAATGCAGCGCGTCATCGGCAATCCCGAGGCAACCGAACAGGCCCGCAAACGCGCCCAGCGGCTGGTCCAAGGCGCAGACAAGACCTATCTGGAGAATCGCTACGTCGTCAGCGGCATGCTGTTCTACGACGCGATCGCCAACCTCATGCGCAAGCACCGCTGCAATACGTTCACCATCGAATGCTTCGAGTTCTGTTGCAGCAAGCTCCCGGAGAAGTGGCAAATCACCCCGTGCATGGTCCACACCCTGCTGAAAGATCGTGAGATCGCCTCCGCTTGTGAAGCCGACCTGGGGGCCTTGCTCTCCATGCGTCTACTGATGGCCGTCGCCAAAAAGTCATCCCATCTTGGCAACATGTTCCTGCGCGAACCCAACACGCTCGTCATCAACCACAGCGCGCCCGGCATCAAGATGAACGGTTTCGATGAGCCCGGCTTGCCCTATCAGCTTGGACGCTTCGTTCAGTCGGGCTGGGGGACCAAGGTAGTCATCGATTTCCTCAACAACGCCGAAAAACGCGTCACCGTCGCGCGCATGAATCCCACCGCCACGAAGGTGCTGCTCCTAAAGGGTACCCTCGTTGGCTCCAGCGGCTGGGGCGATGACAAGCTCGGTTGTTCCGTCGAAGCCCGCATCAAGCCGGCTGACAGTGGCGACGCCGCCGCCTTCGTCCGCAAACAGAAAGACTACGGCAACCATCTCATATGGACCTACGGCCACTACATCGACGACATGGTGCAACTCTGTGACATGCTCGGACTACAGACAGAGGTTGTCAGCTAGAAGCCATCCCCAAAGAGGTTCCGCAATAGACTATGCGCCGCGTGCCGCGCAAACCCTTCACCCGGGCCTCGCCTGGGGAGACGGCGATGGTTCACGGACGCCCCGACATCGCCGCCGGCGCACTGTGTACATTATGCCCCATAACCTCCAGCGCAAACAGCTTCGCCTCGCCGTCCGGACGCCCCTGAACCAAATGCCGCCAGTCCCCCCGCGCCATCGACATACCCACCACCCCAAGCAAACACAAATGCACGCCGACGATCCGTCTCACACGGCTCCCCACGGGATTCCCCCTGTTCCATGGCATCGCTGATTCGCCTTCCCCCCTGATCCACCATTGTCTCAGTGGTTATGCCAAGGACCCTCCCCACGGGCAAGAAAACTTTACTCCTCTGGCCGCTCGCATTGTAACACGCCGTGATGAAACGGCTTACGCGTTAATCGCGGCGCCCCGCCCCCGCGCAAAATCCTAAAGTGACACCGTCTTTCGGCCGATGCACAAACCGGGTGGCACGATTCCTCTTAATCGCTGTCTCTTCCGCTTCAAGGATACATCAACAGTTGCATGGGAGTAGACGAATGGCAGACAATACCTGCACCAGATGTCAGTCAACACACTGCGCCAATCCCGACGATTGTACGGGACATCTCTTGGCACGTGACGTCATGCAGTGCGGCGTCGTCAGTATCGACAAATTCGAGTCCGTCCAGAAGGCTGTTCTCACTCTCATCGAGCGTAACATCAGCGGCTTACCCGTCACCCACGAGGGACGTCTCGTCGGCATGCTCTCCGAAAAAGACCTCCTCGAACTCCTCTACGAAGCCGCCTATCTCCCCGGCCTCGTCGAAGAATACATGACCACCGACGTCACCAGCTTCAGCGTCGAAGACAAACTCTCCGACATACAAAAGCACCTCGTCGACCACTCATTCCGGCGCGTCCCCATCCTCTATGAGGGCAAGATCGCCGGAATCATCACCCGGGCCGACCTGGTTCGCATCCACAAAGAAAAGTTCCGCCCGGCCACCGACGACGACAACGAAGGCCGACACGTAGTCCTGGCTGAGGACGTCATGAAGTTCGGGTTGCTCACCGTCTCCATCGACGCGCCGCTCTACGACGCCATGGACATGATCGTCCGTCACCACGTTACCGGTCTGCCCGTCGTCGATGCAGGAATGAACCTCCTCGGCGTCATCACCGAGAAGGACCTCCTCGATTGCATCAACAACCCTGACGCCATCGGTCGAACCGTCGCGGACTTCATGACACGCGACGTCGTCACCTTCGACTGCAAGGCCAGCCTCGACGAAATCTGTCGCTGCCTGATCAAGAACAGCTTCCACCGCGTCCCGATACTCGATGGCACAAGACTTGTCGGAATCATCGCCCGATCCGACATCCTCAAGCACCGCGCCGCCGTCTTCAAAAAGCTCGACCGCGTCGCCAGGCATGCGCACATGCCCCATCCCGCGGGCAAATAGACGCGCTGCGGGCGGTCTATTTCACAGGCAGGTAGATGTGAGTCAGCAACTCCGCCTCCGGAGTCGTACGCGGATCGTTGAGGTACTCCTCCCACATCGGCATGTACCGCGCCCAGTCCGCCTCGCTCTCCATCAATCCCTTGGCCTCCATGAAAGCGGTGATCTGCCCGTACGTCCCCATCAGCTCACCGTACGGTCCCCGATGCGTGAACCGCAGCGCCTTGCACCCATCCAGCGAATCGACAAAGACGTCTCCGCCCTCGCCGGATTCAGCCGGTGCCTCACCTAAAGGTATCGCCACGACAAACTGCGTCCCCTCCGGCCCATAAGAAGTATAGATCGCCCGGGGCGGCCCCGCCGGCACCGCTGATCGCGCCTCCAGAAACGCCCCCAGCTTCGCGAACGTACCCTCCATCGCCGGCCCAATACTCGCCGGGTCCGACGCGCTCTGCCCCCGAACCTGCGCCGCCACCGCCACCGGTGCCACCTCTACCTCCGCAAAACCCAAATGATCGAATTCAGACATGAGTCTTCTCCCTAACGCCTCGATTGGCTCTCGTCTCTCGGCGTCCCGCCGCCTTGCCGAGTCCGCCGCACATGTTTCGCTCGCGGCATTATGTACTTCCTCGTCAGCCGGGGCAAGAACAATCCCACCCCCAAAGAACCAGACCGCCTCCGCCGCGTAACGGCAGGGGACGGGGCCCGAGATGGACCCTGACGCGGCATGAGCCACGGATAGGAAGGCCGAACCAACGAGACCACCAGCCCTTGCCAAACCGACATTGCCGGCAATATCAACGCTCGCCGCACAGGCCTGCGCCGCCTAACCGGGCAGCAGATAAGTCAACACCGCCAGCATCCCCGCACCCCCCGAAGGAATCAGCAACGCGTGCACGATCGGATTCTCCATGAACGGCCGAAATGCCCCCTCACGCAATTCCTCGATCGCCGATATCAGACGCTCGATCCGCTCCCGCTTCGCCTTCAGTTCCTCGGCCCGCAATTCTGTCGTTGGTGTCGCCTGGCCGTTTTCTGTCGTTGCCGTCGACGTTGGTGGCTGATCCGAGCCGAAGTCGATCGCTTCGAGTTGCTCTTGCAGTCGGAACAACGCCGCGGCCCGCGCACGTCGGGCCGCAAGCTGGAGGCTAGCCATCAGACCAAGGATATAAGCACACGGAATCGCGTAAACGATAAACAGCAGCGCCGGGAAGCCCCAATTGTCGAAGTAGGGCATCCGCGCCGCGATCGCCAGCAAAAGGATCAGCGCCGGGAAGTACACCAGCTCGCCCGCGCCCTCCGTCACCCGCGCCACAAACCGAACGTCCAGCCATTCGGCCATTTCGGGGTATCGCACGACGTTGATTCTCTTCTTTGGCCACACCGTGATCTTGTCGACGATCGGGTTGATGATGCGCAGACGTCGCCGGATGTTGTTCGCGATCAAAATCAGCAACGCCAGCAGCGAAGTTAGGCAGAAGGCGGCGATAGTCGCATACGTGATGTAGCAGGTCGCGCCTCGGCTCGGCTGGTGCGGATGCCCGAACGCTGCCACCAGACTCAGCGGAAAGACCCAGAACACGCAGAACCACAACAGAGGGCAGATAACGCGGTCACTGAGCAGCCAGGTCTGCATGTGCCGGTGCCACAACGCCCGGGCTTTGACGCGCTCGCGACGCCTAGCTCCGGCACGCAGGTGACGCCACTTGCGCATCAGCGTACCCGCGTGCCCCGCTGCCTTCCCGATATACGAACACACCCGCTGTATGAATCGCAAATCCGACTTCTTTTTTGTGGAAAGCTTGAATTCCTCCACAATGGCGGCCTCATTCGCACGCAACATCCGCACCGAACACCAGACGAAGAAAACGCTCAGTAGCATTGCTGCCAGAAACAGCAAAATCCCCGGCCACGCGCTCACGCCCGACGTCAGAGAGAAGGGCTCACCCTCCGCGTCGTAGTGATCCCGGATGATCACATAAGCCGAAATCAACGCCGCCGCCAACGCGCACAACAGCATTACCCCATAGCGCTTCCACGAACTACCCAGCGTCGCCACCTCCTCGTACTTCCGAGGCTCCAGACGCGACACCAGCGGCACCATCCCGCACACGATAGGCCACAGCAGCAACAGACCAATGCCCAGACTCACCAGCAGCCAGAGATGCCGCCGCAGCAAGACGCGCAGACCCGGATACGCCGCACGTGCCGGATGGATTTGGACCGTCGGCTCTCCGTGTGTCACGCTCAGGTCAACCGCCTGGGCCCGGCCGATCTCGAACAGACGCGGATGCTCCAGCATGCCCGCGATCTGCTCCTCCTTGAATTCCCGAAACCGCGTCCCACCGGCCCCCATCTTCTCTCGCAGGCCCAGCGCCGCTCGGCAAGCCAAAAACAGCGACGTCTGGTAGTTGTCCCGGAACGGCGGAAAGGGCGAGGGCTCGCGCCGCTTCCCGGTCCCCCCATCCGTATGACGCGCCGATTCATACGCCCGGCACTGATATTTCGGATTCAGCTCCAGACCGTAATTCGACGCCACGATCAGGTTCCGCGTCCACTCGAATTGCTCGTGATGAAGCAACCGGGCGTCCAGGTCCGTCGTAAACAGCGTGATGTCCCCGAACGCCTCCCGCAACGCGTGCAGCAACGGTAGCTTGTCATACACGTCACTCCCCACCACGCCAATCGCCTGTAGCTTGTGACCCTCACGCCCCAGATAGTGGTCCCGCAGCTTCAGCGCCAGGCGCCGCGCGTAGTCCAGTTGGCCCCGACCGATCGGCACTTCCAGGCTCTTGCTGTACGTCCAGACGGATTCCACCATGCGGGCGTCTTTCGAATCGGCCGGTTTCTCCTCGCTCGTGCTGTCCGGTAGCCGCCCGTCGATCCCGCTTACGTAGGTGTACGTATGCACGTTCGCCGGAAGGCAATAAGGATCGCTATTGCCGGCCTCGCTCAAATACCGGGCATAAGCTCTCCAGTTGAAAACCTTTCGATTCGGATCAGAGCACGCCACCACGCTGCCAAATGCCAGAGGAAACGCCTTGCCGTAGAACGTGTCCCATTCGGAGATCAGAGCCACATGGGCGCCCTCCTCCCCGGCCCGCCGCGGCACAACGTGGATGCGCCGACGCTTCAATTCCTCGACCAGGTGCAGAGCCAGCAGGTCATCGGTCCCGATCATGCGCACAAACCGGATGCCCGCGCGCGAAAATCGCGAACTCACGAGGTTGAACATATCAGACAACGTAATCACCGAACGCTGTGTTGCGCTGTTTGGGTCTCCGGACGCCTCTGTCTCCCCCAACCCCTTCGTGAGCAACACCGGTGAAGCGGTAGACCATGGCGAGAAGATTGTCAGGTGCCGCAAACGCCAGTCGATCTTCGACGCCTTCGGCCTGGCCAGTTCCGCCAGCATGGCGCGCAGCATCGTCGATCGGGACGGCCCGATCACGTCGATGATCAACGACGGCCATCGTCTCGTCAGCGCCCCCTTAAGGGTGCCGCGTTCGTCCGCGCCCATGTAGTGACGAACCAGATCGGCCAGACCGCTCAACGGGTCCTCGCCCAAACCCGTCTCCGGAAACCACACAACGATCAGCTTCTCGGGACGCCGCTCGCGCTGAGGCCCCTTGGCCTCGCGATACAACGGCTCCCGCCCGAATTGCTCGAACGGCACGATCAGGGGCTTGGCCGTGTGGGTCCATCCGTCCTTCGGACCCAGGGTGAAATACCGAATGTGACGCGTATCGTCCGGTTCCATACCCGCCGCGTTCAGCGCCATGAGCACCGCATACCGGTTCCGCAACCGCCGCTCGTAATCTTCCGCCGCGTCGCCGTCGCGGACCAGGACCGTCACGATCTGAACCGCCGGGGGTTTGTCGGGACGATCCAGGCCTTGGTCCCACGGCGCCGAGTTTAGCTCGGAGGTAATCTGATTGACGCAGTGCTCTGACGTGCAGAGCCGATCCTTGCCGTCCGCTTTCCCGTGTGCGGTCCGCGCGTGATCCTGCGCCACCTTGAACGGGTCTTGCCACAAGCGCCCCTCGACCTTGTCGACGCTGCTCGATGGTGGCTCCAGTCCCTCCGGTGGCTTCGGCCGCGCACTTTCCAGGGGAAGATGACTCAACAGAACGCCCCCCGCGATGAATGCTACGGCCACCAAAACGGGCAGCGAATTGAATACGCGCCGCTGATCGCTCTTCGCCATGATGCGCACCCCCGACTTCCGTAGCAACGCCCCAGACCGGACGTAGCGCAGCTCCCGAAAACCATGAGTGAGCGAAGTGGTGCAGACCCGCAAGATGCATGCGTCGAAGATCGCTCCCGACACCTATAATTTACTACTCCGCCTGCCCCCAATGCAACCCCTTTTTCCCGCACACACCAACCCACGCATCTCCTTCCGCCTACGGCCTTCGGCCGACCGCATGCGCCCCGGCCGTAGGCCCGCGCGCTTCACTTTCGTCGCAACAAACGTGCAGCGCCCTAGATGCAAATCCCCGTGACACGCAAAACTTTTTTTATCCCCTTCCTCACAAGGAATTACAAATTCAAACGACCGTTTGAATTGCGCTTTTTTCGAATCAAACGTGCAACATCGCCCCAATAGTAGAGGGCCACCGTAATCGGCCCGGCCAAATGAACCATGCGGAAACACGCAGGAATGAGACAAGAAGAATCCAAAATAGCGCCCCCAGGACCGCGCGTCAGGACATCCTGCCGATCGCGCCCTATGGCCCGCGACCTCGACTCTGTCATTCCCGCGAAGGCGGGAATCCAGGAATCTCTCGAAACGGGCGGAGTTCTGGCCCGCGCCCACGCAAGCGGCGAGTCAGAATGCCACTACCCGAAAATCTCCACAGACACCTTCAAGATATCCACGCCTTTGCTCCTTTGCATTTTGATTCTTGATTTACCCTTATAGGGGTATCGCCCATTTCCGTAACCGTAACCATCCCGCTTTGGCTCGCCCGCATCGGCATCCCGCTGACGCTGGTCTATCGCCGACTCCGTTACGGCTACGCCTTCCGCCGCATCCCCTTGACCCAGGGCAAGTACGCCATCGTCGATCCCCAGGACTATCAGCGGCTCGCGCGATACAAGTGGCACGCCGCAAACGGAGGGCGAACGGTCTATGCCCTTCGCAGCGTTCGTGACGCGGCTGGCAAGTCCTACAGCCGCCCCATGCACCGTGACGTCTTGCCTGTGGCCCCGGGACTCGTCGTCGATCACATCAACCACCACGGTTACGACAATCGCCGCGCCAACCTCCGCCCGGCCACGCCCGCCCAGAACGCACGCAACCGATTCAAATACCCCGACCAGCAGTGTTCGTCGCAATACAAAGGCGTCACGTACCAAAGCCAAACCCAGCGCTGGCACGCCGCCATCAGGGCACACGGCAGAACCATCTCCCTCGGTTCCTTCTGCACGGAGGCAAACGCCGCCAAAGCCTACGACCGAGCCGCCCTGAAGTACCACCGCGAATTCGCCGCTCTGAACTTCTCGCGCCGCTCGTACGCCCTCACGCGCCGTCAACGCCTTCGCGCCCTTTGCCTGCAAGTCATCCTCGCGGCAACACGGCGCCTCATCGGCCGCCCCCGTCCTCGCTTGACAGCCCGACCCCGGGCCCATACAGTGGCCCCCATGCCCAGAAGACTCTATATCATCGATGGTCACGCCCATATCTTCGCCGCCTACTACGCGCCCACCGGCCAGCGCTTCACCAGCCCCAAAGGCGAGCCCACCAAGGCCACCTTCATCTTCACCAGGGCCGTGCTCGGCCTGATCCAGAAACACAAGCCGGACATGCTCGTCGTCGCCATGGACAGCGCCGCCCCGACCTTTCGCAGCGAAATGTACCCGGCCTACAAGGCCCATCGTCCCCCCATACCGGAGGATCTGCCTGTCCAGATCGAACGCATCGTCGACGTCCTCCAAGCCATGCGCATTCCGATTCTGCGCCTCGATGGTTACGAGGCCGACGACATCATCGGCACCCTCGCCCAAAAGGCCGCCGCCGATGACATCGACGTTCTCATCTGCTCCAAGGACAAGGACTTGCTGCAACTGATCGGCGACCGCGTGCGAACCTTCGACATGAAGAAGGGCAAGATCACCGACGCCGACCTCATGAGGCAGGAGATGGGCATCGGACCCGGGCAGATCGTCGATTGCCTCGCCCTCGAAGGCGACACCGCCGACAACGTCCCGGGCGTCCCCCTGATCGGCCCCAAAACCGCCCGCGAACTGATCCGCACCTATGGCGATCTCGATGCCCTCTACGCCCATGCCGACGAAGTCAAGGGCAAGCGAGGCGAGAACCTCCGTTCGTCCAAGGACCAGGCCTACCTGAGCCGCAAACTCGTGACCCTCGACTGCAATGTTCCCATCGATATCGACTACGAGTCACTGGCCCTTTCCGCCCCCGACCACGACAAGCTCGCCGGCCTTTTCGACGAACTGGGCTTCGCTCGCCTCAAAGCCGAGCTTGGCCTCCCAACGCCCTCACAAGCCCCCACAGACGCCGAACCAGTGTCCTCCGAGGCCGAGATGGCCGTCGGTCCGGCCTCGGCCAAGACGCTCAAACACAAGTACGAACTCATCGACACGCCGCAGCGTTTCACCGCGTTCCTCGCCGAGCTGCGTCAACAGAGGATTTTTGCCGTCGATACCGAGACCACCTCCGTCGATCCCATGCGGGCCGACCTCGTCGGTCTGTCCTTCTCCTGGCAGCCGCAGCGGGCCTTCTATCTGCCCGTCAGGGGCCCGCTCGGAGCGACCTATCTCGACCTGGCCGCTGTGCGAAAAGACCTGGCGCCGATCCTCGCCGACGAGGCCGTCAAGAAGATCGGCCAGAACATCAAATACGACCTGCTGATCCTCAGAAACGCCCAGATGCCCCTGGGCGGCATCCACTTCGATACCATGGTCGCCTCCTACTGCCTCGACCCGGGCCGCAGCAGTCATTCGATGGACAATATGGCTCGCGATTATCTTGATTATGAGTGCGTCCCCATCGTCAATCTCATCGGCAAGGGCAAGAACGCTCTGACCTTCGACATGGTCGATACCGCCGTCGCGACCGAATACGCCGCCGAGGACGCCGACGTCACTTGGCGGCTCTATGAGTATCTCAAGGGTCAACTGGACGCTCAGCCTCAGATCGCCAAATTGTTTGCCGAGGTCGAAATGCCTCTGGTCCGCGTTCTGGCCGAGCTGGAATTCAACGGCGTTTCGCTCGATACGGCCCTGCTCAAGCAGATGGCCGGCGACCTGAGCGACGCCCTGGAATTTCTCGACGAGCGGATCTACGAGCAGGCCGGGACCGTCTTCAATATCGATTCGCCCAAGCAACTGGCCGAAATTCTCTTCGACAAGCTGGCCCTCGAATCCGGTCGGGTCGGCAAGGCCGGCCGCAGCACCGACGCGAGCGTGCTCGAAAGTCTCTCCGATCAGCATCCGATTGCCGATCTTGTTCTGGAGCATCGAACCCTCAGCAAGCTCAAAAACACCTACGCCGACAAGTTGGGCGCCATGATCAATCCCCGGACGAATCGGCTGCACGCGTCGTTCAATCAGACCGTCACGGCCACGGGACGCCTGTCGTCGAGCGATCCGAACCTGCAAAACATCCCGATCCGCACCGAACTCGGCCGCAAAATCCGCGCTGCTTTTGTGCCTGAGAAGAAAACGGACTGCACCCTGAGTGCCGATTATTCGCAGATCGAGCTGCGGCTGTTGGCGGATTTCTCACAGGACGAAGCGATGCGGGCGGCGTTTGCCGCCGATCAGGACATCCACCGATTCGTCGCGTCGCAGATCTTCGACGTGCCGCTCGATGACGTGACATCTGAAATGCGATCCAAGTGTAAGGCCGTCAACTATGGGCTGGTGTACGGGCAGGGGGCGTTCGGGCTGGCACGCAGTGTCGGCATGGGGATCGCGGAGGCGAAACAGTTTATCGATGATTATTTCGCACGGTATGGGTCGATTCGCGGCTTTCTGGATGAATGTGTCGAGAAGGCCAAAAAGACGGGCTACGCTGAGACGATTCTGGGTCGGCGGCGGCAAATTCGCGAATTGGACAGCCGTAACGGGGGGCGGCGGGCGCAGGCGGAGCGGCTGGCGGTCAATACGGTGATCCAGGGCTCGGCGGCGGATTTGATCAAGGTCGCGATGCTGAACGTCCAAAGGCGGATCGAGGCCGAGCGATTGGACGTGCGGATGCTGCTTCAGGTCCACGATGAGCTGGTTTTCGAGTTGCCAACGGCCGAGGCCGAGGAGCATTCGGTGTGGATCGCGAAGGAAATGACCACGGCCCTGGAGCTCCAGGTGCCGCTGAAGGTCGATATCGCCTACGGGCCATCCTGGCTGGATGAGAAGTAGCGGCGGTTTTCCGCTTGCGGTAGGGGGGGCAGGGGGGTGATGATGGTGGTATCGTGACGCGCGTGGTAACGGTCTGTCACGAG
>Ga0272442_10003864_pt1 | contig 20790 bp, 21 predicted proteins | sample SSMForm2O_FD_200262 | JGI IMG/M metagenome (GOLD analysis project Ga0272442, IMG submission 200262) | Marine sediment archaeal communities from Little Sippewissett salt marsh, Falmouth, MA, United States - SSM-Form-2O | ecosystem: Environmental > Aquatic > Marine > Wetlands > Sediment ... | reverse complement strand
GGCAATTGATGCGGCGAAGCGCTTCGGGATCAAGGTCCCGATGCTTGACTGAGAAAAATCGAGGACACAGAACCGCCGCATCTTTTATTCGACATAATTTATCCCGGATAATCCGGGGCTATCCGGGACTATCCGGGGCTATCCGGGGCTATCCGGGGCTATCCGGGACTATCCGGGGCTATCCGGGACTATCCGGGGCTATCCGGGAATATCCGGGAATATCCGGGGCTATCCGGGGCTATCCGGAACTATCCGGGGCTATCCGGGGCTATCCGGGGCTATCCGGGACTATCCGGGACTATCCGGGGCTATCCGGGGCTATCCGGGACTGTCCGGGGCTATCCGGGACTGTCCGGGACTATCCGGGACTATCCGGGGCTATCCGGGACTATCCGGGACTATCCGGGACTGTCCGGGGCAAGAAATCTTGTTAAATACCTGGCGGAGCATGCCCGGCATGGCACCGCATCACCAGGTTATACCGGGCATCTCAACAGACCATAGCATGGAAAGGTATCCATGAAAACCCCACATCAACCTGGCTCCCGGGAAAAATTCCTCAAACGTATCGGCATACCTGATGGGTTGATTACTCTGGCTTTCACTCGCCTGACAATCAATACAGGATACCGCCTTGTGTATCCCTTCCTTCCTGTTTTTGCACGCGGTCTCGGAATTTCCCTCCAGAGCGCAGCAAATATTGTCTCACTGCGGTCCTTTGTCGGCATCCTCGGCCCTGCCCTCGGGTCTCTCGCTGATATCCTGAACCGAAAAACCGCCATGTTTATCGGAACCAGTCTGGCTGTTCTCGGTATGCTGGTGATTGCCATCATTCCAGGGATGAGCGGTTTTATTATTGGCCTGCTGCTCGTGGCTGCCTCCAAGGCGATTTTCGATCCCTCTGTGCTTGCATACCTTGGTGACCATACCACCTATGAACGACGCGGCCGGGCGATTGCTGTATCCGAGTTCAGCTGGTCTACCGCCTCGCTGATCGGGATCCCTATCGTAGGACTGCTTATTGGGGCTGGAACATGGCGGACACCTTGGCCAGTGCTGGCATGTTTCGTAATCATCTGCACACTCCTCATCCAAAAGAACATCGTTTCCGAAAAACATGCTGGCCAATCTCAGAATTTTTCGACGATTCTGCGCACTTTGCGATCCAGCCCTGGAATTACAGCCGCGATGATATTCACCTTCATGATCTGTTTTTCAAACCAGATCATTTACGTTGTATATGGTGCCTGGCTGGAAGATGGTTTCGGGCTCTCTGTTGTACAAATTGGTGCTGCCACAATGGTGCTCGGAGCCGCGGAAGTTCTGGGAGAAACATTGGTAGCGTTAATCACAGACCGCATCGGAAAGCAGCTTGCTGTGGTTCTTGGTATTCTTGTTTCGATCCTTGGTGCAGCCAGCATCACCCTTCTGCAGCATGGATTGGCAGGGAGTCTTGTCGGGTTGTTCCTTTTCTATTTCGGGTTCGAATACGCTCTTGTAAGTTTGTTCCCGCTTGTGACGGAAATGGTGCCGCTGGCACGCGGTACGGCCTCAGCTGTTGTCATCGCTGCGCTCGAGGTAGGGCATGCTGTCGGCGCCCTTGCTGCACCAGGCCTCTACTTCCTCGGGTTGAACACAAGCCTGGCCCTTTCAATTATGATTAACCTGGCAGCGCTTCTGCTCTTCTATTTCGGTGTCAGAAAACGATCCTTCAATACACCTGCCCCTATCCAAGGAGATTGATAATGAAAATCGACCTCTTGATTCATTCCGCCAGCCAGTTGTTGACCCTTACCCCGACACCCCAACGCGGCAATTCTCTTGGGGATCTTGGCATTATCCCGAACGGTGCACTGGCTGTGGACAATGGCCAGATTCTAGATTCCGGCAGCAGTAAGGACCTGCTCAAGATATATGATCCAGCAGAAATTGTCGATGCAGCAGGAAAAATTGTCCTTCCCGGCTTTGTTGATCCCCATACGCATCTTGTGTGGGCTGGAGATCGCGCGCTGGAGTTTGAACAGCGTCTCGACGGAAAAAGCTACATGGAAATCATGGAAGCCGGCGGCGGCATTGTCTCTACAGTAAAACAAACGAGAGCCGCCAGCGTGGAGCAGCTTGTGCGCGAAACACTTCCCCGGCTGAACCAGATGCTGAACCACGGTACAACAACCGTTGAAGCAAAATCAGGCTATGGCCTTGATACAGAAACAGAGATCAAAATCCTTGAAGCTGTCCTGCGGCTGGATAAAATACACCCTGTTGACATCATTCCAACATTTCTGGGGGCACATGCTGTGCCTCCGGAATACACAGGCCGGACAGATGCGTACGCGGACCTGGTTATCACAGATATGCTCCCGGCAGTAAAAACCTGGTGGCTAGAGAAAGCTTCTTATCGTCCGCTCCCCTTTGTAGATGTTTTTTGTGAGGAGGGTGCATTCAACCTCGAACAAACCCGGCGAATCCTCGAAGCAGCACGTAATCTGGACTTCCCGTTGAAAATTCATGCAGATGAATTTAAAAGCCTCGGCGGCACAGCTCTTGCAGTATCCTTAAATGCTGCTTCGGCTGACCACCTGGTAGCAACATCGGAAAATGAAATTAACCAGTTGGGCAAATCCGATACAGTCGCTGTCGCTCTTCCGAACACACCATTCGGCCTGGCGGCTCAGGCTTATACACCTGCGAAGCAGATAATAAAAGCCGGCGGGATCCTGGCTCTGGCTTCTGACCTGAACCCCGGTACAGCATGGAGCGAGAGTATGCAGTTTCCGATCGCACTGGCCTGCCGTTATATGCGGCTTACGCCTGCACAGGCAATAGCTGCCGCGACCATCAATGCAGCTGCTGCGTTAAAGATTGAAGAAACTGCTGGAAGTCTCACACCCGGTAAGCAGGCTGACATTATTATCCTGACTGTGCCCGATTACAGGCATCTTGGGTATCGTTTTGGAGTAAACCTTGTGGGATCTGTCTACAAGAAAGGCCAGATATATACGGATCTCCCCAAGAGTTAAAAAGGAGTAAGGATGCTTTTTCCTACTGAATCCAACATCTTGAATATAGTCCTGATCCTGGCAGGCATCGCTGTTGCATGGGCTGTTATCAAGGCGGTATTCAAGATTACTACAAAGATTTTCGCCACCGGATGCGCAGTGCTTGTCCTGCTGGTTGTTCTGGGCACCATCCTTGGATGGATAGGCTGAGCCCCTCCCTTTTTAAGTACTGCATACAAGAAAAGCACAGCATGCTGGTGCAGTCATGTCTCAACCTGCACCAGCATTAACCCCGCGCTCTGCAATGTGCTTTGGCTTATGCCCGGGGGATAATCAGCACGAGCACGAAATAGGGGATCAACCCCGGCAAGCCGCCAGGCAGCAGCAGCAGGAAGAAGAGAAGTCGGAACCAGAAAGCGCTTATTCCGAAAAACTCGCCCAACCCGCCGCAAACACCGAAAACGATCCGGTTTCTACGTGATCTTCGCAGTACTTTTCCTTCAGATACACTCATTTTTTTACCCTCATTAGTTTACATACTAACTTTTTGTATGATTGAATTTTCCCACAAATCCTTTCCTTCTATTGACACAATCCTGACATCCTGCAGATATTATGCTCAAGGCATCATGTATCATGAGCTGTCTTCTTTCTATTGCCTTCTATCTTGTGCAATACCTGAATCTGCGGCTGATCCTTGAATCAGTACGGGTGAAATCGAAAGGTAAAACTGTCCATAATATATATTAGACTGGCAGCTATTCGTTCTCCAACTCTTCCCTGAACCCGCACTTCCAGACATAAATTTCCAAACACCCCTCCATGAACTAAAAAAGAGCTGCCTTTGCAGGCAGCCCTTCTGAATTCATATTGGTCCGGAAATTACGCCGGATTCCGCCCGTTTAGTACTGCGGCATAGGCGGTGCAGGAGGTCCTTCTTCCTGCGGAATATCAGTGATCAACGCTTCTGTCGTCAGGATCATCGCTGCGATCGAAGCAGCATTTTCCAGGGCACCCTTGGTGACCTTGGCGGGGTCGATAATACCCGCTTTCACCATGTCGACATAATCGCCGGAGATCACATCGAAGCCCAGCTTGTTGTTCTTGGCTTCAGCCTGCTTGCGGGAAATAGTGTCAGCCACAACTGCTCCGTCGAGGCCAGCATTCTCAATAATCCCTTCCATCGGCTGAATCAGGGCTTTGCGGACAATATTGATGCCTACATTGACATCTTGATCGTCGTCTTTCATCTTCTCGATAGCAACCTTCGCGTTCAACAGAGCTACGCCGCCGCCGGGGACGATACCTTCTTCCACAGCAGCACGGGTTGCGGAGAGCGCATCCTCAACACGATGCTTTTTCTCTTTCAGCTCGGTCTCGGTTGCAGCACCAACTCGAATGACAGCCACGCCGCCGGAGAGCTTGGCCAGCCGCTCCTGCAGTTTCTCGCGATCGTAGTCGCTTGTGGATTTGTCAATCTCGACCTTGATCTCTTCAATGCGTCCCTTGATCTTGGCGGAATCACCTTTGCCTTCAATAACAGTGGTGTCGTCTTTGGTTGCGACAACCTTGCCGGCGGTGCCAAGATCTTCGATAGTTACGGATTCAAGCTTGCGGCCAAGTTCCTCTGTGATGACGGTGCCGCCTGTCAGGACAGCAATATCCTGCAGCATAGCCTTGCGGCGGTCGCCAAATCCTGGTGCCTTGACTGCCAGGACATTCAGCATGCCCCGCAGCTTGTTGAGCACCAATGTAGCCAGCGCCTCACCATCAATGTCTTCAGCGATGATGACAAGATCACGTTTGCCAACCTGAACCAGCTTCTCAAGAATAGGAACAATATCGCTTGCAGCGGAGATTTTCTTGTCGTGGATCAGCAGGTAAGGTTCTTCAATTACAGATTCCATCTGCTCGGAGTCGGTAACGAAGTACGGAGAAATATATCCGCGATCGAACTGCATACCTTCAACGTATTCGGTTTCAAATGCGAGGCCCTTGGATTCTTCGACAGTAATAACGCCGTCATTACCGACTTTATCCATAACCTCAGCGATCAGTTCGCCGATCTCGTGGTCCTGGGCGGAAATTGCAGCCACGGAAGCAATTTCTTCCTTGGTGGTCACATCAATCGCCTGCTTTGTGATGGCTTCTGAAACTGACTTGGCAGCTGATTCGATTCCGCGTTTGAGCATCATCGGGTTTGCGCCTGCAGCCAGATTCCTGAGGCCGTCGGTTACCATTGCATGTGCGAGAACTGTTGATGTGGTTGTACCATCACCAGCGATATCATTGGTCTTGGTTGCAGCTTCTTTCAACAGCTGAGCGCCCATATTCTCGAACGGATCTTCCAGTTCGATCTCTTTAGCAACGGTCACACCATCATGGGTGATAGTTGGGGAGCCAAATTTGCGGTCAAGTGCAACGTTCCGGCCCTTCGGGCCAAGGGTTGTTGCCACCGCGTTGGCAACGACATCCACACCAGCCTTAAGCTTGGTGCGTGCTTCTTCAGAAAATGCGAGTTGCTTTGCAGCCATAGGTCCATACTCCTCTATAAGTTTTCATTCTTATTAGATGTGTGACTTTCGAAAAAGTCACATTAAGTTTTCTTTCTACTCAAAAACGGCCAGAATATCACTTTCTCGCAGGATCAGATATTTTTCGCCGTCCATTTTAACTTCTGTTCCAGAGTATTTCGCGAACAGAACGTTATCACCTACCGATACTTCCAATTCGATGCGTTTTCCGGCATCATTGCAGGCACCAGGACCGGCGGCGACAACTTCGCCCTTCTGCGGCTTTTCCTTTGCTGTTTCCGGAAGGACTATGCCTCCTGGAGTCAGCTCCTCCTGCTCAATCGGTTTCACCACCAGCCTGTCTCCCAGCGGTCTGAGATTGAGTTTCATATGGATCCTCCTCTATATGTCTTAACATAATTTTTGATTTAGCACTCATAAAAAGAGAGTGCTAAATCGCAGTCATAGTGTACCGAAAACATTTTTTACTGTCAAGGGGAAGGTGTTTCAGTTGGAGTCGGTTCAACCACATCTTCCGGGGTTATTGATTCTTCCGTCGGCTCGATCGCCCCTGCTGCCGTTTCTTCTCCACTCGTGACAGCACAGATCGCCCGGTTTTCGGAGACAATCGCCTGTACAATTGCATCGTCCGGATAGACACTTTCCAGGTCCCGGAACAGAACTTCAGCTTCATCGCACATGCCGTAGTATGCAAGCGCTGAAGCATAGGTGTAATAATACACGACACTGTTGGAGTCCAGCATCAGGCCCGTGATCTCCTCACCATACTGGAGTGCTTCCGGGTCTTCCGGGTCACATCCGTACAGTGCCTCGCAGAGCACCCGCCTGTTCACATCGGCATCGCAGCCGTGTACAGCACACTGGAGTACATCCAGTGAACTTTCATAGTTGCGCGCTTTGAAATAAACCAGTCCCAGGCGCCCGTAGATATCTGCATTTGCACTGTCAAACTGCAGAGCTTTGGATATATTCAGCGCTGCCGCAAAGAATTCACCCTCCTGCATATACGTCCGGCCTATTGCCAGATATGGTACAGGATCAGGGATTCCAAGCTGTTCGTTGATCTGGGCAGCCCTGGCAAACGAATCCAGCGCCATATCAAGATACACAGGATCTTCGAGCTTGAGCTGCCGGTAGTTCGACCCCAGCCGCAAATAGAGGAAGGTCAATGAAGGGGCATACTCCAGAGCCTGTTGGTAGGCATTAATCGCACCGCGATAGTAGCCATTGTTCTCCAGAACGACCGCATAAACACGATAGATATCCAGCCGCATCAGATCACTGATATCTTCACGACTGTCCGCTGCCTCCACAGCCTGCTCGGCGACATCCATCGCCTGCGCCCACTTCCGCTGGTCTACCAGGACCTCGGCATAGTAGGCATCCGCCAGAACGTTGGTCGGATCGAGCTGCTTGGCATAAACGGCTGCTGTTTCAGCCTCCGTCAGGAAGGAAAGGCTGACATCGGTATCGTCGATCGCCAGAGCTGACCAGTCATAGACAAGCGACCGGACGGCCTGAACCATACTGTCATCCGGCGCCAGTTCAGTTGCCCTGTCAACCGATTCGCGAGCCTCTGCAAGGCGCGCCTGCCGTTCTACGGAATTGGTTCGCAGTTCGCTGGAGTAGGTCTGCACCCGTGCCATCTCGGCATAAATTCGGGCATTCCCCGGATCCACCTCCAGCGCCTGCTGGTAGGCTTCGACCGTGCTTTCCAGGTCGCCTACAGAAAAATAGGTCTGGGCTTCTTCAATATAGGAAAGGACAACTCGCGTCGGTGTGGGTGTGGGTACGAACGGCCGCTGGACACGCTGGGATTCAACCATGCGCGTAAAAACCACCCCGGCGATAATGAGTACTACATACACAAGTACGCGCCAGGGGTTGGTGTTCCTCCTTGAGGGGCCAAACGGCATCTGTCGTCCGGAAAGCTGCATGCGATTTACTCTGGGGGTGTCGTTAATGTGGGCTGGGGTGTGCCTGTTTCAATTTCAGTGCAGATGCGCAAGCCTTCGGTGGCATTGAAAATTGCCACCTCATCATCCGGCACCCCGATTAAAAGTGCTTCAAAGATCTGTGTAGCAAGGTCACAGCGAGCAGTTTTCGCCAGTGCCAGGCCGTATGTCGAATAGAACTCGATCACAACCGGCGAGCCCGGATCCAGGGGAATCCCTTCGACTTCTTCCCCCGTCTCTGTTACGCCACCGTGAATAGCCAGTGCCAGCGATTCGATCGCTGATTCATAGTCGCTGTTCTTGTAATACATACGGCCCAGGTTCCCGTGCAATGTTGCGTTGGACGGATTCTTCAAAGCAGCGTCAGCTGCATACTGGCTTGCGATACCGTATTCACCATCCCGGGCATAGACCAGCATGATCCGCGTCAGTGGTGTGGGGTCATTTGGGGAAAGAGCAACGGCACGCAGGTAGCTTTCGCGTGCATTCTCTGCATCGAAAAGTGCCAGGTACATATCTCCGGCAGAAAGATGCAGCATGGTCAGGTTCGGGTTGATGCGCAGTGCAGAAAGGTATGCATCCAGGGCGTTCTCATAATTGGCCGTATTCTCCCAGACGTATCCCAACGCCCGCTGGGCTTCCAGCAGGTTGGGATCCAGCTGTACAGCTGTTCGTGCCTCCTCAAGCGCAGTCTCGTATTCTCCGAGATCCATCAGCACCTCGGCATGATAGGCATGTGCAAGTGCCGAGTTGGGGTTCAGGTTGAGAGCCTTCTCAACAGACTCTTCTGACTCAACAAGTGCATCCCCTCCCTGAAAATCCAAAATCCATCCAAGCACACCATGAGCATCCGAGGAATCAGGCGCAAGCAGCAGCGCATTGCGTGCATTCAGCTCTGCTTCTTCAAGGTTGCTGTTGAATACCTGTACACGGGCAAGGGCAATGTAAAACTCAGCCTCATCCGGCTGTACCATAATTGCCTGCTGGTACGCCTCCTCCGCCTGGTCCAGCTTGCCTGCCTCGAACAGACTTTCGGCTTCCAGAACATAGGATGCCGGACTGCGCGTCGGTGTTGGTGTCGGTATAAAAGGAGCCGGAATTGTGGGCACAATGACCCGTTCCACATATACCGCCCCTCCTATAAGCACAAGCAGGAACAGAATCTGCCAGAAACGCTTCCGGCTTTTCCTGCTGCTTTTGCGCATACTCCATTTGCTGCCACGAAGATACATACTTGTCTCGCTTCCTATTCCGGATTCAGCATAGTACCACCCAGTTAATTGTACCGTCAAGCTGCAAGTTTAGGGTATAATGCGGAGCATGGACGATCCAGAAAAAACACTACAAACTCCTATCCCTGAAAACTCAGACAGCTTTGACGAACCGTCTTCCCCTTCGCTGTGGAAAACGGTGCGGTGGTTCATCCTGGGCCTTATCCTCATCATACTTGTCGCTGCCGGTATCGGGTATACGGCCGGGCTTGAAAAGAAAGAAAACACCCGGGCCGAAGCCATCGAACAGGTCTCTCATGAACAGTTCGCACTCGCTCTGGAAGACCTCAACGAAGGACGGTATGCGATCGCCAGGCAGCGGCTGGAGTATATCATCAGCATCAATCCAATGTATCCCAATATCGCCGTTACACTCGCAGAAGCACTCGTTAAACTGAACGCGCCCGTATCCACCCCAAGGCCCGATACCGAGGTCACCGTTACACCGAATCTTGCTCCTGTGGAGGAGCTGGTCACACAGATCGAAGAGGCCTACAAGGCACAGTCCTGGGATCTCGTTATCGATACAATCCTTGTCCTGCGTTCAAAAGATCCAGACTATGAAGCGATCAAGGTCGACGGCTACATGTTCGATGCGCTTCGAAACCGGGGCATCAACCGCATCTCGGCCGAGGGAATGCTTGAAGAAGGTATCTACGACCTGAGCCTGGCAGAGCAGTTCGGCCCACTGGACAGCGACGCTAAAAACTGGCGCGAATGGGCCGAGCTTTACATTCTGGCAAACAGCTTCTATGGGGTCGACTGGGCAAATTCAGCCTATTACTTCAGCCAGCTTTACACGATCGCCCCTTACCTGAAAAACGACACCTATCTGAAGTACGCTGTCGCCGCCTCCGAGTATGGTGTGCAGCTGTATGATGCTGACGATCCGTGTGCCGCTGTGGACTATTTTGACCAGTCCCTGACTGCCTACGATGACGAAGAGATCTACCCGACAGCCACAAAAGCCAGGGTTGCCTGCCGCACAGCCACAGCAAGACCTCCGCAGCCTCAGCCAACGGATACTCCGGATGCAACGGAGGATCCCGGCGGCGGCGAAGAAACCACCGAGCCCGAACCGACCGCTGACGGGGGATAAATCAGAACTCTTTCTTACCTTTGGATTACGTAACAACACCCGGCTGTTTCATCCAGCCGGGTTCTTATTAATTCAAGCGTACGGGTCTCGTCCGAACAAGGCACAATTCCGTAGGGATAGATATCGTTTACACACGATGCCGAGGTTGGCGACATTTGTGTTAATCAATCCGCGCATATTTACAAGAAATCACACACAAACGCCATGGAAGAAATGCGATTCTGTGCCTGCATTACTAATTAATTGGGAAGATCCTGAGCAAACACATGGATCTGCCCTGGGCTCGGTGTATCTGCCTGTTCAAAACACACCAATCACGAATTTTTTCCATACACGTATTTATTATCGGGTCATATCGGAACAGTAAATTCGTACGTGTGTAATTCACGGAGGTTTTGCAGCTCGAATACTTCTCTGCTCGAGACGGAGTGCGCGTTTTTTCCTGGCCCGTGTATGGCTGTTCTATGTACAATAATTCAAGCAAATTACCCTTTGATTATTGTGTTGGAATCGGTATTGTCACCTATTTAAACGCCATATTTTTTTGCCGAAATCCCGTAATCGTTCTCCAAACGTATCATTATTCGTGTCCAGGATTTCATCCAGTGAAGATAGGGCTATTCGGAATCCAAAAAAGTCTTCCGCTTCCGACATTTCCATCCGTAAACGGGTCGCGCTGCGGCAATTCTGCGGCGGTTCATGCCAGGAGCCGCCGCGCATGACTTTATAGGTTGTTTCCTTTCGATTTATCCATGTGCTTCCATCATTCGGTGCTCCGGAATAATCATCATGCCAATCATCCTGGCACCATTCCCATACATTCCCATGCATATCATACAAGCCGAATGCATTTGGCGGGAATAATCCCACATTCGTCGATCCATGCCGGTAAACACCTTTCGGCTCCAGCTGAAAGGTGTGTTCGCCCACAAAATTCGATAATTCAGTTATTATCGTTTCTCCATAGTGGAACGATGTACTCGTCCCTGCCCGGCATGCGTATTCCCATTCAGCTTCCCCCGGCAAACGGTATTCTTTTCTGGTTCTACTTGATAATCTCTTGCAGAATTCAATTGCGTCTTTCCAGGAAACCCTGTCGACAGGCCGATTCGGGCCTTTACACCGGTACAGCAGCTCCTTTTTCATAACCGCTTTCCATTGCTGCTGTGTAACAGGGTATTTACTCATCAGAAATGGCTTTACCCAAACATTGTGTGAAGGTTTTTCATCTCTGTAACCCTGGGGACCCACTGTTCCCATTCGAAACATTCCCCCGGGTATTTCCACCATTTCAAGCCGAACATCACTATCCAAAACTTCAATAAAGGTTGTGGACTTATGGTCTTGGCGCTCGAAAACACCACCTCTATTATTAACTGTAACTACTTCAAATTCTTCTGTGAAAGATTGCATTACTCCATCCAGTGACGAGCAGCCAGCTGCAATTTCCAAAACCGCTCAACCCATTGATTGCGCAGCCAGCTGGAAGGGCTGCGTTTCATACAACATTCAAAACCACCAGGTATTGTCTGGCTATAGTCTCGCACCGTTTGCCCGCCAGCGCCAAAAGAATCGCGTGAACGCAGGATCCGGGTTTGAAGAATTTGAGCGGTTATTTTACTCCTGCGGCTGTATTAAACATGGAGGCGATACTTTCCAGCTAAATGCCAGATAGACAATTCGCATATTGGTCTCGAATGCTGGAAGCAGGAATATCCTGAAGTAATTGAATATTTTCTCTCCAGGACAAACCATAAACTTGCCCTTTGATTCTGTTCAGTATTCACACATCTATTCTTAATGTTCGCCTGTAAACTTCTTCCTGTACCGCACCAGCTTACTTGCAGTAAACGGATCCCCATGTGCCGGATAAATGCGCACAGCTCCTTTTTCTACGATCTTTTTCCAGCTCTTAAATACCTCATCTATATCTTCAATGTAGATCGGCCTGTACCTGATGCCGCAGAAGTTCAGAAAGTTCATTGCTGCATCCCCTACAAATGCACTTCCGTCCGACAAAACAACAGAAATTGAATCTCTTGAATGCCCGGGTGTATATAGGATCTCTCCATCTATCCCGATGCTTCTTAATAGCTCATTATCTTTCCTGGATACTACAAAGTCGCCATCACCTATTGTCAAAGGCGGAAAATTAAAATCATTGTGGAACAACTCAAAGAGTGAAAATACCAGCTTGATGCAGCGATTTACCGGCTCCATGGTGTCTTCTGATTCCCCCCTGCCCAATGGTTCCACCGCATGTCTGTGAACGATAACCTTGCAGCCGGTTTGTTCCACCAATTTCGCTGCAAATCCTGCATGGTCGTCATGATGGTGTGTTAACAAAAGATACCTGATCATGGATAAGTCAACATCAAGCTTCTCAATAGCTTTGATAAACTTGTCATAATCCTTTTCATAACCTGTATCGATCAACAAATATCCACCGGAACACGCCAGTAAATAGCACTTTGTAATCCCCAGATTGATACGAAAATAATTCTTTTTCATTCCTTTTCTCAACAATTGATTTTTTTAATACGGCCCACCTGTCAAAACATTATGCACAACCATTTATCGATAAAATACAGCGGGCTGCAGTTATTCCCCGGGATTCATATGAACCTATCATAGACAATAGATCATCTAATTTCAATAATAGAACACGGATACTTTCCATTTCATATTCTTGTCAAGCAAAAACTCTGGATACGATCCTGCCTTCAACAACAGAATACTCAAATCATAAACGCTGGAATATTCACCATTATCGATACGTCCTTTCATCCATAACTCTAGCACACATACAGGCGTATTCCATAGACTCTGTCTGGTATAGTAAAGTTTGGATTTGCAAACATCGGAACTCCAGCCTTGTTCCGTTAAACACGCCCTTGTAAATAATCCGGGGACTCCTTAGCACAGCCTCATACCCGCCTAAAAATGCGGTACAATCCAGAAGCGTACAAACCAGGCCGATCACGCCATAACCAAACTGCAGGATAATCTATTGTTCGAACTTACATTTCTGGGAACCTCAGCCGCTGCTCCCTCGGTCCACCGGGGACTTTCATCACAAATATACAACTTCCGCGACCAGCGTTTCCTGGTCGACTGCGGCGAGGGTACCCAGCGCCAGATCCTGCGCGCCGGTATAGGTTTCCGGCGGCTGAACCGAATCCTCATCACCCACGGCCACCTGGACCACATCCTCGGCCTTGCCGGTCTTATCTCCACCTTCACCCGATGGGAAGCACTCGAAACGATCGAAATCTACGGCGGCGAGTGGGCGCTCGAACGCATTCACGACCTCATATTCGGTGTCGTTCTGCGCGGAGCGAGACCAAAGATGGACATTCAACTCTTCACGATCAGGCCTGGCGTGATACTTGAAGAGCAGGAACTCCGTGTTTCTGCGTTCCCCGTTTCACACCGCGGCCCGGACTGCTTCGGATACATCTTCGAGGAACTCCCTCGCCGACCGTTCCTGGCTGAAAAGGCTGACGAACTGGGTATCCCGGCCGGTCCTGTGCGGAAAGGCCTGGTGGAGGGGAAGACTGTAAAGCTGCCTGATGGGCGAAAAATCAAGCCGGACGATGTCCTGGGACCTGCCCGCCCCGGGACGAAGCTGGTCCACACCGGCGATATCGCCCGCACCGACATGCTGGTGGAATACTGCCAGGATGCGGATGCGCTGGTGACGGAAGCGACCTACTGCGAGATACAGGCGGATCTGGCAAGCCGGTTTGGCCACATCACCGCCAAACAGGCGGCAGAGCTGGCGCACGACGCTTGTGTCGGGCACCTGTACCTGACGCATATTTCACGCCGCTACCGCGAGCGTGACATCCAGGACGAAGCCCGCAAATACTTCACGAACTCGACGGTTGTACGTGATTTCGATACGTATACAGTGAAGCGCGGGAACCCTGAATCCGAAGACTGATATGCCGGGTGGAGTCCGCAAGCCTTGCTTGCGCGGAAAATTTATGCACAAGCTTGCTTGTGCAGCATACCGGAGTACGTAAGTCTTGCCTGCGTGAAAATTGAAATCCACGGGCCCTGGCCTGTGCATCCTTACCAGAGAGAGACTACAGAACGATGCCGATTTACGAATACACCTGCACCGAATGTGGAAAACGGTTTGACACGCTGCGCGCCATGAGCGAAGCAGACGCCCCGATCTCCTGTCCCGACTGCGGCAGCGGGGAAACGAAACGCGCTCTCTCCCTCTTCGCCGTCCACGGCAAATCCGGCGTTTTCTCCGGCAGCGGCTCATCCTGCGGCACCTGCAGCGGGGGTTCGTGCTCGAGCTGCGGGGGGTAACAACTGTACGAAATTTTTACCCCGTTTTGGCAGCCCCAATATTACTAATTCTATCGAAGCCTCGGATTGTTCCAGAAATTATATTCCTGCTGCCCCCCCTCACTCTGCCATTCTTCTCATATCCTGCCCCGCTACCGACACCCATTCACCAGTTCGAACCGGGCTGCTGTATCTCGAAGCCGACCACCGCCCCATGGATTCCGCCAGAAGCGCTACGACCATCTGGTTCAGACTGGTCTCCTCCTTTTCTGCACGCACGCTCAGCTGCCTGTGCAGTGATTTGGGCACACGGACCAGGAATTTCCCGCTGTATTCCTTTTCCTCCTCCGGCATCGGTTCCGGTACAGGATCGCCATTGGCTATCGCAGCTTCGATCCAGACCCGCTTCGCATCTTCGATAAGTGCTTCAAGCTCAGAAAAATCGTCAGAAGCTGTCATACAACCGGGCAGTCCAGGTATAACTGCCGTATAGCCTTCCCCCTCTTCATCCGGAAAGATCTCAACTTTGTAGGGAAGCTGCATATAATATTCAAGTGATTTAGCGTTCATTTTCGGTTATCTCCAATAGTAAATCGATACTGACAAACACCTGTTTGACGACTTTGGGGAAAATTTTTCGTGGAATGGCAAGCAGCCGGCCGGGCAGTTGCGGGTGCCTGAAACATCAGTGACTGCCGCTTCCTCCCTGCTCAATGTAACCCAGTGACTGAAGAATACTGATAAGGTCCTCTCCCGGTCCATTTTGTGGATTGTTTCGGATCCGGCCTATCTTATTTTCAAGTTTTCCCATTCGTTCCCCTCTGCCACGCAATATGATACTACATATAGTATCATTGAACGATTTATTACTTCAATTTCTCAGCATCTCAAACGGGAGTATTTTCTTCCCAACAGAGCACTCTAAATCCTGCCTGGACAACATTTCAAACTCAAGAGATCCGGTCTGGATACTGAAGGCATCCTCAATCACACAGCTGTGTTTATCATTCCCCTGTTGAAGAAAGCCGTCAGCGTCTCAAATACTTTTACCGCAAATACGCCAGGGCGCAATAGTGCATTTTGAGTGAATCTCTGCGTCCTGGCGTCTTTGCGATAAAGTTTTTTCAGGTTATTCAGCGCAATCAGCGTCCGTCTCTCAGCGTTTTCAGCGTTTGTTTTTCAGCGTTCTCAGCGTCTATCTTTCAGCGTCATCAGCGTCTGTGTTTCAGCGCTTTACTGCCGCGGCAGGATCCTGATCCGCAGATTACCGTCCGGTGTGCGTACGCTCACTTCCTCACCAGGTTTGTGCCCGAGGATCGCCCTGCCAACCGGGGACTCGTTGGAGATCTTTCCCTCCCGCGGATTCGCCTCGGCACTGCCAACCAGCAGATACTCTTCGTCTTCATTGTCCCCGATCTGCAGCCGGATCCGGCTTCCTATCGTGACAACATCCTCGGTCGAAGAAGATGTGATAATTCGGCCGCGCGAAAGTACATCCCGGATCTGCAAGATCCTGCTTTCCAGCATTGAGATTTCATTCTTTACCGCTTCAAACGCAGGATCGAGATCCTCAAACGATACGCCTTCAGCAGATATCGATTCAAGCTCACGGCCCAGTTCAGGCCTGAGCTTGATCAGCCCTTCCAGCTCTTCTTCAAGCTTTAACTTGCCTTCTGGTGTCAGGTAGACTTCCCTGTTCATACCATACCCTTCTCTTTTGTGGATAAAAACGGTTTTCCGTATCTACAGCGGATCCGCTCCTGGATGAAATTACCAGCAGCATCATAAGAAAAGAACGGTGAAAATGTGTCACAAAACTGTCTCATTTTTGTTCGAAATTCATCACACTCCTCCCGCCAGGCTTCCTCTCTATTCAAGCTTTTTCCCCGTCCCCGCATGAAATCAGAAAGGAACAAACCCCGATATTTAAGCAATCTCAAAAAATACAACGACTTTGATACATCTTTTATGCAACTTTTCCACGCAGGTGAGATACTATCCGTCCGATACAGGTTTGTTTGGAGGCTTCTTATGGTATTCGGCAGCTGCCCGGACTGTGGTGAAAACGTAGCAGTCGGGCTGGAACCGTTCCCTGGGCAGCAGATTACCTGCTTGAATTGTGATGCATTTCTGCAGGTAACTTCTACTGAACCCCTCATCCTGGATTGGTCGGATCAAGATTTTATCGATTACGAAGAGGAAGACGAAGATTCTTACGAAGAAGAGGAAGACGATATTGAAGAGATGTGGCGTCGCGCACGCCACCAGAAAGCACGCCAAGAGCGTTAAATTCCACCCTGTCTCCTGAAAGTTACAGACCTGGAACCCGTACCCTGTGGTGATGCTTCAATGTCGCCTGCAGGGCATGAATTCTGATTCTCCTTGTGATACCAGGTCAATGATTCAAATTATGCCGGGAGAAATTCCTTCTCCCAGCTTGAGTGAACAACCCCTGATCCGAAAATACCGCTTGCAGCCGATCAATCGCCCCTTCCGTTTCCTCTCCACCCCTGACGCTCCACAGCGGCATCAAGGATCGCCTTGAGCATCTCCTGATAGGATAATCCTGCCAGATTCGCCATTTTTGCCAGGTGACCGTCCCAACACCAACCAGGATTCGGGTTCACTTCCAGCAAATGCGGCACTCCTTCAGCATTCAACCGCCAGTCGAAACGGCAGTAATCCTGGCAGCCCAGACGCAGGAACAACCGCACTGAATCCTCGACAAGCTTGTTGTGAACCGATGCCGGCAGATCCGCTGGAATGGACCGGAGCTGCCAATACGGTGAATCGGACTGCCATTTTGCCTCATAGCCGCAGATGGGAGGCAGCCCTTCCGGCAGACAGGAATAATCTTCCTGTATGACCGGGAGAACCATATAAGGCCCAGGAGGATTGCCGATGATACCCACGGTAATCTCTGCCCCCGTCAGGAATTCCTCCACCAGGAACGGGCCAGTGAAATCATACCGCTCCTGTACACGCTGAATGGATGCTTCCAGTTCGTTTTCGGAATAGATCAGGGACTGCTGATCGATCCCAAAGCTCGAATCACCCCAGTTCGGTTTTACAAAACCAGGCAGAGGGATACGGCCTGCTATCACAAGACCGGTTGGCCCTTCGCTTTTTCGTTCTACAAATGCCCCTTCCGGAATCTGAATTCCCATTTGTTGTGCAGCACCGCGCACGATAGATTTGTCGTAGCATGCAGCCAGACACGCCGCCCCTGCTCCTGTATAAGGTATCTGGAGCATATCCAGCAAAGCAGGGACATGGAGCTCCTTAAAAGGATCGTTTTCAAAACCTTCATCACACAGGTTAAAAACCAGATTCTGCTCCCGCCGGGAACGAATCAACTCTTCAATAAGATTTTCATGATTATCAAGGTACGAAAAAGTATAATCCGCCAACCCTTCAAGATTTACACGCAGTTGGCGAATCGTATCAAAATCATCCGCATCAAAAACCTGCGCTGGTTTAACACGATCTGTTCGCCGCGGGTCGCCAAGGATGACCTGAATCTGTCTGGGAATATACGTCTTGAACGTGTCCAGGGGTGTCGATTCTTTTACTGCATGAGCAGCAATAATCAGACGCTGTGCCATCATCCCCAGATCCTGGTTGCGCTTGGATATCGGCCTGAAAGCTTCCACGTGGTCACAGATGAATCCAAGCTCCGTGAGTTTTCCGATAATAGCATCACGGGCATAGAGGCGCTCTGCATAGAACTGGTCTTTTACTACACCCTTCTGGGTATGGCAGATCACCTCCCTGGAGATGAGCCGTTCACTGTCTTCTGAAAGCTGCCGCTCCCGGCAAACAAAGTGATTCTTATCCAGCCACTCCCATGATCGCGGTTCATAATGGTTCTTCAAATATTCTCCATCGGTGATATCCAGCACCAGCTTCCCTCCTGGCACCAACACGCGATAGATCTCTGAAAGCACACAGCTGTCATCATGAGCCTGTTCAAAATAGCCGAAACTGTTTCCAAGCAGGGTTACGACATCGAGTTCGTTCATCTTCCAGGGAAGTTTTCGAGCATCACCCTCGCGAAATCGAATTGAAATACCCTGCTTATGCGATTCCTTGCGGGCTTTCTGAATGAGATAAGCCGACCGGTCCAATCCCTGAATATTCGAAAACCCGCGTCTGTAGAATTCAAAACAGTGCCGCCCCTGGCCGCAGCAAAGATCCAGGATCCTGTCACCAGGAAGCAGATTTGCCTGCTGTAAAATCAGGTCAACCTCGTTGGCTGTCAATTCTTCGTCCGTCACAACATCAGAGTCTGTTTGAAGATAATAAGAATCGAACAAGTTCCGCCACCAATCGGACGGAACAAGCTTCTCGAGGTCGTTTACGGGCCCATAACTTCTAAGGTGAGGTTCTGTTTTCTCACCCTTTGGTCTTTTCAGCTTGACTTCAGGATTCATTTCTATTTATCCTCACCATGACGCGCCGCTCATGGCTCTACTACGGGCTTGCGCCCGGTATTGTTTTCTTATCGGCCAGCAGTAAAAGTTGTCAATGAAAAGAATTAGAATCCATTCCGGCGAAACCGGCTTCCCCGTACGGATATACCCGGGCTTTCGAATACATCCGCACTATTCCGGGTAAGCCTGAGTGGATTGGTTGAATAAACATACATTTTCGTATCACAGGCGGGACAGAAAATCACCTGCCCGGCATAAAGATTTTTTTCATAAGAAAATTGTTTACCGCAATGAATACACTCAAGTGGTTTCATTCTTTAAATCCTCTTCCTCAATCCTTTATAAAATAAGAAGCTGCTGCTCCACTCGCCGAGAAGGTTCGCCTGTTTGTGGACCATGGTGCTGTTTATAGTTATTCAATAATTCACCCCCTGCCTGTTCTGTAACAGCATATATCGCGATACGATAGAAAGAATACTGCGAACCCGAGGAATAGATGTATTGAAATTGTGTCAAAAGCGAAGAAAATTCCACGAAATCAAAAGGAACGCGTGCATTTTTTACACGCGTTCCAACAATAGACTGTTATTATGATCAGATCTTGTTAAAAAGAATCAGTAATAAACCGGTAACCGACACCCGGAATGGTTTCAAGGAATCGGTCTTCATCATGGATCTCGATCTTCTTGCGAAGCCTGCTCATCAAGCCCCGCACGAGGTCCCGGTTTCCCTCACCGCTGTAACCCCAAACTCGCTCCACAATAACCTCTGTCGGCACTACCTGCCCTGGATGGGTCATTAGCGTATACAACAGCCGGAATTCCAGTTGGGTCAGACGGACAGGCTCCTCCCCTTCCCTGGTCACCATGTGAGCGGTCGAATCGAGTTCGATTTCCTTTTGCTTCAGAGATGGCAGTACGTAATACGGGACCGATGCACTGCGCCGCATCAGGACTCTCGCCTGTGCCGCCAGCACTCGGGCTGAAACCGGCCGCTGCAGTACGATATCCACACCCGATTCCAGCAGATCGCAGTAATCTGTTTCGGAAACCGGATCCAGCACTATCATAACCGGAGAGTCACAAACAGCCCGTATCTTCTCTACCTGTTTGATTGGGGCCGCATTCCCATTCAGAGCCAGAACAATACAGTCAGCCGGCTTTTCATTCCAGTTTTTCACCATACTTGAAACATCGGAGTATATACTTAATGCCATACCAATCCGCCGCAGGATAAAGATGTAGATTTCCTTCTCATCAAGGTTATCTGCAATCAAATTACACTGCATGGTTTCCTCCACTGCCGTCACCACCATTTATTGATGGTATAAGTTTACTCCTGTTCAAAGCTGCGGAAAATGATTTTTCATGTAGGATTTCATGTACTTAAAAGACAGCTTTCTTTACATTCCAACCCGGAAGTGTTGAGACATTTCTGATACTCATTTTACACGTACTTGACACATAGCTGTACTACTATGCAGGCGATATTTATTCCTCAATGGAGGTTATCCATGGAAATGGGTTTTTGTCCGGAATGTGATGCCGATATTGCTGTTGGAAAGAAACCATTTGAGGGCCAGAAGATCACATGCCCGAAATGCGGTGCCTTCCTTCAGATTATCGCCCTGTCCCCCATCGAAATTGATTGGGCAGATGATGATTATGAAGACTATGATGATGATTACGAGGATGAAAACGACGACGAAGACTGGTAAACAGACTAACACGAAAATATAAAAGCAAGGGGCTGTCCTGCATAAACTGCGGCAGCCTCTTTCTATTTAAACAGCCGCGTAAATGAAGATCACTCCCTGCGATGGCATTTTCACTTACTCCATCAAAGTCGGAAGATTTCTCGCAGGGGTTGAAACCTCCATCATGCTGGCTCGCGCTACACCCCATCTCGAAATTACACGTGCAGGCTCTTACCAGCCGTTTTCATCCAGTGAGAGGAATTCGGTTTCAAGCGGCTCTTCAGGCTTGCCGAAATACGCCGACAGCCGCTGTGGATCCCCCATATCACGTCGTACAATCCTGAGTGCGTTATCCTGGGAAAAATCCGGGCGTACCACCCACTGCACCAGCCTGATCCAGCCGCCTGCGATCTCGATCCCGGTGATCGAACGCGGGAATACACAGCTGCCGGTGTTGAAATACGGCACACCACCCGGTACAGGCAGACGAGGTTTGTG
>Ga0272442_10003863_pt1 | contig 20791 bp, 17 predicted proteins | sample SSMForm2O_FD_200262 | JGI IMG/M metagenome (GOLD analysis project Ga0272442, IMG submission 200262) | Marine sediment archaeal communities from Little Sippewissett salt marsh, Falmouth, MA, United States - SSM-Form-2O | ecosystem: Environmental > Aquatic > Marine > Wetlands > Sediment ... | reverse complement strand
ATTTCTGTTACCGTCCCGGAAATGATTTCCCTGTCAGAAAACTCATTTTTTCATTTTACTTCAGCGAATAATTAACTTCGCCAAAAAACAAGAGATGAATAATTATCACTCAAAACAAAAGTGAAGTTTTTAATAACAGATTATACGTCTCTTAATTTTCACTGCTGATACAAGCCCCAGCAATGTATATAAATGTATCCTGAAACAGTCCGGGAAAAGTGTTTCGATGAACCGGGCACAAATCAAAACCTTAAGGGGAGAAGTAATCGGATGAAACGGGAAGACTATAATCCTGAAGAAGAAAAGTAATTGGATGAAATGGGAAGACTATAATCCTGAAGAAGAAAAGTAATCGGATGAAACGGGAAGACTATAATCCCGAAGAAGAAAAGTAATCGGATGAAACTGACAGAACCATAACACTTAAAGCACAGATGTAAGGCAGTGAAAAAAGCCTGAAAAAAGCAAAAGTTTTTTCAAATACACATCAAAAAGGGATTAAAAAAGCGGCAAAAATATTTTTTTCGTATATATCTTGATTCAATTTTTAAGGTACCCTTTTCTTTCGAGCCATTGGACCTGAGGCCTTGTATATTTCCAGATCACGTCGGCTTTGGAGTCCTGTATATCCCAGGGAGTTGCAATAACAATATCCCCTTCCCGGATCCACATCTTTTTATTCTTGGAGCCAGGGATACGGCCCATACGGACGACTCCGTCCATGCACTGCAAGGTGACTCTTTTCGAACCCAGTAAACTTGCGACCGTTGCCATGACTTCATTCCTGTCCTTGCGAGGAGTGCGTACCCTTGTTATTTCCGGATTATCGGCCGTATCCGCAGGTTTCCCGGATCCGTTTCTTCTCTTTCTCATGTTGCTTCTATAATTTGCCAAGTTGATACCTCGTATGGTTTTATAATTATACCGTAAATTAATTTTGATAAGTTCTTTATTAAAGGCAAGAATAGCTGTAGGCCCATATAAGGAAAACTAATTTACACCCCATCCAATAGTATTAAAATCAGACATAATATAATCAGACCTTATATTATATTATAGTATCAGATCTCAGATCACATTATAGTATCAGAACTCAGATCACATTATAGTATCAGAACTCAGATCACATTATCACATTTATAGTATCAGACCTTAGATTACATAATCAAAAATTATATTATGTCATATAATATTTGATATGGGATATGCGCAAAAAAAGCAAAAGCAGAAAAAATGGAATTAGTATTGGTGCGTTAGCGGGACTCAGTGTCCGGAAACGACACTAAAATTGATAACTTTTAGAATTTCCTATGCTTGGGCAGGCAATCCCTGCAATACACAGGTCTTCCTTCGGTCGGCTTGAAGGGGACCTCAGTCTCAACGCCACAATCTGAACAGATTACCTTATGCATTTCCCTCGGGCCTCTGTTCTCCCGGAAACCACCCCGGTTACCGCCTCGGTTACCTCCACGAGAATTTCCGCCACGAGAATTTCCACCCCGAGAATCGTTTCCTCTGTCATAAAAACCCATCTTTGTTCACCTCCGCTTCAGCGGATATCATATGTTCTATAAAAATAAGATCTGATATAATTAGTTAATCAAAAACAAAAGCGGAGTTTCTATTAACAGATTATATGGCTCTTTATTTTTACTGTTAATAAGGTTGATTTGAAAATATATAAAGATAACTCATTAAAACAGGAAAAGAAGAAATTAATCAGGTTTATATGTAATATTATAGATAAAAAAGGAAATAATAACTAAAATAAAGGATAAATAGCGCTAAAAAAATAAAAAATATTGAAATAAGGTTTAAAAAGTAATTTAAATACCCAAAAGTCATTAAAAGTAATAAAAAACTCTAAAAGAGATAAAAATCACTGAAAGGGGAAAGATAAGATAAAAATCATTGAAAGGGGAAAAATAAGATAAAAAAAATCACTAAAAGAGATAAAACATAAAAAAGGGAAAAAGAAGCGGCAAGATAATTACATTATCGTTCTTATTTAATTTTTAAGATATCCTTTCCTTTCGAGCCATTCGACCTGGGGTTTCGTGTATTTCCAGATCACGTCGGCTTTGGAGTCCTGTATATCCCAGGGAGTTGCAATAACAATATCCCCTTCTCGGATCCACATCTTCTTGTTTCTGGAACCCGGAATGCGGCCCATGCGGACGACTCCGTCCATGCACTGCAGGGTGACTCTTTTTGAGCCCAGTAAACTTGCGACCGTTGCCAGGACTTCGTTTCTGTCCTTGCGGGGGGTACGTACCCTTGTTACTTCAGGAGTGTCTCCTGCTGGTTTAGCGCTTCCTGTCCTTCTCTTTCTCATATTGCTTCTGTAATTAGCCAGGTTAATTCCTCATCATTTGGTTCTTATAAGTTCCTCCGGGCAGGTTTCCCTGAATCGGCATCCTGTCGCATTTACGGAAACCTTCAAATTACCATTTTTTACTTTATGCAGGCGGGAATTCGTGATACTGACCCCTGATTCCACGCACGAAAGCAAAGCAAAAAACGAGATGCTACTGTGCAAAAGCGGCTGAATAATACCAGGAGGAAGAGCTAATATATTCATTAATAAAAACAAAAAGCAGTTTTTAATAACAAGTATATGCCCTTGATTCTCAATGAGATAGTATGTTTAAGATATATAAATATATCCGCAATTTTGAAATAGAAAAACAGAACAGAGACAGGAACTCCTGAAGACATCCTGGAATCTGCAGCCTCGATATCCCGGGGAATTCTATTATATGCGGAAAGCTTCAGGAACTCCTGAAATAATCCAAAAATCCTGCAAAAAATAAGAAAATCATTGGATTGAAGAAACGGGATTAACCCGAACTAAGCTGTAAAAAAAAGAAAAATAAGCTGTGAAAATTAATAAAATTAAAAATAATAAAATATAATCACAATAAATGATAATAGTTTCTTAAAAAATGTTATTTATTCGAAAAGAAATAACAAGAAGCAAAAACATATATATAGTAAAATCCCCGAGTTTGTAATCATCAAAAGTAAGCAACTGGAGAAAAGAGCTGACTTACAGGTGAGAAATTTACATAACAAAAATACATTTTAGGAAAAGAAATCTATCTTTTTCCATTCTATATTTCATTAAACTTTTAAAAGGGATCCACGATCCATCTCACATTTCTGACCATGCCATGCTGGAAATGCAGCGAAGTGCAAAAGGGTGTAATATTCACCCTACTATAATATGCCCTCCGCTGCCAATAATATCGGTTTTGAAGTTTATGAAAATACCACCCCGGAAAATATCCATGGGGTAGGAATCGGTGCATGGCAGTACTCCGGCTGGAAAATAATTTTCCCTCTATTTATTCAGCCTCCGGCTTTTTTCGTGCCCCTTTTGCAGGCTTTTGATATGCGGAGGAAGTTCTAAATGAATTTTCAATCTGCATGGACGTTATTTTACAAAGGAGGTGTAATAAAGTGATCAAAAGCAAATTATCTACTTTTTCCCTGGCAGCCCTGCTTCTTGCAGTTGCCCTGCTAGCCGCAGGTTGTGTCGATTCAACGGATTCCCCCGAAAACGAAGCTGCTCCGGAAGAAAGCGTTGTGATGGTAACGACACCTTACGGAACAGCCGTGTCCAGCTCGAACGTCATGAAGCTTGTGCTTGAAGAAGCAGGCTATGATGTAGAATTAAAGATGGCTGATGTGGGAGTTGCCTGGCAGAGTGTTGCCGACGGTTCTTCCGACGTTTTGATGGACGCCTGGCTGCCTGACACCCATAAGCAGTACATGGACAAATACGAAAACGATGTTATCGCCGCTAAAACAAACCTTGAAGGCGGTACCAGGTGTGGGCTTGTGGTTCCGGCATACGTGACCATTAACTCCATCGACGAACTGAACTCCGAAAAGGAAAAGTTCGACGGCAGAATCATAGGCATTGAACCAGGAGCCGGAATAATGATCAGCAGTGAAAATGCTATTGAGGAATACGGCCTGGATTACGAATTAATGACCGGAAGTGAAGTGAGCATGATCACCACTCTTATGGACGCCATTGATTCCGAGGAATGGGTTGTTATCACAGGCTGGTCTCCCCACTGGAAATTCCAGCGCTGGGACCTTAAGTACCTCGATGACCCGAAGGGCGTGTACGGAGATAAAGGAGATATCGTAACCATCGCCCGTCTTGGCATGGATGAGGACTCTCCCGAAGCCTATGCAATCCTTGAAAGGTTCGAATGGACCCCTGCAGACATGGAAGCCGTGATGTATGATATGGAACAGGGTATGACGGAAGAAGAAGCAGCCGCAAAGTGGATCGAGAACAACAGAGACCAGGTCGACATGTGGCTCGGAAACGAGTAAGTTTCCAACCCTTCTTATTTTTTCCTTTATAATCCCTTTTTGCGTTTCAATCCCTTTTTGTTTTTATATCCCTTTTTTGCTTGTATACCCAAAAAATTACGTGATAAATGTGAAAAATATTAAAAAGACATGTTCAAAAAATAGTTAAAAAGTAAATTTTCAACTTTTTAGAGATATAGAAATCTCCGCAAAAGGAATCCTGTTTTTTCGGTCCTCCTCATTATGCCATAGGTTTTGATGCCTGTGCTTCTGCCACCTGTTTCAACCTGTGGATGATCTCTTCCGTTGTCACTACCTCGTTTGCGATCAGCCCGTAGTTGACATAAGCTGCCTGTGTGGCTTCTTTCCCGGAGCCGGTTGTCGCATCCTTTACCACGATCACGTCAAAGCCTTGCTCAACTGCGTCCCTGAGGTGGGACTCCACAAAGAGGTTTGCGGACATCCCGGCAAGAACGATTGTCTGGATATTCCTCCGCCTGAGCTGGATCTGGACGTCTCCTGACCAGAAGTTGCTGAGCGCCTTGTGAGGCGAAAGCACGATGGTTTTCTCGTCGGGCTGGAGCTGCAGGTGGTACTGAGCTCCCCAGGTCCCCTTAAGGAACATCTCCCTGTCGAACATGAGCCGGTCAATAGGGTTCAGGTGCGACCAGGAACTGAACTCTTCGTCTGAATGACACGGACTAAGGGCCTGTTGCAAAATAACCTGTGTAATTTGTAATGGATAAAAAGGATTATGTGAACCGCAATATATAATGTGGAATATAAAAGGAATGGTTGAGATTTAAAAGTAAGAAGGAGATATATAAAAATAGAATAGGGTAAAAAAGAGAAATATAAAAAAGAGATCCCGATATGAACTATTACTACTACCTGCTCTTGCTGGCAATCGTCTTTGAGGTTTTCGGGACTACCTGCATGAAACTTTCCGAAGGCTTCTCCAAACTCCTTCCATCAATCCTGATTTTCGTATTTTATGCAATCAGTTTCACCGTCTTCACCGTTGCCCTCAAAAAGCTGGATGTGAGCATCGCCTATGCCATCTGGGCAGGGCTGGGTACAGCACTGATCACGGTAATAGGTATTTTCTGGTTCAGGGAACCGGTAAATGCACTGAAGATGGCATCCCTGGTCCTCGTGGTGGTCGGAGTGGTAGGCCTGAACCTGAGCGACAGGTTAAGTTGAAAAAATTTCCATAAATAAAGAGTTTAGAGAAGAGCAAGTCTGCTTCGCAAGAAAAATCCAGAACAGGAAAAAGATCAATGAAATGAGAGGACCAATAATACTGAGAGGAGAGCAGTAAAATGCTGATAATGAGGGTAAGTTTTTGATCGGATCTTGTATGAAAGCCTTTCAGGACTGTCCATGCACTTAACAGATAGAAGTGGCTTTATTATATTCGGGAACTTACCCTCGCGACCAGCCTGCTATTTATTTTTCCAGACAATGTTTTTAGCGATCAATCTTTTTACACCTGATTTACACAGTCCCCGTCACAGTCTCCGGTACAGTACTTGATCCGTTCATGACTGCAGAGACTGCAGAAGGAAGTAAAGTTAACAGCAGCAGGATAGCAGACACCGATGCAACAAACTTTACTATTGATTTCCTTTCCGGGTTCATTGTCCTCAATTTGTCATTTTTTAAGGTACTTCGTTTTAAGGTACTTCGTTTTAAGGTACTTCGTTTTAAGGTACTTCGTTTTAAGGTACTTCATTTTCAGCTACTTCATTTTCAGCTACTTCATTTTCAGCTACTTCATTTTCAGCTACTTCATTTTCAGCTACTTCGTTTTAAGGTACTTCATTTTCAGCTACTTCGTTTTTGGTTCGCTTTTTCAGTCTTTTTTAGTAACATTCGTCATCAATCCATTTCGACCAGGGCAATATGCCGTGATCAAAACCTCCTTGGAAAAGAGAAAATATAAAGATACTTTTTTTGACAGTGAAGGGATCGAATATGAAAAATGAGTTTAAAACTTTATAACACTTCATATTTCTTGATCAAAGGTTAAGAAAATCTAAAATTAAAAATCAAGATCTATTTACTGCCTGGAACGCATAATATGCGGTAATCAAAAATGAAGACCTTGTATATATTTTTACAGAAGGTAAATATAATCTTAAAACGGCTACGAAAAAAGCCCCTAAAAGGCAGTTGAGCTGGAGAAAGGTTTATCAAACTTTTTTAGCCAGAATGACAAAACCGTTAACTCTATTCCCTGTCCTCGTGATAAACTCCTCAACCCTGAAATAATCTATCTCAAAGCCGTTTTCCAGCAGCAGGAAAACAAGCTCCTTTTCGGAGAAATGGTGCGCAATAAATTCGACTTCCCCGGTTTCCGGGTTCCTGGCAAGGAAAGAGCCTTCTTCTTTTGTAAGAGAGAAATCCCGAAGGTAGCGCTCCCTGTAAAGCTTCAGGTGCCAGTTCTGGGCAAATTCCGCAATGTAGAGGAAAGCTCCGGATTTTAGGACCCGACAGGCTTCCCGAATTATCTGATGTCTCTTTTCCTCCTCCACAATAGTTGTCAGGAAAGCCTGCATGACAGCCAGGTCAAACTCTCCGGCCCGGAAAGGCAGTTCAGCCGCATCCTCTTCCCTGAATTCCAGTTTCCCGACGGCGTTCATGCGGCTTGCAGCGTTCTTCGCAATTTCAATGCCTTCCCTGTTAAGGTCGACTCCTGTAACGGAATAGCCCCGGAAAGCCAGATTGATGCTTACATTCCCGGTCCCACATCCGATGTCCAGGATATTACAGCCGCTTTTGAGGTAATCGTAAAGTATAGGAGAGAGTTCAAGGCTTGAAGGGATATTTTTCCCGGCAATTTTTTTCCAGGCAGACTCGGACATCAAGACGATAAGAATTCCGCAAGTAAATAACATTTTCGATGAGATCCCGCTGCACTGCCCAGCCCGGCTACCACGCTTCCTTTTATATATTAACGTGCCATAGCACCCCTCATGACAAGCTACAAGCTGATGGTAAAGGACGTCATTAAAAAAGCCGACGTCCTTCTTGAGGTCGTGGACGCCCGGTTTCCGGACGAGACCCGAAACAGCGAGGTCGAGCGGAACATAATGCGGGCAAAGAAGCCTTTCATAATAGTCCTCAATAAAAGCGACCTTGTTTCTAATGAGAAACTCGAAAAAAGCAAGGCCCGCTTCTCGAAGATTGCGCCTACGGTTTTTGTGTCCGGAAAGGAGAGGTACGGGACAACGATGCTCAGGCACAAGATCCTGGAGGTAGCCAGCATAAAGGGGCGGGACATCCTGGTAGGCACCCTCGGCTACCCCAACACAGGCAAGTCCTCGGTGATCAACGGCGTTGCCGGAAAAAACAAAGCCGGAACTTCCGCAATTTCCGGCCATACAAGAGGCGTACAGCTCGTGGGTGCAGGTTCCAGAATCATGTTCATTGATACCCCCGGAGTTATCCCCTTCGACGAGCACGACGAATACGTCCAGGGCCTCCTCGGTGTAAAGGACTCGACCCATCTGAAAGACCCCATAGGCGTCGCCCTGAAGATAATAGAAAAAATCTGCACCGAAAACAAAGCGTCCCTTGAAGACTTTTATCAAGTCACAATCGAAAGCCAGGACTCCTATGACGTGCTTGAAATGATAGGAATGCAGTGCAATTTCCTGAAAAAGAAAGGGGAGGTTGACGAAATGAGAGCGGCTGTAAGGATAATCAACGACTGGCAGCAAGGCAAGCTTGTGATTTGAGCGGCAGATAGCAGGAACCTGGGCAGACAGAGTGGTCGGAGTTTTTCCCACATTTTCACTGTCTTTTTCCTAGTACATCGATTCCAAAGTCTGTGAATAAACCACGGATGGACACAGATAAACACGGATGGCCAAAATCCGTGTCCATCCGTGTTCATCTGTGGTTCTTTACGTTGCCCCGCAGGCCTATTTTAAAGTTCAGATTTATGGTAATATTTTGGAATCGCAGTACTAGCTTTTTAACTGCCTTTTTAACTGTCTTTTTAACTGTCTTTTTAACTGCCTTCCACTTCGCATTTCGATCTTCTTTTACCCGCTACCGTAGCGAAGAGGTTTTTCTCGAGATAGAATAAAAAGAACCTTTCCAGACACTAGACGGAATCTACTTCAGAAAAGCGATATATAAAAACGAGAGTATAATATTATCAAGTAACACGACCTGAGTTTGGGGTTCAGATCGTTAATAAGTGGGAGGTAATTTTTTGGGAAGTATGATTGCACAGAAGTTCAGGGAAGTATCGGGCAGTGCGCCCGAAGCAAGCAGCACGACAGAAGTTGCGGAAATCGCTGAAGAGGCTTATCTTTACGGCTTGCAGCAGGTCATTTTCTACGAGACGCGCTACAACTACACCCAGGTAGAGGACAGCAATGTCTACGTAGGGGTTAACCGCTACTGCTTCATAAATGAGGGAAAGCCGATTACTCCCGAATTCAAAGCTGTCGTAACACCGAATGCAACGACACTCTACGCTACGGCTTTTCTCGACCTGCAGGAGGAACCTCTGGTAATGGAAGTGCCCGAGATCACGGACCGTTATTTCAGCTTGCAGCTCATGGACCAGTACGGCATTTACTTCCTGTACGCAGGAAACCAGTTCAACGGTACCCGGGCAAGAGCCTATATCATCGTACCGGAGTTCTGGGGCGGGAAAATCCCGGCTGATTTTGCCACGACGGAAGTGATTCACGCGCCCAGCAGGACGGCTTTTGCAAATATAAGGATCGCTATGATGGAGGGAAGCGAAGAGGAAGTGCGCCATATCAACGCTTTGCAGGAGCAGTGCACCATCACGCCACTGAGCAAATGGATTGACAACGGGCACAGGGGAGTTCCCATAAAGGACCAGGAGCTTGTTCCCGGCAGGTACAGGACCTTCCCCCGCATGGCAGAACTTACCAACAGGCAGGTTGACCGGCAGACAGCAGAGGACTTTTTTATCTTCCTGAACCTGGTGCTCAACGACCCGAGCATGCCGTTAATGAAGGACTCCAGAAAGGAAGCAGAGATGCTCTCCCGGCTGGCGAAGATCGGGATCGGGCCCGGAAAGGACTTCCAGTGGTCCAGACTGGACAGGAAAATGCAGAGTGCACTGACCGAGGGTTTCATAAAAGGCCACAAGAAGGTCAAGAGAGCAACGCAGGAAAGCCTGGTTTACATGAACGGCTGGATGGTCCTTAATGCCGAGGGGGGCTTTGACACCGAGTACCTTAAACGGGCAGTCATGGCAGATGCGGGCTGGGGTGGTCCCGACTCCAATATTTCGCACGTCGGAGGCTTCCTGTTTGTAGATTCCGACGGCAAGAACCTGGACGGCAAATACAGGTACAACCTCACTTTCGACATGGACGAGCTCCCGCCAGTGACCGAGTTCTGGTCCATACCCATCTATGACGCCGACGGCTACTTCGTTGCCAACGAGCTCAACCGCTACACGATCAGCAGTTTCATGGTGGACCGGGGAGACCTTCACATCGAAGACGGAAAGCTCACCATCTACGTCCAGCACAAAAAACCCTCAGACCCTGCCCGGGTTAGGAACTGGCTCCCGGCTCCCGAAGGCGGTTTCCGCTTTACGGCAAGGTTCTACGGGCCGAAAATGTCCATCGTCGACGGGTCGTACAATATGCCAAGACCGGTGCGGAAGAAATGATCCTATTGCCAGTATGGTGAATTAACAAAAGATTGAAAAATGGGGCTAAAAGCCCCCGAACTTCTTTTTTGGAACAAAAAACGCACATGAAATAAAGTAGCCGGAATATTTTCATCCCGGTGCTTTTTCTCCGCAAAAGGTTGAAAAGGAGCTTATTTCCCGGCTTCAGGAATAGATTTCCTTAACCCTTCCGACCTGCCCGTCTTCCAGCTGGACCTTTATGCCATGCGGATGAGTAGAAGATTTGGTCAAAATTCTTTTTACGATACCCTGGGTTATTTTCCCGGTCCTCTGGTCCTTTTTTAAAACGATCCCTACTTTCAGGCCGGGTTTGATGTTCGATCTGGTGCTGCCTGCGTTCATGATGGAAAGAAAGTCTGGGATTATATAAGAGTATACATTAGCAGGAAGATTTAACTGAGATGGCTGGAAATGAGGTGGCTGGAAATGAGGTGGCTGGAAATGAGCTAGCTGGAAATGAGCTAGCTGGAAATGAGCTAGCTGGAAATGAGCTAGCTGGAAATGAGGTGGCTGGAAATGAAGTAGCTGGAAATAAGCTAGCTGGAAATAAGCTAGCTGGCAGGTCTGAGGTGGGTTTTCATGGAAATCTAAGGGAACCTGAAGGAACAAAAATAATATATCCCGGTCTTTTTTGTCCCGTTCGCGAAGCAGAGCGGTTTTTCCAGTGAAAAAGTTAAAAAAGAAGAAGAAGAAGAAGAAGAAGAAGAAGAAAATACTGGATAAAATCGTTATTTGCTTCAAGGCCCGTAAAAACCTCTTTGCCATAAATATGGTGAAATTTAACGATTTTATGCGAAAATGATGAAGAAACAGAAAACATTAAAAAGACTCAAGATTTTTGTTTAGTAGAAGATTCAAAGGTTTCCACAGGCAAAACCCATAAAAACGAGAATCAAAAAGAAGATTACTACGGCTGAGCCGGAGGATAAGGAGGCTAAAAATGACCGGGAAGATCGCCTATCTTGATGGGCTGCGTGGTATAGCTGCGGTTAACGTTATGATTATGCATTTCTTTGTCATATTAGCCCCTGCAATGGTATACGGGGGCGATCTGCCATTGCATCTCGGAAGCTTCGAGCACCTTTTTCCCACCACGCCCCTGGGCTTAATCGGGGCAGGTAACTTTTCGGTGTGCATATTCTTCGTCCTGAGCGGCTACGTCCTGACCCAGAAATATTTTAGAACAAAGGACAGAAACATAATCATAAGCGGAACTGTACGCAGGTACATAAGGCTGTTTGTTCCGGTGTTTGCAGCGGTAATGTTATCTTTCGTACTGGCTTCGACAGGGCTTTACAGCTACTATTTTGAAGCCATAAACATTTCAGCAGGCAGCAACTACCGCGACTACTGGACCTTTGCCCCGGACATCATAGATGCGGTCAAACAGGCTGCATGGGGATCGTTTTTTACAAGCAACGAGACTTATTACAACCCTGTACTGTGGACAATGAAAGTGGAATTTTTCGGCTCCATGCTTGTTTTTGCCATAGCGTTATTTTTCGGACAGCTCCGCAACCGCCTGACATTCTACCTTGCAGCAATCGTCCTTTTCCTCCATTCTTACTACCTGGCTTTCGTGATCGGAATGGTACTTGCGGACACGTTCAACAGCCAGACCCGGATATTGAAAACAGGCAATAAGACAGTCCTCTCCGTCCTGCTGATCACCGGTTTATTCCTGGGCTCATACCCCATAAACCCCGTAACAGGTGATTCTTTATACTGGTTCCTCAATAACGGCTTTTTCCGTACCCCGAAGATAAGCTACCATATCATAGGCGCAAGCATGATAATGTACGTCTTACTGAACAGCCAGCTCCTGCAAAAGTTTTTCTCTCTCCCCGTACCCGTTTTCCTCGGGAAAATATCCTACTCCATGTACCTGATCCATTTCCCGATAATAAGCAGTTTCACCTGTGCAATCTTCCTGGCTCTGTACCCTGTATTGCCATACGGCACCGCTCTTTTAATTTCATGCGCAGCGTCCACGTTATTGATAATACCACTGAGCTATCTGTTTTACAGGTACATCGACTCTGCAGGCGTAAAATTATCGAAGAAATTTTATAACAGGCTGACCGATTTCCGCAAACCCGCAGCTTCCGGAAATATAAAGCAAGAACAAGCTTCGAGCACTATTTTTACAATTTACGATAAGATATTCAAATAAAAACGGTCCTTGCTTTCAGTCAGGGGTTGAGGTTTGATCTGATAGTGCCTGCTCTCATGGTAAAAAGCAGGTTAGGGATTATTAATATCAACGGATACGTATATGTATATTCGAAAGCAAAATCCGCTAAAATGGTGAACAAATAGCGGCTAAAATAGAGGTTAAAATAATCGCCGAAGTAGTAATTTGAACTTTTGTTGCTTGCCCGGCTGCCTGGAGGGGGTATATTGTCAGGGTTGCCGGCATAATGCCAGTTTGAATGTTTGTAAGAATGCAGTTTACCGGTTATAAGAATGCAGTTTACCGGTTATAAAAATGCGGTTTACCGATTATAAGAATACGGTTTACCGGTTCGAAAGTCCCGGGGGAGGGGAATAGAGACGGCAGCGGTTGAAACGACTGAGAGGCTCGGGCGAAGCCTGGGCTTTTTCTCGACCTTCACAATCGGGACCGGGACGATGATCGGAGCGGGAATCTTTATCCTTCCGGGGCTAGCCATGGCAAATGCCGGTCCAGCATCAATAATCTCGTTCCTGCTGGGCGGGCTCATTTCAATAGCTACAGCCATAAGCATGGCAGAACTGGCAACAGGCATGCCCCTGGCAGGGGGCAGCTATTACTATATAAGCAGGACAATGGGGGCTGCATTCGGCGCGGTGATCGGGCTTGGCTCCTGGATTGCCCTTATCTTCAAAGGTGCCTTTTCCCTGATAGGGCTTGCAGAGTATTTCCAGCTTTTCTATCCCCTGCCGCTCTATTTCGTAGCGGCTGCCACGGGAGTTCTCCTCCTGGCGATCAATTACCGGGGGGCAAAAAGCAGCGGTTCGCTGCAGAACGTTATCGTTGTCCTGCTGCTGGGAATACTGCTTCTGTTCATAGCCGAAATCTCTTTCAGGATTGAGCCGGCTAACTTTTCCCCTGTCGCACCTTACGGAGCAACCTCGATAATCACCACAACAGGAATCATTTTCATATCTTACCTGGGGCTGGCAGAACTTGCATCAGTCTCCGAAGAAGTGAAAAACCCTACAAAGAACCTTCCAAGGGCTTTTATTGCTTCGGCAGTCGTTGTAACCCTGTTCTATGTAGGCATAATGACAGCAGTGGTCGGCTTCACGAGCCCCGAAGGAGCAGCAACGGCAGCTACAACGACATCAGCATGGTCAGCAACGATAGCAACAGCAGCATCAGCAGCAGGAGCAGCAGCAACAGCAGGAACAGTATCAGAAGCAATAGGAACAATAGCATCAACAGGAATAACAGCAGCCATAGGAGCAAAAACATCAGCTGGGGCAGCAACTTCTGTCACTCCCCTTGCAGATATAGCAGGCTTGATGGCAGGTGAATCCGGGAAAATCGTTATTGCACTTGCCGCCCTGCTTGCAACCCTTTCCACGGCAAACGGCGCCATACTTTCTTCTTCCAGGTTTCCCTTTGCCATGAGCAGGGACGCCCTGATGCCGGAATGGTTCGTCCGGATCCATGAAAAGTACGGGACCCCCCATAACGCGATCCTGGTAACGGGAACCGTAATGGTCGTGCTCCTCTTCCTCTTCGATATTGAGGAGCTGGCAAGGCTTGGAGGCGCGTTTAACATTTTGATATTTATCCTGCTGAATACGGCAGTCATAATCCTCAGAAAACGGACTTTACCAGGATACGAACCTGCATTCAGGGACCCGTTTTTCCCTTTTACCCAGATCTTCGGGATTGCAGGGAGCATAATATTGCTTCCCATGCTCGGGTTTTTGCCTTTCCTTTTCATCCTGACGCTTGTATCCATAGGAGCCGTATGGTACCGGTTCTATGGAAGGGGGAAAGCCATGCCGGAATATACCATACTTGACCTGCTGGAAGATACGGTTGAAAAAAAGCACATAAAACCCGAGTCAGTGGCTAAAGTCCTGGTGCCCGTTTCCAATCCGGCACACGAACGCGACCTTTTGAAGCTTGCCGACTGGCTGGGGACCGAGATAATCTGCCTCCATGTGGTCGAAGTCCCGGACCAGACGAACCTGAAGCTGGCTCAGGAAGCCTACCATGAAAAGGAGCCTGAAACGGAGGCTTGCTGCAAGGAAAAGTTTGACCTCTATCCCGCAAAAATCGGGCACAAAAGAGAATACATAATTGCCTTTGACCACAGGGTCGCAAATTCAATCATGGAACAGGCAGAAATAGAAAACGTAGACATGATTATCCTCGGCTGGCACGAAGCAAAAGGTTTCCAGTACTACCCCGGAGAAGTCATAAACGGCATCCTCTCGACTTCAAAAAAACAGGTCGCCTTACTGAAAGGACACCTCCCGAAAAAAATAAAGAAAATCCTTGTCGCATATAACGGAAAAGAAAACTCCAACCACGCCCTCTACCTGGCAAAAAAGCTTGCCTCAAACACCGAAGCTGCAATAGAAATAATCAGAGTCGTAAGCCCCGACGAGACCCCCGAAGAGAAAAAAGAAATCTCCGAAGGACTCGAAGCCCTGGTAAAAAACATCCCTCAGCTCCCTGTCACCTTCAAACTCCTGGAAAGATACTCCATAGAAGACGCCATCCTCGAAGCCTCAAACCACAGCGACCTGACAATCATCGGCGACTCCAGCCAGAGGTTCAAGTTTTCCCTGCTCGGGACCCTGTCCCAGAGGGTCACCATCCACGCCAGAAAGCCGGTAATAGTGGTCAAGAAGTCAAAACCCATTTCCAGGGAGAGCCTGAATTACCTGCTAAAAAAATATGCCAGGAAAATGTATGCGAAGTTCGGGGAAGGGAAGGAGAAAGGTGGGCAGTCTGGGTGAGAAAGGGGTTTGCAGGAGCATAAGTTCAATATCCCATCTCCCAATATTAAACACTATGAACCAAAGGAATGATAATACGGGTTCCGACGGAGAAGGCCTGAAGCACAGGAAAAAGGGCAGTGCCCAATTGTTTGATTCACTGCATAAACATCTGGCCTGCCTACCAAAACAGGAACTTTTTGAACTCCTTGTAGAACTTTCCGAAAAATATCCTTCCGTAAGCGAATACCTGTATGAGAAGTACGGCATTGCAATGTCAGAGGCAGAAGTACTGATAAACTCCATCCGAACTGAGATTATCAGGCAGATCAAAGACCCTGAGACGGATTATGATGATGAGTTCTTCTCACTCGACTGTTCCGGCATAAAAAAAGACCTGGAGGCTTTGCTGGAGCTCGGATATGCGGACACCCTGCTGGAAATCGGGCAGGAATTATTCAGCAGCGGGTCGGAATTTGCGGAGGGATACGACGATGAATACGGCAGTGGAGCAATAGGGATTGCAAGCTGCATGCAAGTGGTCTTTGAAGCCCTTCCCCGTTCTTCTCTTTCTCCTTTTGACCGGATGCTCTACGCAGCGGAACTCAAAATCAAAGACGAATTTGAACTTTGCATGGGCTTTTCCGAATTCTGGGAAAAACAACTGCTTAGCACCGAAGTCTGGAAAAAGCTTGCAGAGCAGCTCAAAGCCCGCCTGCCTGGCTACAGCTACCCGGAACCTGCTGATGGCGTTCATTTCTATTTGACGGATAAAGCCGAACTAAAAAGGCTGATGGACCTGACTGTCAATGCTTTTGAAAGGGCAGGGCTCCAGGAGGAGGTAATTGCCCTCTGCGAGGAGGAAGCTGAAAAAAGAAATGATTATGTGCGCCTGATAAATTACCTCCTTTCAAAAGGCGAGAGGGAAAAAGCAGTCGAATGGATACGAAAAGGGACCTTTATGACTCGAAACAGCTATCCCGGCATCACCTCCGACCTTCGAATAATCCTCTGCCAGGTCCTGGAAAAGGAAAGAAACTGGCTGCAGGCCGCTTCCCTCCGGGCTGAAGACTTTTTCAGGGAGCCTGATATTTCCACTTACATGGTGTTGAAATCAATATCAGAATTTGGGGGAGTCTGGGAAGAAGTCCGAAAAACAGCCATTCATTACCTGATGAGCGGAGAATTGCCGTACAATGAGCTGGAATACACAGGGGATAACTGGAACAGGCCAGTCATTCCGGATGTGCTCCCCCCATCCGGGGCATACGACAATGTCCGCAGAAAATCCATTGAATTTCCCCATGCTCCCGTTCTCCTTGAAGTCGCAATTGCCGAAAAGGAACCTGCTAATGTGCTCAGGTGGTACAACTGGCTCTTAGAATCAGAAAAAGGAGACTGGGCAAAAGCCTTCTACGAAATTAAAGTTGCAAACGCGGTTTTTGAAACCTACCCCGAGATGGCTGTCGAAGCCTGGAAAAAGGAAGCTGAAGCTCTTATTGCGGAAACAAATGTAAAATATTATGATGATGCCGCAATCTACCTTAAAAAGATACGGGATGTCATGCAAAAGCAGGGAAAGGTTCAGGAATGGGCCGGGTATATCGAGGAGCTCCGAACAGCTAACAGGCGAAAAAGAAAGCTCATGCAAATTCTCGATAAAGTTTTGGGGATTTGATAGAAAGATCAGTATTCAGAGATCTGTTTCCTTGCTCAAGTGGACTAAAAAGCCGGAGTACCCGGAAATGGTGTATCCCGGTCGTTCTTGTCCCGCTCGCGAAGCCGAGCGGCTAATACACAATGTATAATTCAAGTTGTTACGATTATTGAAATGGACATAAGAATATATTTTGCAAATATCTCCAAAAAAATCTGAGAACATCTTGGCATTGATTTCAGATATGATTGATATGGGTTAAATTTTGCGGAGTTTGAGTTACCAACATTTAAATCTTATTTTTTATTTTTTGGCTGTCATGGGGCGCTTCAGTGCACTTAACCGCGGAATGTGAAAGAGTCTTAAGCTTCACTTTTGTTACCCTTTTTACCCTTTTTACCCTTTTTACCCTTTTTACCCTTTTTGCCCCTTGAATGCCCCATTTTCTGCCCCTGTTACTCCTTTTTTCTTTCTTGAATTTTCGTCTTAGATATAATTATATGAATATAGCTCATAACCTGATTCTGTCAGATGACATTGATTTTTTCAAAATTAAGGGGGCTATGGAATGACTACAGGTGTAACCAATCTTGACAAAAGTATCGAGCTTACCAATGTCTGGCTGAATGAAATTCTTGACCAGTTACAGTGGCAGAGCAAGAAAAGCGCATACCAGGCACTCCGGGGCACACTGCACACCCTCAGGGACAGGCTTCGGATAGAAGAAGCAGTTCAGCTTTCGACCCAGCTGCCCCTTGTGATTAAAGGTGTGTACTATGACGGCTGGACCCTTCGGGATAAACCGGAAAAATTACACAAAGAAGAGTTTGTAAGAACTGTCCACGAACAATTCAATTTTGATGAAAACATTAACCCTGAAGAAGTTATCCGGGCAGTCCTGCGTGTCATGTACAAACATATGGGCGAAGGCGAACTCGGAGACGTAAAAAGCAATATGCCAGCCGATATCCAGGAACTGTTCCCGCAGGAGATCATGGTGAAGCAGTGAGAAATGTTTGGTGAGGAGTGATGGAGAAAGACGGGGCAACCGGAATAGTGTATTCCGGGCGTTCTTGTCCCGCTCGCGAAGCGAAGCGGCTTTTCCAGTGAAAAAAGAAAAAGCTGAAGAAAAAGAAAGGTTTATTACAGAAATCCCCATGCTGAGTTTCAAGATTTAATGTTTATATTTTGAGTGTCTTTAAAATATTTTGCCTGCTACTTTTCGTTCTCAGCATGCCTTGTCATTGCAGCGCAGGTAAAATTGAAAATGAATACATGCTGGCAAGAAATTAGAAATGAAAAATCATCGACCAGATAAAATGCAACAACATCAAAATGTAAAACATATTTAGAATTTGCACATACAAAAAATCACAGGGAATCTCGAAAAAAAGCGATAAAATGGAAGATAATGCAACAAAATATTATTACATAAGTTCGCATAATTACATCATTAGCAGAGGCCAACTGAGTAATAATATAAGAGAAGATCATTCAACTATTTTTTTGAAATCCTCCTCATCCCACAACTTTTCAAAATCCTCGTCAGTTTTTGCCATCTCTTTATATTTTGAATCAAGTTTAATTGCATCCTTTAAACTATTGAGTGCTTCTTTTTTATTTCCCATTAAAGAATAAGTACATGCAAGACTAAAAAATGTGTTTGCTGAATCCAATTTAATTTCCAAAGCTTTTTCATATGCCCCAAGTGCTTCTTTATATCTACCAAGCTTGGAAAGAGCAATACCTTTACATTGCCATGCATTTATGAGATGTGGGTTAATTTCAATTGCACTATTGAAACATTCCAATGCCTCTTCATACATATTAAAAGAATCATTAAGAATAGCTCCTTTGTTTACCCATGCTTCGGCGTAATTGGGTCTAATTTTGAGTGCAACGTTATATGCTTCTAATGCCTCATCATCTCGATTCATATTCGTAAAAACAAGACCTTTGGTATACCATGCTTCGACATACTCAGGATCTATTTCCAACACCCTAATTAGAGATTTTAGAGCTTCTTCTTTTTTATCTATATCAATAAGAACATTGCTTTTGTTTACTAACACACCCGGATCATCAGGTTCAATTTCAAGTACTTCCTCGAAAATATTCAGAGCTTCCTCATTTCTCCCTTGATCAGCAAAAATAATGCCTTTATTCACTAGTGCATCAGTATTCTTCGGCTCAATTTCAAGTATCTGCTCAAAAATATCAAATGCTTCTTCTTTTCTTCCAAGTTCACAGAGAACAATACCTTTAGAAGTTAGTGCATTAACATTATCAGAACCAGTTCCTAACACTTGATCAAAAATTGCAAGTGCTTCCTCTTTCGAGTCCATCTGAGAAAGAACATTCCCTTTTTCAACCAACAACATATCATCCTTTGGTTTTATTTCTAATGCCTTTTCAAAAGCTTTTAATGCTTCTTCATATTGAAACATATCAGATAGAATATGTCCCTTAGTAATATAAACATCCAAATAATCTGGATCTATCTCTAATGCTTTATCAAAAGCTATTAATCCATCAGATTTTTTGTTAAGTTTATAAAGAACAACACCTTTCCCATACCATGCTTCCAAATGAGATGGGGTGATTTCAAGCGCCCTATCAAAGCATCCCAATGCAGCTTCATGCTTATTAAAAAAATTACTCAGTAGTGATCCTTTATCTACCCAAACATTAGCATAATCTGGTTCAATTTCAAGTGCTTTATTGTAAGCCCTTAGAGCTTCTTCATTTAGACCCATAGCTGAAAAAACAGTACCTTTTCCATACCATGCATCAGCATAGTCAGATTTAATTTTGAGTGCCTCGTTATAAACTTCTAAAGCTTCCTCTTCTTTACCTAAATTTTTAAGGACTATACCTTTATTGTATAATGCACCAAGATCATTTGGTTTAATTTCTAATGCTTTCTCTATAGATTCAAGAGCTTGCCCATATTCACCTTTATAATAAAACTCTGCACCCTGATTCAAATAATCCTCATACTTTAATGGCTGTCCAAAAAGTTCAAGAACTTTCAATCTTTCAGAAAGTTCCTCAAATTTTTTCATAATTTCTGGGGAAGGTTTGTTTTTCTCATGGATATACGAATATTTTAAAATATCACTTTCATTTTCCAATATATTTATATCTTTTTCGACTCTTTCGCGAACATTTGATATATAATTGGAAGTATCTTCGATGTATTTTGCTTTTTTTCGGATTTCTTTTGACTCATCTTCAACGATTTTTTCATTCTCTTCAACAAATTTGATTATATAAGCACATTTATCTCCAACAGATTTTTCAAGTTCAGAAGTATGTGCTGCTTTTTCTTCCAACGATTTTCTAATATCTCTCCATCTTTTATATTCAAAGAAACCTAAAGCAGCTCCAATAGCAAAAAGAAATGTGATTAAACCTAATAGAGTTTGTATCAGTGAAGCAATGGTGTTGAGAATGCTCAAGGATCTATCGAGGTTTTTATTTGCTTGTTCTAAAATATCTGTTTCTGAAAAATTATTTACTGATAATTTAACAGTGTTAACGCTGTTATTAGATGGTATTTCATTTAGTTCCAACATAGCATTAGATCCATTTTCAAAAGCTATTGCTGGACAAACCATGAAAAAAGACATCACGAGTAATAATGAACAAAGTAGAAAAACTCTCTTTGAAATCATAGAATTCACTTAATTTTTGTAAAGAAAATCTATTTGTTACAAACTCTAAATTGTTTAACACAACAAATAAAAACAAAATGAATACTCTTTGACATAATATAAAGGTTAGGATAGTTAGAATTAAAGCAAATTAATTTTTTAAAATCTATGATTACTTTTACATTATTCCAAAGGTTGTAATTTTCAGAGATAATAAAATACTAAAATTCAGTTGAGATAATAAATATGAATTTTTAGCTATCATCCAACAATAACAAGAAAAATGTTATTTCCTATAGAGAATCTGCGGAAAGTCATTTGTAGAGACAGAGACTGCGGTTGCAAGACGGGAAGAGGGGGCATGAGTCGGCGGAGGTTTTGCTTGAGAGGATAAAGGAGGAGAGGGGGAAGGGTGGGAAAAAGCGATAATTCAGTTGATGTTTTTAATTCAATCTCTTTTCCTTCTTTATTTTCCTGGAAAAGCCGTCCGCCTCGCTTCGCTCCGCG
>Ga0272442_10003862_pt1 | contig 20804 bp, 18 predicted proteins | sample SSMForm2O_FD_200262 | JGI IMG/M metagenome (GOLD analysis project Ga0272442, IMG submission 200262) | Marine sediment archaeal communities from Little Sippewissett salt marsh, Falmouth, MA, United States - SSM-Form-2O | ecosystem: Environmental > Aquatic > Marine > Wetlands > Sediment ... | reverse complement strand
TGTTCTTTGATACTACGGGTTTTTTGGATGCCGGCACCTTGGTATATTTCGTCATCTGGACAAGATGTATCTTATCATCACTTGTAAGTCCCGATAATGATTTAAGTGTATCTATAAGGGCATCACGAAATAAAAGACCGTCTACAAGGCAATTTTCATAAGCAGATTCGGGTACATAACCGCCAAGATTATCGGCAAGAAGGTTCAGCTGTTCTTCAGGGATTCCCCTGGCTTCTGACATCTTCTCAACAGCATGATTCCAGATAGATCCCACATAATCCCTGATCTGGGCTTCGTTTTCTTTACTTAGCTTGTCAAGCATATATCTCTCAACAGCTCCTTTAAACTTGCCGTGCCGTATTACCTGTATCTCAACACCCAGTTTTTCAAGTGCATTTTTATAGAACATAACCTCCCCTGTCAGTCCCTTGAAATCAACATGTGAACCCGGATTTATATAGATTTTATCTGAAATTGTTGAGAGGTAATAACCCTCCTGTGGCAGTACATAATCAGAATAGGATATTATGAATTTCCCACTTTCTGCCTTGAATCTGCCGAGTGCATTTCTGATCTCTTCAGTTGTAGCCCAGCCTGATGTGAGAAGACCATTTTCAATAAGAACTCCTTTAATTTTATCATCAACAGCGGCTTTTTCGAGGTTAAGCAGAATATCATTGAGTCCGGTCACCGGTGAAAATGTCATGTTTAACACATCGATACCGGAAAAAGGATTAGGATCACTGCGGTCAGGAATAGGGACACCTGCCTTCAGGACAAGGATTGAATTGTCACTTATTGAAACAGGTTTATCTCCTGCGGCAACCATTGCGCCAACACTGGCAAAAAGGACAAACATAAAAAGCAGCGAAGCTATTATTATACCTGTTATGGTAGCAAGGGTGTAGATAAGAAAATTTTTCATTGCGGAAATGGATTAATTTGGATTTCAAATATATAAAAAGCAGCATAAATTTAAGGTATATTTGTATTTATACAATCCGGTTAAAAGATTATTATGAAAGTATATCTTGGTATAGGTACAAACCTTGGAGACAGGCAGAATAATCTTAATCAGGCCCTGGCGATGATCGGGGAACATGTGGGTCGTATAGTAAAGTCATCCCTGGTATATGAAACAGAACCCTGGGGCTTCAAAAGCAAGGATTATTTCCTGAATATAGTTATAGAGGTAGAGACAAAACTTAAACCTTCAGGTTTGCTTGGAAGAATATTGATGGTGGAGGCGAATATGGGCAGATTAAGGGATTCAAAGGGATATTCATCAAGGATAATCGACATAGATATTCTATTTTACGGAAGCAGGAAATTTGAACAAAAAACACTTGTGATTCCCCATCCAAGACTGCATAAAAGGAGATTTATACTTGTACCATTATGTGAGATAGCACCCGATCTGGTTCATCCGGCGCTGGGAAAAACTGTGAAAACGCTGCTGAAGGAGTGTGAGGACAAAAGCAGGGTGAGGAAAATTTAATACCCTCTTTCCAGCCCCCTATAAATCGGGGGAGATACATTATCCTTTCCCCCGTGGGGGAAATAAGAAAGGGGGTTTCATAATAACCCGTTATCGGCAAAACTGTAATAATCCTTTTCGGAGATTATCAGATGGTCGAGAAGCTGAATATCCATCAGGCTGCCGGCCTCTTTGATCTTTTTTGTGATCTTTGTATCTGATTCACTGGGGTTGAGATTACCTGACGGATGATTATGACAGACAATAATTCCTGAGGCAAGGTATTCAATAGCTTTTTTCATCACCATCCTTACATCGGTAACGGTTCCGCTTATACCTCCCTGGCTCAACCTCATTCTGTCTATTATTTTATTTGACCTGTTAAGGAAGAGTATCCAGAATTCTTCATGTGCGAGGTCGCATAACAGCGGTTGAAAAATATCAGCAACATCCTGTGAGCATTTTATTTGGTGGGAATCAGGTGGCTCGGCAAGCTTCCTTCGTCTTCCCAGTTCAAGGGCAGCAGCAATGGTTACGGCACGTGCCGTACCGATACCGCGGATTTTTTTTAGGTCAGCAATAGTCAGTTTCCCAAGACTATTGAGGTTGTTGTTAACAATTTTCAACAGTTCGCGACCAAGGTCAACAGCCGATCTGTCCTTTGTCCCTGAGCTTATCAGTATTGCCAGAAGCTCGGCATCACTGAGATTTGCTGTACCCTGCCGGATTAGTTTTTCTCTGGGTCTGTCTTCAACAGCCCATTCGGTAATTTTTAATGACATGCAGCGAAAATTTATATTCCACATGCAAGATAAGAAATCCTTGTAGAAAAAAAAAGTGAGGCTGTCTCAAAAGCCTTTCTCTTGCCCCCTACCCCCTAAAGGGGGCTATCTAAGTACCAGATAATCAGTAAGTCCCCTTTAGGGCCTGCCTGACTGACTGCTTCAGCAGGACAGGCAGGGATTTAGGGGCAATAAGAAACAAAGGGGCTTCTGAGACAGCCTCATTCAGATATATTTATATCGTAAATTATTTCAGGCTGTTAACATGTTTTTCCGCTGATGACTTCAGGTTTGCTGCTTTCTTTTTATGGATAACGTTGTTTTTTGCAAGCTTATCGAGTATGGCATTTATTTTTGGCAGCATTTCGGCAGCCTCTTTCTTTTTTGTTGAAGCACGAAGATCTTTCAGTGCATTACGCATTGTTTTTGCATAATACTTATTAGTCTCATTCCTGGTCTTTGACTGCCTGTTTCTTTTTTCAGCGGATGGATGATTTGCCATACTTAACGATAAATAATTTTGCGGGGCAAAAGTAACAAAATTTTATTAATCAACATTATAATAGAAAGAATTTTGGATTAAATTTGATAAACCAAAACCACACCTATGGCAAAGTATGTAATCAGTATAGCAAAAAACGGCGATTATTATTTCAATCTGAAGGCAGCCAATAGTCAGACAATCCTGACCAGTGAAATGTATTCTTCAAAATCAGCCTGTATAAAAGGTATAGAATCGGTGAGGATAAATTGTTATGATGATCACAATTATGAACGTAAAATATCAGCTGATAATAAGCATTACTTTGTTTTAAAAGCTTCTAATGGTGAGATAATCGGGCAAAGTGAGATGTATGAGTCTGAAGCTGCTATGGAGAATGGTATTGCATCAGTAAAATCGAATGGCATGAGTACGGTTGTTGTTGAGAAATGAGATCGTTAATAAACAGGCCGCCACTACGTGGCTCAAAATAATTGCTTGTATCTATAAATCTGCAAACAGATCGCTGCTAAGCAGCTCTCCCCTTCCCCCATTCTATTTGTTTGTGGTAGCTTAAAAAAAATCAATCCAACAGCCTTTAAACTATAATGATTAATTTAGTAAATTATACCTTAAAAAGTATTTATAAGGAAAATCTTCCATAAAACTAATCGCAATGAAAAGTAAAGACATTCAGAACATCAAAGAGTCATCGAATTACAGAGGCAGACGTGATTTCATAAAATCGGTATCTGCCGGTGCAATAGGTTTGGCAGGTGCGGGAATGATCCTTCCGGAAACGGAGACCGGCAATAAAAGGACTAAAGCCAGAACCCGGGAAGAGAAGATGAAAAGTATGGCAGCAAACAGTTATGCTGTCAATGCACTGTTTAAAAGGAGGATGTGGAGCCAAAGACCGGAACGGCCTGAAATAACCGAACTCAAGGAGAAATACGGAGAAATAACACTTCTTGATTTTCCGCAATTTTCAAAGGACACTTATCCCGGTGTGACAAAAATGGATCTATGGTCATCGTTGTTCGGAGATCTGTCAGATGATTCAATGTTTACCAGGATCGAGAGAGAGGACAGGGTCTATATGGGAGAATTCGATCCCGCTGCACCATCATCGAAAAAATACCTCGACCTGCTCGTTACAAAGATGGTCGCTGCAGGAGTTACTGCAACTCATATCTCGAATAATGCACCCAGAAACCTTGCCGATACGGATGAAGAGCTCAGAAAAGAAGGAATACGGGTAGGGAAAATATGGCTTGATGCCTCAAAACAGATCGGAGTAAGGTCGATGCGTGTAAATACAGGAGGTCCACGGATAATACCTGCATCCAAAATAGAAGGAGGATACCCGAGAAATGAAGAGATAGTTCCATATCTGAAGAATGCGATAGAATCATTCAAGGAACTTGCAGATTATGGTGGCAAGCTGGGAGTATATGTAACAATCGAAAACCATTGGGGACTGGCAGCAGATCCTGTCAATATAATAATCATTCTTAATGAAGTAAACAATCCATATTGTGAGGCTTCCCCTGATTTTTGCAACTGGGAACATGAGTATATGCTCTATAACGGACTTGAGCTGCTTGTCCCCAGGGCTACTTCAATGATCCATGCCAAGCGTTGGGTCCGCTTCCCTGACGTTGATATTGCACGGTGTGTCGAAATACTCAATAGGGCAGGTTATCAGGGATACATCTCAAATGAATATGAAGCCGGAGGAGATCCGGTGGAAGGCTCAGTTAAATTAATGAATGATGTAGTCGATGCCTTAATATAAAAAAGATCTGTAATTATATAAAAATCCCCGGTAAGGTTCTTTCCGGGGATTTTTTGATGCTTAATAGATATGGTAAGTTATATGTTTACTCGCAATTTCAGAGTCCTGCTTTCTTGAGAAGTGCCTGATATTTTGACCCTTCTGGTATAAAAATAGGATTAACCTTGAGCCAAGGAAGAAATGTATCATGATCTTTGCAGGCTTTCTTTAACCAATCTAAAGCAATTTCTTCCTCTCCCCGAAATTTATGTATCATATAAAAAGATGTTGCGGGTATATACTCAGTTTCAGATCTTTTTTTCAAATCATCAAACAGTTTTCCTGCTTTGTCTTTTTTATTAGTGAAATAATAACCACAAACAAGACCTGCTGTAGCGAAAGCATTTCCGGATGAAAGATCAACTGCCTTCTCCAGTTCATTAATTGCTTCTTTAATCATTCCTTTCGAATAATATGTATTGCCTAGCATAAGGTGTGCATAGAAGTAATTAGGATTGATTGTCAGTGTCATTTGATATTCTTCTATAGCTTTATCATACTGACCATTATAAGCAAAGGCTAGAGCTGTTTCTGTATTAATATATACTGACAGTGGATCAAGTTCCTGAGCTTGCTTTGCTTCTGAAAGAGCCTCTTTATGACGTCCGGTACATGTTAATAAAAAAGAATAATATATATGAATCAGTGACGAATTGGGATTTATCTGAAGTGCATGTTTGAAATTCCTCTCTGCCTCTTTCCAGTTCCAGTAATAAAATGTATAAATATTCCCAAGTATTGAATAAGCCTCTGCAAGTGTGTTGTCTATTTCCAGCGCTTTTTTTGCATATTCATTTGCTTTTGGGTATGCTTTATCCGGAGGCACATTTCCGAAAGTTGTACTTACATTATAAACTGCAGCTAGTCCCACATAAACAAGCGCATATTCCGGATCTTTCAGGAGTGCCTGCTCAAAGTAATATGTGGCTTTTCTATAACCTTCTTCTGTTAACATTTGCCAACAATATGTGCCTTTTAGATACAGGTTATATGCTTCAATATTATCAGTATGTCGCTTTGTAATTATTGATTTCTTTTCTCCTAAAAGTTTAACTTTCAGATTGTCAAGAATAGCCATCGAGATTTCATCCTGGATATCAAATACATCTTTCATATTTCTATCATAGCGTTCTGACCATATGTGTGAGCCATCAGCACCTTTGACAAGCTGTGCTGTTATACGGACACGATTTCCATACTTTCTGATACTACCTTCAAGCAATGTTTCAACATCAAGAATACGTCCGATCTCACGAATATCTATCTGTTTATTCTTGAATGCAAAAGCTGATGTTCGGGCTATAACTTTAAGATTTTCAATATGAACCAGGGCATTGATAATTTCTTCTGCGACACCATCACAAAAATATCCCTGATCTTTTTTAGGGCTCAAATCCACAAAAGGCAGTACTGCAATAGAATTTCCTTTTTTAAATGACATACTTTCAATCGAGATATCTTCTTTATCATATTTATTTTCAGTTGAGCCTTTCCCTACTCCTGAAATAATTTCTTTGATAGCATTAGCAACTTTGTTTATCTGGATTCTATACTTTGTATTATTTAAATTCTTCTTTTCATCATCATCATCGGTGAGTGGTTTATTTACTCCCGGTTCGTTATAAATGAACTCTATTCCCCGTAGTTGTCCTCCCAACTCGTTTTCAACCATCCTTCTATCCTCAGCATCAAGTTCATGTATCTGAACGGGTAATAATCTGTTAGCAACATTACCGCCCGGAAGTCTGACCTTTAGACCATACTGGTCTTTTGATGTCAGTTCAATGAATGCTTTGAACTCATGTACCCATGCAAATGAATTGGGGTCACAATAAGTACGGGAGATTATTGGAATGAACACAAGGCACTTTAGCTTCTTTTTCAGGGATTCATCTACATCATGAGTTTCCAGGAGCCCATCATGAGGATTGATATCAAAGTAAACACTGATTTCCTCCTTGAAAGTGGCATCCAGCTCCTTTTTTAATTGGTCAATAAACTTTGTAACCCAACCATCGTATTTGTTATCCTTCTGGCGGTAGGAGATAAAGATGTCGTATTCGTATCCGGGAATCAGGCTGGGCATCAGGGTGCTATTTATTTCATTATCAAAGTTAAACTAAAGCTATACCAAAAGCAAAAAAATTTTAACTGGGAGTACTGTGAGATGCAGGGCAGATACAAGAATCGGGATCACTTTATTAACCTTATGATTAACTTAACATTAACCTTTTATTAACAGTGTTGTAAGCAAAATTTCGTATTTTTGATTGAAAAGAGCACAAAAGTGCCTTGTAATATTACTAGCCGAGCCTGGAATGGAAAAATCATCAGTAAAGGCCAGCAATGCTGTTGCAACTCCCGGTGGACAGGGGAATGACAGCATAAAAAACAATGGCCTCCCAAAAAAGATTTCTGCTGCAATTGATAAATTGCACCAATTGGATCTGAAAGCTATGAAGACTCATGATATTGACATGTTAGTCAGGCTGTTGACAGATGATTGTATTATGCTGCCCCCGGCGATGGAACCGCTCTGTGGACATGAAGCCATCAGGGATTATCTGAATGATAAGTTCATGGAGTGGGAAAATTATGAGGTAGCGCAGTATGATCATCAGTTTGAAGAGGTTAAGGTAATAGGAGAGCTGGCATACGAATGGGGAACATCCAGAGGAGTTTATTATATGAAAAATAACGGACCGGATATATTTGAGAACTCCCGTATATTCCGGATACTTCGTTCCCAACCTGACGGATCATGGAAGTTTGCAAGGATTATGTGGCATGATGTGCCGTGACTTTCAATGAAGTCACGGTACATCATGGGGATTCTCATCAAAATATATGGAAATATCCTCTTTAAAAGTGGCTTCTAGCTCTCCTTTAAGCTGATTGATAAATTCTGTTACCCAACCATCGTGCTTATTATCATTCTGACGGTAGCTTATGAAGATGTCGTAATTATATCCGGAGATGAGGCTGGACATGGCTAATTACTCTTTTTCAATAACTTCAATAATCTGATTATAGAGTTCAGGGATCTTATTTTTAATAACATCCCATACAATTGAGTAATTTACTCCTATATAATCATGAATTAACCGGTCTCTCATTCCCGACATATTCTTCCAGTTGACAGTCTCCCATTTGACTTTGAAATCAGCAGGTATCTTTTTTGTTGCTTCTCCGATTATTTCAAGAGACCTTACAACTGCTCTTTTTAATGTTTCATCCTTAATGAATATTTCTTTGGACAGATCATCTCCGATTACTGAAATAATGAACAGACATTCATCACGGATATGCTTCAAATATTCAACAGGTTCCTTAGACATATAGAACATCATTTAAGATCCCGGGACCTATATAAGGACTCAGCCCATTTAAAGTCACAATATCAATTTTCCGGTTTTGAAAAAGATTCTCAATCAAGTCATATACAGCCATATAATTATCAAAATTCTCTTTGTCGGGATTAAAATCCAGCAGAATATCAATATCGCTTTTATCTGATTCCTCATTTCGTGAACAGGAACCAAATAATCCAATTTTCCGGATACCTAACCTGGAAAATTCCGGTTCATGGGTTTTGATTGTGGATATTATATAGTCCCTTGTTGTCATGGCTCTTAATTCTTGTCAAATATACAAAACTATCAGGTTTAAAACTCATTATAATGTACCAGCTATCCCCTGTCATTAATTATTTAGTGGTTGCAAACGACCCTACTCTCGCCCTCACCCACTCTTTCTTTTTCTGGCGGTAGGAAATGAAAATGTCGTATTCAAACCCCGGTATTAGAGAAGCCATATTTAAATTCTCTTAATGATAAAATTAGAATAATTTAAGAATATGCTCAAAATAAAATATTGGGCTAAAGCCCTGAAATTAAGTGTAAACCTTATATTCGTTGGCTGCCTGCCCGTCCGGTCAGGCGGGAAGCCAACGGTAAATGAAACTCCTATTCTCCTCTTCTCCCCTTCTCGCCCTCACCCCTTCTTTCTTCTTCTGGCGGTAGGAAATAAAGATGTCGTAGTTATAGCCTTCAATTATGCTTGGCATCAGAGGTCTATTTAATTCATTATCAAAATTAAACCTTTAGGTAGCTAAATCCAAAAAAAATTATCCACCCATGGTTCTTTAATTCAGTATTTTGAATTAAATTGTACTACAGAATTAAAATAATTGTGATAGTATGAAGAGAATCATCCTGATCATTTTAATGATACTTGCAGGTCTTGAGATCACTGCACAGTATGAAGCAACATGGGAATCGATAGACAGAAGGCCTGTGCCGGCATGGTTCGAGGATGCCAAGTTCGGGATCTTTATACACTGGGGGCTCTATTCTGTTCCATCCTACAGTCCTACTGTCAGAGATGGTGTAGGTGTTTATGAGCGTTATGCTGAATGGTACTGGCGACGGTGGAAAGAACCATCAGATATTCAGCACTATTTCACAGAGTTTCATAACAGGGTATGGGGTGAGAATTTCCTTTACCAGGATTTTGTAAACTACTTCAGGGCAGAGATGTTTAATCCTGATGCCTGGGCAGAACTTTTCAGTAAATCCGGGGCAAAATATGTCGTCCTTACATCGAAACATCATGAGGGATTTACTCTCTGGCCTTCACAATATTCCTGGAACTGGAATGCAGTGGATGTCGGTCCCCATCGTGATTTACTCGGCGATCTGACAAGGTCGGTTAAGGAGAAAGGCATTAAGATGGGCTATTATTACTCACTGCTTGAATGGTACCATCCGTTGTACAAGCCGGCTACAATAAATCAGTATATCGACCAGCACATGTTCCCCCAGATGAAGGAACTGGTAAATACCTATAAGCCTGATATATTGTTTACAGATGGAGAATGGGATTATACTTCAGATGAGCTTCGAAGCACACAATTCCTTCAATGGCTTTTCAACGAATCGCCTGTGAAGGAAACAGTAGTTGTTAACGACAGATGGGGAAAGGAAACCCGCAGCAAACATGGTGGATACTATACAACTGAATATGACCTTATCCATGATGGTGATTCAGAAGGAATGGAGTTTGAACGGCCATGGGAGGAATGCAGGGGAATGGCCGGGTCTTTTGGCTATAACAGGAATGAAAGACTTGAAGATTATTCAACCTCTGAAGAACTGGTGCATATTCTGATAAACAAGGTGGCCAGGGGCGGAAACCTTTTGTTGAATATAGGTCCCACTGCTGATGGGAGGGTACCCGAGATAATGCAGCAAAGGCTGATTGATATAGGCAGCTGGCTGAAAGTGAATGGAGAGGCAATATATGGAACACGAAAATGGAATGATGCTCCTTCAATTACTACTGAAACAATAGAGTATTATACAACAAAAGGATCTGACCTGTATCTGATCGTTACCAGGTGGCAAACCAGGCCTGTGGTGATAAACGGTATTTCAAAAGCTGCAGAAGTGACATTATTAGGATATAACGGTAAAATAAAGTACAAGGTTTCAGGAAATAAGCTTACCATCACTCCGCCTCCTGTCACACCGGCTGATAATCCTTGCAGTTATGCCTGGGTATATAAAATCAGCGATTGCTTCTAGTAAAAATAAACCAATTCTAAACAACAGGGCTACCCTATGTGGTAAAGACCTGAAAAGGCTCAATAAATTCTATTTTGGCCATACCAGATTATCCAGCAATTTTTTTAGAGTCTGAATGCTCTCTGTTGCCGTTTTCCACACAATATCAATATCGACATCTATATAATCATGTATCAGGATATCTCTCATTCCGGACATGTCAGACCAAGGTACTTGAGGATTTGACTTTCGGAGGTCATCGGATACCCTCTTGGTTGCCTCGCCAATAATTTCCAGTTGTCTGACGACTGCATCCTGGGTCATAAAGTCACTTATGAAAGACTTATGATTTTTGCCTGCAATATATTTATCAATTCTCTCAATACTATGTAAAATGTGTTCGATATATATCCTATCATCTTTCATTCAAAGATGATTTTAAGATCATTATAGATATATTTTTTTAGTTTTTTGTTTTTAATGGAAGATTCGGTAACCAGATCTACATTCTTCCCCAGTATTTGTGAAAGTTCTCTATGAATTCTGGCTAAATCAAGTAATGAGATTGTGTTTTTGAACTTAACAAGTATATCGATATCACTTTCGGATGTATCTTCATTTCTGGCAAAAGAACCAAAGATGCCAATTCGTTCAGGTTCAAATGGCTTAAGGTATTTAATAATGTCAGTATTTATTTCACTGCTTTTCATTATGATACAAATATAATTGTTTTTAACTGACTACAGTGTAGTGGTCAATATCATAGGCTTTCCCAATAGTATAACTGTTTGCGCTTATAATCAATTAGTTGCAGAGGTGCTTTTTAAACAGGCATCGAACTTTACTCCTCTTTGCCTGCATCTGCTTTACAAAGTTAATTATTCTTTTTAAAGCTCCCCATTCTCCTCAAGCCATTTCCTTACCCTTTCATGTTCTGCCTGGTATCTTGCCTCTACATCCCTGACAATCTGCTGAAATTCGGGTTCATCCCTTAGGTTGTCAAGTAAAGGATCATCCCTTATCAGTTGGAGTGTCCATGAACCTGGCAATGTTTGACTATCACGATATGATCTTAAATTCTCATATGCTTTTTCCTTCTCACCCATGAATGCATATGCACCTGCAAGATCATAATATATACGATTATTTTCTCCATACACCCGTTCCAATTCTTTCATCCTGTTACAATAATCTATTTGTTTATTGAGATAGTATTCCCCCTGTATTTTATATCCACTCTGCCAATATGCCCATCCAACACGATGCATGCCAAACAAATAAGCTGCACTCATAGAATCAGAATTTACTATCCATTTTTGTAAATGTTCTAATGTTTTTTCATAATTACCTGTCATCATATAAAACTGTCCAAAGATGTTGTGAATATCAGTATCGCTTGTGTCTAATGCATATGCCCTTTCAAGATATTCAATAGCATCTTCGTAATTTCCTGAACAATATTCAATGTTGGCTAAAGACCAATAATAGCCTATTGAATTTTTATCCAATTTAAATCTTTCTTCATTATAATATTTAGCCTTTTCCATAAATCCAGTATTCCAGTAAAAAACGGTAATACCACCTAATAATCCTGGTAATGCTGACCCACGATGTAGTGATACAGCTTTTAAAAGATTTTCAATAGTCTTGACCTTGTCAATATCAGAATAAGCTTGTCCTTTCCCCCAATAAGCCAACCAATCATTTGGATTTAGTTTTATGGCTTTGTCAAACTCTTTAATAGCTTGTTCTGTTTTTTCCATTTCACTATAATACTCTCCTCTGAATGTATATGCTTCAGATAGTTGATCGTCATATGTAAGTGCTATATCTGTCAGGACGAGGACAGAATCTAAAAAATCTTCCGATAAATAAGCCTCCCAGTAATGCTTGTTCCAATAAACCCATGCCAAACCTGTATATGCCTGGGCAAATGCGGAATCATATTCCAGTGCTTTATAATAAAATTCTTCAGCATTCTCCAGTGCTGTTGTATCTCCTTTCAACCAGTATTTCCAGTGTTCTTCTCTGCCCTTCTGGAAGAAATCAAAAGCTGTCAGGCTTGTTGTTGGTGTTTTTTCAATTAGCTGTTGTTCTTCCGGAGTGATTGCCGCATTCAATTCTTTTGCTATAGTCTGAGCAACATCACTTTGTACTGAAAATATCTCACTCCATTTGTTATTGTATTCATTTGCCCAGACATGTCCTTTCTCACTGGCTTTTATTAACTGGACTATCAGCCTTACATTATCCTCGTATTTCTGAAAACTACCTTCAAGCAGATAAACAACATCCAGTTCTTTGCTGATCTGCAAAGTGGTCTTGGTAGTTTCCCGGTATTGCTCCACAGATGTTCTGTCCATTACCCGTAAATCCTCAATTTTTGACAGATGGAGCAGAATGGCATCCATCATACCATCAGCCAGATATTGCTTATCTGGTTCATCACTAAGATATTTAAAAGGTAATACAGCAATTGATTTTTCAAGTTCTTCTGCAGGTTTGAACAGTTTTGGAACAAACAGTATTCCAAGAATAATCACTGCTAATGCAATAACTAATCCTAAAATTATTGGTGTTTTTTTGCTTTTTTGAGGTGTGATTATCGGCTTTGTGCCTTCCTGTGATACTTCCACTTTTTGTGGACTATAATGTTGTATTGCTGTGATGATGTCTTTTATTGCATTTGCTACTTTGTTTATCTGGTCGCGATAGTTTGTACGATTTAGGTTATCCTGTGGATTCTCTTCTTTAGGGAGTAGTGGTCGGTTAACTCCTGCAGATTTATAAATAAATTCAATACCTCTTAAAACTCCCTTTAAAACAGACTCGCACAAATTGATATCTTCATTATCCAATTCATGTATCTGAACAGGCAGTACCCTGCTTTCTACATTACCATTAGGCAGCTTTACTTTAAGCCCAAACTTATCATTTGAAGCCTGTTCAACGAATTCCTTGAACTCATGTTCCCAGGCAAAGGATTTAGTGTCGCAATAGGTACGGGAGATTATAGGAATGAAAACAAGGCATTTCAGCTTCTCTTTCAGGGATTCGTCAACATCGTGTGTTTCAAGTAGACCATCATGAGGATTGATGTCATAGTAAACACTGATCTCTTCCTTGAAGGTTGATTCCAGCTCACCTTTCAGGTTTTCCACAAACTCTGTTACCCAACCATCATGTTTATTATCCTTCTGACGATAGGATATAAAGATGTCATATTCGTATCCGGTTATGAGGCTGGGCATAGCAGGACTTATTATTCAGTGTGATAAAGTTAGGAAAGTAATGGATACGAGGCAAATAAAAATCTCCTATCCTTCAAGTATCCTTATCAGGTCGTTGTTCAGGTAATAAACCTCCTTGCCATCTTTCATCGGGCTTAAAATCCCGAGTTTAGTAAGATCCTTCATATAACCTGTAAGAGTTGTCCTGCTCGTACGGTTTAGTACTTTCCCGATCGTACCCGGCTTGATATATGGTTGACTGAAAAGTGTTTCATTAAGCTCTTTAGAATACCATTTAAGGCTGTTCCTCGCATAATCGAGAGTTGATGCCATCTGTGAAACAATATCATCAATCAACCGGTTTGTAAATGAAGAAGTCTGCTTTACTGCTTCAAGCATGAAAAGAATCCATTTCTTCCAATCGCTTCTTTGAGTGACAGCACTTAACCTGAAATAATACTCTTTTTTGTTTTCAATAATGTATTTGCTCAGATAGAGTACCGGCAGAGACAGAAGTCCCTGGTTAACCAGATACAAAAGGTTGACTATCCTTCCTGTACGACCGTTACCATCTGAAAACGGATGAACTGCTTCAAACTGGTAATGCGAAACTGCCATTCTGATCAAAGGATCCGGACCGGATGGTGAATTATCATTAAGATAACTCGTCAGATTATCCATGTATGACCTTAGCAATTCCGTTCCCCGCGGAGGTGTATAGATTATTTCACCAGGACGTAATTCACTATCCCCTCTTCTGATAACTACCTGGGATTGTGGCGGCCTTAAACCCTGCCTGGTGTTTTTTATTTCCTGGTATACCTTAATTATTATTCCAAGAGATATTCCTTCCTCGTTTTTCAGGAGCTTGTATCCCTCCCATAAAGCCTCCCTGTACCTTATTATTTCCTTTACAGCAGGAGAGGAATTCTCCTCTTTTACAGTCTCAGATACAGCTTTGTAAAGTTCATCATTAGTAGTAAAAATGTTCTCAATCTCCGATGAACTTTTTGCTTCCTGCAGGGAAATTGTATTGATCAGCATCGAAGGATCAGGCAGCCTCAGGAGGTTTCTGTTGAGCTCTGCAAGACTTCTTGAAGCATAACCCCATTGCAGAAGAACTCTCTCATCAATAATATCCTTTTCGGGAGGAAGTAAAGGCAATTGGTTATACGGCTTTATTCTGTCGAAAGGCACTTTTATGTTCATAATATATCAATAAACTGGACACGATGCAAATATCTGTTCATTTTTTGATATTTGCAAATAATATGTTCATTTATATCTTATTTTATGAACATATTGCAGGATATTGTTCAGTTTAAATAAAGGTTAATAAATACTACAATTTGGTTAACCGTAAGTCAGGTTTATTGTCCTTTAGGCGGTAGCTTATAAAGTCGGATGTCGTTTGTGTATCCCTTAATTGGGCTTGCCATGTATAGTAATTATTCAGCTCCTTCAGAGCTGCAGGCGGCTGGGCTGAGTGGTCTTCCGGCTTGCGCCGGGAGTAAGTCGTATTGAGCTCCTTCGGAGCTGGAGGGCGTGGTGATTGCTGAAGTCCTGAAAGGACTTAATATGAATGTCTCCAGGTGAAACCGGGGGCTATTCAAAAATTATTATCTTTGAATGATGATATCCAAAGATAGCATAATATTAAAGCTTAAAGAGTTAAAGCCAGTACTTGAAAAGGAGTATGCAGTAAAGCAGATAGGACTTTTTGGGTCCTTCTCAGATGAAACATACTCTGACAATAGTGATATTGATTTGCTTGTTGTGCTGGAAAAACCTATAGGGTGGAAATTTTTTTCTCTTGAGATTTACCTTGAGCAAATATTTAATCGCAAAATCGATATTGTAACGAAAAATGCAATTAAAGAACAAATAAAGGATAAAATCCTTGATCAGGTAAAATACATATAATTTGAAAAAAGAGAACCGATCATATAAAATATACCTTGAAGACCTTCAACTGGCGATGCAAAGGATAGCTGAATATATTAAAGGATTTTCTTTTGCTGATTTTAAGAAGGATCAAAAGACTGTAGATGCTGTTATCAGGAATTTTGAAATAATCGGAGAAGCTTCAAGGAATCTGCCCCTTGAATTCAAGAAAAAATATCCGGAAATCCCATGGGATGAAATGTATCTATTAAGAAACAAAGTTACTCATGAATACTTTGGGATAGATTACGAAATAATATGGGATGTTGCTTACAATTATCTGCCTGAAAACAAAAAACAAATTGATAGTATTCTGGCTGGCGGAATATGATTGCAGACACCAATTTTCACCCTTTTTAAGGAGTATTTACATAAATTTTGAGTACCTGAGGAAAACAAAACCGCCTGAAATCATTGATTTTAAGCGGTTGTGAAAAAAATGAGATTATTATTTTGACTGGTTACAGTCTTTTCTGCTTCATCGGATGGAATAGATATCACTTCATTGAGAGCTATTACATGTTATTCCTTTAGCATATCCTTCTCTTTCAGCCAGGAATTAAATTTTTCATGCGTAATATTGTAAATATATTCGTAACGTCTTATCATTTCCAGAAAAAATGGATCTTCACGAATATTTTCCCAGAGTGGATCAAATTTAAGCTTATATTGCCAGACAACTGAACTGATCGTTCCATTTTCAAAACGTACCTCAGTCTTATCATTTATCATCTTTAACAATTTAATGGCCTCTTCCTGTTTTCCAAGTACGGCATATACCCTGGACAGCGCCGAATTAGCCATGTCATCATTTGGATCTAATTTCAATATTTCCTCACACAAATCAGTTTGTTTCTCAAAGTAATATGATGCCTCACTTAAATGTCCTGTTTTCAAAAAGGCATAACCTATATAGTCCCAGTCATATCGGGGAGAATAGTCCTGTTCTTCCCAAATCTTGAGTATCTTGACAGCTGACTGGTAAGCATTTTCATACATGCCCAATCTTTCATAGCAAAGCAAGCTTCCGACCAAAGCAGATAAATTAGATGGATCTTTTTTTAATACTTTATCACATAGTTCAACAGCCAAGGAATCATTAATATACGATTCTATCCATATAAGAACACGGAGATAACTTATTGAATCATTATCAAGTTTTAGTGCCTCTTCGTTATAATATCTGGCATTTTCGTTAAATCCAAAATCATGGAAGTTACTACCTAAACTTCTCATCATTGCTGAACGATAAGGACCGAATTCAAGCTGAACAGCTTTGATTCGATCTTCAAAGGCGCTGAAAGTATCCCAAAGTTTCACAAGGTGTAAGTTGGCTCTGCTTGTATAAAACCTTGAATTATTTGGATTAATCTCAATAGCTTTATCATACTCTTTGAGAGCGCTTTCGTAATTTCCCATAATATCATAATAATATCCTCTAACCCAAAACGCTTCATCCAGGCGGTCATAATAATTCAGTGCTTTGTTTGCATAGAATATCATTGAGTCTGCATAATTTGTTTTCAGGTTAGCCTGGACATTATATTTATTCATATATCCCCAGGCAATTCCTGAATATGCTTGCGCATATGTGGAATCAAGTTGTAAAGCCTGTCTGTAAAATGCCATGGCTTTATTAAGTCCATCCATGTTATCATAATCCATTAAGAATTTCAGGTGCTCACCCCTTGCCTGATAAAAAAGTTCTGATGCACCCAGGTTTGTGGTGGGGATTTTCTCAATTAGCTGTTTTTCCTCAGGTGAAATTATTGCTTTTAATTCTGAAGCTATTGCTTCTGAAATCTGGCTTTGTAATTTAAAAATATTATCAGCCAATCCTTCATATGGAGAAGACCAGATATGATTATCATTTACAGCATCAATCAATTGGACATATAAACGGATATCGTTTCCATCTTTTTGTCCGCTACCTTCCAGGATATAATTTACATCCAATATATTCGCTATTTCCCGGACAGGCCTGGCAGTATTTCTGAATTGCTCAACTGATGTACGAGATTTTACCGTAAGATCTGCAATCTTGCATAAGTTATCAAGGATGGCCTCCATGGTCCCATCTATGAAATGCTGGTTATTAGGATCGGAGCTATCATTTCTAAAGGGTAATACAGCAATTGATTTTTCAAGCTCTTCTGACTGTTTAAATAGCTTTGGAATAAATAATATTCCAAGAATAATCAAAACTAATGCAACAACCGATGCTATAATTATTGGCGTTTTTTTGCTCTTATGATGTGTAGTGACCGGCTTGGAGACTTCCTGTAATATTTCCTCCGGATGCTGACTGTAATGCTGTATTGCTGATATTATTTCTTTAATAGCATTGGCTACCTTATTGATTTGGTTACGATAATTGGTCTTGTTCAAATTCTCTTTTGCATCATCATCGGGTTTTAGTGGACGATTAACACCTGCTTCCTTATAGATAAATTCTATCCCTCTCAGCACCTCTCCAAGCTCATTCTCAATAAGCTTTGTGTCATCAGGATCGAGATCATGTATCTTAACAGGCAGTATTCGACTTGCTACATTCCCGCTTGCAAGCTTGATATCCCTTCCAAACTTGTCTTCTTTTGCCAGCTTAAGGAAGGCACAGAATTCATGTTGCCAGGCAAAGCTCTTGGGATCACAGTAAGTCCTTGATATAATAGGGATGAAGATCAAACACCTTAATTTACCCTCAAGTGATTTATCCACAGAATCAGTCTCAAGTAAGCCATCAGTTGGATTGATGTCAAAATAAACTGATACTTTATCCTTAATATTAGCATCAAGCTCTTTGTTGAGATTATCAACGAACTCTGTCACCCAACCGTCATACTTATTATCGTTTTGCCGGTAACTGATAAAGATATCGTATGTGTAGCCTTCGATTATGCTTGGCATTAGAGGTCTATTTGTTACATTACCAAATATAAGCCTTTAGGATACTAAAAGCAAGAATTTGTTAGCAATGGAATTTATAGTTGTACCTATCAGACACACGACTGCAAAACTGCAGGATAAAAGAGTGAGTGTGAGAGTGAGTGTGAGAAAAAAGAGTGAGATTGTTCGCTCTCGCTCTCACTCTCACTCTTTTTTAGTAGTCCGTAGGGGAATCCCTGCCTGACTGACTGCGTCAGCAGGCAGGCAGGGAACCCTATCTATATGCCGCTTATTATCAATTATTTGCAGGATTGCTTTTTATACAGGTCTCGAAAAATACTCCTCTTTACCTGCATCTGCTATGTAAAGTTAATTATTCTTTTGATTGCCAACAACCTTTTTTGCTTCTTCGAGATGAAGGAATGCATCATGGTTATATATAGCCTTTGTCATTCTAATATCCCAACTTTTCTGAAGTAATTCTAAGGCTTCCTGATATTTGCCCTGTTTATATAAACCCCAGCCTTGGGTATGCTGATAATCATATTCATCAGGACATATTTCTAACGCCTTATTAATAATTGTCATTCCTTCATCCACATTCCGATCCTTGTCAATTAAGAAGTAAGCAAGTGTATTCATACGAGTAATATTTTCAGACTCAAGTGAGAGTGCTTGTCGATAGTATTCGTCAGCTTTATCGAGACAGTTTGCTTCAGTGTAAATCTCTGCCAGCTTTGTGGCAATACTTGCCTCAGATGATGAAAATTCTTTAAGGATTGATTTATATTTTTCAATGTAATTATTTGCATCTTTTATTCTGCTTTTAGATAATGCCAGAACAGCTTGTCGATAGATAACACTGGGTTCATCAGGAAAGTCTATTTCTGCTCTTTTGTAAAGCTTATTCTCTTTTCTGTAATTACCAGTTACATGATAGCAATATCCAAGATTAGTATAGTTAGAAACCCACACAGGTCTCGAATTCCATCTATTATATATCTTAAGTGCCTTTTCAAGTTCAGGGATTGCTTTATTAAATTGATTCAGCCAAAGGTATCTAAGACCTAAGCTATAATAAGTACTTGGCGATTGATCATCAAATATCTGGAGTTGTTTTATGTATCTAATTTCGTCATTGGGTGTTTCAAAGTTTGCAGCATATACCCAATTTGCTAAAATCTTCTGTTGCATTTGCATTTTTTCTCTATTTTCGTAAATCTTTCGACTCCATTTCTTTGCTTCCTCAAATAAGTTTTGATTTCTATATGCAAAAGATAAATAAAAAGCAGACAATACAAAATTAGAGTCATTATTAATTGCTTGCGAAAAGTATTCAATTGCATTGAGATTATCACCATCATTAAAAGCATTTTGTCCATAAATAAAATACCTGTATGCATCGGGAGATCTGGTGAATGCAAATTGTTGATATGTAAGATTTACTTTCTTTTCTAATTTTGATATTATGAGGAACTCTGTAACTTTTCTTCTGAGGGAATCAGTAATGTTAAAGATTATCTCCTCATTATATGTTCCATCTATTTCAAAAGATTTAATAACTTCCTCTGATTTAGTGTCAACTAACTTTGCATTTATTCTTAGTTTGGATCCTGCCTGTTGTATATTACCATAAATGAAAATTTTAGCATTCAGTTTCTGAGATATCGTTTTTGCTACTGAGGGTGTAATTGAAGCATAATTAGTAAGACCTTTATTTTGAACAATTATATTTACTGCCTCAGTTTGATCGACTTTTAATTCGTCAGGAAAGTTTGAAAAATAGGTTATTAGATTTTCCTGAATCCCTACTTGCCATATATTCCAAATGGTATCGTTGGTCATGTTATGAAAAGGCATCACAGCAACAGATAATCTTTCTCCCGATGACCTAAGCTTTTCTAAACTGTTCTTTTTGAATACCTTAGGACAGTTAATTATCCCTGCAATTAATAACAGTATAACAATAGCTATTAATGTTAATAGTCTAACTTTACCTGATTTGGTGGGTTTCTCCTTTACTCCCTTTGGCTCTTTCTCCTTGGTTTCTTTAAAAGGATCTTTTATCAGAACCTTAGCCTTCATTCCTTTGACAGGTTCTGAGGATAATCCCTGAATAATCTCTTTTATTGAGTTAGCGACCTTATTGATCTGATCTCGGTATATAGAATTATTGAGGTTGTTCTGTGGTTTTTCTTCTGTTGACCTTAATGGTCTGTTAACTCCAGGGGATTTATAAATAAACTCAATTCCTCTTAAAACCCCTTGTAAAACAGACTCGCATAAATTGATATCTTCGTTATCCAGTTCATGGATCTTAATAGGCAGCACCCTGCTTGCCACATTGCCATTGGGCAGCTTTACCTTCAATCCATATTGATCGTTAGAAGCTTGCTCAACAAACGCCTTAAATTCGTGTTGCCAGGCAAAGGCTTTGGGGTCACAATAAGTACGGGAGATAATAGGAATAAATACAAGGCATTTCAGTTTCTCCTTCAGGGATTCATCCACATCGTGTGTTTCAAGAAGGCCATCGTGGGGATTAATATCGAAATAAACGCTGATTTCTTCTTTGAAAGTTGATTCAAGTTCTCCCTTTAGAT
>Ga0272442_10003861_pt1 | contig 20807 bp, 14 predicted proteins | sample SSMForm2O_FD_200262 | JGI IMG/M metagenome (GOLD analysis project Ga0272442, IMG submission 200262) | Marine sediment archaeal communities from Little Sippewissett salt marsh, Falmouth, MA, United States - SSM-Form-2O | ecosystem: Environmental > Aquatic > Marine > Wetlands > Sediment ... | reverse complement strand
TAACTGGTCCCTGCACAATGGCACGGACTGGATCACTCCCGCTCCCCGGTCGCCGCGATATGAAGACGGCCGGATTACAATACTCGAAGGCGATACCATGACAGTGACTACGCTGGATACAGTGGATCAGCTTTGCATCAATGCCGGCGGTGTTCTGGTTGTGGATCCTGGCATCAACCTGTTTGTCAGCAACGACGTCGGACCGGATGTGCAGGTCGAGGGTTGCGTGAAAAATTATGGTACGATTTTAAACGACGCAGAGGCGATTCTCAATTTTATCAATGGAAGCATATATATTCATCAACAGGACGGCGGTATGATTCCGTCGGCCATTTGGCGAAAGGGATCGAATTGCGTCCTTAACAGCGTAGTGTCGCAAGCGCCTTCCAACGGAAACCAGAATTTTTATAATATCACCTGGAAGAGTTCTGAACAAACAGGAAATCAAAGTCTGAACTGGGATGGAAATACGATTGAGGGTAATATTATCATTGAAAATACCGGATCAGGAATCTGGCAGATGTGCGCGCCTGCTGCAGGCAAGAACGTCTATATTGAAATAAACGGAGACATCATTCAGTCAGGCGGACAATTTACATCCACATGCACGGATGAGGCAAATACAAACATTTTAATCGATCAGAGGGGAGATATCAATATCACAGGCGGCAGTTTTTCAGTATGCCTCGGTTCCCAGGGCACTTCAGGCACAACGCAATGGAATCTTGAAGGGCATGTATCCATCGAAAATGCGACCACTCAAAATGCCAATCCGGAAGGTGCTTTATTTATCTTAAAAAATATCGAGGAAGCACAAACCCTGACTCTTGTGAATGTCACTTACGGCTCAGGCGGATTGCCCGTTCAGGTAGACAGCGGTGCGGCCCTGGACATAGGCGAAAATATTCTGGAAGGTGACGGAGGGTTTACACTCAAATCAGGCGCCATGCTGATTACCAGTCATGAAGATGGTTTGAATGCTTCTCTGGCCAATACAGGCACAAGAATCTATGAACCCGGTGCAAGTTTCGGATTCAATGGAGTCACCCAGCAGGTCACAGGAGATCAGATCCCTTCAGAAATCCCGGATTTGATGATTAATAACAGCAAAGGAGTCACGCTGTCCAAAAATCTGACCATCAGCGGACAGTTGAATATGGTCGAGGGATCGATTCTTTCGGACAGTTATCAAATTCAATATGGTCCCGATGGTTCGCTTCGCTATTCAGGAGAATCGAAACAAACAACAGCCGATATGGAACTGCCCGAGGTAAACGGGCCACACTCTCTGGTCATTGCAAATCAGAAAGAAGTTGAGTTGCATGCTTCCTGTTATGTGCCTTTGCTTGATCTTCAAGGCGAGTTCGTACTGAGATCATTCACATTTACAGCAGACGAGATTATCAATGCGAATTCTGATAACTATATCAATACCGAAGACGGAGGCATTCTCTGGCTGAATTCTGTCGGTTCTTCGACAGTTTTATTTCCTGTGGGAACCTCCCGTTATGCGCCGGTTTGGATCTTCAATGCAGGTGAACTCGACACCCTTTCTGTGAGTGTAGTCAAGGATGATGACATTACACCAGATGGAGGGCGGGTAAGATTGAAATACGACATTCAGGAAGCGACACCGGGAGGTGGTGATTACACGGTTCAATTAGGTTGGCAGAATACACATGCAAGCACTGCGTTCCGAAGGAATACTGAGGATGGTTTAAAAATATTTCGTCTGTCGGATATGCAAGAATTGGGCGAGGGAGATTATACCTGTGATTTGGAATCAAAACCAATGACACTGGCAAGGTCCGGCATTACTGAATTGGGCCCCCTTGCCATCGGTGACTTCAGCGGGATGTCCGGAATTAATGGAACTCGAAATGGCCGACCATTTGTCTACCAGCTTCAACAGAATTATCCCAATCCCTTTAATCCTGTAACAAATATTCAATTTTCCATCGGGCAGCCTGAGGATGTGAAGGTGGCTATTTATAATATACGCGGACGACTGATTGAAATGATTGTGAATACAAAAATGGAAGCAGGTGCCCATTCGGTTATATGGGATGCCCGTTGTCAGGCATCCGGTATCTATTTTGTAAAAATCATGACTAAACAATATGTTCAGACACGGAAAATGGTTTTACTTAAATAAAAATTTCATTGATTAATAAGATTGGATACAATACAAAATATTAATTACATTATAAAGTTCGTCCCTGCACAATCAGGGAGTGTAGAATGAAGACAGCGTTGTTAACATGCTGCGTCTTATTTTGGGCCGGAACGGGCTTTACACAGACCTATCTTGATTCATCGGCAACCGTTGAAGAACGGATTCAGGATCTTCGACCCCGGATGACACTCGATGAAAAAGTGGGACAAATGGTTCTGATAGAGCGTGAAGGCATTACCGATGAAGATATATGATCTTATTATATCGGCGCTGTTTTATCAGGCGGCGGATCTGCACCTGATGAGAATACACCAGAGTGCTGGTCCGACATGGTGGACGCTTTTCAAACCAAAGCCATGGAAACCCGGTTATCCATTCCAATTATCTACGGGATTGACGCAGTACATGGCCATAATAATGTAAAAGGTGCTGTGATTTTTCCGCACAATATCGGACTGGGATGCACCTGGAACGACACACTGGTCGAATCCGCGTTTCATACGACAGCTGTAGAGGTCGCAGGCACCGGTATTCACTGGACTTTTGCTCCCTGTGTGGCAGTTCCACAGGATGAACGCTGGGGTCGCACCTATGAAGGCTTCGGAGAAATCCCGGAAATTGTCAGGCGCATGAGCCGGGCAGGCATTGTCGGTCTCCAGGGGAATTCGCTTTCGCAGAATACTGCCATCGCGGCCTGTGCCAAACATTATGTCGGTGATGTAGGGACTACCAACGGCATTGACCAGGGCAACGTGCAGATGAATGAAGCTGAGCTGCGGGCCATCCATCTGACTCCGTATGTGGAGGCCGTTGAAGCAAATGTTGCTACTGTGATGGTGTCGTTCAGCAGCTGGAACGGTCAAAAGATGCATGGCAATCATTACTTACTGACCGAAGTACTTAAAGAAGAACTGGGATTCGAAGGTGTTGTGGTCTCCGACATGGATGGCATCCATCAGCTTGCCGGTGATTATACAAGCAATGTTAAAGAGTCGATACTGGCAGGCATCGATATGTCTATGGAGCGTACTGAATATGCCGCGTTCATTTCCGCCCTGAAATCACTGGTGAATTCAGGAGATATACCGATTGAACGAATTAATGATGCGGTGTCACGCATCCTTGAACTCAAGTTTAAGCTTGGTTTGTTTGAAAATCCCTACGCAGACCGAAGCCTGGCCGATTCTGTCGGATGCCGGGCCCACCGGGATATCGCCCGCCAGTGTGTCCGTGAATCCATGGTTCTACTGCACAAGCAGAACGGCGTTCTGCCGCTGAATCCCAACCAAGGTAAAATTCTGGTTGCCAGTCACGGGTAGTCCGGAAAGCTGGGAGTCTGTAACAACCCAGGTTCAACTGAAGGCAGGACCGCAGAAACTGTAAGTATTTGCGTTTATCGGCGGATTTATTCTTAACTGGATTGATTTTCAATCAACGACATCGGTCAGACATGCTGTTCAAAAATCACCAGATTTTAATTTTGTTCAGAACTATCCCAATCCCTTTAATGCGGCATCCATGATTTCATATCAATTGACAAATCCGGGAAAAAATCTGGTAAGCATTTTTACAGTCACCGGTGAGTGTGTCGAAACCCTGGTCAATACGTATCAGCCCGCCGGATTTTATCGAATTTATTGGGAACCGATGGGGTTTTCTGGCGGTATGTATATCTGCCAAATCAGGACTGCAGAACGGGTCATGTGTAAAAAGATGCTTCTGATAAAATAAATGGTTCTATTTGATACACAAGAATCGAATTTTATCGTTATCAATGTCATCATCTGAAATTTCCAAAAGCTGGTCTGATGAAAAAAAATTATGTTTGGCAGAAATCTTGCACGTTTAAAATTTTGCAGTAGATGGTCTTTTATTTTTAAGAAAATATATATGTTAAGGTTTTTAAAAATAATTATTTAAATAATGTTCCGTATGCATTGCATGATGAACGAAATTCGATTCATATTGGAGTGAAATTCTTGATTTTATGTAAATTTCGTTATTGCATAGGAGAGTTAAATGATGTTCCCAAAAGCATTTCATTTTTTAAAGACACATAAATTGTTATATACAGGCACTCTTGCTATCTTGGTTTTTGTTGTTTTGGGAATGGTTGGGTCTTCTCTTATTAAAAAAGATCCGATTGATGATGTGTCATTCTTTTCATTTTCCATGAGCGGCTTGTTACTGACCGGTGTGTTTGCTTACGGCATTGGTTTGATGATATGGCTATGGATGGTTCAAAGAAAAACATTTAAACCCACCAAGAAATTAATTCAAACTGGAAAGAAATTAATTTTAGAAGATTTATCCAATTTAGTTACTGCGATTTCTGAGTTATCCCAGGGGAATCTTTCAAAACAGATGTCGTATGATATGAAGCATCTGTCCAAAACCAAACAGACAGAGATCAATGGGATCATTGATATTTTTAATTCCATGATTGGCAATCTCAATGATGCGGCAATTGCCTATAATAATGTAACAAATATTCCATGCAAACATTTCTGCTATGTTGGTGCCGATTCATTTCTTGAGGGAAGGCGTTGTGGTGAACTTTTTGGTAAATATCTCAATAATAGCGGTCGAATACTGTTGGTATCAGAAAATTTGAAGGCATCCAATCTTGATTTGCGAGGCAGGGGATGTAAAAGTATGCTGCATGAAAAATATCCGGATATTAAGATTGTTGATACAATAGAATTGGGAACCAATAGAGAAAAGTCTTTTAAAGTGATTAAGGATGAATTGAAAAAATATCCGCAAATCAACGGGATATATATATTGGATGGAGCATCCCCTCCTATAGTTGCTCAGGTTATTGAGGAATTGAATAAATCCAAACGGATCAAAATCATTGCCCATGATCTGACTGATGAGACAATGAAATACCTGATCAAAGGTGTAATCACTGCAACCCTCAGCCAGGATCCATATAGCCAGGGTTATAATCCAGTCATTCATCTTTATAATCACTTGACGACGGACTGGAAACCTGTCACACCCTACCTCTTGACAAACATGGATGTTGTTACTGTCGATAATTATAAGGAGTTCTGGCAGGAAAGCAAAGGAATCATTTTTTCTGAACATACTTATGAAAGACTTGCCACGCCGCTTGTTGAAAAATCTGAAAAACCGCTTTGTATTGCTGTTTTGGGAAGAGAAGACAATAAATTCTGGTATCCGGTAAGAGACGGTGTGCTTGATGCAGCTAAAAAGCTAGCGAGCTGTAATGTTACAGTCAAATGGGTAGCAATAGAAAAAGAAAAGGATGTACAGGACATATCAGAAGGTATTTATCAAACAATGATCGATAAGCTTATAAAAGAAGGCTGTAATGGTTTTGCCTGCGTCGTGAATAATAAAGAGCTTATTCCATATATTAATCAATCGGTCGAGCAGGGAATACCGGTAGCACTGTATAACAGCGATCCGACCAGTCTTAGAGGGCTCATATATACCATTACCAATCTTGCAGTGAATCTTCTTGGATTGAGCGAGGATCTGGCGTCCAATACATATGAGACAAGTCAGGCGACAGTACAAATAAAAGATGCGATGAGCAATGTAGAAGAGGAAACAAAATCGCAGAATGATCAGGTCACCAAGACAGGTGATGCTTTAAAAGATCTTCTGAACACGATCGATAATGTCAGTATGGATGCAAAACAAAGTGCCAAAACCACCGAAGACACAGTTAAAGCAGTGGATGCATCCACTGAAGCCATGAATAAAACTTTATCAACCATACAGGTCATTGAAGAATCTGTTTCAAATACATGGAATATTGTGGGAGAACTGGAGAAGCATTCTGAGCGTATTGACACTGTTGTGGATTTGATTAATGATATAGCGTCGCGTGTTAATGTACTGGCACTGAACGCAGCGATAGAGGCAACAAAGGCTGGTGAATATGGGAAAGGATTTATGGTTGTTGCCAATGAAATTAGAAACCTGGCTAAAAATACGGCTGAAGCCACAAGGGAAGTGGCTGAATTGATTAATACCGTTCAAAGTGACATTGTACAAGTGGAAAAGGTGATGACAGATGGCCTAGGGAAGGTTAAGAATACAATTACGATGACAGACAAAGCCATGAAAGGTTTGGATGATATTCAAAAGCGTGTCAAAATTGATAAACGACGGATTCAAAATATTGCACAAGCAATGAACAACATGCAGAAGTCATCTCATCTGGTCGGAGAGGCCATGAATCATGTAGCCAAGGCCAGTGAAAAGAACATTATTGTTGTTGAACAGGTGAATTCATTGACCATAGAAATGACATCCCAGTTGGAAATTGTATCCGAACTTGCCAGGTCTCTCGAATCGATGGCTCAGGGGGAACAGAAAATGTTGGCAAAATTCAATGTGATGCAGAGCACTTGAATTGATAGAAATAGATAATCACTTCTTTTTTATTAATTTTTGATTGAGCAATTTTTTTCATTGGCATATCAAATTCAATGAAGCCAATTGATCTATTGATTTCATTATAGGCAGACCTATTTATAAATACATACATGAATAGCGGCAGTCTATTATAGTCATATTGAGATTCGACCGGGAGTATAAAAAATGAAAATAAATTATAAAAAGACGGGGACTGTTTTAATTTTTTGTTTTTATTTATGGATTCTTGATTGGGGAATTGAAAATATTCCCATATTTGTATGTAAAAAGTCTATTCACTAAAAAATCAGACGATACAAAGCAGCAGAACTTATCTGAGTTCTACTATGGCCGCTGGGAAAAATTACGAGGCCAGAAAGATACAACTGATATTAAAGAAAAACAGTTGAAATCACTGCAATCTTTACCCTATTTGGGATATGGATCAACAACAGAGAAATCAAAGGGAACCATTCTTCATAAACCTGAAAAATCTTATTCGGGAGCCACCTTGTTTTGTTCCGGGCATAAGCCTGTTGTATATTTAATCGATATGGATGGAACTATTCTCCATAAATGGGAAATAACATTTAAAGAGGTATGGCCGGATTCATTAACCTTTTATATATATAAAGAGCATAAGCAATTTATAAGAAGGGCCCGTGTTTATCCGAATGGAGATTTGCTTTGTGTTTTTGAATATATCGGATTAGTGAAGCTTGACAGACACTCCGATGTGATTTGGAAATACACAGGTATCAATCATCATGATATTGATATTGCCCAGAATAAAAAGATTTATTCCTTGGGGCATTCTTATCAAAGTGTCCGGTTTAGATATCCGGATTTTCCATATGAAGGCAGAGATGACTTTATTCTAATTTTAACGCCTGATGGGAAATTGCTGAGGACAATATCTATTTTTGAAGCATTTTATAATTCTAATTATAATAATTTCTTAAATCTGATTAACCAGCCCTATTTCTTTCATGCAAATACAGTCGATATCATTGAGAAACCTGTGGCTCATAAGACTTCTATATTCAAGGAAGGGGATGTTTTAGTTTCACTGAGAAACATCAATACTGTTGCAGTGATTGATATTGAATCGGGTAAGGTAAAATGGGCGCTCAATGGAATGTGGAATTCGCAACATCAACCTGAATTTCTTAAAAATGGAAATATTATGCTTTTTGATAATAGAGGGGGAAATAAAAAGGCTTTTTATAAATATAATAGATCAAGGATTATTGAATTTAATCCCTTTACTCAAAAACTCAATTGGGAATATACAGGGAATGATCAGAAAATATTCTTTTCTCATTGGCTGGGGTATAATCAGCGTCTGCCAAATGGAAACACGCTGATTACCGAATCGACCCAAGGTCATATTTTTGAGGTGACTCTCGATAAAGAAATCGTATGGGAATATTACAATACTCACAGAAATGGAGAGAACAATGAACTCATCGCATCAGTGATGGGTGCGAGAAGACTCGATAAACAATCGCTCACATTTCTACGAAATAATCATTGATGTTGAGATAGGCAGCAGATGAGGATGATGGTTTGTACATATGCATTTGACAAAGTCGTTGGTCATGGCAAGCAATTGAATGGTAAAAAAATTTAAAAAAATTGGATTTGATTCATCGATTGGCAAAATGGTTTATTATCGGTATTCCGATAATCTGCCATTCAATCTTGGATATGCAAACAGTCGTTATTTCGGTCTGTTTCTGGCTGTGGATACACCTGAATTGCAGGACGATATGATTTATAGTTACGCTTACAATGTGGTGAATGCAGGTATGGTCTATTGCCATATATGGGGCAGAAATTGCATGCGAATCCATGATATTTTTGATGAGGTGATTTGTGTGGTTCGGGCCAAGGACGAAGTGAATACCAATCAAAAAACCACCATATTAAATATTCATCATGAAAACGAAAGTATTGATGATGCCATCACATATTATTTAAATTCAGCCCATCCTTCAGAGTATTATGCGGATGACTGTAAAGCTGAGTATGTTTTGTGTGTCGGGAATAAAAAATTAGATAAAAAGATAATGGAATTACTGAAAAAAAAGATACAATCTTCAAAGAGGCATAACAAACACTAAATTTCAATACTTTACCATTTTTCAGGAAACACACTGTCAATCTTTAACAATCTTCATTGGTGAATATCAACAACGAAAAGTGATTATATCCGACCTTATTTTTCTTACTTTTAAAAATTGGGATAGAGGTTATTATAATAAATTGCTTGCCATTTCAGCCAGCTCCGAGCGTTCTCCTTTTTCCAGGTTGATGTGGGCATAAAGTTTCTGCCCTTGCATTTTTTCGATTAAATAACTGAGACCATTTGAATAGCTGTTCAGGTAGGGGTGGTCTATCTGAAAAATATCTCCGGTAAATACAATTTTTGTTTCTTCTCCCGCTCGTGTGATAATTGTTTTTACTTCATGCGGCGTCAGATTCTGAGCTTCATCTACAATAAAAAAGATTTTAACGAGACTGCGGCCGCGTATATATGAAAGTGGCGCTATAATCAGTTTCTTAGTATCCAGAAGGTCTTTAATTTTTTGCTGCTTAGGACTGTTCTCAGAGAATTGACTTTGAATCACTGCCAGATTGTCATATAAAGGCTGCATATATGGATCAAGTTTGGATTCGATATCACCTGGCAGGTATCCGATGTCTTTATTGCTGAGCGGAACAACCGGCCGCGCCATGTAAATTTGTCGATATTGTTTCATGCATTCCAGGGCTGAAGCCAGGGCCAGCAAGGTTTTTCCGGTACCTGCTTTACCGGTTAAAGAAACCAACTGTATTTCAGGATTGAGCAGGGCATCCAGAGAGAAGGTCTGCTCTGCATTTTTCGGTTTGATTCCGTATGCATTCATTTTATCGACATGAGATATTTGCATCGTGAACGGATTGTAACGTGCCAGGGCTGATTTCTTTTGATTACGTATAATAAAGTATTCATTGGATTTCGGTTGCAAATTCATTTGGATGGATTCAGGAGATATTTCATAGGGGGCTTTATACAGTTTTGATATTATTTCATTGGTAGCATGTTCTATAATTCGGCTTCCTTTGTACAACTCGCTGACATTTGAGACGTGATCGGTGGTATAATCCTGAGCCATTAGCCCGACAGCTTTTGCTTTCATCCTTAGATTCATGTCTTTGGTGACCAGAATAACATTTGTTCGAGGATTTTCAAGGGAGAGCTGATAGGCAGTGTTCAGAATATGATGATCCGGTTTGGCAGGGGTATAATTCTGTGCCAGATCCGGATGAAAATCCATTTCCAGTTTGACACTGAGGCGACCATGATTCGGACTGATTTTTACACCGCCGTCAAAGAGGTGGTTGCCCGTAAGTGAATCCAGTGTGCGAACAAATTCCCGCGCATGAAAATTCAGCATGCGATGTCCCTTTTTAAATTGATCCAGCTCCTCTATGACTGCTATAGGAACGACCACATTATGTTCTTGGAATTGATAGATGCAGGAACTGTCATGAAGGATGACGTTGGTGTCCAGCACAAAAATTTTTTTTGAATCTGCCATCAAGTGATTTCCCGACGAAGTTGATATTTGTTCATGAGATGTTTGAAATGATTATTTTTAGTATAATCTGGATTGAATGATCCTGGCCAGCTGTTTGATGGTTTCATTGCTGCCACTTTCATTTAAAATAATCATTTCATTGAAAAATTCAAAAGGAATTTAAATCAAGTTTTTTTAGAATCCTATTCACAATCAATCCGGTTTCGCCGCTTACAGAGGGTGAACGGTTATTCAGAATCGAATCTGTAAAATCGTTAATCAACGGCAGATGCAGATTATCATGCGGCGGCCATTGTTCAACTGTTTTTCCATCCTCGTTTATTAAAACCATGGTTCCCTGATTTAATACCGGCACGTGAATTGAACCGTTTGTTCCGAATATATCCAATGTGTCCTTGCATTCGAAAACAGCATGCGTCACTGTCAAGGTTCCAACAGTATTGTTCGCAAAATCAAAATGAGCAACCGCTGTATCTTCCACGTCCCTTTTGTATTTTAAATTGCGTTTCTCTGCCCAAACATTGCCAATTTCACCGAAAATATTAAGCATGACTTCGATGCGATGACATCCAAAATCCATCATAGGACCACCGCCTGATTTATCCTTTTCAAGCAGCCAGTAGCGTGGTTCTCCCGGCTGCCTCTGAAAGTGAGAAAATGCATTCATTTGAACAATCTTGACATCTCCGATCCCCTTTTCTTCGATGATCTTTTGAATTCTGTGAATGACGGGATAATGATGGCGATAATAAGCGACACCAAGTTTAACGTGGCTTTTTTTACATGCATTGATCATATTTTGGCATTCTGTATCGGTCATGGCCATCGGTTTCTCACACAGTACATGTTTTTCGGCTCTGGCGGCCTCGATTGCCATTTTTGCATGCAGATAAACCGGTACGGCAATATAAACGGCTTGAATTTCCGGATCGGCGATCAACTCTTCCCATCGCGCATAGGTTTTTTCAGCGCCGAATTCACGGGCAAAATTGTCCAATTTACTGGAATCGGCGCGATTAATCGCAATGAGCCGGCAGTTATCCAGATCCCGAATCGCCGGAGCCACTCTGCGTCTGGCAATATCGCCGCATCCGATCAGTCCCCAGTTCAGTTTCATTTTGTCTAACATCTTTTTTCCCTTGTAAAATTCGACAGGCAACAAAAATTAATAAAATGCTTGAACAATGTCAATAAAGGTAGCTATCGGTTGAAATATTTCTTGATCTTGATTTTATTATATTCTAACTTTCAATTGATATTGTTTAATTACAGGAGAAATATCATGAAAATTATCCGTATCCTTATTGTCTTCATGTTTGGTATTGTTATGATTTCTAATTCAGAAGAATCAGGATGGACAAGCAATATCGGTTTGTCCTATGTGGCGACTTCCGGAAACACCCGTACACAGACTTTTTCAAGCAATATAAGCGCAGAGGGGGTGATTCAGTCAATCCGCTGCCAACTGAAGGGCAGCACTCTGATCACGGAAAATGACCATATCCAAAAAGCAAACAAACTTCATGTTAATATGCGTTTTGAAAAGACCATTACAGGGAATATGTTCGGATTTTTGGAAAGTGTTTATATCAAGGATAAATTTTCCGGATATACTTATCGAGCATCTCTGGGACCAGGATTGGGATATGATATTATTCAAAATGAACAACATCAGCTTAAGGGCCTTATATCCTCATTGTACCATTTTGATAAGTATTCAGTGGGTAATGTCGGCAAGGATCAGTATAATGCCGCTAAATCAGAATTGAATTATCTTTGGATAATACATGAAAATGCGACTTTAGAGAGCAGCGGCTATTTTTTATTAAATTTGGAGGATCGAAAAAAAGCTTTTTTAAACATGCAGGCAGCATTGAATGTTGCGATTAATAATCGTCTGGCCATTGGAATCAGTTATCAGATTAACTATCAAAACAGAACGCCGTCTGATGAAATTAAAAAAACAGACACATCGTTTTTGACTTCTCTAATTATTCATTTAATTCAACCTCTGTCCGATACTGAATTATAACATGCCATAGAAAGATTGGTTTGAACGTTTTCAATAGGCGTTTATTTGAGAATGAGTAATATGTAAATTTTTGTTATTTAAAATTGGGCATAAATTGTTAAGACATGTAATAGAATTTTCATATTAACTCAGAATATTATAGGTGAATGAAACATTTCAGAGCAAGAAAATAAAACGATAGAGGAGAAGCTTATGCATATTGATTTGTCCGAACTCAACAAAATTGCAGAGGGAAAAACCAAGATTATTTATGAGAATCCCGATAATCCAAAAACTGTATTTATGGTTTTCAAAGATGATATCACTGCCGGAGATGGTGCCAAGCATGATATTATTGAAGGCAAGGCCCTGGTTGATTGGCAGACAAACAAAGATATATTTGAATATATAAATCGGAAAGGAGTCCGGACCCATTACATTGAAAGTCCGGAAGAAAAAATAAGTCTTGTCAAAAAACTCGATTTCAAGATCAATCTGGAAGTGGTGACACGTCGTGTCGCGGCAGGATCGATCCTTAAATGGGGAGGTGAACAAGAAGGCAAACGCTACGATCCCGTTATAACCCAGTATCATTATAAAGATGATCCGCTTCACGATCCTATGTTGGATCAATCCTATATCAATTATATTATTCAAGCCAAGGCAGGAGGTGAAATTTACGCAGATATGAAGGCCCTCAATGCGAAAATATTTGAAATTTTAGAAGACGCGTTTGCACATTTCAATATTCAGTTGATCGATTTTAAACTGGAGTATGGACTGATTGAAGGCAAAGCGACAGTCATCGATGAGATTACTGGCGGATCGTTCCGACTGTGGCCTTATGCCAAAGACAAACCGGATCTTGAGCAAACCAATGTGCTCGGTGAATTGGATCCGTCAGGCCGTCTGGATAAAGACACCTACAGGCAGGGTGAAACTTTAGATTCGGTCATGAATAAGTTCTCCCAGATCGCCAAGATTACAGGAGCATTTAAAGATTTATAATTTATTTTCGCTGTGTTCTCAGGTTCCGGTGTGGATTGGGGTGGTTGCCATTTTCTTTTGCGCGGATGATGAAAGCATAATCGAATTGACTTTGTCGGATATATTTTGTCATTAGAAATGTACACTGGTTCCGATATTGATAAATCCCCATCCCTTGCCCCGTGTACCATATTCGCCGCGAACTACATATTGATCCCAAATTGCATGGACACCGATTCCGGCCGAGCTTCGGCAATTCTGAAGTGTCCATGCATTTTTTGAAAACCAGGCGGAACCGAGATCAATAAAGAGAATCCCTGCATAGCCCACATGCAGGTGTTCCTGAAAGTTGCGTTCATACATAATTGGAAAGCGGTATTCGACATTGGCCATGGCCATCCAGTCACCTGCCAGTGTGCCCGTGGGAATACCACGTACAGTTTCTCCGCCTCCGATGTGCAGTCGTTGATAAACAGGGATCTGACCATGAAATCCCTGAATGAACCATTGCATGGCCAGAATATCACTCCGTTTTACTGGGAAATAATTTCTTAGATTTAAAATCGTATGTTGATATTGATGTCCTGAAATATTTGTATTATTCATGCTGGCATGAAAAAAATACCCATGGCGGGGATAGGCGGGCCAGTCTCTGGTGTCAATATTGAAAAAAAGTCCCGCAGAAACCGGCTGGTCCATATTCTGCCCTGAAAGGGTGGCGTGTGATAAATCCGTCCGTATCTTTTCCCAGGTTGTTCGAAGACCGTACTGAATGTGTCTGCCGATTTGCTTGCCTGCTTTTAATTCGACACCCCACATCATTTCATTAAATTTAACTGGATAATCCTGATAAGGATATTGCATCTTTTTTATGTAGAGATCCATGCTTGAAAAAAACCGCCATGAACCGGCGAACCATGGATTCAGCCAGGAGAATACCGCTCGTTTTTTTCCACCTGTTTCAATTTTCATGCTTAATTCTTGGCGATAACCCCACAGGTTTCGAAGCTTGAGTGTTCCGCCACCAACCATCCCGAACAAATCATCTGAGTGAAACGAAGGAGAAAATGACCAGTGATGTTTTTCTTTGATCACGATTAATAAATTGCACTCATTTTTATTTAAACCGGGTTTCAGTTGAAAATCAATTTTATCCAAAAAGTTTGATCGGATCAGCCAGGCCCGATCGCTAACCAGCAGAGAATCCGTAACCGGATAGCCAGGTTGTATGAGGAGCTCTCGCATAATGACGACCGATTGTGTGGTCTTGTTTCCAAATAATGCGATTTTTTGCAGAATCGGTATATCTGCATGAAGAATATAGGGAAGGAAAATAAACAGATACCATTTAGGGTTCATCAATTTGATCCGCTTATCAGGCATCGAATTTCGCCCGGATTTTCATACCAGAACACGAGATCCGCCTGTCGATCTTTGTTCAAATCGCCGATCCAAAAATGAGGAGATACGGGAATGTTAATTTCAAAATCCGGTTTTTTTGAGAATTCATCCACATCTTTCTGAATAAAACAAACGATCCGCTGATGGTCTATATTCACCAAGAGATCCAGCAGATGATCTCCATTCCAGTCTGCAAATGTGAAAAATTCGGGTTTCAATACATTTCTGATTTTTGAATGCCGTATAAAACGAAGCTGCTGATCCGGTTCATTGTTGAATTGTCCATTCGGGGTTTGGAGATAAATATCAAATCCATATTTTATTCGTCGCGTTAATAAAAATTTTGCTGCTCCCACCAGCCCGATCGGAAATTGAAGCAAAGCCATGTCTTTGCGGCCGTCGTGATTAAAGTCGGCGATGGCATGATCTCCATAAAAATTTTCAGCCATCAGGACCTGATCGGGCAGGGTTTGAAACTGCCCCCGGCGGCTGAAATAAATCTGCAATTGGCTGAGCGTTTTTGTGAAACTCGCCTTTGAAGCCCTGGAAAGTATGACATCACTATATCCATCCCGATTTAAATCCTCTACTTCAATGGACATGTCCGTGGGTGCAAGTGCTTCCAGCATGGATAGATGCGGATCTTCTATGGCAAACTGAATCTCCTGACTTGATAAAAATGTTTCATCATCAATCATGTCAGGCTGAATTTGACTGGTAAATACTGCAAGACGGTCGTCAAAAACGGCAACAATATCGGGCCAATTGTCCCGGTTCATTTCTTTCAGCACGATTTGTGGCAGGCAGGTTTGAAGTATCAATGATTTTTCCTGAATCAGGGTGTGTTTAAATCGCATATCGAGTCTTATAGAAAAACGGTAATGATCCAGACTGTCTTTTGAATAGATATCAAGTCCCTGCTTCTGGTTGAGTATAATTTCCAGAGATGAATCTTGATTCACATCCCATAAAAAGGGCCAGTGAACCATTCTGTCTGAGTCGGCTCCTGAAAATATGGAAGTGGATGACAGGACCGGGATTATTGAATCCGGAAGTTGCGGAGACCAGCTGACAATACTTTCGGGGCGAATGATAAAAAATTCTGTAAAACCGTCCCCATTGCAATCGGCCCAGTCAATGATAATATCCTGCATATCAGCTTTGTATTGCACATCTGGATTTGGTTTAAAATTATTGGATTGTTGAAAGAACAGGGAAACAAGTCGACTGGAATGAAATTGCAGCTCATCTGCTTTTCGATGCAATACAATGAGGTCAAGGCCCTTGTCATTGTCCAGATCCGCAGGAAACACCTGATACACACCTGACAGTGGGATCCGAATTTCATACCTGTCGGTAGCGAGACATACGGAAACCTGAATGAATATAAAAATAATAAAAAAAAGCTTCATTCCCATTTTCTGATTGATGTCAGTCCATCTGCCCATAAATTGTATGCTCTATTTGAATAGTATGGTTGATATGGATTGTTACTGCGCTCAGCCGATTTTCAGTCTGCCCAGGATTAATACTGATCGTATTGCCGATTCGGTCCCAATATCGCCCTGAACTCCGCGGGGACTCATGGATATGTCCGTGAAGAGACAGCAGCGGCTGATGCAGTTGGATCCAGTTTCTGACAGACCAACTGCCAACAGAACGTCCGTCATTCAGACGATCCAAGCAGGTCTGATATGGCGGAGCATGTGCAACGAAAATCATGTTTTTGGATTTGGGCAGTTTGGTTAAATCCTCTTCGATAGAACATCGTTTCTGATAGAGTATGGTTGTATTGATGGATCGGATTTTTTCATGCTCTGTGATAAATGCTGTTTCGGGATGTGACGGAACCGGGTCGTTTTTTTTATCCAGTTTGTCAAAATCTTTGGCTAAAAATGGTGTGGGGGGGACATAACTATATCCAAATATATCAATACCATTGATCATGATTGACTGATCATGAATTAAATATATAGGATATGTGTTGCTTAATGATTGCAGGGGCAATAATGCCGCAGCCCAATCATCATTGCCCAGAATAATTCCGATCTGTGTATTCGAAGGTAAATTGGATAGAAATCGTTTGAAATCATTTTGAATAAATCGGATTTGAGACTGCACACTAGATTGCGAGTGTCCATGATGAGGCAGCAAATCACCACCCAGAATGATCACATCAGGATGATACCGATGTGAAAGATGCTTCAATTCCCGGTATCGTTTGCTATGGCCGTGTAAATCCGATGTATAGAGGAGTTGCATAAAAATTTCTGTCTCATTCCAGATTGTCCAGTTCAATATTCAGGATTTCGATCAGATCTGGTCGAAATCCCTTATGGTAGAACTGAATGCGGCCGACAGAATCAATGACATATAAAACAGGTACGCCTTTTAATTGATAATCTATTTCAACCTTTCGGTCGATAAGAAGCACCTGAAAAGGGATGCGATTGTCTCTGATAAAACGAGAAATCTCCGAAGCATCCCGGTCCACAGCCACTGCCAATATTGTCAAATCGTCACGATAAGCCGCAATATCCTGTAACACTTCTGTCATCTGCAAGGAGGCATCACTCCAGGTTGCCCAAAAGCAGAGCAATACTTTTTGGCCCCGCATATCGGATAGTTGGATATGACTTCCGCCGAGACGATTTAAAGAAAAATCCGGTGCCTTTTTAATCTGCCGGCGCTGCAGTATTTTTCGAACGTGGTCATTTTCGACCTGATTTTCGTGTAAATTCAGAAGTTCCTGCAGTTGGGTGGAATCACGGTCTGTGGTTTGCCAGATTTCAAATAAACGATTCCTGGCCATTTCTGCCATAACGCCACCATAGGCAGCGACTTTCGCATAGGTGGATATGGCTTGATCCTCATTTCCGACAGCGTTCAATGTTTCGGCCAGATGATAAAAGATGCCCGGCTCCATGGATTCAACAGAGGCCTCCTCCAATAGCGACAGCGCTTTCATGTATTCCTCTTTTTGAAACAAAATCCACCCGGCAATGTCCTGATATCTGGCTCGTGTATATTGAATGCGCTCCTCCCATTCCTCATTGGATATTTCCGGCGGGTGCTCAACCGGATCCACCTGATCGATGATTTGTATGGCCCGTCTGATATAACGTTGAGCTTGGTCCAATTGCCATTTCTTTTCAGCTAATACACCGGCCAATGCAGATAGTCCGCTGGCACCGGACATGGCCTGAGCCTGTAGCAGCAAGCGATCTCCGACATTGATCATCGCCGTAGAATCATCCAACTCTATTACCGTAGATGCAAGCTGCGATAAAGCGATCTCCATTAAGTGGCTGGTTGGATACTCTTGGATAAATGTTTCCAGTTCCATCGCCTGTTCTTTTGCATTGTCCAGGCTCATAATCACATTGAATGCTCTTGCAGCAGCATGCTGTCCGTCCGGATTCTTTTGAATCAGTTTTTCCTGAATTTTCCGGATTTCTTGTTCATCTTCAATCATCTGATAGCCTTGTAGTGCAAATTGCAATGCTTCTATGGATTCATTTTCCCGGCGAAGTGTTTTTTGTATATCTTCTTTAATTAAATAGGCAGCTTCATTTGTAATACCCTGCTTCTGTATCAATAGTGTATATTTCAACAGGCGGGCTGAATAATTGGCGGGGTATTGTTTCAATTCCTGATCAATGGCCTTGATTGCCTTTTCCAGGTTTGCGCTTTGAAGATTTCCATAACCGCTAAAATAAAGCGCTTCCGACATATAGGCACCCCGGACGGGCGTTCCACTGGCGCTGTATATCAAGGTTTTAAAGGGCCTGCCCTGATCATTCATTATGAAGGCTTGTCCCTGATTATCTTGACCCTGCAGATGAAACAGCAATATAGATACAGATGAGTCCCTTAATGTGGTTGTCACTTTCCAATGGTTTCCTTCATGAACCATGGCAATGGTATCCGGAAATTCCGTAAGCACTGTGCGTAGTATAAGATTCAGTGAATCCAGAGCAGGTGAAGCAGGACTGGGGGTAAATTCGAAAGTCACCTGCTCGTTTAAACGGGGTTTGCCCGGCCGGGTCAACAATGTTTGTGATTCTGTCATCATGGGTGCGATACAAATGAATAAAACCAATGCAGCGACTTGACTTTTATTATTCATGTAAAATCCTTCTTGTTTTAATTCCAGCAATCCAACTATTTATAATATGATTCATCCACGCGATTCGTTCGAATAAAATATTGATTTTATTAAATAGAATCAAGGATTAATCTGACATGACTCACGTTTATTCCTCATCTCTTCGAAGATCATTCAATTTAGGTTGAAACAATGAAGCATCAAATATGTGATAATTAATAAGATCTGAACACGCTTCCAAAGGTATAACCAATACGGAAGGGCCGTATTCTTAAGCTTGAATGAATTTTCAATTGTTATTTAAATCTGTTTTTATACAGCTTACTGATCGCTTATTATAGCCGTAAAACCCACTTGTTATCATTTGTGCCCAGTTCAGCCAGAGCCGGTTGTCATTAGTGAATTCCTGCTTTCAGGGCAATGCCGTGCCGCATTCCCCGGTCTCTGATCATTATTTGTTTTTTTGCTGAAAAGTGCAGAATTGATTGTAAAATCAATGTTCCTGCAATTATGATGTCTGCACGTTTTGGATCGACTGAAAGCCACTGCTGCCGGATTTTCAGAGAGCAATTACATAACTGCTTGATCTGACGAGCTATATCCGAATAAGTCATTTTAAGGCCGTCTACTTGAAAGGGGTCGTAGTGATCGAGTTGAAGATGAAGCGCGGCAAGCGTTGTCGCTGTACCCCCGACAATGATGAATTGAGGGATTTGAAGCATAGTGTTTTTCCAATTTTGAGGTATTTGCCTGCTTACATATGTTTTGAGTCTATCACAGGCTTTTTTATCCGGAGGATCTGCCAAAAGAAATTGATCTGTCATGATAACAGCGCCTATCGGAAGGCTGATCGAGTCCTGGATGCAATATTTTTCTCCTGCAATCATTTCTGTACTCCCTCCGCCGATATCGATAACGAGCGCTTTGTTTGTCTCTTTTCCAGAAACCGCTCCTGTATAGCTGTACTCGGCTTCCTGGCTTTCTGATAACACATTGACAGATAACCCGGTTTTATTTTGAATTTCAGCCAATATATCGTCTTGATTTTTAGCCAGGCGAAATACTTCTGTTCCTGCGGCAATGGTTTGCTTGACATGCATGCTCTGAATCAGAGATTGATAGTGACACAAGGTTTTCAGGGTATCGATCAGTCCCTGTTTCCCGATGACTCCGGTTTCATGGATTTTTCTTCCGAGGCGTGTGGTATTTGAGTATTGTGCGATTTCTAATAATTGCCCGGATTGCGTGACTTCTGCAATCAACAGCAGTGTGGAGTTGGTTCCAATATCAATAACAGCCATGCGTGGATTCATGATAAGCGCTTTCATCCTGGACGGTGAATTCTGTTTTATTGTTTTTCATCCAGAACCGGTATTTTCTGTATACCGGACTATTTTCAATTATTCTGATGATGTGATCGAAACACGCTACATTGTCATCAAGCTGGTACGATGGAGTCGAATGCCAGGAGATACGTTGATCTATAATTGTTCTTCAAGCAATAATTGACCGTTTGCAAGAAAAAACCGTGGACTTTTTGCGGTAATCACCTGATCACCGAAACCAGTGATATTAACGAAAACATTCAAAATCCAGTCACTGGCTTTTTTCCACGGAGATTTACTAATTTTAATGTCCCCCGGATCGAATTCATCGGCTTCACCCGAAAGCCATTGTTTCAATTCTTTGATATTTTCCATAGACATCGGTCTGAACAATACTTGGGCGACAACTCGGTACTGATCTCCTTCTGTCAGAGAATGGATATCGATAATTTTAAAGTTACAAAGCCTCTGGCAATAATTGACCATTTCCATTTCTTCAAACAGACGATACTTTCCGTCTTGAAATAATACTTGATATTTTCGCTCCCAGTGATTGTAGTTGATTTTTAATCGTCGATAACGCTCATGAATCATTGATTTCATCAGACGATTTTTTTCGTGCCATATTTGAACTTTATATTCGATAATGGCGGTCATACCTTTTCGTAGCCCCTTCATGCGGTGTTTATCCAGTAAATTTTGAATATTCAGGGTGCCAATGAGGATTTGGGATTCCACGCAAAGAGAATCGAAGTCAATACGGACCTGTTCGCCCTGTGTGATTGGCGTGAATGATAAAATGCCAAGGAAAATTGTC
>Ga0272442_10003860_pt1 | contig 20809 bp, 21 predicted proteins | sample SSMForm2O_FD_200262 | JGI IMG/M metagenome (GOLD analysis project Ga0272442, IMG submission 200262) | Marine sediment archaeal communities from Little Sippewissett salt marsh, Falmouth, MA, United States - SSM-Form-2O | ecosystem: Environmental > Aquatic > Marine > Wetlands > Sediment ... | reverse complement strand
ATCTATGATCAGATGCCAGCACCAAAGTTCGTTGTAGCCGTAGGAAGCTGCGCTATAAGCGGGGGGGTATTCCAGAACTGCTATAACACAATGGATGGCGTCGATAAATTCATCCCGGTAAACGCATACATCCCGGGTTGTCCTCCAAAGCCGGAGGCTATCTTGGATGGCGTCGTTAAGCTACTGATGAGCGCAGGATACTAGGTGAAAGAGATGAGCATTGAAGAACAACAGAAATTCCTAGATACTTTAGAGGAAAAAGGAGTATTCGAGATAAGGCTTCAAAGGTTGAATGCGGCTTATGTTAGTACTTCTCGGGAAAAACTCCTTGAGGTAATGGAGTATCTTTACGAGAAAGGATTTAATCATATAACCACAATCACAGCGGTAGACAAACCAGAGAATTATGAGGTAGTATACCACCTGAGAAATCAGGGATTTGCACTTAACCTAAAGGTCCCGGTCCCAAAAGACGACCCCAAGATACCCACTGTAACTGGTATCCAAGCAGGAGCAAGCCTGTACGAGAGAGAAGTAAACGATTTGATGGGAATATTCCCCGAAGGACACCCGAATCCCACTAGACTCATATTGGATTATGACTGGCCTGAGGGATTGTACCCCTTGAGGAAGGAGGAATCAATTGAATCTCTCCGAGAAAAAGCAGACAAAGCATTAGGTGAAACAGAAGATGAGTGATAGACAGTTCGTTATTCCAATAGGTCCTCAGCATCCAGCCCTCAAAGAGCCGGAAAGCTTCTACTTTACAGTGGATGGGGAGACAGTAATTGATGTCGAGCCAAGAATAGGCTACAACCACCGAGGCATCGAGAAAGCCATGGAGGTAAGGTCTTACATCCAGAATCTCTATATCACTGAACGCGTCTGCGGAATATGCAGTAACGCCCATCAGACAGCCTACACAGGAAGCGTTGAAGAAGTAGCGGGAATAGAGATCCCCGAGAGAGCAAAATACATCAGGGTTTTCGTTCAGGAACTGGAGAGGCTTCACAGCCACCTACTATGGCTGGGAGTAGCAGCCCACGAGATCGGTTTTGACACTCTCTTCTACTATGTCTGGAGAGACAGGGAAATAGTGATGAACCTTCTCGAAGAGATCAGTGGAAACAGGTGCAACTACGCGATGCCTACAATCGGTGGGGTTAGGAGAGACCTGAACAAGGATAACTTCCCAAGATGGCAAAAGATGATTGATACTGTCTTTGAGAGAACAGAGTACTACATCAAGGTCGCCTCAACGGAGCAAACCATACTCGACAGAGCAGTAGGAGTAGGCTATCTGGGTAAGAGTGATATGATAAAGCTCAGTGGCGCAGGACCAAATGCACGGTGCAGCGGTGTTCCTTGTGACATCAGAAAACTCAATCCCTACCTAGTGTATGACCAACTCGACTTTGAGCATATAGTCGTAGACAATGGAGATGTACTGGGCCAAGTCCTAGTTAGAGCACTAGAGGTACTGGAGAGTTGTAAGATACTCAAACAGGTAATGGATAAAATCCCAGACGGTGAGATAAGAACAAATTTCGGTCCATTGAGTAGGATTCCAGAAGGCGAGGCAGCTTACCTAGTAGAAGCCCAGAGGGGAGAACTAATCCACTACACAATCAGCGATGGTAAGAACATGCCCTATAGACACAAGATCAGGGCACCCACATTGGCAAATCTCCCTAGCCTCGTTGAGAGGCTCAAAGGCGGGTATATTGCGGATATTCCTATTGTTTTGGCTGGTATCGACCCATGCTTCAGCTGTACAGACAGAATGGCCTTCTATGATGAAGGCAAGGACAAGAAATGGTCTTGGACGGAAAATGACATGAGAAAATACCGTACGGAGTGGTTTGAGAAATGAACCCAGCAGTAACCGCAATACAGGTCCTACTATTTCCCGGACTATCATTCATACTCAGCTATACACTCTACGCGGAGTGGTTGAGCAGAAAAACAGTAGCGAGGCTGCAGAATAGAGTAGGTCCACTACACACTGGGTGGCAGGGAATTCTTCAGCCACTGGCTGACTTCATAAAGCTACTGGTAAAGGAAGATATTACACCAGCAGCAGCCCAAGCAAATATCTTCAATTATACTCCATTAATTATATTCGCTATACCATTGGCGTCGACATTTCTAATACCAATTCAAAGCATAACCAATCTATGGGGATACGAACCAGTAGCAGCCTTCGAGGGAGACCTAATAATAGTCCTCTTCCTCATGAGCATCAACGTATTAGCAGTCTTCCTAGCGGGGTGGAGTAGCGGTAACCTATTCGGAGCCGTCGGAGCAACCAGAGTAGCCTTGATGATGCTAGCATACGAGATCCCACTGGGACTGGTAGCAATCAGCCCAGCAATCATGGCGAGAAGCCTAAGCATAGTAAAAATCGTAGACTGGCAGGCAACTAGTATTCAAAGCTTCCTAGCAGCCCCCACTCTTCCAGGTATTCTCTTAGGATTAGTGATGCTAATTGGTTTCGTCATCTATGCGGTCTGTTTACTCGCGGAGCTTGAGATGAGACCATTCGACATGAGTGAGGCAGAGACAGAGATCGTCCACGGATGGCAAGTAGAGTTCAGCGGAGTAAAACTAGCCCTACTCAACGGCGGTCACAATATCAAGATGGTACTGGCAGCAGGGTTACTGACAAGCCTTTACTTGGGAGGCCCCACTGGTCCAATACTACCACCAGTTGTATGGTTCATCATCAAGACAAGTGTCTGTGTGATAATCTTGAGCAACCTAAGCGCATTGTTCGCTAGGTTCAGGATCGACCAGATGGTGGAAGGCGCATGGAAATACCTAGTACCACTGGCCGTCCTACAGGTAATGGCTACAGTTGCACTATCGGGAGTGATCTAAGATGGCGATGGAAAGAGAACTAGTCAAGAACGCATTCAACAAACCAGCAACACTAATCTACCCATTCGAGAAACCCACGATCCCAGAGGGATTCAGGGGAAAACACGAGTACGAGCAAGAGAAATGCATTGGCTGCGGTCTATGCGCGAGGGTATGCCCAAGCTTTGCGATCACCCTTGAGGGAGGACCAGGTCCCAAGATGACTGGGCTCAGAATCGATCTTGGAATGTGTCTATTCTGTGGGCAATGTGAAGAGGTCTGTCCAAGGGACTGTCTAAGACTCACGAATGAATATGAGCTAGCAGTGTTCAACAAAGAAGACGCCGTATTGGTGTTCCCAAGGGAGCCACCGGCACCCAAGCCAGCCCCCAAGAAAAAAGAAGAATAAACATCTCTTTTTTCAAATTTTTCAGCTTAGTAAATCGAGTTTAAGCCAGTTTACATGTAAGCGCGTATGTTTTTTACATACTATGTATGCGTGCTCCCTTGAAATTTATCTTCTTATTTTCCTTTATCGTTAGGAGTGTTACCTTGACTTTTTCCATTGATCTGCCGATTCACGGGTGATCTCTTTGAGCTTTATGGTGATTTTCTCGTTTTCTTTTGTGAATACTTTCCCGTTTTCTGTGAATAAAGTGTAGACCATGTATTGGGCTTTATCTCTGTCTCCATACTTGTCGAACTCGATAACCCCGCAGACTCCACCATATTCACTTGCTACCAAGGGGAGTGCAGTCTTGATTATCGTGGCGTTGTCAGTTCCAGTCTCAAGTATTGCATGAGTGTAGAGCCAACACGAGTCATAGACGTAGAGCATTTTCAGATCTAATTCCTCATCTGTCATTTTCTGGTACTGGGATTTTATCCTTTGATATGTATCGCTTTCAGGAATATCCAGATTATACGTTGTGATATTCAATTGATCTCCAGTTGAACCCACTTTTTCTAGGATCCCTTCCAGAGATGATCCTTGGTTTTGGGTTAACCATGAAACACTGGATAGCCTGTTATATTTGGTTGACTGGTTAATGAGGTGACTAAGGTTTCGGTACGAGAAAAAGACGACCGCAACGTGATTATCTGAGTATATTCCTATTAGCTCATCCGCCTTCGACAAGTGTACGGTTGAGTTAACATCATCTGGGTCGTATTTCACTCGATTAGTTTCCCCGTTAAAGTTTCTCTCAAATTCATCTGCTGTCCATGTAACAAAGTCCTCGCTTTCAATGCAAATCGCGGTGTCATAGCCTCTTTGGTTGAGTATTTCTGCCAGTATCTCCCCCTCCTTGTCGTAAGGAACGGATAGTCTGAACGAGTTGTCGTCGAGTGCAAAATTGGGGAAAGTGGAGATTGATTCTAGCACAACTACATCATTGTCGTGTGCGTAACTCATTGTTGTTGCCATCATGAAAGAAAAAGGCGGTCCTATGAAGAGACGTACCCCAGACAGGTCCCAGTCTCTAATGGTCATCAAATTTGTCTGCGGGTCCCTCTGGGTTGATTTTACATCAAAACTGATGTTACATTTGATGTCATTCTCTGAAAGATATTGATTGATGTCCTCTAATGCAATATCGACAATAGCATGATAGTTGGGCATCGTATGATTGTCAGCGGATAACACACCAATCGTATAATTGGTCTTATCAAAAACAGGTAATGAATCCTCATTTCTATACCGTGAAACAGCCTGGATGATTCCTGCTCCAAGAATACCTAACGAAATAATCAAAACTAGTATCCGGTTCACGGTCCATTTCATCTGTTCAAATGACTTCTTTGAAGCTTTAATGTTTCTTGAAAAAAATTCTTTACAAGAGTGCGTGCAAACAATTGAACGCCTTCACACATAATATTAATGCACCAAATAGTAACGAGTTACAAGTGGAGTGTTATTCTGAGAGTACTTGGTATAGGGTATTTGCTATAGATTTTGCTGCCGCCACAAGTGGCTCTGTCATGGGCTCTCCAAGACCAATAGAATATGGTTGAATACCCAGCAGGAGCACTTTGATCCCAAGCGACCTCTCAATATACGAGATAAAGATGTTCAAGGGGAGGCTATGAGTAGATATTGCCTGTCCACCAATCTGTTCTCCAGAGATCAACTTGGTCTCCCCAGCTGCACCCCGGAAATTTGCTGCATCAATCATTAACACATGAGTAGGGTTGAACTGCTCCACCTTACCAGTAAACGCCTCTGGCACAGACTCGGTGTTCAGCAGCAGGACATTGGGCATTGGCGTGGATTCAAGAAGCTCAATGATCGTCGGTCCAACCGCATCATCCCCTCGGATTGGATTGCCTACGCCAACCAGTACCACTCGTTTATCATCAACACCAAAATATTCTTTTAGCCCTTGCTCAAGCGACATATCGCAGAATCAGATTTACCGTGATAAAAAGGGTTTGAAAAAATTAGAGCTGGGAAGCTACCTCGTCCTTGAAGCGGGCGAGCATCTCAGCGTTCTCTGGGATAGTCGTGCTTGGGCGGACATTGATGATACTCATCTTCATACCCATGTCCATGGCTCGACGCCATTTCTCAATCAAGACCTCAGATGTTCCTATGAACCCATGCTCACGTGAAACATTGATGTCAGTTCCACGTGCCTTCCACTTCTGGAGAGTCTCCTCATATTCTGCCTCATTCTTCATCAAGTAAACACTAGGAGCAAATCCACTGATGAAGACATCATCCACGGTCTTGCCAAGAGTCTCAAGATTCTTGTGATAAATACCCAGTATACGGCTGATGTTCTGCAAGTTACCGGATGAGTTAATCCCATCAGCATACTTTGCCGTGATCTTAATCATTCTAGGCTGCCTAGCGCCCACACTTATCCTGAAGGGCTTTTGGACTGGCTGAGGCACATTCATCGCCTCCTTGAGTTTCCAGTACTTGCCCTCGTAGTTGAAGACCTCATTGTGAAGCATTCCTTTGAGGATATCCACTGATTCCTTAAGCCTAGAGACACGTTCCCCAGCACTGGGCATACCCCTACCCTTCTCCATAAGGTCATAACCCTCATACTCGGGCTCACTCCAACCAGCACCAAGAATCAACTCATACCTTCCACCAGTCATCTGATCCAAGGTAGCAGTCATCTTAGCCAATAAAGCAGGATTACGCATACTATTGAAAAGGGTGATCTGTCCAACCCTGATCTTCTTTGTCTCTACGCCTATGCCGGTCATGAGGGTCCATGCTTCCCAGTAAGGCTCCTTACGGTCACCAGACAAACCCTCAACGTGATCATTCACGAAGACACCGTAATAATCGAGTTCCTCTGCTGCACGGGATAACTCAAGCATCTTCTGATAAGTCTGAGCACTCCTTAAATATACTCCAAATTCCATGGGTGATCCCAGAGATCATTATTATTAAACAATAGGGCTCAAAGTGGAAGACTAATATCAGAGAGGTATATCATATGTCTAATCCCGGGGATTCAATTGACCGAAAAACCACCGATCAAAACATCATTCTTCTATGGCTGGGTAATTGTCCTCATCGCAGGGCTAGCAGTCTACTTCAGCGGACCCGGACAGACCTACAACGTCAGCGTCTACATAGACAGCTACATCAATGAATTCGGATGGAGCAGAACCACTGTCAGCAGCATGTACAGCATGGGAACCTTCTCCGCTGGGATGCTCATGGGGTTAGTAGGTAAGCTCTTCGATAAATATGGTCACAGAAAAATGACAGTGGTCATAGCGATCGGTTTTGGAGGCGCGTTATTCTTCATGAGCACAATAAGATCAGTAACCATGCTCTTCATGGGATTCTTCCTCATCCGACTCCTAGGGCAGGGTAGTATGGGGTTAATTGGAGGCACATTGGTTCCCCAGTGGTTCATACGGCGCAAAGGCAGGGCAATGAGCCTTGTAAGCGTATTTGGTGCCCTCAGTATGGCTACTTTTCCAGCGATGAACATATGGCTGATACAGCGATTTGGTTGGCAAAATGGTTGGAGAACATGGATGCTAGTATTATGGCTAGTTGTAGCTCCATTGTTTTACTTCTTCATCAGGACCAGACCAGAAGACGTAGGATTATACCCAGACAACGAAAAACTCCCGGAAATAGATGGAAAAGTTACAGTTATCGAGGAGAAGTCATGGACGCTAAGCGAAGCATTGAAAACAAGGAGCTTCTGGCTCGTCAACTACGTCACAGTCATACCATCAGCAATAATAACCGGATGCATATTCCATCAAATCTCCATACTAGGACAATCCGGGTTATCACCAGAATCAGCCGCACTCATCAGCAGCGTAACCAGCCTCATCAACCTACCCATAGTACTCCTTGCAGGGGGATTAGCGGATAAATATCAATTAAAATACCTGATGGCGATAGCCCAAGGCTTGTTATTAGCCATGGTGGGAGTGCTCTATATGGCAGACTCCATGATCTTAGTGCTAGTTTACGGGGTAATAATGGGCATACAGATGGGTATCCAAGGAATAGTACGAAGCGTAGTCTGGCCAGACTACTTTGGAAGAAAACACCTCAGCACCATCAGGGGAGTAAACATGATGGCAGGGGTAATAGGCTCAGCCCTAGGACCACTACCATTTGGATACGCATTCGATGTCTTTGGAGGTTACTCGGAGGTACTCTTAGCCTCAATGATTTTTCCTCTAGCGGGTATATTTCTAGGATTTCTAGCGAATAAACCAGTAAAAAACGGGGATTAGATCCACTTCACTACCGGGGGCTTCTTGGGAGGAGCCTCAGGAAACTTGTCAGGGTAACCCAGAATAACTGGACCATATATCTTCTCGTCCTTTTGAAGCTCTAAAGCTTCCACGATCTCAGTGTTATCAAGTACCTGTGCCCCAAAATACAGGTAACAATTCCCCAATCCCAGAGAATGAGCGGCTAGCATCATGTTCTCAGTAACCATGGCACAATCCAGTGGACTCGCACCGATAACAAACACCACACAAGGCGCCTCATAATAGACTGGGTCCTTCATATCGCCATAATGCTTGACCTTCTCAAAGTGGGCTGGATTATTCTTTCTTATGCCCTCAAAGAACCGCTTCCAATTGGAATATGCAGTCTCGAAAAGCTTTCTACGCATCACAGCATCAGTAACAACCACAAACCGCCAATTCTGACGATTATTACCAGTAGGAGCATAATTACCAGCCTCAAGGACCTTCTCAATTAACTCCCTCGGAACAGGAGCAGGCTTATAGGAGCGAACAGATCGCCTCGTCTTGATAGTCTCCAAAACTGAGTTCATATCCTAGAACCCACATAAAAGGATAAGAACCCTACGCAGACAATCGTCTGAACCCGGTATATACATTATACCGTTGACCCCTAGTGAATCCCGCAATAGTCATTCCAGACCCACGCGCGATACGGACACCAGTACAGAGAGGAGCAGAGACACTGCACATAACAGGGACCCTCGCGAAGGCAGCCTTCAAAACCATCTCTCCAGACAACCTACCACTCGTAGCCAATATGGACTCACTGAGATCTAAACCATGCATTACGGCCAAGCCAACGGCTTTATCAACCGCGTTAAACCTGCCAACATCCTCGACAAACACATGACCGATATCTGGTTGAATTATTAAAACCGAGTGAGTCCCCCCCGTATTCTTATAGATCTCACACATTTCATTCAACTGACTCAGGGTAGTGGTGATAAAATCAGGATCAATAAAAGATAACCCATCGTTTTCAGGTAAAAGAAGAATATCTTCATCCCTTGAAGCTTGCTCCAAGATAATATTCTTCTGCTCTCGAATCAAATCAAGATCAACACCATGCACCAACTGAACAAAAGCGGTATTACCCTTGATCTTAACCTCATGAACATCATCCAGTGAATGAATCAAATTACTCGTAACGAGATGCCCAACGGCCAACTCTTCAAGATACTGATCATAAGCCATCATCTGACTAAGAGGAACACTGTTAAGATTAATGTGGAAAAGGACATCCTCAACAACCTCATCCTCAATATAAACAGCCTCACCAGAATCAACCCTGAGAACACGCATAAAAAAACATGAACCTCACAGGATAAAAGGATAAATACACCTGAGGTTGTTCAAGGCGGCATGGAACGTGCGTTACAGGCACTGCTGGTATCAATTTTCGTAGCTATGCTTGGTCTCGGCATAGTAGGACCAATAATGCCGCTATACGCGGAGAAACTTGGGGCAACATTTACTCAAATAGGACTACTCAGTAGCGCTTGGAGTATAGCCAGATTCATTTTCTCGACACCAGCAGGACGGCTTAGCGATACCATAAGTCGTAAAAAAGTCATAATGGGAGGTCTCCTAGCCTATGCCATAGTATCATTGCTGTATATTTTTGCCTGGGACTTTACATCACTATTATCCTTCAGATTCCTACATGGAATAGGCTCAGCAGCAACCATGCCAGTAGCCATGGCGTATGCTGCGGAATTAGCCCCCCAAGGTCAAGAAGGAAAATATATGGGAACCTTGAACTTGGCCATGTTCGGCGGTATGGGGCTCGGACCGCTAATTGGAGGATCATTAACAGATATGTTCAGCCTAGAAGCCCCTTTTTATGTGATGTGCGCAATGACAGCATTCAGCCTTATACTAGTAATGACGTTCTTACCAGAAGCAAAATCAAATATCCAAAAAACCAATAAAACTCGTCCTAGTTTTAGAAAAGTACTTAGTAACAGGCTATTACTCGCTAGCTTCGTCTTCAGAACAGTCAACGCACTTGGAAGAGGATCAATAATGGGGTTCCTCACAATATACATGACAACCGCAATCGCAGAAGGAGGATTGGCTTTAAGCATAACTGCAGCCGGCTGGGTACTCAGCATAGGACAACTAAGTAACGCGATAATGCAGCAACCCTGTGGTAGACTTGCTGACAGATACAATAAGGTCAGATTAATCATAATTGGCGGAGTAATAAGTGCTATAGGTATGGCGTTTTTCCCGTTCTCAAAAACATTCATTCACATTCTAGGCGCTAGACTATTATTCTCCTTAGGAAGCGCCCTCATGACCCCTGCTCTCAGCGCTATAGCTGCGATAGAAGGTAGAGAATATGGCGTTGGAACAACGATGAGTGTACTTCAAAGCGCCATGAGCCTAGGAATGATGGGGGGTCCACTGTTATCAGGAATTCTTGCAGATATGTTTAGCTTGAAACCAATTTTCTATTTAGGTTCAGGTATAAGCTTTCTTGGTCTAGTAATGTTTCTCATACTTCAGCCCAGAGGAAAAACAGTATACTAATTCCAAAGATTAAATCCAACCAACCCCAAACAATAATCATGAAGAAGCTAAGGGCTCTTAGCTCAGAGGAAAAAGCCTACTATGCACGCCAAATCGTTATGAAAGGCTTCGGGGAAGAATCACAAAAACGTCTCGTAAACAGTAAGGTATGTGTAGTCGGGCTAGGAGGACTAGGTAGCCCGATCTCAACACAGCTTGCCGCCATGGGAGTAGGAAAACTAAGAATAATTGACCACGATAAGGTAGACCTAACAAATCTGCATAGACAGCATCTATTCGATTCCGAGTCTGTGGGCGCGCCGAAAACAGATGTGGCAGCTATGAGACTTAGAAAACTGAATCCCTACATTGAGATAGAGCCCATCTACGCTGAGATAACCGATGAAAACGCCTCAATACTGGTAGAAGGAATGGACTTGGTTATGGATGCACTGGACGCGATGGCTCCAAGATATGCAATTAACAAAGCCTGTGTAGAACAAGGTATACCTTTCATTCATGGGGGTGTGATAACGGGAATTGGTACTGTCACTACTATCATTCCAAAAAAGACACCCTGCCTAGAATGCTTCAAAGGAGGAATAGATGACAGCAAGCTACCAAGTAACGCTAGTCTAGGAGTCCACCCCTCTATTATCAATATAATAGCCAGCATACAGACAAGCGAAGCAATCAAGCTATTATCTGGTAAAAAACCCTCCCTAGCAGGCAGAATCCTCTTCTTCGAACTCGAAGACCTATCGATGGAGTTCATTGATATAATTAGACTTGAAAACTGCCCAATCTGCGGGGAAAAAAGGGGGTAATAAGAACCCCGATAGCCTATATTTATTCCAGAGATGAACCTTTATGCATGTCTTGTATTCCTTCGACTATAATTCTCGCAGAAATATCGCTGGTCTCAATATGATGCAACTTATCCTTATGAGATAGATCAATCCTAAAGCGACTCGCCAACGTTATTTCACCCAACTCTTCATAAGGAGCATTTAGTAAGACCTCATAGTTTTTTCTTAGAAAGCCCTTGACATTCACAAATACCATTTTTTTATTTCCAAGACACAGGTATCCATTCTGTTTGTTAAAGGTACAAGAGTATGTTTTCTCTACGGTGTCATCGGGGCCAATTGTTGTTTTGGCTATTTCATGCCATGGTTGTGCCATTTACACACCCAATTTTGGTAATACTCAGGCTCTTCGATAAATATTACTTCTATACAATATATATGAATATAATTTCATGTGATTGGGGGTTATGGTTTATACGCCTTATCTATTGTCAACTCAGCGATATCAGAAGCATAGCCTCCAATCCGAATCACGCTATCCCTAATTACAAACAGGGGATAAAAGAAGGGCTCACTCGCAGAAATTTCATGAAAAGGAGTTATTGAACGGGCAAGCCGAGAAAGTTTGAATTGTCCATCGATAATCATGTCACATAACTCGACAGAACGCTCTCTAAATACTTCAATTGAGGTTTCATATGCCCTAAAGCTAGCCTCTGTAGTCTCTATCAGCTTTTCCCAAAGCCCAGGAGGAACAGAATCCTTGTACTCTTCAATCTGCACAAGACTATACGCAACATTATGAACATTATCCGCAACCCGCTCAATTAAATAAACTAGAGTCTGGTAATCCAAACAGTCTAACATATCTATTTCCAGATGATTAGCAAGAGCAGGGTCAAAAGCAGCTGACCTGATCAACCTAATTAAATAAAACATGAATTGATCAACATCCTCTTCCAAGGCTACAACTGAGCGGGCAAGTGGCAAATCCCAGTTCTGCATCGCCTTCAAGACATCGTTACACATTGATGAGGTGATAAGATGCATACGTTCAAGACCATTGAATAGATTGGCCATTGATTCATTCATCAATGTCTGAAGAGTAACACTGCTTGCATTGCTGGATAGAATGCGAAGATATAGGGATTTAACAACATCTCGAATTGCTTGTTGCTGTGTTACTGAAAAGATGTTGCTCGAGTTCATGATAATATCGTTATACCCGTTTAGGTAACAACCAATTACTATTCTGTGAATCGAGTCAGAGCTAGCTGAATCATCGAGTTCCACTTCAATGCGTCTTCCCTCGTCTTTCGCACGAAGAGCTGGTTGAACCAATAAAGAAAGATCACCTTGAACCTCAAGGGAAAGTAAGTCTCCTTTTTCAAGATTATTGGAGTCAATCCAATCTTTAGGCAGAGATACTACAAGACTAGATTTTCCTAACGCCATAATTTTACGGGTATCCATACTATATCTAAAAAGGTATGTCTGACCAAGTATATACGATTGTTGTAAAATATAGAACTACTAACCCGTTTTTAATAATAATCTCTCTGCCGCCTCAATACTTTCAAGAGTATCAAGGTCTACAAAAGAAACAAGCTCAGGGTCAATTAATCTAATTTTATCAACGGATATTGATGCAGTATCAGAAATATTCTCAAGAACCTTTCTAATACGCATCTCACCCAAATTCCTCAAGACCTCGGCATACTCCAAACAATTTGAGACATGATAGACCGAAGGAATAGGCTCAATCCAGCCATCTGATTTCACCAATAAGGAGCCATTCAATCCACAAGAGACACAGAATAACATTTCAAGAACATCTGGAACCACAAATGGCATATCACATGCACAAATGACAGCGTAGTCGCCTTTTGCTGCCCTTAATCCGGAGATCAATCCAATGAGGGGAGAATCCTCCGGATAACAATCTGGTATAACACGTACATCATCAGGGACAATGGCCCAATATTGTGGAATATTCTCTTCAGATCCAACAACCACAATAATCTCGTCAGTAAGTTCCCGCAGAATGTCTATCACCCACGAAATCAAAGGCTTATCATCTAACTCTATTAGACCCTTATCCTGTCCAAGTCGAGAAGACCGACCTCCACTGAGAATAATCCCAGTTCTCATACATCCATCCAAAGTTGATTAGATCGCCCTGAAATATTCTACCATAGGGCTACTTATGATTTTAGAGAACCAACAGATTCTCTTGCCTGTACCAAGTATCCTATTCCATTTTTCTCAAGTGAAACAGGGGATACGATAAGCTCAATGCGGCTTTTATCTCTCCGGGTTGTATCAATGTAACCCAATTTCTTCATTTCCTGAAAATCAAGCTCAACGTCAAAATGAACTGAATCACTAGGAAGGAGCCTACCATTGATCTTGGTATTAAAACTTGGTTCATCTAATAGGATGAAACGGTTGGAATTAGAGTTTAATCCAAAAATCTTTAAGAAAAGGGCATTGGAGCGCTCAATTATTAACTCTTTATCAAGTAAAGCTATCCCAATCAAGGAATGGTTCAATATTCGGTCAAACTGATGCTGAGTATGCATCAGGCCACGCTCCATCTCTCGTCTCTCAGTAATATCCCTCAAAAAATAAAATTGAGCAGGTTTTCCGAAAAAATACATATTCTGTACAGTACCCTCAACAAGCTTCAGTTGATTAGGAGGTGCACTAAGAATAAGCTCAAATGGAATCACTCGATTATCAGAAACTATGCGTTGTAGAGAAATCCATGAAACCTCATCAGACTCAGTATCTACTAGGAAATCCGTAAATCTATGGCCCATCAATTCTTGCCGGTTCTCGACACCAAATAATGCGATAGAGGCAAGATTAGAGTATTCGATTATCTCATCAATAGTAACAAGGATTGCCTCAGGATTAGACTCGAATACCACCCTATAGATTTCCTCAGCTCTATGCTTATCCACAGCATGCCTAATGCTATTAATCAGAACATCATAATGACTGGGTTCTATCTCTTTGCGGATATAATCATCAACCCCAGCCTGAAATGCTAGCTGAGCAACTTCCTCACTCCCCTGACCAGTATAAAGAATGCAAGGAATATCCTTCAACTCCTTGACATGCTTGACTAGTTCCACTCCGTTCATCTCGGGCATCACATAATCTGAGATGACGCAATCAAACCCATTATTCGCAACTAGCTTAATGGCTTCCACAGGATCAACACAACTCACAACATCCATAGAGCCATCAAGCCTATCGATAAACAGCTTCAACATATCGAGCTGAGTCGCATCATCATCCACGTGAAGAATTCGTAGAATCACATTATTGTGTTTAAGAGAAGTGCTAGAAAGTTGGTTCACATTAGATCTATTATTACTCGATTTTATCTCCGATTCCTCCTTTATTCACCCACACATCAAGGAAGTAAGGATATAACCAAATTATGTCTGAAGAATTTAAAAGGTTTGAAAATGCGCTAAGAAAACCTACTCAGATAATCAATTACCAATCTAACCATAGGCGCAAAAGGACCAAAACTATCACTTAAGCGACTCAAATAATTGTAATCCTGCTTTGATAGGGCTCTAAACAGCACCACTCCAATGAGGTAGATTAATACTGAGAGCAACCCACCTGCAAATAACTCCACCCAAGGATTAACCGAGACAAATGTGAATACCTTATAGACTGCGAAACAAGACACGAAAGAAATTACTAACATTTTCATAAAGAATCGTAGATTAATCTTGAATCCAAAGACTCGACGAATATACATCAGATTAATACTTGCATTTACAAATCCAGTCACAAAATAGGTATAGAGCAAGCCCACAACACCATATTTTTGAATAGAGAAATAGCTCAAAGGTAAGGCTACAATAAATTTAGCAGCTGTGCTCTTTAAATTCACATCGTTTCTGTTTTGACCATTTAGAAGAGAGCCGTTTGCAACCGATCCTAACCCAATAAGTAAAAAAGTAAGCATATAGATGCGGAGATAATGTGCAGCGTATAGGTAGTTTGCGCGGAATAGAACTGCAATAATCTGGTCTGCTAAGGCTACTATTGTAAAAATAATCGGGTAACCTAGCAAAGTTGAGTATTTGACAGCGTTTTTATAGAGAAATTCGAGTTCATTTTGATTTTTTTCAAGTTTAGAGAACAAGGGGAAAATAGTTGTACTAATAGGAAGAGTAACGAAGGATAATAATACACTAAAATTTAATGCAACGGAATAATTACCTATTTTCTCATTGGTCTCCCAGACTCCAAGCAGAGTAGTATAGAGTTGGGGTAAAATTCCTCCGAGTAAAGAAGATAAGTAAAGCGGAAAACCGTATGTCAGGATCATTTTAACCGCGTCAAGATGCGAGATAGATCTTTCAACAGGTTTCTGATTCCTGTATATCATTACAATAAACAAGAATCCAATTGCTCCACTCAACAGTAATGGAGAGATATGCCCAAGTATGGCGCCGAGTGTTCCGAGGCCTATGTATACTAGAACCGGGGAGACAAGACTTTTGACAAAAGAATAAATGACGCTAATAGAGCTGCGTAGTTCCATTCTTTCATAGCCTACAGTAATTCCTTGCGCTATGTTTGAAAACGCAGTACCAAGAATGCCGATAGAGAGATATTTTATATAGATTTCTTGTTCTGGCTCATTGAATATCTCGTTTGCTATATATCCAGATGAGAAATAGACAATAAGGGTCATTAATATTGATACAGAAGTGATGATTAGTATTCCAGATTCTATAAAGACTCTTAGATAGCCATCTTTTTCTTCATATCGGAATTGTGCGAGGTACTTAACCATGGCTGGTTGAACACCTAAATTCATTAAGAGTACGCCGATATGAACAACTGATTGAGCTTTATTGAATGAGCCAAACTTGACTGGCCCAAGAAATCTGGCTACTAGTAACATACCGGCAGCTAATATCAGGGTTGATGATATTTGCCCCAATAGGAGGATCAGGCTTCCTCTTGTTGTGGTTTTTACAAGATCTTCGATGTTTTTATCCATGCTAGTCGCCTGATTTGTATTGTTATCTGTGTTTATGGGGGTTAAATTGGTTGCTACTATGTGCTGGTTTTTCTTGTAGGTGAAATCAATTTATTTATGTCTAGGGTTACTCTCTATTGTTGAGGATAACCTAGGGGGAGAACAATATGAGCAGTCAATCATCAGAAGTAATTCATTGTCCAAACTGCAAGGAAGACGTACCAAAGACACTGTACTGCCTGAACTGCGGATACCCACTTTACAAACTCGAGCAGCAGAAAAAAACAGAGGAACCCGAGGAGGAGCCTGTTGCTGAACCTGAGCCAGATGAAGGGGTGGACATGAGTGTGGAGATAGAACAACCTGAGCCAGAGGAACCAATTATTGAACCGGAACCTGAAGAAGAGGAGCTCAAGGAGGAACCGGAACCAGAGCTGGTTGTTGAAGAACCAGAGCCAGAGCCGGTTGTTGAAGAACCAGAGCCAGAATTAGAGGAAGAAGAAACAGTACCCGAGTCTGAGCCCGAGATTGAGACCACTATAGAAGTAGAGTATGAAGAACCCGAGACAGAAGCCGTTGAGGAAGAATCAATACCTGAGACTGAGGAAGAGGAGCCCGAGGAGGAACCTGAACCCGAGATAGTTGAGGAGGAGACTACCCCTGAGCCAGAGCCGGAAATTGTTGAAGAAGAGGAACTGATTGAGGAACCTACTCCAGAGCCTGTTCCTGAACCCGAAGTAGAACAAGATATCTTCACCCCAGAAGAACGTGAAACATACATGATGGACGAGATGAAATTAGAATTCGCACCCGACCCCCTAACAAAAGAGGTAATGGAAAACCTCGCCAAGAATATAACCCTAAAGATAAGGCTAGTTCGCTTGCTACGAGAGAGTGGGGTAAAGGAAGAGACCTTCAAAAAGCTATTCGACAGCTACGTTGAGCAAGGTAGACTTTGGGTGGGCAGAAGAGACGAGATAATTCGGCGCTTCAAAGCAGATATTGGACGCATGGAGGAAGAGCTAGTCACTGCCCGAAAAGATTTCGAGTTACTGGAGATACGCAGGAACATTGGAGATGCCAGCGAGGAGGAGTACAATGTTAAGGCTCCTGCCTATAAATGGGATATTGAGAATCTGGACAATGAGATCAAGAACACGAGGGGTGGTATCAAATATGTGATAAACCTCAAGGGATTGATTCCAGAGGAAGAGGTAAATGAACTCAAATCCATGGCTGACTCAGATTACAGCGAGCTCGATGATGTCGAGGGAGTCACCAGCGACACTATTGCTCGGATGAAAGAGAGTCTCGCAGAGGCCCTAGTCAGTATCGAAAACTAATTTTTTCTACTTTTCTTGTTCTCTAAAATAAAACCATAACGATAACAGTAGCAGGAGTACCCCTGGTACCCCGAATGCTAGGTAATTGTATGGCTGTTGCCCTATTATGGATACTAAAAATGTGTTGAGGGGGGATATTGCTATGAAGACTATTGTGGAGATTATTGTAGCGGAGGTTGTCAAAGTAATGGATAACGCTGATTGTTTAAGGAATATCTCTTTTACACTGCTCTCTTCTACTCCACGATAGGCTAGTTCTTCACTCGTTTTTCGGCTGAGAGATGTAAAGTAAAGGGATAGGTATCCGAGGAGAATTATGGCACCGGATAGGTATACGGTTGTTGGACTTCTTGTGGGTTCGAGTATCTGGGGTTTTTGTATTAGGTTTAGCCAGTCTAGTTTGCTGTAGCTCAATGTTTCGGGGGTTATGAGAAGTAGGTTTAACTGGTAGATGTTGATGATGTTCTCAGGCTTTCCAACTATATAATCATAAACAACAAGCAGCGAGACGAGCAGGGTGACAAGCAGGGGGATTATTGTGGTTATTTGTTGGCTGCTGATGGTTCGTATCTGGAAGAGTCTAAGTAGCTGGTTTAATGCTGTCGCGATTGTTTTGTAGAGGGATGAGTTGAAGAAGCTGCTGATGGCGAGATAACTGCCGAGGATTGTGATGGATGCCTCATATATTCGTACAGGGGTTTGGTTTTGACTCATCTTTGTTTCACCTGTTTCAGTAATACTTCGGTTATTGTGTTTTCAGAGGGGTCCCAGTTGACTGCGGTTACGCCGAAGCGGCGGAGCCCATTTAGTTGTGCATTCTCGTAGTGTTGGAGTAGTTCGGCCGCTGATTTGTCTCCTCGTTTTTTTATTGAAAGGTTGTATCCGCTCACGTTTATGAGCATGAGGTTTTTCAGGTTCTGGCTCTTTCTGCTGTATTTTTGTAGCTCGGTCATTCCTCGAATTAGGTTGGGGTGGTTTTCATCGGTTAGTCTTGTTACTATTATGAATAGGGGGTTTGTTCCACGAATGTATCCCTTCATTTGATCTGCTGCTTGATGGATGCTGTTGTCGGTTGCTCCCACCTCGGTGTTGAGCAATAGTCTATGGATTTTGTATTGTTGTATTTTTCCGGTCTCGGGGAATAGGTACTGAGGTTGATCTTTCTTGACGGGTTTCGTGGTTTTCCCTTGATTGTTGCTATTGAATAGGCAGAGTCCCACTGTGCATTGTCTTGTGAGGTAGAACTCGCTGAGGCCGAGGGTGGCTTGTACTGCGTATTCGAAGCTGTTTTTGAGGCTGGTTCCTAGTCCGAGGGCTTTGTTTGTATCCAGTAGTATGAAGACGACGCGTCTTCCTTCTCTTTCGTACTCATTTACGGCAGGTCTGGAGTTTGGTGACATGAGTTTTCTGGCGGTTGCTTTCCAGTTTATGTTTTTGTATGGGTCTCCTGTGCTGTATTCTCTGAGTTCTTTGAAGTTGGTGGTGGGTACTCCTATTTTTACTCTGGATTCGGCGGGCATGGGGATTTTTGTGAATATTTTTTGTTGTCTGATGCGTTTGGCGGTTAGGCTTCTGGGTTTTACTATTAGTTCTGTGTGTTCTGGGAAGATGCCTTTTTGTGTTGGTTTTAGTTTGAGGGGGTGTCTTGTTTCCCAGTTTAGGTTGTTGAGTTGGTAGACGCCTCTTCTGGTGCATTTGATCCGGTAGCTGAGTTCTAGTGTTTGTCCGGGTTTTTGTACCCAGTATGCTTGGATGTTGTTTCCTTCTATGAGGCTGAAGTGGGCTGGTAGGTTTTGGCCGAGGGTGACGAGCCCCATGCCTTTCTCGACTGTTATTTGGTGTGTGATGGTTTGTTCGTCGTCTACGTATGCGATTATGGATTCTGGTGGGGGTAGGTGTTGGAGGTTTGTTGGTGGCTGGATTTCGATTGCCGCGTATAGGAATATGAGGCTGATTAGTCCGAGGCATAGTAGTATGGTGTTCCCTGTGAACATGCCCATGAGTATGAATCCTAGGGCGCTTATGGTTAGTTTTAGGGGGTCTCCGGTGAGCAAGGTCTGTTTACCTGCGCATTGTTTCTTTTGGTGTCTCGATTTTTTCGAGTATGTCTTCTATTATGCTTCGTGGTGTGATTTTGTCTTCGAGGGCGTATTCTAGTTTCATGATGAGTCTGTGGGCTAGGGCGTCTATTGCGTATTGTTTTACGTCGTCTGGTATGACGTAGTCTCTGCCGTTGATGGCTGCGTTGGCTTTTGATACTTTGAATAGGCTGAGTCCGCCTCTTGGGCTTGCGCCTACTTCTATGTATGGGCTTGTTCTTGTGGCTCTGACTATTCTTGAGATGTATAGGTAGATTTGGTCGTCTACGTAGATCGTTTGTTCTATGTGGTCTTGCATTTCTCGGAACTGGTCTTCTGTGGTGACGCTTTGGATCTGGTCTGTGGGGTCGTCTTGGCCCCATTCTGATCTTCGTTTGAGTATGATGGCTTCTAGGTCTTCGTTGGGGACGTAGCCTGTGCTGAGTTTGATGAGGAATCTGTCGAGTTGTGCCTCTGGGAGTGGGTATGTTCCTTCGAGTTCGATGGGGTTCTGGGTGGCTAGGACGAAGAAGGGGCGGGTTAGGTGGTGGGTTTCGCCTTCGATGGTTACTTGGCGTTCTTCCATGCATTCGAGTAGGGCTGATTGGACTTTTGGTGGTGAGCGGTTTATTTCGTCTGCTAGGAGTATGTGGGTGAATACGGGTCCTTTTTCTAGGCTGAATTCGCCTGTGTTCATGCGCCAGACTTTGGTTCCTGTGATGTCGCTGGGCATGAGGTCTGGTGTGAACTGGATTCGGCTCCATCCACAGCCTGTTGTTCTGGCGAATACTTTGGCTAGGAGGGTTTTTCCGAGTCCCGGGTTGTCCTCAAATAGGATGTGTCCGTTGGCTAGGCTTGCGGCTAGTACTTTTTGGAGTAGTTGGCGGTCTCCTACGAAGTATGTTTGTATGGTGTCTAGTATTTTGTCGGTTATTGTTTTGAGTTCTGTGAGTTGCATGGTTACGCCTCTATGATTGTTTTTTGGGGTATGTGGGTTTTAACTGTATGGAGTGGTGATGTGGGTTATTGGTCCATTTTTGGTGTCTGTTGGTGGGGAAATGGTGCATTTTTGTGTGGTGGTGGATTACACTTTGTCCGGTGGTGGATTACACTTTTGCACTTATCAAGGGGTGATCTGGTTGGTTCTGGGGCTGGTTTTTTTAAAAGGGGCGGTTTTCGGGTTTTTTCGGGGTACCCCCCCCTCCCCCCTTTTTTCGGGGGGGTTAGTTACATGTTATAGCGGATTTTTTCAACGGAGTTATTTCACTACAGGTTCAGAGAATGGAGAACTCAAGCTCCAATATCCGTGAATATTCTTGTTACATGAAACAATGCGATAGAATTTGCGCTCGCGGAGCTTTATATTTTTCAATGTAAACTGTATTTACATGAAGTTCACAAACCAGAAAAGAATAACCATTAGTGTATTAACAG
>Ga0272442_10003859_pt1 | contig 20811 bp, 16 predicted proteins | sample SSMForm2O_FD_200262 | JGI IMG/M metagenome (GOLD analysis project Ga0272442, IMG submission 200262) | Marine sediment archaeal communities from Little Sippewissett salt marsh, Falmouth, MA, United States - SSM-Form-2O | ecosystem: Environmental > Aquatic > Marine > Wetlands > Sediment ... | reverse complement strand
ATCCAGGTTTTGTCCCGGGTGATGTTAAACGCCTCCACGCAGGCCTCAATCATGGCATTGGACTCGATCGGCTGCTGGTCGAAACGGGACGGGGAGCCGCCTTTTTCATACCACCCGTTATTGCCGATGGGAACAAAGTGCCCCTCTTCGGTCTGAATGGTGAACAGCCAGCTGAGGGATCTTATTCCCATATCGATCATATCGCTGCGCTGCATCCACTGGCCGGACAGCAGCAGGGCATGCAGCAGCTTGCCGTTGGCATAGTTGAGCGCATTCTCCAGCCAGGGCCATTTCTTTGTTGCGCTGCTTTTAAACTGATCAAAAAGCCTGTTCGCAAGGAATTCCCGAACTCTGCGCACTTCACTGTCTCCTGAAAATCTGGCCAGATAGGCATGCATGCCCACAAGGGTAAAAGCGATTGCGCGGGGCGAGCTGAAATGCTCGACAGCTTTCAGCGCCCGGTTGAAAAGGGTGGTGGTCAACGCCTGCAGCCCGGGATCGTCAAGAAAAGCGACCGCCTTTCCCAGGCCCCACAGCGCCCTGCCGTGCGCATCCTCTGAGCCGACATCCTCCAGCCACTGCCGCGAATAGGTCATAAAATTACGAAAGCGGCCGGTATCATCATTGAAGGCATACAACAGAAAGCTGAGATACTGGTTGCTGAGAGCATCAAAGAACTTGTTGTCCGTAGGTATGTATTTCCGCCCCATGGCAGCAACTATCAGTGCCCGGGCATTATCATCGGTGCAGTAGCCATGAACGCGGTTGGGGATGGTATGGGTGGCATGCTGCAGAATACCAGTATCATCGGTAAGGGTTTTCAGGTGATCGAGTTTCAGCTCAGGAAGCTCGAAACCTGTGATGGATTTAATGTTTTCGACATATGTATGCCGGGGATGCCGGGCTCGCTCGCGTCTGGCCCGGCTGAATACCTCGAGATATTTTCGGGCAACCTCTTTCCAAACTGCTTCACGGCTGAATGTGTAAGCTTTTTTGCGGATTATGTGACGGGAGGTGTCGTTATCGAGCAAGGCGATGATCTGTTCGGCCATGGCCGCAGGATTTTTAAATGGTACGATTATCCCCCGTCCTTCGGCCAGCATTTCTGTTGCATACCAGTAGGGGGTTGAAATGACGGCCTTGCCGGTTCCCATGGCATAGGCCAGCGTCCCGGAAGTGATCTGGGCTTCGTCCTGATAGGGGGTTATATAAATATCAGCGGTACCGAGAAACTCACACAGCTCATTCAGCTCAACAAACCGGTTCTGAAAAATGACATGCTCGCTGATATCCAGCTTGCGCACGAGCTGCTGCAGGCCGATACGGTACTGCTCACCCTGGGACTTCAAAACATGCGGGTGGGTTGCCCCCAGGATAATACAGGTAACATCCGGATGCTTTTCAATAACTGCCGGAAGCGCCTGCAGCATGGTTTCAAGGCCTTTGTTTGGGGAAAGCAGGCCGAAGGTGAGCAGCACCTTCCGGCCCTCAACGCCGAACTGATCTTTGTAATAGTTGGGATCCATGAATGGCGTATCAGGAATGCCGTGATGAATAAAAGCTATTTTCTCGTCCGGAACGCCATAGATATCTTTCAGAAAATCAATAGCCTTCCGGCTCATAACGACAAATCTGTCGGACAGGTCGGCCAGCGTGCGCATGACTTCAAGCTGTTCCGGGGAGGGATCCTTCAGAACCGTATGCAGCGTTGTCACCACCGGCATGCGCAGCTCCCCGAGAAGCTTCAGGAGGTGGCTGCCGGCCGGGCCGCCGAAAATTCCGTATTCATGCTGCACACAGACAATATCAGCCTGGTTGATATTGAGAAAAGCCGAAGCAGTGCTGTAATCGTTCAAAATATTTTGGTTGATCTCGAATCGCACCTTTTCAGAATATGCATATCCCTCGGGCTTGTCATTCATGGCAACCGTCCAGCAATGGATGTCGGGCGCTTCTGCGGAGAGAGCTTCAGTCAAATCCGTTGTAAAGGTTGCAATGCCGCACCGACGGGGCACATAATTGCCGATGACGGCAACCGATCCGATTCCATCATAATATTTCATAACCGATGGCATGCGGTAGAACCTCCAAAGATATAAATGTAATTGTTTCTCAGTGAAATGTATCTTATTTTTTAATAGTTATATAACGATGTTCAGATCACTTTGTCTTCTGTATCTCTGCTCTCACACTCAACCGTTTTCGTGATCTGCATATGTGCGCAATGACGCAAGTGCAAGCTTTGCGGCGCATGGCACAGAAGCCGCAACTGAGTCAAGTTTCTCAAGCTCAAGCAAAACAGACTTCAACTCAGGCCACGGTTCATCTCCGATCACGGACCGGATAACGTGGTGTGCGCCTTCACGAAGCCACAAGGAGTCGGGCTTTGCCTGAAGAAGCTTAAGCAGGTGTTTGACCGCCGGCATGCCGAGCGCTGACAAACCTTCTGCGGCTACCCACCGTATTTCAAAGCGCTCATCCTCAAGGGCCTTGAGCAGTCCGGGAATGCAGTCTGTGTCGTTAATCTGCGCCATGGATTTCGCGGCTTCCCAGCGCACTTGGTGCCTCCTGTTTTCAAGCAGACCGTTCAGAGACGGGATTGTCGATCTGCCGAGGGAAACAAGCTTCTGTCGTGCTTGAATGCGCCTCTGTCCGCTACGGCTTGCAAGTTCTGCAATCAATTTTGCAATATTCTCTATTTGATGTGCGGAGGATGTAACGGATTTTATTACAAGCGCGTGAGCCCAATACCAGTCGGGCATGAAACTGCGCCGGATTGGTATATGCGGCAGGTTCATCATGCCCTCTTTATCAAGGGTGAGATAGACGTTTTGTTCATCCTCATGCTCAATAGTATCCAACGGAATGCTGACCTCTTCCGGTCCAATAACATGTTCCTGTCGCATAACCAAATGGGTTATCTGACCATTGGCCGCATCGGCAAGAAATTCATCCACCCTGCCGGCCTCTCCGTCTATGGCCTGTACGCGTGCACCCCGGTGCACTGCCAGTTTATCCCCGGGTATACGCTTGTGCTGTATGGGGATCATAAGGTTTTCGGGAAGCACGTACGGCAGCATCAGGCACCCGGCCAAACTTCCATCAGGCACCTCCATCTTCACAAAATCCTGCTCTGTAAACCGGGGGAACCGGTTGAGTTCGTCTCCAGTGCATTGCAGATGAACTTGTTCCGGAGTGATTGAACCAATCATGCCAATGGTTACCAAAAGCTCACGACGCGGCTCTTTTTCATCCATGATGGCAATGTATGCCAGCGTCTGTGTAACCGGGTTAATAATAATATTCGTTACCGCGCCGCAAACCCTGCCCTCGCATTCAACCGCGGTATTAAGATTTATTTCCATACAGGAATTATTTTCTTTTAGCGTTCAAATTTATTTTTTTCATCCGGATTAAATGTTCAATCATTTTTTGCTCGAATTTTCCTTTCGCCTCAGAGATGTTTTTTTGAAAACCCAGGGCTATCGCTGCATCCGGAGCTTTTTTGGAAAGCTCAGCCTTTAAGTAAAGCTCCTTCTCGTATATCGTCTGCCTAAGGTCTTCAGTCGCCTTAATAAATGCTTCTTGTTCAGCATTTAGTTTCTTTATGGTCTCATGGCTTAAATTCTCAGTATACCCGGGATACTTGCTGGCCCCCCCCCGCATCCCCGATTCATGAAAGCCGTATCTCATCATATCCTGGCCGTATTGCAATATTTCTTCAGGATCCTGCCCCCGCGTTCCGTAGGAACCATAGCCTTCTCTGTAACTGCCGGATCCCATATCTTGACCAAAGGCATTCGGAGTCGACATGAAAGGTAAAACCATTGCCAGTATAATCAAAACCCTGCTGATACTATTATTTTTCATTAATAATCATCCTTCCCATCAGTATGTATGGTTTCAATACCCTTTTTTCTTTCGGGTGAGGTTACTACCGCTCAGAGCTTATTCATCCCGAAGAAGTTCTTTCTAACCTTTTTGTTCAAAATGAGTAAGTGCCAGTTCCCCCAGAGCATCTGAGATTTCCTGTTTTGGGACCACTGCATTCACGATGTTTTGAACCTGGGATCGGGAGTATTCAGCCTCCTGGTCATCCGGGTGCTCCGCGATAACGCCCCTATAAAGAACAAAAGCTTTATGCAAATCCTTCTCCGTATAGTGCGCCTCATAAGCCTTCGCGTACTGTTTGCCTGCTTTTGTAAGTATTGTCTTGTTTTCCATGTCGAATCCTCCTGTACGATGTTTACTTACTTAATAATATAGGTGAAATTTAATGAAAAAGAAATCGACCAAAGGAACGAAAAAGGGGTTAACTCTTTGGATTGAAGTTTTTCGCCGGCAAAAACCGGGAAATTTTAGTGGAACTGCTGCATCAGCTTTGTATTTGTCGGTCGCTTTTTTGGGATGATAATTCAGGGTTCTCTGTTGTCAAATTTGCGCATACGAGCGCGCCCAGGCCGACTGTATCCAGTGCATTGTTCAGAAACTGGTGTGTATCCGCTTCATGCTCGTTCTTAAGGGTCTTGTTGAAAAGCTCGTGAGCCTGCCGCCTGGTAAAGCTTCGAATTGTCCATTTGACGCGCGGGAGGCTGGAGGGGTTCATGCTGAGCGAGTCGACGCCGATACCCAGCAGCAGAAGGGCGGATGCCGGATTCCCGGCCATTTCACCGCACACGCTTACCGGCTTGTTTTGACGATGAGCTCTTTGGACGATATCGCGGATGACATGTATTACAGCCGGGTGCAGATTGTCGTAGAAGCCCTGAACCCGTGGGTTATTTCTGTCCACGGCCAGCAAATACTGGGTAAGATCGTTCGTTCCGATCGAGAAAAAATCCACACGTTTTGACAGCGCGGCGATTAAGTAGACCGCTGAAGGCACCTCGATCATAACGCCTATTTGGGGTTTTGCAGCAGCCTGGCCTTCCGCCGCCAAATCCGAATAGGCGCGTTCCAGCAGATCAAGAGCATTATCGATTTCGCTTATCCTGCTGATCATGGGAAAAAGGACCTGCAAATTATTAAGCCCGGAATTGGCGCGCAACAAAGCCCGCAGTTGCGTCAAGAAAATCTCCGGATGGTCGAGGGAGAAACGGATCCCGCGCCAACCAAGAAATGGATTAGCTTCGACGATGGGGAAGAAAGACAGCTCCTTGTCACCGCCGACATCCAGGGTTCGGATCGTGACCGGCTTCGGTGCGAAGGATTCAAGCACATTGCGGTAAAGACTGTATTGCTCGTCCTCCGTGGGAAGTGTGTCGCGCGCGATAAAGAAAAACTCCGTGCGATAAAGGCCAACACCCTCATAGTCTTTGGCGAGCGTAGGCACTTCATCGGTACCAAGCCCCAGATTCACATACAGCGGAATCTTCACGCCGTCCACAGTTTCCGCGGGCAGGTCGCGAAGTGTTTCGAGTTGGGCGGTGATGGCCTGTTCTTCTTGAATGCGTTGTTGAAATTCATTGATATCCACGGGCGATGGGTTGATGCAGACGACCCCCAGATTGCCGTCAACGGCGATTTCGCACTCTTCTAAACAGCCGATCAGAAGATCGTTCAGCCCCATGACCGCGGGAATACCCAATGCGCGGCAAATGATTGCAACATGGGACAAAGCCGACCCGTTCATGCAAATGATGCCAGCCAGCCGGTCCCGCGGCACGCCTGAAATCTCAGCCAGGCTAAGCTCTGTTCCCGCCAGAATGCACTGTTTTGGATACTCTTCGAACGCGCCTCCCTGTAAATGAATAAGGATGTGCCGGCCTATGTTGCGGATGTCTTCGGCGTGCGCGGCAATAGAAGGATCATCCATCTGCTCAAAGACGTGCGCAAGCCTGAAAACAGTGTCTCTTAACGCGCTGCGCGCACATTGCCCGTCACGGATCCGTGCAACCGTTCCTGCATTCAGCCTGTCGGATTCAAGCAGCATTGCGTAAGCATCGAATAAGGATAGAGCGTCGTCGGGCAGGTGGACGCGCATGCGCTCGCTGCTTGCGTTTAATTCCTGTTTGGCCGCTAAAACAGCGGCTTGAAAGGTCGCCTCTTCCATGTCGATGTCCGGCGCTTTGCGGTCGGGTATCAATCGCAAATCCGCGAATTGCGACAGCACAATGTTACCGATGGCTACGCCCGGCGCGCACGGAATTCCCCGCACAAACATTCTCCCCCGAGATGATCCGTTTAGTTGCCTGCTGAAATCCCATTTTGCCAGAAGGTGATTGAGAGCGCCGCCAAGCTGGGTTGCAAGCGTCGTAAAAAAAGCCGTTTCGTCATTTTCAAAGCGGCGCCGTTCATGCTTCTGGGCCACCAAGACGCCAAATACACGGCCATGATGAATGACGGGCGCGCCCATAAAGCCGTGAAAGTCTTCATCCCCGATCTCCGGGTTATGGCAGAAGCCGGGATGATCGGCGGCATTCGCCAGGTTGACGGCTTCCTCATGCGCGGCCACCCAGCCAACCAATCCCTCGTTGCGGTTTACCCGCGCCTTGCCGACCGCGGCGGAAATCAACCCATCCGTCGCCATCAGGAGATACTGGTCGGTATGCATGTCACTGATATAGATAGAACATGCATTTGCATCTATGGACGATTTAGACCGCTGCACGACAAGCGACAGGGCCTCGTCCAATTGCGTTATGTTGTTGACTTCCTTCACAATTTGCCGGGAATTTGCCAGCATCAGAATATTCTCCTCTTCTGGGGGTAAAGTTTCACACTTTAATTTGGGCCTTTAGACTCTCTATATGGGACATTCCTCTCGAATCCCGACCATAGCAGATTTCCTAAAGTCGCCATATGCCTTACGGTTCAGCCGGAGATTGGCCCTGTATGAGAGATTGCCCACCAGGCTGATCAGCAGCTCGCGCCGTTGCCACAGGTTGCTCCACACCCTTCTCAGAATTCGCGGCATGGAATAGAAGTCCCGGTCGCAGGAGATCATTTCATCAATGATACCGTCCAGGGTCAGGTGCTTATACCGGGCCACAGGAAAAGTCAGCGTGTAATATTTCCAGTCCTGCGGGAACGTATTGAGGGCGATGCGATCCTCCGATTTCATCTGATCCCACAGTCGCGTGCCGGGCAGGGGCGTCAGAAACAGCACATTGAGGTTATCCACGCCGTACTGTCGTGCCACCTCGGCGATGCGTTTGCCGATGCCGGGCTCGTCGACGTCCAAACCGATGATAAAGGAACCCACAACCAGCATGTGGTGGCGCTGGATGCGCCTCACGGAGGCGCTAAAATCCCGGCCCTTCAGAAGGTTGACTTTTTTACCGAGCTCCCGCAGCCCTTCCGGCGAAGGGGTTTCAAAGCCAATAAAGACACCTCTGCACCCGGCCTCCGCGGCCAGCGCCAGGAGCTCTTCGTCATCGGCGAAGTTAATGGAGGCCTGGGCAATCCATTCTTTCCCCAGGTTCGCCTGTGCCATTGCCCGGAACAGGTTTTTGGCGCGGGCGATGTGTTCAGGACGCGTGCCGACGAGGTTGTCGTCCACCACCAGAACATGTTTCTCACGGATAGAATCAAATTCCCGCACGACGTCCGGAATGGGCCGCTGCCGGTAGTGAGTCCCGTTGAACGCTGTCACGCTGCAAAAGTTGCAGTTCATCGGACAGCCTCGCGTGGTCTGAATTGCTCCGAAGGCATAGCCCGCATGCGTCAAATCATGACGGGCAAACGGGACATTGTTTATCTCAGCCAGCCCGCCGTCATACCGGGGCTTCAGGCAGCCATTTCGGGCGTCCGCCAAAACCTGTGGCCAGACTCCTTCGGCTTCCCCGGTTACGACCGAGTCCACACGCTCCGCAACCTCGCTCAAGCGCATGGTAGCGTGAATACCGCCCATGACAACGGGCACACCCAATCGCCGGAAGTGATCAGATACCTCATAGGCACGGTTCGCCTGGGAAGTGAAAGCGGTAATGCCCACCAGGTCCGGCAGAGGCATGGCCCGATAGTCCGGAGCGTCCATGTTCTCGTCTATAATCGATATTTCCCACTCCGGAGGAGTCAGTCCCGCAAGGACCATAAGGCTGAGCGGTTTCCACACCCGGTAACGGTTCCAGAAGTTCTTCCTGACATTGAGGATGCTGACAAGCGGGTTGGAAGGATTGATCAGATAAAGTTTCATTGGGTGTATGTACTCCTGTATAAGCATAATGGTGCCGGCATTCATTTTATCCATATTCACCCGGACGATGCAGCCGCCATTGCGGATGTGACTGCCGGGAGCATCTTTCTAAGCTCCTCTCCCTGAACGCTTTCCTTCTGCGAAAGAAGACGGGCCAAATCATCGAGGACTGTTCGCCGTTCCGAAAGGATCTTGCGCACGCGCTGATGGGCTTCATCGACAAACCGTTTGATCTCGTCATCAATTTGCGCGGCTTTGGTTTCGCTGTAGTTTTTGCCCGAGGAAAAGCTTTCCGGCAGAAACATCGGCTGGCGAGGCCGTTCATAGCTCACCAGTCCCAGACGGTCACTCATGCCGTATTCCGTGACCATGGAACGGGCAATGTCCGTGGCCCGCTGCAAATCGTTCTGGGCCCCGGTGGAAATTTCATCGAAAACCAGTTCCTCTGCTACCCTGCCGCCTAAAAGAACGGCCAAGCGATCCGTCAGCTCTGAACGTGTCAGCAAATAGCGGTCCTCGGTGGGTTGCTGTTGGGTGTATCCGAGTGCCGCAATACCTCTGGGAATAATTGAGATTTTATGCACAGGGTCGGCATGCGCGACGGACTCGGCCACAATCGCATGTCCGGATTCATGAAAGGCGGCAATTTCTTTCTCCTGAGGATTCATGACCCGAGTCTTTTTCTGTAGACCCGCAACCACGCGGTCGATGGCCTCGTCGAAATCCACAGGCTCTACCTTTTTTTTATTATTGCGGGCAGCCAGCAGCGCGGCTTCATTGATGATGTTGGCCAGGTCTGCTCCCACAAAGCCCGGCGTGCGACCGGCGATCTTTCGGAGATCGACTTCTGGGCCTAACACCACATCCCTGGAATGAATTTTCAAGATGGCTTCCCGTCCATTGATATCCGGCCGGTCTACCAGAACCTGCCGATCAAGCCGGCCCGGACGCAGCAAGGCCGGATCCAGGATTTCCGGCCGGTTGGTGGCTGCCATGATGATGACCCCTTTATTCGTTTCGAACCCATCCATCTCCACCAGGAGCTGATTGAGCGTCTGCTCGCGTTCATCATGACCACCCATAACATTTATCCCCCGGGCTTTGCCCAGGGCATCCAGCTCATCGATGAAGATGATACAGGGCGCTTGATTGGCCGCCTGAGAAAAAAGATCGCGAACGCGAGCCGCTCCCACGCCGACAAACATCTCCACAAACTCGGATCCGCTGATGCTGAAAAAGGGTACTTTGGCCTCCCCGGCTACAGCCCTGGCCAGAAGAGTTTTGCCGGTACCCGGCGGACCGACAAGGAGAACCCCTTTGGGGATTCTTCCCCCCAGTTTCTGAAACTTCTCCGGAGTACATAGAAATTCGACAACTTCCTGGAGTTCTTCTTTGGCTTCATCAATTCCCGCTACATCAGCGAAAGAGACCCTGGTATCGCTCTCAGCAAATATCTTGGCCTTGCTCTTGGAAAAAGACATGACCCCCATTCCGGCTCTCATCTTTTTCGTGGCAAATCGCCAGATTAGAAAAAAAATGCCTATGGGCAGAATCCAGGAAAGGAGGCTGCTCAGAAATCTATTTTCATACCGTCCCGAATAGCTGATTTTGCGTTCATTAAGTTCTTTCACCAGATCTGGATCATTCACCCGAACGGTCGTGAACGCTCTTTTGGGCGATCCTGCCAGCGTGCCTTTGATGCTTTCAGGTCCGATGATCAAGTCGCCCGCGATTCCCTGGTCGACATGCTGTTTGAATTGACTATAGGAAATCCTCTCTATTTTTGAAGAAAAAAGCAACGGCTGCAGATAAGAAAATAAAATCATGGCGAAAATGAAATACCAGATATTGAAGCGCATCTTGCCCGGAAATGCGGTTTGTTTTTTCGGATGATTGCCGAAGCCGAAAAATGAGCGCAGCTTGTCCACCAACTTGATGAGCGGATCTTTTTTGTCATTGAACGCCATTTCTATTTTCCTTTTGTTATACAAGAGGGTTCGGCCAACGGGAAAAGCTGGCTATAACTACCGGCATTGTCATCCGAAAATCTATTTACTTCCGAATGTTTCCCGCTGCCGAATCTTTTCGTGACTACGGAGCCGATGGAACCTCCGCCTGGCTTGGTTTTGCATTCTTGATGTATTGATAGAAATCGCTGTCCGTAGTGAGGATCAATACGGAGTTCATGTTTGTCTTCTCCTTGTAGCTTTCAAGGGTGCGCAAAAAGGCGTAGAATTCCGGATTTTTATTGTACGCCTTACCGTATATCGCTGTAGCAGCCGCGTCGGCTTTGCCTTGGACCTCCTGCACCCGGCGGTAGGCGGTTGAGCGGATCTGGCGAAGCTCTTTTTCCATTGTCCCGAGGATCTCGGCGCTGCGTCCTTCGCCTTCTGAGCGGAACTGAGCGGCGATGCGCTTGCGCTCGGAAATCATACGCTCATAGACTTTTTCGCGGACGCTTTCCACGTAGTCGAGACGCTTGATGCGCACATCCACCAACTCGATGCCGTATTGCGGAATGATCTTCTGTGCCTCAGTCAGTATCGTACGGGTGATCTCCTCCCTGCCTCGGGCGATCTCTCTTTTAAGCTCTTCTTCGCGCTCCTTGGGGATCTCTTTCAGTGCCTCGTCCTCGGGCACTTCCCACGAGGCGCTGCGCACAAGTTCCACGAGTTCGCTGCTCGACACCTGGTCGCGCACCACCGAATCGAGGATATCGTTCAGGCGCGACTGAGCACCTTCTTCGCTGGCCACATTTTCCAGGAATTTTTTCGCATCGGCAATCCGCCATCTGGCTGTGGTATCCACCCAGATGAACTCGCGTCCCTTGGTGGGGACCTGGTTCGGATCACCGTCCCAGACCAGCAAGCGCTTTTCAAAACGCCGTACCTCCTGTACCAAGGGCAGTTTCATGTGCAACCCCGCCTCGGTTACCGGTTCCCCAACAGGCCGGCCAAACTGCACGACGATGGCCTGCAGACCCTCTTCCAACGTGTATAGGCCACTATAGAGCACGATAACGCTCACTACTGAGAACGCGATAATTATTGTTTTGACGGTAAATTTCATGGCTGCCTCCCTTGTTCTGGTGGTTGCGCGCCGGACTCAATTGGAAGCCATGGCACCATGGCCTTCTGGTCCTTATCTACGATATAGAGCCCTTTCATGTCTGACAGGAAACCGGTCATGGCCTCCAGGTACAGCCGCCGGCGCGTGACCTGCGGCGCCTGTTGATACTGTCCTAAAATTGCCTCAAAACGGGTGGCCTCTCCTTCGGCCCGGTTGATACGTTCCAGTGCGTAGCCTTCGGCCTCGCTGATGCTTTGCGTGGCCACGCCCCTGGCCTTGGGGATCTCCCGGTTGGCCTGCTCCTGGGCCTTATTGATGGTACGCTCTTTGTCCTGGCGCGATTCGTTGACTTCATTGAAGGCCGGTTTAACCGTGTCCGGTGGAGTTACGTCCTGCAGTTCCACGGTCACCAGACGCACGCCGGTTTCATAGGCCGTCAGAATTTTCTGGATTTCGGTTTTGGCTTCACTGGCCACCGCCACCCGTCCGGTGGTCAGCACATCACTGCCCAGACGGTTTCCAACGGCGCGGCGCATGACCGCTTCGGTGGTATCGCGGATGGTTTTGGATGTATCCCGTACCTGAAACAGGTAGCGGATCGGGTCTTCGATGCGATACTGGATGATCCACTGGACGTCAATGACGTTCAAATCTCCGGTGAGCATCAGGGACTCGTCCTTGTAAGCGTCGCGGGTATCATAGCGGGTTTTTTTACCGGGAACGGCGGATATCGTGCGAAAACCGAACTCCTCTTTCAGCACCCGTGCCGTCGGCAGCAGGCGGACCTTTTCAATACCGTACGGTAATTTTAAATGCAGTCCCGGACCGGCCGTACGCATGACCTTGCCGAAGCGCTGGACAATGCCCGTCTCCTCCGGTTGGACGGTGAACCAGACAGTCCACAAGAGACCCGCCACAACAGCGGCGAGAACCAGGATCGGGCCGCCCTTGAATTGTTTGAACTGCCGCAGGATTTTCTCCAGCACCTCTTCCAGCGTCGGCGTTGATCCCCCCGGGGATTGATTCTGTTCAACCATAATTTACCTCCTGTTCATCAACCGATATGCTTCATCGATGATTGTTTGTTTAAAGTAAATACCATTAAGTCTCATTGTATTTTTACACCCCTTGCGCAAAGAATATACTTATCGCATATCCTTCTGTAGTGATAGCCGTAGATTGAAAAGGTAACGGCCAGGGGCACCAGCCTGGGTTTGCGGATCGTGGTCCAAACCAGCAGATGCCAGTACAGAAACCGTTCTTTGCCTAAAACTCCAAGCCGGATGCCGGAACGCACAAGGGCTAGAAGCCGTTGCCGATTCATCGGCATTGTGAACTCAGGAGCACTGATTTCTTTTAATAATTTCCTGGCCCGGCGGTAGTAGTTGCCCGGAGCATAAATCTGTTTCATAAGCGATCGGTACCCTTCGGCGAGCCGGTCCCGGCCCATGCGGGGTATAATATTAGTCGTTCCGTCGACATTGTCTCCGGAGCCGGCGCCGACGACCCGCTGCTCCCGCTGCAGCCGGTCAAACAGCTGTGTTCCCGGCAGGGCCTGCAGCATACCGACCATGGCGGTTACGATACCGCTTTGCTGGATGAAATCTACCTGGCGCTGAAAAATTGACGGCGTATCGCTGTCAAAACCGACAATAAAACCGCCCATCACCTGCAGTCCGGCGCGGTGAATATTTCTAATGCTTTTGAGAAGATCCCGGTGTCTGTTCTGGGCTTTATGACATTCGGCTAAACAGGTGTCATCGGGCGACTCGATGCCGATAAAAACGGAATCGAATCCGGCTCTGACCATCATATCCAGAAGTTCCGGGTCATCGGCCAGGTTGATAGAGGCTTCCGTAAAAAACACACACCCCTTTTTGTCCCGACGCCACGTGATCAGGGCCGGTAGAAGCTGTGTTTTCAGATAATGCCTGTTGGCGATAAAATTGTCGTCTACGAAAAAAATGCCGCTGCGCCAACCGGCATCATAAATACGGTCCAACTCGGCGATGACCTGCTGCGGTGTTTTTAAGCGCGGCCGGTGACCGAACAAAACCGTCACATTGCAGAATTCGCAGTTGAAGGGGCAGCCGCGGGAAAACTGAACGCTCATGGACGCATATTGCTTCATGTTGACCAGATTCCACGCAGGCACGGGGCTGCCGTGCAGGTCGCAGAAGCCTGAAGCCCGGTATCGCTTTTGTGGCCGCCCGTTTTGCAGGTCAGCCAGAAAGGCGGGCAGTGTCAGTTCGGCTTCGTCGAGCACGAGGTGATCCGCCTCACTGAATGCATCCGGCTCGGCGGTAAAAAGCGGTCCGCCGGTAACGACACGCAACCCCGAAGCTTTGCAGCGGGCAATGACCTCCCTGGCTGATTTGCGCTGAATTGCCATGCCCCCGACAAAGGCCATATCCGCCCAGGCGAGATCTTTATCTTTGAGGCGCTCCACGTTCAAATCCACCAGGCGTTTTACCCATGATTCAGGCAGCAGGGAAGCAACAGTCAGCAGGCCAAGCGGGGGGAATGCAGACTTTTTGCCGATAAAGCTCAAGGCGTACGAGAACGACCAGAACGTATCCGGAATTTTTGGATATATCAGTAAAACATTCATTTTACCCACCTCGTTTCCATATCACCGGTTAAACACATAAACCATTCTGCCGGTAATGCATCAGGGCACAATTCCTTCAGGCGCCGGTAATCCCTCCGGCGCAACAGTGCTTTGGTCGATTTCATTAAGCACGTTTTGCACTTTCTTGCGTATCGTAATTGTACAGATTGCGATTATGATAAATGTTGCTGCCAGACAGATGCCGGTAATTACCAGGCCAGCTTTTGCAAGAATCATTATGAGGAGCAATGAAATAACCGCAGAATAGATCGTTTTGATCAGTTTCGGCCTTCTCCAAAGGTACATTGCAGAGTGCCCCAGAAGGACCGTGCGGTCATGCGATACAAGCGTCCTGAAGCATATCCGGAGCATTATGAAGGTTGGAACTGCAAAGTATAAGAGCCAGGCCGCCCAGCCAAAAATATGCTTTATGGCAGCAAGTCCCGGGGAACCGGTGCTGGCCAGTAGTGCAATGATAAACATCGGCATCAGAAGCAGGAGGACGTTTATGTACTCGCGCTGATATTTATATTCCCCGGCTTCCCAGGCTTTTGCAATCTCTTCTTCGGCCTTTGCCGAAACATGCAAAGACCTTAAAAGGTTATTTTCTTTCTTCGATAATTTCTTCATAATGTCTCTTTCATTGTACTTTTTGTCTTATGTATTGTTTTTTCCCATCACCTTCATAAACGGCCTGATAAGATCTATGGGGACCGGAAATATGGTTGTTGAATTCTTTTCAGCGGCAATCTCGGTCAGCGTCTGCAAATACCTGAGTTGCAGTGACACCGGGTTTGACATTATGTTGGCAGCATCAGAGAGCTTTGTTGCCGCCTGGGCTTCACCTTCCGCATGGATGATCTTTGCCCGGCGCTCGCGCTCAGCCTCAGCCTGCTTGGCCATTGCCCGCTTCATTTCATCGGGAAGGTCTATGTGCTTCAGCTCCACGTTGGCAACCTTTATGCCCCAGGGATCCGTCTGCCGGTCAAGGATCTCCTGAAGCTTAATATTCAGCTTTTCTCTTTCCGCCAGCAACTCGTCAAGGTCGGCTCCGCCGCAGATGCTTCGCAGTGTTGTCTGGGCAAGCTGTGACGTTGCATACAAAAAATCCTCGACTTCAACAACCGCCTTGTCAGGCGCAACAACCCTGAAGTAGACAACCGCATTGACCTTCACCGAGACATTATCCCGGGTGATGACATCCTGGGCCGGGACATCCAGGACAATAAGCCTCAGGCTTACCTTTTGCATCTTGTCAACTACCGGTATTAATAAAATCATGCCCGGCCCCTTGCCGCCGATAAGCCTCCCGAGCCTGAAAATTACACCCCGCTCGTATTCGTTTAATATTTTTATTGCTGCTGAAAGAAACATAACAGTCAAGACTACTACAACGACTATTGGAATAGTCATAGGTCTTCTCCTTTGTGTTTATTTAAACGGCTCTTTGATAATATCTTTTGCGCCCTTGATAGAGTCTTTTAGTACGTTCTTTACCGCTTTCGAAGCATCCGAGCCGATTTCATCGGCTGCCTCAATGGCCCCAGTTACTGCATGTTTCGTGGCCTCGCCCACGTCCGCACCGACATCTCCCGCAGCCTTGATGGCTTCCTGGGTTGCGGTAACGGCGGTTTTACCTACATCGGCCCCAACCTCGGAGGCGCCCTTCACGATACCCTTGACGGTTGCCTTCAGGGTCAGCAGGACGTCTTCGCTGACCTCTCCTGCGGCACTCACGGCTCCCTTGATAATGTCGGCTACGCCCTTTTCAATTGCCTGGGCAACCTGTGAGACGCCGTCAACTGTTGTCAGCAGCACGTCACGGACGGCCTCCACAATTGCTCCTGCGGTATCTCCTGTGGTTTTGATTGCACCGATTAATGCTTTTTTTGTTGTTCTGCCGATTGCAGTTAATGAGTATTCTTTCATGGTGTTTCCTTTTTTTATGTTGTTTTTAATAATCATCCATACCCTCTGGGTACATGGGCTGCGATTTCTCCTTTTTTGGTTTCTCCGCAACCATGGCTTCCGTGGTGATCAGCAGCGAAGCCACGCTTGCAGCATTCTGCAAAGCACAGCGAACAACCTTCTTGGGATCAATCACACCGGATTGCACCAGGTCTTCATATTTTTCCGTCTGGGCGTTGAACCCGAAACTGCCTTTTCCTTCCTTGACCTTTTCAATAACGATCGAGCCGTCATAGCCGCCGTTCTGGGCTATCCAGCGCAGGGGCTCAACCACGGCCTTCTTAACGATATTGACGCCCAGTTGCTGCTCGGGGTCGTCAAGCTTGAGCTTTGCTAGCTCTGGCAGACACCGCACCAGTGCGACGCCCCCGCCGGCAACGACCCCTTCCTCCACGGCCGCCCGGGTGGCGTGCAGGGCATCTTCGACGCGGGCTTTCTTTTCTTTCATCTCGATCTCGGTTGCCGCACCCACATTAATAACCGCAACACCGCCAACGAGCTTTGCCAGGCGCTCCTGCAGCTTCTCCCGGTCATAGTCCGATGTGCACTCTTCGATCTGCACCCGGAGCTGCCTTACCCGCGCTTCGATGTCCTCTTTTTTTCCGGAACCTTCGACAATGGTGGTTGTGTCCTTGTCGATGCTTACCCTTTTGGCTTGGCCGAGATCTGCAAGCCCGATACCTTCCAGCTTGATCCCCAGGTCCTCTGAGATCATTTTGCCGCCGGTCAATACGGCAATGTCCTCAAGCATGGCTTTTCGCCGGTCTCCAAACCCGGGGGCTTTGACCGCAGCCACCTTCAGCGTCCCCCTGAGCTTGTTCACCACCAGGGTAGCCAAAGCTTCACCTTCAACATCCTCTGCTATGATCAGAAACGGGCTGCCGCTCTGTGCAACCTTTTCAAGGATGGGCAGAAAATCCTTCATGCTGCTGATCTTCTTTTCGTGGATCAGGATATGGCAGTCCTCCATAATCACCTCCATGCTTTGCGGATTGGTCACAAAGTAAGGGGAGAGGTAGCCCCGGTCAAACTGCATGCCCTCCACCACATCGAGGGTTGTTTCCATGGTTTTTGCCTCTTCAACCACAATGACGCCCTCCTTGCCCACCTTGTCCATGGCGTCCGCCAGAATCTCACCGATAGTGACATCATTATTGGCTGAAATGCTACCTATCTGTGCGATTTCCTTGCGGTCCTTTACCGGCATGCTCTGCTTTTCAAGCTGCTCCATGGCCACGGCCACGGCCCTGTCGATTCCCCGCTTCAGTTCCATGGGGTTGTTGCCCGCCGCAGTCATTTTAATACCTTCTGTGTAGATCGCCTGGGCAAGCACGGTGGCCGTTGTGGTGCCGTCTCCGGCAACATCGCTTGTTTTGCTGGCAACCTCCCGGACCATCTGGGCGCCCATATTCTCAAATCTGTCCTTTAACTCTATCTCTTTTGCCACGGTGACCCCGTCTTTGGTTACCAGCGGTGCGCCGAAGCTCTTCTCGATCATTACGTTGCGTCCCCTTGGGCCAAGGGTCACCCGTACCGAATTGGCAAGGGTGTTCACACCGTTCAAAATCGCCTGCTGCCCTTCTTTAAATCTGATTTCTTTTGCCATTGCCGTCTCCTTTTTAGTTAAAGAGGGCTATTCCTGAATAATGCCCAGGATGTCGTCCTCGCGCATGATCAAATAATCTTCTTTGTCGATTTTGACTTCCGTTCCTGCATATTTGTTGAAAAGAACCTTGTCGCCCTTTTTTACGTCAAGAGCCTGCCGGGCACCGCTGTCCAGCACTTTGCCCTTGCCGGCGGCAATTACTTTTCCCTGCATGGGTTTTTCTCTTGCCGTATCCGGAATAATAATGCCGCCTTTTGTTTGGGCATCCTCTTCAATCCTTTTGACCAGTATCCTATCCTGTAAAGGTTTCAGCTTCATGGGATTTCCTCCTCACATAATAAAATATGATTTTCTGAACACACTCTGCACCTGGTTATTCGCTAAAGGCCTCCGGGCAGCAGAACCTTTCGCAGGGCCAGCTTATGCATGATGCTGTCGGTATGGCGTTGCACGGCGCCCGGACTGATCTTAAGCTTGCCTGCAATGTCCTCATTGCTGATCCCTTCCCCGACAAACTCGATAATTTTACGCTCGCGCCCGGTTAGTTTCACCGGCGTCTCATCCAGCCGCACCGAACCATTTCGTGCGGCATGTTCGACAATCCGGCAAAAAAGAGATCCGGGAAGCTGGTTCGGGAGAACGCGTGCGCCGCCTGCAACGTTCCGTATTGTCTCAAGCAACTCCTCAAGGGTTGCGTCCTTATTGATAAACCCGACCGCGCCCGCCTTTGCAAACTCATCAATTTCCTCCTTCAAGGGGAATAAATCCATAACGAGTATTACATGCCCGCAAGTTCCCCTGCTCAGCTTTTCCGTCAGGCGCAGGCTGTTTTGATCGTGCAGGCTCACATCCAGCAGAATCACGCCGTTCTTGCAGGCGGAAAGAGAAGATGCAATATCCTCAAAGTCCGCAGCCGCTTTTATTACCTTGATGTCAGGCTGCCGACTGAGCAACGCTTCTATGCCATTTCGCAAAAATGCGTTATCCTCAATGATTAGTAAACTTATTTGGTTCACTACCTCACCTCACCCACCATGCCCAGTTTTGCTTTTGGTCGCGGCAATTACCGCTCATGAGCCCTGCATCCTGAAAAAATTTTACAAATGCACCAACCATGAAAAGGATCAAGAACAGCAGCATGAACCATGGATATGTTCCCAGCCAGCGGTCAATATAGCTTCCCAGAAAATATCCCATAAAGATAGAGGCCCCCATCATAAGGCCGAAGCTTCCGATGCGTGATAGCGCCCCGATTGAACTAAGTTTACTCCGGTCTTTTTTATCACTTGTATTATTATGACTGGCAATTATTCTGTTCACTGGTTGCACGCTTTTTAAAAATTATCCAACCCTTTAGAGCACATAGGTGTACGTTTCTCTTGTCCGGGTTTGGGTTAATGAGCAGCGATTCACCTTCGCCTCAACACAGCACCTTTACGTAGAATGTTCTGTTTAATAGTATAGGGGAAGTTTTTTGAGAATGTAATCGACCAAAAGATTGAAAAAAGAGTTAGCTCTTTTGATTTGGTGCCTTTTCGCCGGAAGAGGGCTGGAAAAGAGTTGTATTGAGCTCAAGTAGGATCAAAAGAGAATTTCCGATAAGCGGAATGCGGCAGAACTCCTCAGTCTGTGGATTAACTGCCCGAATCTTTTTGGCTGTGGGAATAGGCGGCTACCTGCAGGCGGGAGTGCAGAGCAAGCTTTTCCAGGATGTTGTGCACATGACTTTTGACGGTGTGAGTGGCGAGATTCAAATTTTGGGCGATTTCTTTATTGCTCATGCCCTGTGCGATCAACGCAATTATTTCTTGCTCTCGCTTGGTCATCTTGACAGCTTCTTTTAGCGGCGGCAGTTTGCCGCCATTGACCACATTTTCCACTATCTGGGAAAAAAGGGAGTTTGTCAGGGGATCGGGGAGCACTTTTTCCCCTTTCGCCACCGCCCGTATGGTCATAATGAAATCATCAAGGGTTGCGTTGCTCAGAATGAATCCGCTGACCCCTGCATGCACGAACTCCATAACGTCTGTTTGTCCCGGCATCAGGTCCATCACGACCGACCCGGACTCCGGAGCGTCCTTCCTGATCTTTTTAAGAACCTGCATACAGCTTTGCTTTTGCAGCCCCCGGTTCACGAGAACCACCTGCGGCTTTAACTGCAGCACATCAAGCGCAGCCCGGGAAGACCCGGTAGCAGCCAGAACTTTTATACCATCGATCTCTTCCAGCATGGCAACCAGACCTTCGCGCAGAACACGATTGTCCTCTATTATGACAAGTTTAATTTGCTTCATCTGTAATGCTCCATTTTAGAATTTCGAATTAAGACGCACATTGCAAAACATCATAACAGGCTATCCATATCCGCCTCATGAACCCATATTTCTACAGTGAATGATATAGCACAGAAAGTTCTAATTCGTCGATTGTTAGTATGCAAAGATTATCAAGATGTTGTGGCCGATTTCAGCCCCACAAGTGCACATATTCGATAACTGTACGCTACACCCATCTCAAACTTTCATATATTGGAAAATACCGTAAAAAAACAGAAACTTCAAGATATTCATATTCAGCACTTGCTAAAATAAAGCTTTCTGAAATCCTGAAGAATTCTTAACAATTCTTCATTTTTGCAGACAAAAGGTTTGTAATGGAAACCCGTACCCCTCACGCATCCCGCCACGCTCAAGGATTACCAAAACAACCATTATTTCCCGAGAGTGAAGGTTTGATGACGAAGCCCTCGCTCAATAAATATCTTAGTACCCTCAAGGATTGCCAGAATATCCTTTAACTATACATACCAATATTTTCAGCTGATTTTCGTCTTATTACTATCATAACAAAGCTGATAAGTCACACAAGATTTAAATAGAGGAAACCCCGTGAGGGGGGATCACGGGGTTGTAAGAGGGGAGCTAATGAAATGATTTTTCTATTATCTTAACTATAACACATAAAAATGATCAGCATTGTAAAAGAAGTGTAAAAGATTTGGACATAAAATAACGATGCGATATCAAGAAAAGGAGGTAAAATCAAGTAGGAAACTAAACCATGAAGATCAGGCCGGAAGAGCTATTTGTTTTTCGTTTTAAGCTCTTTGCATGTGGGGCAACCTACTCCTTTGCTTCTGTCATGAATGCTTGCCTGCCATAGATGTCCCTTGGGACATTTCCACCACACGAGTTTATTTGAATAAGGAGTAACATTACGTGGAGTCAGTTTTCCGTTTCTTGTAGGATGCCATTCTAAAGAAAGTTTTGGATTGATTTCCTGAAGAGTGTTGTTTTCAAGCACAGATTCCCTGTAACAATGCGGACATCCGGTACCGTAGTTTCTGTTGTTTGGCGTTGCCTGCCATACGTGTCCTTTCGAACATTTCCACCAGACCTTCCTGCATGAATTCAGCGTTAC
>Ga0272442_10003858_pt1 | contig 20811 bp, 17 predicted proteins | sample SSMForm2O_FD_200262 | JGI IMG/M metagenome (GOLD analysis project Ga0272442, IMG submission 200262) | Marine sediment archaeal communities from Little Sippewissett salt marsh, Falmouth, MA, United States - SSM-Form-2O | ecosystem: Environmental > Aquatic > Marine > Wetlands > Sediment ... | reverse complement strand
GAATTGCCATTGGTAGAGCCATGTACTTTAATGCAGATTTAATTGTGCTTGATGAACCAACCTCAGCATTATCCCTCAAAGAAGTCAACAAAGTGCTGAATTTTGTGAGAAAGATAAAAGAATCCGGCAGGGCCTGTGTATACATATCTCATATCCTATCGGACGTATATGAAATTTCAGATAAATTTGTTGTATTGGACCGTGGAGAAGTCGTTGCCACGATTAAGAAAAATGAGATTACTCTGCGAAAACTTAATGAATTTTTGCTTAAATATGCGCATGGAAAATAAAAGGAGTAAGTCATCATGCAGAAGAAGCAATCAAAAATTCAAGGAATAGCTAAAATTGAAAGTCTTCCAATTATTTTGGTTTATCTTATTCTAATGGGTGTTTTCATTATTACTGCACCAAGGGTATTCATGGGTTATCGCATTTACATGTCATTTTTACAAACAGTACCCCCGCTTCTTGTTTTGGCCTTAGGTCTGACATTTATTATCAGTGCCGGTGAGATGGATTTAAGCTTTTCTGCCATCATTGCTTTTTCCGGTTTTGTGTTCTGTTTTGTTTTCCGCACCTATGGCACGCCCTGGCTCGCATTTGTTCTTGCCCTTTTGTCGGGAGCCCTGGTAGGGTATATCAATGGATTGCTGGTTGCTGTCGTTGGTGTTCCTTCTATCATGGCTACTTTGGCAGCGCAATTTTTCTGGAATGGATTAACCATTCTATTGTCCGGAGGGCTTTCCTGGAATATCAAAGAGATCAGGCCTTATTTTATTCATTCTTTATTTGTTGGAAGAATCGCCGGGATAGTTCCCGCACAGAGTGTTTGGGGGCTTGGTGTTGCGGTCTTTTTATGGTTTATATTAAACAGGCATACCTTTGGTGAACATATATTATTTATCGGCGATAATGTTGATGTAGCCAGAGTCATGGGAGTCAATGTCACTGCAACCAGGATAAAACTTTTTGTCTTTATGGGAATAATATCTGCTTTCGCCGGAATATTATTGACTCTGGAAATGATAAATTTCTGGACTACCCAGGGGGCAGGCCTCCTTTTGCCGACCATTGCAGCTGTTTTTATCGGAGGGACTTCCATTGCAGGGGGATACGGAACGATTGTCGGGAGTTTTTTCGGTGCTTATATTGTAGGTTCCTTGGAGGCAGGCGTTGTTGCCAGTGGCATCGGAGGTTATTGGACCCGTTTAGTCACCGGTTTTGTCATGGGCTCTTCGGTTGCGTTAAATATTATACTAAACCAGGAAAAAGAAAAAGGATTAGTGAAGCATCTCAGGGAATCGGTTTTTCTTAAAGGTTTTAATTCGACAAAAAAGTAAAGGTTTTTATCAATATTTCTCAAATTTTCATGAATAGAAGGTAACTGATTGGCGATACAGAGAACAATAAAAATTCAAATAGAAAAAGGAGGTGAAATAATATAAGTTGATTTGCCTTTAAAAAAGAAAGCTGATTAAAAATAGTCAATAAAAAACATTTCTATTTTTATTCGCTTTCTGAATATTTTCCTATCTTTCAAAAATGGAGGTGAAGGTAGAATGAAAATGTTTTTTAAAGTTGCGATTTTAACTTTAATGACTTGTGCTCTGTTATTAGGCTTGGGGTCAAATGTCTTTGCGGCAGGAGAACAAGAGCCATTAGGTTCGGGCTTATTGATTTATATGCAGATGGGCGGCACGGAAGGTGACCCTTCGACGCTTGCTCGAACAAATGGCGCAAGAGCTGCTGCAGAACATTTGGGTGTAAAACTAATTGAACAATATTCTTCATGGCAACCGGAAAAAATGATCAACCAGTTCAAAGAGGCGCTTGCTGCATCACCTGATGGTATTGTTATCATGGGACATCCGGGAGAAGGCGCATTTGAATCGCTGGTTGAAGAGGCAATCGGCAGAGGTATCATCGTTACCAGCGGAAATAATCCTCTTCCTAACCTGCAAGCAAAATATCAGGATAAAGGATTTGGTTATGCCGGAGCAGATCTTCATGCAGGCGGCTATTTAACCGGTCAAGCCATGGTAAAACAAGGATTAAAATCCGGAGACAAAGCCCTGGTATACGGATTATTCTCACAGGAAGGAAGAAGAAAAAGTCCGATGGGTATAGTAGATGCACTGGAAGATGCGGGATTGATGGTGGAAAAATTAGATATTTCTCCTGACGTTGATTCAGAGGCATCTCTCTGCATTCCTATTCTTACGGCTTACTTTGAAAGAAATCCTGATGTAAAAGCGATTGGTACCCAGCATGGCAATGTAACCTCAAATATGATGAAAGTCCTGGAAGCAGCCGGGAAAAAACCCGGTGAAGTCATTTGCGGAGGCATTGACCTTTCTCCTGCTACCATCGAAGGCATTGAAAAGGGTTATGTGAGTGCGTCATTTGACCAGATGCTTTATTTGCAAGGATTTTTTCCTGTATTACAGGTGGTGCTCATGAAAGAATACAAGATTCCCGGACTTAATATTAATACCGGCGTAGGTATTGCAACGCCGCAAAATATTGGTGAATTAAAAAAACTAATAGAACAGGGAGTCAGATAGTATGTTTCAGTGAGGGAGGGATGAGCTTCGATTCCTCCCTCACAACTATTTATAAAAAGGAAAAAATGAATTATCAGGGTGATTCCGGAAGGTGACATAAATGCAAATGCAAAAAAAAACAGTCATAAGAAAAGACGGCCGTTATATCATTTATTATTCCTTTACTGATACTGAAGAAAAAAAGGAGATAGCAGATGTTAGAGTTGAGATGGAATCCCATCCTGAAGAAGTGGGTCATCATAGCCACTCAACGACAGAACAGGATTTATAAACCGCCAAAGGATTATTGTCCTCTCTGTCCTTCAAAAAAAGGCGGTTTGCTTACAGAGGTTCCGGAAGAAAATTATGACATCGTTGTTTTTGAAAATAAATTTTCCTCTTTGCAAAAAAATCCATTAGACCCAATCGCTTCAGATAATCAATTTTTCAGGCACGGAAAAGCACGGGGGAACTGTGAGGTCGTTTTATTTACTTCCGACCATGATGGTGTCATGTCAGCAAAACCGCTGAGCCGTTTTGTCAAACTGGTAAAGGTCTGGAGAGACCGCTATCGCGAGTTAGGGGATAAAGATTATATCGATTATGTTTTTATCTTTGAAAATAAGGGGGAGGAAGTAGGTGTGACCTTGTATCATCCCCACGGACAGATCTATGCCTATCCTTTTATCCCTCCCATCATAGAACAAGAATTAAATTCCAGCAAAGAATATTTGGAAAAAGAAGGACAATGTCTTTTTTGTAAAAACTTAGAAGAAGAAAAAGAAGACGGTAAACGCATTATTATCAGCAATGATTCTTTTACCGCATTTGTGCCTTTTTTTGCTTCTTTTTCCTATGAAGTGCACCTATATACCAATAGGCATCTTCCTTCTATGAATGATTTTACAGAAAAAGAAGTGATAGATTTGGCAGTCATATTAAAAACCATATTGATGAAATACGATAACCTTTTTGGATTTGTCCTTCCCTATATTATGGCTATTCACCAACAACCCACTAACGGAACGGGCCATGAATATTCCCATTTTCATATTGAATTTTATCCTCCTTACCGTACGAAGGATAAACTAAAATATCTTGCCGGAAGTGAACTGGGAGCAGGTACTTTCATCAACAATTCTTTGCCGGAAGAAAAGGCCGGGGAATTAAGAAATACATCACCCATTGAATTAGTGAGGTGAAATATTTTCGACCAAGAATAGATTTAAGCAACGAATATGAAGAGAAATAATGGGATGAAAAGCCAGCGCGAGAGGAGATTTCATTGGAAGATATACCTATGCTTTGGAAGCTGTTGAACCAAAAATTTACGGATACCGGTTTAGCCAGGGGCGTTTTTTCTGCCCCCGGGAGAGTCAATCTGATTGGGGAGCACACGGATTATAATGAAGGATTTGTTTTACCGATAGCGATTGGAAAAAAAATAATGATGCTGGCTCAATTGAGAAAGGATCGATTGGTTCAGGTGTTTGATGCGATTGGCAAGAGTGAAGTTCAATTTTCATTAGATGATTTAAATCCTCTCAATAAAGAGACCTGGGCAAGATATTTAATGGGCGTGGCTGATGAGATGCAAAAGGCAGGGTATCTCATGCAGGGAGCAAACATTATTTTTACCAGCAATATTCCCCAGAGAGTCGGCTTGAGTTCTTCCGCTGCCCTGGAAGTAGCGACTGCATTGACGATGTCGAAATTAAACCGGCTGGAAATGAATCCGTTAGAAATGGCGCATATCTGCAGGCGGGCGGAAAATAATTTTGTCGGGGTAGCCTGTGGCATCATGGACCAGTATGTTTCATGTTTAGGCAAAAAAAATCACGCACTTTTTATTGACTGCAGAACGAATGACTACCGGCTCATCCCTTTTAAGGATAATCATTACCAAATCGTCATTTGCAATTCCGGGATTCAGAGAGGATTGATTGATTCCGAATATAATAAAAGAAGAACAGAGTGTGAAGAAGCCACCGCATTTTTAAACAACAAGTCAAATCGAAGAATAAAGGCGTTAAGAGATGTCAGCATGGCAGAACTTGAAAAATACAAGACACGATTACCGAAAGTCATTTTTAAACGCGCCGGTCACGTCATTTCAGAGAATCATCGAACTCAACTTGCAATAAATGCATTAAGTGGGGATGATTATACAGCTTTCGGCCGGTTGATGATAGAATCACACCAAAGCCTGAAAGACAATTATGAAGTAAGCTGTGATGAACTGGATATCCTTGTTGAATCAGCTTTAAAACAAAAAGGCGTGTTGGGAGCCAGGATGACAGGCGCCGGCTTCGGGGGTTGCACGGTCAACTTGGTCCAAAAAGAATTCATCAATGCTTTTAAGAAAAAGATGAAACAGGAATATGAGAAAAAGACCGGAATCATCCCGGAAATCTTCATGACGCCGCCTGCTGAAGGTGCCGAGGTAATAGCGTTTATAAAGTAATGGAAAGAAAAGTGGGAATAGTGAATTGAATATATAAAATAAGCAAACTATTTAAACTTGACCCTGAAATTTTTCAAGGAAATTGCATTTCATATTTTAAAAAAAAGAAGGATTTTTAAAACCTTTATCGTAGTAATATTCAAGTAAGAAAAAAATGAAAAAGACGCTTTTTTCTAACCGCTGTTAATGATTCAAGAGGGACAAGATATAGCTTAATAATGTGACAAAAGACTGTGATAGATAAAGAGGGTATAAGAGAAAGGCAGCGTAAGACCTACGTCAATAAAGTTGAAAAGGAGGTGATATATACTTCGAAATAGCCATGGGATAACCATACTATTTCAAGAAAAGGAAGAAAAATGAGATTTATTTATTATTCGGAGACGACGATATGGTTAAATAAATCTCAAAGCAAATCTTATTAAAAATATTTAATAAGTAAAGGAAAGGATAAAGTAAAATGAAAAAGTTATTATTATGGATAATAGTACTGCTATGTCTTTCTATGATGGTAGGTTTTTCACTTGCACAGTCCAAATTGGATGTTGGCATCGTTCTTCCGACCAAGGAAGAACCAAGATGGATACAGGACGAAACCCGCTTCAATGATGCGCTTAAAACTGCCGGCTACAGCGCTGAGATTCTCTTTAGCCAGGGCTCTTCCGCTAAAGAAAAAGAAAATGTTGAAGCTTTGATTACCAAAGGTGCCAAAGTTCTTATCATCTGCCCGCATGACGGTACCGCTGCCGCTGCCGCTGCAGACGAAGCCAGAGCTGCAGGCATAAAGGTCATTTCCTATGACCGTTTAATCCGTGAAACCGATGCAGTTGATTACTATGTCACTTTTGACAGCATTGCTGTGGGAGCTGCTCAGGCTCAGTACCTGGTTGACAAGGCTACCGGCACAGGCAATCCGCTTTACCTGTATGCCGGCGCTGCCACCGATAATAATGCTTTCCTCTTCTTTGAGGGCGCCTGGAATGTCCTTCAACCTAAGATTGCCGATGGCACCTTCGTCATCAAGAACTCAAGCCAGGCTGTTGCGCTTCAGGGTAAATCCATGCTGACCCGAGATGAGATGAGCAAAATCATTGGTCAGGTCACCACCAATTGGGACTTCACTGTTGCTAAGAATCTGGCTGAAGCCAACCTGACGGTTACTAAGGCTGCCGATAAGGGCAATGTATTTATCCTCGCGCCGAATGACGGGACCTCCCGTGCCATTGCAGATGCATTTGCTGACGACAATGATGTTATGAGCTATGTGGTCAGTGGCCAGGACGCCGAGATACCCTCCGTGCAGTACATTATTGATGGCAAGCAATCGATGACCGTTTTAAAGGACGTTAGGACACTTGTCAGTGATGCGATTGCTGCGGCTGTTGCTTATCTCAATGATAAAACTCCCGAGCAAACACATACCTACAACAACGGCAAGATTGATGTTCCCGCTAAACCGTCCGAAGTTGTAACGGTTGATAAAAGCAATGTCAAGGCTGCTTTAATTGATTCCGGTTACTATAAGTCCACCGAATTTACCGGATTGCAGTAAGAAATAGTCTAAAGGTTAGTTGATACAGTTTTACTATAAAAACAAAGTGCCGTGAGCAAAGCGAATGGTCTCTTAATTATCGTGGGGATGGTTCGCTCTGCCCGGCATCATAATTTTCGTTTTTTAATTCAATCCATAATATTCATTTTTTAAAATAAAGAGGGGAAACCTATGACAGAGAAGATTCCCGTTGTGGAAATGCGAAACATCAAAAAGAGCTTTGGTGGGGTACATGCCTTGAAAGGGGTAGATCTGGTGCTGCACCATAATGAAGTGCTGGGATTGGTGGGAGATAACGCTGCCGGTAAGTCTACCCTAATGAAGATTCTAAGTGGAGCCTACATCCCCGATGAAGGAGAAATATTGCTCGAAGGCAAGAAGGCACATATTGTTAATTCCTGGGATGCACGCCGGCAGGGTATCGAAATGGTATATCAGGATCTGGCACTTGCCAACAACCTGGATGTGGTTTCAAATGTTTTTATGGGACGCGAAGCGGTGAGTTTAAAATTAGGTCCGATAGAGATAATGGATGAACATCACATGGAGCAAGAGACAAAACGCTTGTTAGACCGTCTTAAAATTGATATCTCCTCTGTGCGCCTGTCAGTGGAAAGCCTGTCTGGTGGACAGCGTCAGGCGGTAGCTATTGCCCGGGCAACAGCTTTCAACACCAAGGTTACCATTATGGATGAGCCCACAGCAGCCCTGAGTGTGGCGGCTATTAGTAAGGTACTCGATTTAGTACGGGAGCTCAAGGCGCAGGGATGTTCAATCATCATCATCAGTCACCGCCTGGAAGATATCTATCAGGTTAGTGACCGAATGATGGTACTACGCCAGGGAAGAAAAGTGTGTGACACTCCTGTCACTGGTGATATTGACAGTTTCCGCGAGCATGTGGTGGCCTATATCGTTGGTGCACGCGATGATTTTGCTGAAGGAGGGAGTGGGAATTCAAATGACAAACTCAAGTAGGATGAAGACATCTTTCATCAGTGAGATAAATAAAATATTGGGACAGAATATCCGTGAATGGGGTATGTATATCGCTCTGTTGATTATTATGATTTTCTTTACCATCACGACGAAAGGTATCTTCCTTTCATCGAGAAACATCGGTAATCTGATAAATCAGACGGGTTATATAGCAGTATTGGCCGTTGGCATGACGCTGGTCATTATCATTTCACATATCGATTTGTCGGTCGGCTATCTTTCGGGTTTCCTGGGTGCGGTAGCGGCTACTGCTTTGGAATTCTGGCACCTGCCTATATATATTAGCATACCGATTGTATTGGCACTGGGAATTCTGGCAGGACTTTTCTCCGGTTTCCTGATAGGACAGATGAAAATTCCAGCGTTTGTGGCAACACTTGCCGGATGGCTGGGTTATAGAGGAGCATTGCAACTGGTCACAATGGCCAAAGGTACGATAGTTATTACCAATGACACTTTTAATGCCATAGGCAATGGCTACATTCCTGACATTCCCGGCATTGAGATTTTGCCCGGAGTACATAAATTTACGCTTATCCTCGGGATTCTGGTCATTCTATTCTTCATTATAAATGCAATAAATAAACGTAGGAAGATGCAATCCTACAATATTAAGCTACCATCGATGTATTTCTTTATCATAAAATTACTACTTATGTCCGTTTTAATCGGGGGTATTACCTGGGTATTGGCGGGATACAGAGGCCTCTCATGGACTGCGGTGGTCGTACTGCTTTTAGTTATCATCTATCATTTCATTATGACGCGGACAGTGCTCGGTAGACATATTTATGCTGTTGGCGGAAATCCGGAAGCGGCTGAGTTAAGTGGTATCAGTGTAAAGAAAGTTACCTATGTGGTTTTTGGTTCCATGGGCATGCTTGCTGCTTTGTCAGGTATATTGTTTGCCTCCCGTTTTAAATCTGCTACAACGACAGCGGGAACTCTGTTTGAATTGGATGCCATCGCGGCAGCTTTTGTCGGTGGTGTATCACCTTCCGGGGGTATCGGCAAAGTTACAGGGTCAATCATCGGGGCTTTTGTGATGATGTCCTTGACCAGTGGCATGAATCTTATGGGTATCGATATATCCTTTCAGTACATCGTTAGAGCCCTTGTGCTTGTGGCCGCTGTTGTATTTGATGTGACAACCCGTAGAAGAAAAAAATCATAATTTCATTTTGCCTGCTGTATCATCTTTCGTAGATTCATGATAGGTTCGATAAAAGATTAAACCACAATCCCTTAGATTTTTCTTTCTCTTTTAATTTATTAAAAAACAACAGCAGCAGGGTAAAAATGTCACCCTAACATGGTTGTTGTTATTATATTGTTATTGTTCTATTTGTTGTTGTTCGTGTGGAATAATTCCACTAGGGTCATGGAATAATTCCACAGGGGGTAGTGGAAAAATTTCCTGAGCAGGTAAGAATTGACCAAAATATTTTTACAATTCAAAATAATATTAAAAAATATTCTATCTTTTGCAAATATTTTTCAAAAAAGAAGAGTTTTTAAAATAAGTGCAGTATTTTAATTCATAGTGTGTAATTTTATTTGATATTTATTCAATAAAAGATGATAACATGTCAAAAAAATACTTGACAGCTTTATTAAGCCATGATACTTTTTAAAAAAAATTATAAGGAATGGATGATCAAAAAGATGAAAAAAATAATTTTAAAAGAGAAATACAGAGATTTATCAACAGCTGAATTACTAGAAAAAGTTTATGAAGTAGCAGCCGGTTTCGAAAAACATTCCCAAGGTTGTTCGCAAAGTATGGTAGCTACTGTAGATGAATTTATAGGTTTAAATCCAAAAGTTATTCAAGCGGCAACTTCTCTTTGTGGGGGTACAGCTATGCAATGCTTTGGAACGTGTGGAGCCCTTGCGGGTGGTATCATTTCTCTTGATTATTTTTTTGGACGTTCACCAGACATTCTCTCCTTTAAAAATACTATTTTGTCTACACAACAAGCTCTGGACCATGCTGCTGAATTGCCTATTTTATTAACTGAGAAATTTTTTACCGAATATGGCGGAATTTCATGTTTGCAAGTTCAAAGAAAAATAGCTGGTAGTTTTGCTTATTCTAAAAATCCGATTGAAGCTCAAGAGATGAAAAAAGGAAGGTTTGTCCAGGATTCAGAATTTTGTCCCCATGTTGTAGGCAAGGCTGCTCAATGGTTATTTCAAATTATGATTGATAAAGATTTGTTTGATAATAATCTTGAATAATATTTTAACATCACCTTTCTGGATTAATGAAAAAGCTGTTTCTCTGAATTCAAAGATTCTTCTTTCTAAACAATGTCAAAATATTCATATTTATCACTCATATTTACTTTGTTTAAACTTCTTTTTCCTGGAAGAGAACAGAGCCCCAAATGGTTATATTGGCTCTAAACATTATGGAGGTATATTATGAAATATACTAATGGTTATCAAAATGGCATAGACCATATACATATTTTCAGTAAAAATCTTGAAAACACAGTAGATTTTTTTTCAAATATGTTAGGTAGCAAATGGATTGGTCCTATAGAAATACCTCAAGCAAATATCAGAACATCTTTCTCTGATGATGGAATGGAAGTAGTACAGTCAACAGGTCCTGACAAAGATGGTGTAGCTCCTTTTTTAGAAAGCCATGGTCCCGGTATAGGGTCAGTAGGATTTAGGGTCCCTGATATAGAAAAAGCTATATCTAGATTTGAAAAAAATGGAGTAACTTTAATAAGTCGGGGTTCTTACACCTTTCGTCCAGAAGTTGATGTAAAATCGGCAGCATTTACTGCTGATTCTGCCCATGGAGTGCCATTGGAATTGGTTGAATTCGGGGGTATGACGCCAATAGGTCTGGCAAGTAGTGGATGGGTTTCAAAATTACCATGGATAAATACAGCCAATAAATCGCCTGGAAACAAAATTATCCATTCTGCCAAAATTAACCATCTTAATCTATTCCAAAATAACTTAGAAAAATCTGTAAGATTTTTTTCTCCTATCTTTCAATGTAATTGGATTGGACCTTTTGAAATACCAGAGTTAAACCTTAAAATAGCATACTCTGATGTAGGTATTAATATCTTTCAGCCTGATGGTGAAGATTCTCTTGGAATTTACAATTACATTCAGAAATATGGCGAAGGTGTTGGTTCTCTTGGGATCAAGGTATTTGATAGAGAATCTGCTATTTCCGAGCTGGAATCGCAAGGAGTGCATCTACTAGGCAAGTTTAATTTTTGCGATACCAAATCAGCTTATTTTAATCCCGATGATTCTCATGGAGTTATGTTAGAATTAGTAGAGTTCCAGGATGTTACCCCTGTTGGTTTTGGCAATTTGAATCTGGTTCGGAAATTGCCCTGGATGAAAATATAATTCCATAAGCTGCATAAATTGATTAAATTAGCTATAACTTGAAATATTAGGGATGATATTATAGGGATTGAATTAAAATAAGACCGTGCATCAGAGATATTAGGTAGGATAAAGTATCAAACAGCAAGTAAACTATGGAAAAAAGTTTTTTGGCTTTCCAAGGTCTATATTTATTTTAGGTATTGTTCTATTTGGCGTAGGCACTATCCTGACCGGCATTTTCCCGGAAGATCCTAAAGATATTACGGAAACAATTTCCGGTAAAATGCATGGTATTGCCTCAGGTATCGGTTTTATTTTTTTTATTCTAAATCCTCTATGGGCTATTCGGATTGCTGAATTTAAGGATTTAAGATATTTCAATATAGCGTTACTCTTTCTTGCAGTTCTAACCTTTGTTCTCTTCATCGCATCGGAAAATAAAAACAGTGGTATTCTCAGATATAGCGGATTGTTTCAAAGGTTAAACTTAATCATTTTATATGGGCATCTAATTCTTAATTATGCATGGATGATTAGATAACTCGAATATTATGGGAGAAAGTCATTCCAATTTAGAATTCGTGTTCTTCAGTTTATTCCCTTGCAATATTCTGCCAACCGAAAATCCATACAGAGCATGTTATAAAAGTACTTGAAAGAAATAAACCCCAAAGGCCTTCTATTATTCTTTGTTTTAATATTCAAAGTTCGCAACCGCACTTGTTGTTGTTTTATTGTTATGATTATATTGTTTTTATTCGGGGTAAATATTTGCACTACCCTCATGAAATATTGTCACCTTGCAACATGACATTTTGCCACTATCAACATGACAAATTTTCATCTGTTATAAAGTCTTTTCGTGCTATGAGGCGTTGTAAGACTTGACCCTCAAAATTTCATTGTTTGTCAGAAAATAGGATTACGATATAGGCTTAGCTTTATTTTAGTTTTAGTTACCTTATGAGGACAATAAAACGTTGATATAAAAGTTCTATCCATGTTTTAGTCTGGGGAATAAGACAATATCTCAAGCACTTTGGTACTTGCTGAAAGTCTTTTTATTATCTATAAAGATTATCTTAAAAAGAAGGATTTACAAAAATAATATCGAATATATAAATGAGCACTAAATTGTACTCACATACAAACTTCAAAAAGGAATTAGATTTCCTTTATTTTTCTTCAACAAATGTATTTTTTACTTTCTGATTTTCACTAATGCATGTGTAAAAAGATTATTAACAAAACAGAAATGAGTCCCTTAAAAAGTGCATACCAAATAGAAATAAAATTCTAACTTATAATTTTCATTTTCACTTTTCTTACTTTGACCACATATAAACGTTTTAATTGAATTCTAAAATAATTATTTCTTGAAGATATGGGAAATATTATATGTTTGTAAAACATTAATGAGCTCTTAGGAAAACCCTTTAAGTGTAAGGAGGAACGACAATGCACTATTATGAATTAATAGTAACCAGTTATCTATTAAAAAATATTATTTTTAATGAAGTAAATGAGAAATTAGCACAACTAATAAATAAATCTATGTTATATGATACAGAATTGAAAAAAAAGCATGAAGAAAATCAATTTAAGAACTATGTTTTTGACTCTCTTTATCCTCGAGAAAAAGACAAAGTTTATAAAGCTGGTAAAATTTATGTTTTTCGAATTCGTAGCCTAGAAGAATATTTTATTACAAAAATTAGAAGATTATTATCTATTACTTCTACGGATTATTTTAAAGTAATTTCTGGTGATATTAAAAAATATGAGCAAAGACATATTAAAGAACTTTATACAGTTACACCGGCGTTGGCTACTATTGGAAAAAATATTTATTGGGTTCCCGGAGATGATATTAAGATTTTAATTGAAAGAATTAATGCAAATTTATTTAAAAAATATAAAAAATACTTTGGGAACTCATTAAACGAAGAACAATTATTTTTTGAAAAAATAAAAATAATGAATAAAAAACCAATTGCATACAAATATAAGAATACTAATTTATTTGGAAATAAATTTAAAATTGCAATTAACGGTGATGAAATTTCCCAGAAATTAGCTTTTATGACTTTAGGAAGTGGACTATTAGAGAAGAATGCTACTATTGGCATGGGTTTTTGTATTGATGGGAGGAGGATTTGAATTTGGAAAATAAATCTAAAGAAAAAATGGTTGAAAAAATATTTTATCCAAAAGATGTATTTTTTAACAATGGAATTGTAAATTTGTATGTATATTTACAGAAGACAAATGTAAATTTGCTAAACCATAATTTTACCAATAACTCATTAAAATTATGGTTTAATAAAAATAATGAAATACAAATATTTGATCATATTATTAATGATTTTATTAAGGATAACGAATTAGTAGTGTTTACTGAAAATGATAGACTTTTTTGGAGTAAAGAAAGAAACGTTTTCATTAAAGATAAAAGGGTGGATATCCCCTCGGGTGCTAAAAATGAAAAGAAATATATATTATATAAGGAAAAGCTTTCTAAAATAGGTCTTACTATTGATGAATTAAAAACAAACTACAATGATTGTTCAGACAATAAGTTAAATAAATTCGGACAATTAGTAGATAAAAATGGAAATGTAATTATTCATAAAGGATTTAAAGATTATGTAGATCAATACAAAAATGTGGTTTTGTGGAAGGGTAGAAAGGATTTGATAGGTTTAGATTCCAAAATACATACTTTTGAATGGGGGACAGGATCTTTTGTAGATATGCTACCTAACAAAGTTGAAAAAATTAGTAAATGGGATGCTTTAATTTATTGGTTTGGTTCTCGAATAGAAAGATTATTTTATTCTAAGAAAAATATTGATTTTTATATTTATTTAAATTCAAAAAGATTAGATAATCTATTAGAATTTAAAAATGAATTAAGAATAAATGATGAAAAGATAAAATATAAAGATGAAAAAACAGAAGAGATAAAGACAATTCCCACAAATATTGATTTCAGAAATCAACTTTATGAAAATGATGGAATAAAAAACCCATATTTTTATATATCGAATAGTGAAGAAGAGTTTGAACTAAAATTTTTCATGTACTTGTTTTCTCTTATTTTTCATATCGAAGATAGTTACCAAAAAGAGCCAGAGGAAAGACGTAAGAAGCGAAAAGAAAAACTCTATGAAACTTTGAAATATATAACCTTTTTCACTTATACCCAAGATAAAAACATGAAGTCTGCGTTAAATGAATACTCTAAAGCATATAAATTAATCCAATTTTTTAAAAAATTAAAAGAATGTAGAATCGAAAAGTACAATAAGAGTATTTTTACTTATTTATCGGAATTGATAACTGTTTTAAACCTGTCTAAAAGTAACAAGGAAGCAAATCTAAACATTAAATCTTTTGCCTATAATATGCTTAATTTTAAAAATTTAAGGAAGAATTATTTAGAAGCATCTTTTGACGTATTAAAGAATAGTAAAAGAGGATTAGGAAAAGAATTATATATTTTTGAAAATCTTTATCTTAAAGAAATGAAAAAGGAGGGTTTAGAAATGGAATTACATAAAAAATCAAAAATAATTGGGGAAGGAATAGGAAATTTTGAAGCACAAATAGATGATAAGAATCTACTATTTACTTTAAGAAATATTAAAAATCATAAGCAGCTCATCTCTTATTTTAAAAATTTTAAATTTGAAGTTTTGAAAAATCAAGAAAAGGCAAAATTTAATATGGAGTATATAAATTCACTAGCAAATATATTAGAAGATCTTGATAAGTATCCGGAAAATTGGGAAATAGTTCGTGATTATATTGCGATATATGCTATTGATAAATATAAAAACGTTTCCTACGCTAAAGAACAAAATAAAGGAGGTCAATAGAAATGGAATTTTTAAACATAGCCTATATATCAAAAGTAAATATTGCGTCATTAAACGGGAGTGAAGGAACAGGAGGAAATATTGTTGCTATAAAAAAAATTACCGATAACCAAGGTAGCGAATTTACTTATATATCGGGGCAGGCTCAAAGGCGATATTTAAAAGAAACCTTAAGACAACTCGGTGAAAATATTACTGCTGTAAATGAAAAGGGAGAGCCTGATTTTGGAGAATACAATACCAAAATATATGCTTCAAATATAAATGAAAAGTTTAAAGATGTGGAACTTATGTATAAAAATTTTTGTGATCTAGATCTGTTTGGCTATATGATGCCGAAAGGGGGAAGAAGATGGTCTCCTGTAAAGGTGGCTCCCATGCTCTCTATTTTACCTTATAAGGGAGAGTATGATTATTTGACAAGAAAGCAAGCAGTAAAAGATGAAACTAAAAAAAGTGGCAATATTGTACAGGTAGAGATTGATACACTAAATTTTATGCGAGGAAATATTTTAATAGATGTTAATAAAATAGGCAAGGAAATAAATGAATACAATTATGAGTTTAACCAGATGTTAAGTGATGAGGAAATTGGAAAAAGGATAGATATTTTAATAGAAGCCATTAAAGTTTTTAATGGTGGTGCAAAACAATCAAGACATTTAGAAGATATATCTCCTAAATTTGTTGTAGCTATCTCACAAAGAGCAGGTAATCCATTTTTGTTGAATGCTTTTAAAATTGATAAATACAATAATTTAGAAGTAAAACCAATTATTGAAGCAATTAAGGAAAATTCAAATTATATAGAAAGTAAAGCAATGGGACTGACAACAAATATTTTTCAAAACGAAGAAGAAATAAAAAGCAAATTTCAAGAAATAGGTGTCGAGGTTAGAAGTGTGTCACAGGCACTGGATACATTAAAAAGGAAAAGGCAATAAAGATGAAAGTCATTAGATTTAAAGCAGAGGGTATTTTAAATTCCTTTAGAGTTCCTCTATTCAAAACTTATCATCGAACATTTTTAGCACCTACTAAAACAAACATTATCGGAATGATTACCAATGTTATGGGTAAATCTGAAAGATGGTATTACGAAACTTTAAATAAAAATCGAATAGAAGTGTCAGTAGTTATTAATACTATTGAAGGAAAAACAAAAGATCTTTGGGCATATAAAACATACGAAAACAAAAATAATGGAAGGAGTATTATTAGAAGAGATAAACTTTATAAAGCTATTTATACCATCTATCTACTCATCGAATCAGAAGAATTATTTAAAGAAATTTTAATTGCATTAAAATTTCCAAAAAATATACCTTCATTGGGATTAGATGATGAAATTATTAAAATATCAGAAATAGATGGTGAAATAAAAATGAGCCTAAATGAAAGCGGATATATAAATTCTGTTTTTATAGATAAGGGATATTCCTATGATGTGATAATTGAAGACCAAGACAAATTTTTTGAATTTCCGATAGCTAATGAAACTCCCTTATCTTTCAAAATTGATATTTCTGATAAAGGATTTCGAAAGAGCAGGCAATCTATAGATAATTTTAAACAAATAGAATATCTTAATTGTAAAATAGAATTAAAAAATGTAACCAGCTATACCGACGGTATAAACAGGATGGTATTTTATTAATGGAAATTTTTGCAAAAAAAAGAAAAGATAGCGAAACTCAGACCTTACAAGAACATACTCAAAATGTGTTAAGCGAGGCAATAAAATTAATTGACAAAAATATGCTTGCCTTTATTTCTAAAAAAACAGGGTATAATCAAGAAAAATTAAAGGATTTAATTTTTTATGCAGTTTATTTTCATGATATTGGAAAAGCGACAGTACAATTTCAAAATACTATAAATTGTAACCAAAAAAGTTATCATTCTCTTTATTCTGCAAGTATTGTAGCAAGTATATCTAATTTTGAATTAAGTGAAAAAGATTGGGTTAATTTGTTATTTTTAGTTATCCTTACTCATCATAGTTTATATACTCCTAAACTTTTTTCAGCTGTTAACGAAAGCAATAAATACCAATACACTTTTTATACTTCAGAAGCTAAAGAATTTTTTAATATGCATAAGGGTTTTTACAAAAAAGTTTTAAAAAAAGAATGCCCTTATAATTTTACTTATAAAGAAATTGAATTGTTAGAATTGCAAAGAGATATAGATGATCATTTAAAAAACGACATAAAGAATGTTTATAGTAAAGAAAAATTTCGTTTATTGTATTGTTACGTTCTGGGAATCTTAAATATATCTGATTGGATAGCTTCTTCTAAATTTGATAAAAACACTCCTAAAATTAGATTTAAAAATGTTCCTACTAAAAAATATTTAATAAATAACTTAAAAGAATCGTTACACTTAAAGGAATTTATTCCTAAAAAATTTCAAGAAACACTATTTATGACAAAGGGAAACGTATTAGCTGAAATTCCTACTGGGGAAGGTAAAACTGAGGGTTCATATTTATGGGCTGTCAATAATCTTAAGGATATAAATAATAAAATTATTTATACTCTTCCTACTCAAACTACTTCTAACAAACTTTATGAACGGGCAAGAACTATATTCAAAGATTATACAGGTTTAGTTCATGGCGCTTCAAAATTATATTTAGAGAAAATATTCACTAATGAAGATGGAATTGTGACTATCGATCTTAGCAGTGAATTGCTATTTAGTAAAGTTTTTAGTAAACCATTTACAGTATCTACAATTGATAGTTTATTAAAATATTTTATTAATGTAGGGAAATACGATATTGCTATGTTTAATATTTTGAAATCTTTGGTGATTATTGATGAAGTGCATTCATATGATTACAAATTAATGGGATTTATAAATCGATTTTTGGAATTTGCAAAAGCATACGCTATACCTGTTTGTATCATGAGTGCATCTATCCCCAGGAAGGTAAAAGAAATATTAGAAATAAATGATTATCCTTTAGTAAAAGACAGTAGGTTATTTAAAAAGAAGGCAAACTATATTCATAAAGTTAATAAATCCCTGGAAAATGATATCAATAAAATTATAAAAAATTTTAATAGGAAAAAAAATGTTTTAATTGTAAGAAATACAGTACAAAAATCTGTTGAAACATTCAAATTACTAAAGGAGAAGGGAGTAAAAGAGATAATTCTCTATAATGCTAATTTTAAAAAATGCGACCGAGTAAAAAAAGAAAGTGAAATATATGAAAAACTTAAAAGTGAGACAAAATTTATTTTAGTAGCAACTCAAGTAGTAGAAGTTTCATTAGATATTGATTTTGAAATATTGTTTACCGATATAGCTCCTATTGATTCTTTAATCCAAAGATTTGGCAGAGTTAATCGAAAGAAAAAAGCAGATTGTTATGGAAAAATATTTATTTATAGCAAAACTAAAATAAAGCCATATTATGACTATCTTCTTGATATTAGTTTTAATACCATAAAAGAAGGCCTTCACGAAATAAAAGAATATTCAAATTGGTTAGATATTGTGTATGATAAATTGTTTGAAGATATAAAGCATAAAAATGAATTTGAAAAACTTTTTAATGAAGGTTATCAAGCATTTGAAAAGTATATAAATATAAATGAAGGAATTAGCAAATTTAATGATACTTACGAATTAAGAAATATTGAATATTCAAAAAAAGACTTTATTTTAAAAGATGATTATGAAAAAAATACATACAAGTACGAAAAAACGGTCTCTTTGGGTACATGGTTTTCAGAAAGTAAAAATGGCTATCTATTGGCAGAAAAAGATATTAATAATGGAAAATATTATGATGTATTAAATTTGGATTATGACTATGAATACGGAGTTATAATGCCTGATAAAAGCAATAGTGAAAGATTTTTATAAAAATATAAGGGTTAAAAATGAAAATTACTGGAACTTTAATCAATTATTATTTTCATTGTAAACGACAATGTTGGCTTTTTGGAAACCGGATTAATTTAGAAGATAATAGTGAAGATGTTCGGATTGGCAGGGTGTTGCACGAACTTAAATTGGAGGGCAAGAAAAATACTGAGATAGATCTTGAAAATGTAAAAATTGACAAAATAACCAAAGATTACTTGGTTGAAATTAAGAAATCAGATGCTGATATAGAAGCTGTTAAATGGCAAGTGCTCTTATATTTAAAGAAATTGAAAGATGTGGGCATTGTTAAAAAAGGTAAAATAGAATTTATTGAAAAGAATAAACAAGCCCGTAAAACATACTATGTGATGTTAAGCGAAGATAAAGAGAAAGCATTATCTGATTTAAGTGCTCAAATAGATCATTTACTGAATTCAAAGTCCCCACCTTTACCGAACAATAAAAATAATCTTTTTAAAAAATGCAATAAATGTGCTTATTATAATTATTGCTATATTTAATGTTTTGGAAGGAAAATAAATTGAAAACAGGGCATACAAGATATATAACATCAATGGGAAACTTAAAAAGAAAAGATAATTCAATTGTGTTTAATAATGAGAAGGGAAATACTTATTTGCCTATTGAAGGCATCAGGGAACTTTTCTGTTTGAATGAAGTCAGCTTTAATAGTAAATTTTTGGATTTTATTGCTAAGGTAGGTATAACGATACATTTTTTTAATTATTTCGGATATTACAGTGGTAGTTTTTATCCTAAAAAAAGCCTTATTAGCGGACGTTTAACAGTTCAACAATCTAAAGCCTATCTTAATGATCGATTAATCATCGCGAAAGCTATTGTTACTAGCATAGCTAAAAATGTGCATGAAATTTTATATCATTATTACAAACATGATAAAAGACAATTGAAAAACTATCTGGATTGGTTAAGAAAAGATATTCCTGGATTATTAGAGAAAGAAATTGAAATTAAACGTTTATTGTGGCTCGAGGGATTAGTTTGGCAAAACTTTTATCAAACTTTTAAGGAGATTCTTCCAGATGATTTTCTTTTCAGTAAGAGAGTTAAAAGACCGCCGGACAATCCATTAAATGCTTTAATATCTTTTGGTAACAGTTTGTTGTATACCAAAACAATTACCCAAATATATCATACCCATTTAAATCAATCCATAAGCTATTTACATGAACCTGGAGAAGGTAGGTTTTCACTCAGTCTCGATCTTTCAGAGGTATTTAAACCGATTATTGTTTTTCGTTCTATTTTTAATCTGGTTAATAATAGAAAGCTTACAGTTGGCAAACATTTCAATCAAAAGATTAATTACTGTATGTTAAACGACCTTGGTAGGAAGATATTTATTAATGAATTTGAAGATAGAATTAATAAAGTATTTATGCATAAGAAGCTTAAAAGAAAAATATCATTCTTAACTGCCATAAAATTAGATGGTTATAAATTAATCAAATATTTAATTGAAGGAAAAGAATTTAAGCCTTTTAGTTTAAAGGAGATGATATAAGATAAGAAAAAAAATTAAATATAACTATATTTTTATTTTTTATGATATTAATGAAAAGCGAGTCAATAAAATTTTCAAAGTTTGCAAAAAATATTTGAGTCATTACCAAAAGTCTGTATTTAGAGGGAAGATAACACCTTCAAATATAATTAAATTAAAAAATGAGCTAGATAAGATTATAAAACCAAAAGAGGATTTTATTTCAATTATTAAAATGATTAGCGATGGGGTGTTCGAGGAAGATATTTTAGGCGAAAAGCCCGCAGAAAGCGATTCCTTAATATTATAAAGTTCCAAGTGATTTTTTAGAGAATAACTTGCAATACCTATAAAATAAGGCTTTTATGGTGAGTACAATATTTACTAAAAAAATATCAAACTGTTTGGTAAGAATTCGAGAAGAAGATTATTATTAAAGGGTTTTCTGTTATTGACCAAATAAAAGTTCTGTATATTACTGTAGGTTGAACCGAAACATAAGATGTATTTAAATGGCAATCCTTTTCATATTGCCGATATTGTTTGCTCGTTGAACCGAAACATAAGATGTATTTAAATTGGTTTTAAAG
>Ga0272442_10003855_pt1 | contig 20821 bp, 14 predicted proteins | sample SSMForm2O_FD_200262 | JGI IMG/M metagenome (GOLD analysis project Ga0272442, IMG submission 200262) | Marine sediment archaeal communities from Little Sippewissett salt marsh, Falmouth, MA, United States - SSM-Form-2O | ecosystem: Environmental > Aquatic > Marine > Wetlands > Sediment ... | reverse complement strand
AGAAGACCTGGTACTGCATTTATAATACTGCTACCATGTATAACATTTGTTTTTATACCTTTTTTAACTGCTCTAATTCTCAGATCAACATGGGTTGTAGCAGTCATAGAGTCGCCTGCTACCAAAAAAACTGTTTTTTGTTTTAGTGCTGAATCAAGTATAATATCCCCTTTCTCTGTTTTTTTCCTATCTAAAACACTAATTTTTTTACCAATTGTCTTTTCTATTTTATCTATGTTTGAACCAACAAGTTTTGATGTATAAAACTCTGCAAAAACTTTTTCGCTTTTTTTAATTTCTTCTAAACCTTTTAGAGAAATATCCTTTTCATCATAAAGTCCTAGGCCTACAAAAGTTAGATTTCCTTTTTTCATATAATTTCAAACTCTTGAATTATTTGATATTGAAAAACTTTTGTTTTTAATAGATTTTATAAATAGCTATTTTGTTTATACATCATAATGATTCCTGTTGGGTATGAATTACTTGCTGTTCCGGCTTTTATCCTTGGCGTTATACTTCTTTACAAAGGATCAGACATCCTAGTGGATGGAACTGTAAAAACAGCAGCTCAACTAGGTGTATCTGCTCTTATTATATCTGTATTACTAGTTGGTTTTGGCACGTCTTCACCAGAGTTTGCAATATCTGTTGGAGCAGCTGCTCAAGAAGTGGGTGTACCAGTTGAAGAACAAACTGGTATATCACTTGGGAATATAATAGGGTCTTGTATAGCAAATCTCTTTCTTGTTTTAGGAATAAGTGCTATTATAAAACCAATAAAAATCAATAAAGGAATAATTGGAAGAGAGATGCCTATTGTGATAGGGGCTACAATTGTTCTATTGTTTTCCTCTTTTTTTGGATTATTAGATGATCATAGACTTTATGGAGGGTTTTTGTTTCTATTCTTATTTATAGTTTTTATATGGTTTTTTGTTAGATGTGCAAAAAAAGAGAGAATAATAAATGAAAAATATACATCATCAGACACATGGAAAAGTATTCTTTTTATTTTCTTAGGAATTATCGGTGTTGTTGCTGGTGCATATCTTTTGATTGAATCATCTGTTACCATCGCATATCTTTTAGGTATACCAACTTTTGTTATCGCTATGTCTATGGTTGCGATTGGAACGTCCCTACCTGAGCTTGTGGTATCTGCAGTCGCAGCATATAAAGACGAGTCAGATGTAGCTGTCGGAAATGTTATGGGTTCAAATGTTTTTAATATACTTTTAATTCTTGGTGTTGCTGCTTTTTTTATACCTCTAAATGCAATAGAATCGTTTGACAATATTTTGATTCTCTTACTTGTTACTTTCTTAATGGTTCCAATAGTTTATACTCAAAATAAGATATCTAGATTAGAAGGAGTATTTATGCTATTTGGGTATAGTCTTTTTATATGGTACATCTTTTTTGGATATCATTTTATCTAAAAAATTATAATAGTTAAATATGTAAAACTCATTCTTTGAAAATAATGTCTGATAATAAAAAAGATAAAAATGATTTGATACCTGTTATATTGATGGGTGGTTTTTTTATCCTTATCCATGGTTTAGCTCTAGTTGTCACGGGACCTTTTATAAAAGCAGGAGTTGAACCTGCCTTTGAAGATATTAATAACCCTCTTAATATTGTATATATCCTTGTAATATTACTTGTTTTTACTCTAGTAATCTTACTTATCTCAAAGTTTTGGAAAAAAGAAATCATCCAGGTTTTAATTCTAGGTGCAATTGGTTATACCGCGGCCTATGTTATATATCCACTACTTTCTCTATTTAGACCTCTTTCTTTTGGAATAAAAATATATGTATCTGATAATGTGTATATACCAATCACAATAACAATTGTTCTTTCGATAATACTAGCTGTTTTACTTGTATATATACTCTATAAATATCCTGAATGGTATATCATTGATCTTACCGGCATATTAATTGGAACTGGTGCAATAGCTATCTTTGGAATATCATTAAGTGTTTTACTAGTAATAGTTTTATTGATAATTCTTGCTATTTATGATGCAATATCAGTTTATAAAACAAAACATATGATAGATCTAGCTGATACTGTAATGGATTTAAAATTACCTGTTCTTCTGGTGATACCAAAAATAAGAAATTATTCTCTTTTGAAAGAAACAAAGAGATTAAAAGAAAAACTAGAAGATGGAGAAGAAAGAGACGCCTTTTTTATGGGGCTAGGTGATATTGTAATGCCAGGCATACTAGTCGCTTCAGTATATAATAGTATACCAAACAGTCTTTTATTATCTGTTGGAATAATTATTGGTACTCTCGTAGGTTTTTCGATTCTAATGACATTTGTAATGAAAGGAAAACCACAAGCAGGATTGCCTCTTTTATGTGGCGGGGCAATACTTGGTTATATCATCTCGAGTCTTATCTTATATGGAGAACTTGAAGGTTTAGCCCTGCCATTTTAATATTTTTCTTTAAAAAGTAATTTTACTATAATGTATATAAAATTATATTTTGATTATTATTAATACTTTCAATGACCTCTAATAAGTGTTAATAAAGTTTGAAAACCATTTTTTTCTGACGTAAATGTGGAAAAATATATATATTAGTTAATAACATATATTTATTAACTAATAACAATCTGTGATATAAATGTCAAAAAAGCAAGGATATAAACTCGAACATTCACCAACATTAAATACAGTTCTAATGGTAGAAAAAACAATGATGGACATGGATAAAAGCATTTTTACTGTCGCAGACCTAAAGAAGAAACTGCCGAAACAAGTAAACCATAGAACACTGATGATAATACTTTCCTACCTAGAAAAATCCAATAAAATTCACGTTTCTATAAAAGGAATAACATGGATTCATAACCCAAGTCCACGTTTACGGAAAGAAATTTCCAAAGGGCTTGAAATATGAAGAAAATACTAGTAATATTATCATCTGACGCAACCGAAGTTTATAACGATTTGAAAAGAAAAGCAGCTTCTTCTAAAATAGAAAAGACGATATTATCTTCGATAACAAAGAAAATTGATTTGGTCAAATCAGATCCTCATTATGGTGATCCAATTGCTAAAAATCTCATTCCTAAACAATACATTAAGAAATATGAAATATCAAATCTATTTAGAATTGAATTGCCAAATTATTGGAGAATGTTATATACATTAAGAGATGGAGAAACAGAGATTGAAATTATTGCTTTTGTATTGGATATATTTGATCACATAGAATATAATAAAAAATTTGATTATAAAAAGAAATAAAACTGTCTAATTCAATATTTTTCCTTAAAACCGCAATTTTCACACCATATACGTCTGTCAAAATGATTGAGATTAGCAGAACATTTGGGACAGCGTACTTTTTCAAGAAAATGCTCAAGCCAGATATCCTGAACCTGAGGTACATTTTCTTTTTCGATTTTATCAAGCATTTTTTTTAACTCGGGTGTTGTTGCAAGTTTCCTAAGATTAGAATAGTTTATTCTAATAGGTTTTTGTGCTTGAAAAGAATCATAATAAATTGTTTTATTTTCTTTTGTGTGTGTTTTTCTGCCTCTTAGGAAAATGGCGGCGAGAAGAGCTCCGCCGATTAGTCCTCCAAGATGTGCATAATGGGCAGTACCTGAAACCACGCCTGAAGTTGATTCCCACCATATGAGTACGGTTTCAACTACAGCCCAGAAAGCTACAGCGTAAATAACTTTTATTCTGGTAAGAAACAATATTCCAATGCCAATTGGCATTACTACTTCGTCTCTTGGATAAGAAAATGCAAACGCGCCCATTAGACCAAAGATTGCACCTGAAGCACCAATCAACGGAACATTTGATCCTAGATCTAAAACGGAGTATGCTAAAGTACCAATTATACCAGATAATAAGTAAATAAGAATAAATTTTTTCCAACCTATCCTTTCTTCGAAGGGGAGTCCAATAAAGAATAATATTAACATATTTCCAAAAATATGTAGGAATCCTCCATGAATAAACATAGATGTAAAAAGAGTATAAAGTTGCGGTAACTGTTCAGCTTGAAGGTATATAGCTCTAAAGCCTAACCCAGCATATAGCTGGACATTATCTGTAACGCCGTATACTATTTCTGTGAAGAAAATTATAGTTAATACAAAAACTATAATATTTGTTATAATCAAAGCATAGGTCATCATCCATTTTTTTATTATAGCAAAGACTAGCGCTCCAATCATTATGGCAATACAAAGAAACGCGGTCCAATGTTGCGGATAGATAACTAGGTCCATTTCCTTTTTCTCCAATCTTGAAATATAAACGCGAAAGTCATAGTGAATATAACAACTATATAAATAGTGTTTTTATCATTATTTCCGCTTATTTCAAAGACAGGAGCTTTTTCTTCTTTTTCTTTTAAATTCCAATCATAAAAAAATACATCAGAATAATACCTGCTAATATTACTATTATAAACAATAATTCCTGCTTCTCTATTGTTCATAAAAGAATTTTCATTCCAATTCATGCTTGAGATTAAAACAGATTTATTATCAACAATAACACCTTTGTTATGAACATTTGTAAAAATAGACCAATTAGTAAAAATCAATTTTACTTTTATACCATGTTCTTCTAAAAAATTCTTTGTCTCATTAATTTTTTCGTTTGTACTATCGTAAAATGGATTATAGTTCATAATCACTCTAACATCAACATTGTTCTTTGCTTTATCAGTTAAAACTTTTACAAAAGGATTAATTTTATCTGACCAGTTTTTATAGATATAAAGTTGCTCCACATAGATACTTTCTTTTGCAGAATCTAAAAGATCATAAACAGCTTTATAGCTAGTATCAGGGCTAAAAACAGGCTGAACAGAAAAACTATCAAAAAAAACATTTGATTTAAAAACTGGTTTGTAAAAACCTCTGTAGTATTTATTATCCAGATAGAAATCATATGGAATATCCCAATTAATATCATCTAAAAAAATTGTATCAGAAAAATTTAGATCCCAGTCATCTAAAAAAGCATCTATAAAATAATCTGATACAGATTTATTCTCAATTATTATACCCCATTCTCTGTTGCCAAAACTAGACTCATAAGGAACTCCTGTTTCACCCCAGTTGCAGCTCTCAACAACAACTGATTTGTTATCAACAACCATATATTTAGCATGATTAAACCTATAACGAGGGTATATTTTACTCTCAACATCAGAATACTTTATTCTAATATTTCCACCATAAGACTTAATTCTTTTCAACAAAAACTTTTGTGTGTCACCTACACCACCAACTGGTTTTCCCTCAATTAAAATATTTACAGAAACATTTCTCAAAAGACACTTAATTAATTCATCGCATAAAAAAGCACTACTCAATTCGTAAATATTTAGATAAATAGAATCATTTGCTTTTCTTAATTTATCCACAATTGCATTATAACTAGAATCAGGTGAGACAAAAGTCTTGATTTTTCCTTCGAAATTAATCTTTTCAAGGTTTTTTTCAGATTGCCCTATCTTAAAAATTCTAAGATTTTTAAAATCATTAGAAGTATTTGTATCCGAATAATTATTTCCAAAAAGATTTCTTTTTAAAATAACTCCATCATCTACATTATCTACTGGATTTCCAATCCAACCAGTAATGTTTCTACTCATACCACCGTAACAAATAGTGTCAATAGTATGGTTAAAACTATTTTTTAAAGAAACTGTACCTCCTGTGTCACTAAAAAAAATTTTTTCTGATGTAATCATATCTAGTACAGTATTATCAGAATCATTAAAATACTCAAAATCAGGTTTTTCACAAGTTTCTAAAATAAAATCCATAGCATTTTGAGTAATACATAAGAAACTCTTTTCCTTAACAGTAGTATTTTTTGGAAAAACAATTTTATTTTGATCAAACTTTGATTTATAAGGATTATTTGTAAAATAAAAACCTGATAAATTAACACTTAAATTAGAAGGATTATAGATTTTTATAAACTCATTTCTGATACCTGGATGAGTATTATAATAAAAATCAGAAATTACTATATTTTTTTCAGAAAAACTTGGCCTGGTATCAACAACTCTAATCTGAAAAAATAATCTATTGTTGAACTCAAATATTTCTTCAATTTCATCTTTTTCATCTGCAATTACTATTATTTTATGTTTACCAGGTTTAAGATTTACAGTATCAAACAGGATAGAAGGATATTTCTGATATTTACCAACTGATTCATAGGTTTTAGTTCCAATAAGATTTTTTGTATCAATGCTTTCATGATAAAAACTAACAACTACATTTGAAGCAGTTTTTTCACCAAGATTTTTTAAAAAAGATTTAATTCTAATTATCTCTCCCTGATTTATTACACTATTTTCGCATTTACTCTCGTTATAAACCTTTATCTCTTTAACAAACAAATCAGGTGTATCTACATCGAAAGTAAGTTCTATTTCGTCTGATTCATTAATTTCTTTTTCTGATTGAGCAATAATTTCTAAAAAACCTTCATAACAACTGTCTTTACAAGAAAAAACCTCTACAAATATCATTTTTTTCTCTTTAGAATTTAAATGAACAATTGTTCTCTCTGGAATCATTTCCCATCCGTCAGATACAGATTTAGATTTTATTGTAATATTATCAGAAAAATCACCCTGATTTTGTATCTCTAAAAATATCTTTAATTTACTATTTTGAGGTATTAAAAAATGTGTGTTGTTACACTCTATTTTTGTTTTTCCTCTTTTGAGTAAAATATTTTTTCTTCCAGGTGTAGGAATCCCTTCATAATAATCTTTTTTTGAGTTGTTTGTCTTTTCTGATATAGTTTTTGATAGAGTATATCCTTCACCAGTTTTATCAATAGGCTCCCCAGGTATCTCTGTATAATTTTTTATCCATTCTACATAGTCAATAATATGATCTGTGTTATTTTTTAGAATCAGCATATCCCCAGTGTTACCTAGGCCGTTTCCAATGCTTTTATCATCAACAAAAAGAGTGATTGTATCATTTGAAATATTATAGTTTTCATAGACTTTAGTTTCATGATCTGTAATAACTGCATATTTTTTTGGAGGAATAATAAGGGATCCTGTTTTATTGAAAGGGTTTATTTCCAAAAAATCTGTGTATCTATTATCTGTTATCGTCCAACCTGAAATATTTATAGAATTGTTTGTAGGATTGTATAGTTCTATGTATTCTTTGTAATATTCGCTTTCTATAGGATCATACATCACCTCGTTTATCAACAAATTTCCTTTGATGTTTAGTGATATTATGATAATTACTAGAAAAAATAGTAGTGTTAAGAGGGCGGGGAGGGATTTGAACCCCCGTATGAGGATCTGCAGTCCCCCACATAACCGCTTTGTTACCCGCCCCTGTTGGGACGGATTAGTATAAATTAATGGTTTTTGAAGGTTACTATTATCAGACATAAATTAAATTTACAGTCATTGTAGGATAAAATAGTAGTGTTACGAATATAACGTAATATAGGATTTTGCTTATAATTTAAAACAAATAGTTTTTTTTATACTGCAATTAAAGAAAAAAGAGATTGGTTTTTTTAGTTTATATTATTTGGTTTAGTAATGTTATCCTTTTTTGTAGAAATATGTTTATCAGATATAATAAAGGATGATCCTGGTTCATTACGATTTTAAATAAAGTAGATCCTTTCGGAAACTCTTCATAGACAAGAATATTATTTGCGTAATATGTATTTCGTCCTGAAAATGAAAGAATGTTATAAGTTTGGACAGGTTCAGAAATATTAGAGATATCAGTAATTTCTATCCATTCCCCACCTGAACTCAATAACTTATCCCCTGTCTCTAATTTTTGAATCTCTTCTTTCATCCCTCTTACGGCATTATCCATTGGGGTACAGGCCGCCCAACAGGTTTTTTCATCCTGTTTTTTCACAAACAATGGATGTTCTAATGTAGCAGATAATAAACCATTATTAATCTCATATACAGGATGTATAGGTCTTGAAAGAATTCTCACAGTCCAAGATGATAAACTATCTGATTCAGTATCATATGATAGAACTTTATCTCCTATTCTTACATCTTCTATATTTTTATAACTACCATCAGCCATTGTTATCTTTGTACCTGCTGGAAAACAGCATGGTCCATAAGTAAGAGGAAATTCAACTGTATCAGAACTCATTGGCGGAGCATAGTTGCTTTTTTTATGTAGATATCCATCCTTGTAAATATTGATAAGATAAAGATGTCCATATGGTAAAGAATCACTCCAACATCCATTAGAATCTGTTTTTTGTGGGAATAATAAATATTTTTCCCAGTCGTCAAATAGACTATCTCTCCAATATATAGTTATAGTTGCACCTGAAGCATCAGCTTCCCCTGAATTTTGCTCACCATCATAATTCTCATCAAAAAATGCATGAAAAGTTACTTGTCCTAATTTATTGACAAGTTTTTTGTTATTTTTTTCAAGTGGATTAGCGCTTACAGAAAATGTGCTGAATGTTAATGTAAAAATTATGCAAATTATAGATATTTTTAATATTTTCTTATTATTCATTCTTTACCCTCTCATCTAAAATATATATAAAGAATTATATATATCATATATATACATTTCTGTAAAAAATATCGAAAGAATCTTTTTTAGTATTTTTTTTATAATTTATGTTAGATTTTAGTGGAAAAATAGAATATAAATGCTTTTCGATTGTCCCCTATATTTAGACGGTTTAGAATTTAATAATAGTTTCTGAAATTTACTATTGAGAAACATAAAATATTTTTACTAAATCTATAGGATAAAATGTTTTTGTGATAAATTGAAATAAAATTTTTATTAATTGTTGTTTATAAGAACTTCCTAACTATGATTTCATCAGATTTATTATTTCCAGCGTTATCATATGCAATAACTTTAATCGTGTGCCTGTGTCTTAAATATATTATCTTTTCTTTTTCCCAGAGATAGTTATATGGATAATCAAAATCAGCATGCTTTAAATCATCATCGATATAAAATTCAACGTGACTAATTCCAGATAACTTATCAATAGCATCAACTGTAATATTTATTTTTCCGATTATGAAAGGTTTACGAAAAATAAAATTTCTTATCTTATTATTTAACAAATATAACGCTTTTTCTGGTTTTGTGATTTTAACTTCTGGAGAATTTTCATCTACCTCAGGTTTTACATATGAAGAAGTATGCCGAGGATCATGATGCGGCATTGGCCAATGCATGGTATATGATGATGCTTTATAATCCAATTCCCAAACATATATGCTGCTACGATCTTTATTATCTTGTCCAGTAGAATCCCAATTTGAAGTTGCAATTAATTCCGTGTTTCCATCGTTGTCAATATCTGCAATAGTTGGAGAAGGCATATAAGTACAAACGGAAACTGCATATTCAATTACTTTTGGAAAACTATCAATGCAAGTTCCATCAATATTCCAAGCATAAATTCCATTTTTATTTATATATTCGTAGCCATTAACATGAACAATTACATCAGGTGAATAATCACCATTTACATCAGCAACTATCGGTGAATAACCTCTAACTCCATCGATTTGTTTAGGCCAACCTGATAATATTTCTCCTTTATAATTGAGAATATAAACATTGTCTAAAGTGGCTACTACAATCTCTAGATAATTATCATTATTAAGATCAGCAAGAACAGGAAATGAGGGACCATATAACTTAGGCCAACGATCACTAATGTTTCCAAATCTATCTAAAACATAGACATTATCATTATCATTAAATCTAGAAATACTAATTACAATCTCATCATAGCCATCATTATTTATATCTCCAACCGCAGGTGTGCAGATAGATCCATTAAAAGATAGTGGAAAACCTTCTAATAATGTTCCATTAACATTATAGACATTTAATACACCACTGAAAACAGGTAAATTGTCGACAACATTAACCGTATTCTCACAAACAACAATTTCTTTATCATCATCGTCATCAAAATTGCCTAAAGCTGGAGAAGGTGACTTACCAATCAAAAAGACAGGAGTATCATGCATAATTGTAACCTGAGGCCAATTATCTAAAACGTTTCCTTCGGAATCACTTACAACTAGGTAATTACAATATGGATTTAAAGTAGAACGAATTTTACAAATAAAATTTATATAACCATCGTTATCTAAATCATCGACAACAATTGCACTAGTTGGTGTAGATAAATCCAAACTTTCATAAAACTTAATAATTCTTAAAAGTGAACCATTATAATTAAATACAAAGATTTTTTCTATACCGCGTACAATAATTTCTTTGTAACCATCCCCATTAATATCAACTACGGTTGGAAACTCGATATTGCCGCCAGCCATTGAAGATTCTTCTTCATGATTTAATTTTACATTAACAGGCCATTGATTGATAATTTCTCCGTTTGGTCCAAAAATAAATATAGTTGGGGGGACTCCACCAGAAAAAATAATCATCTCATTGATACCGTCTTTGTTAATATCTGTAATCACGGGTTCTAATGAACCTGCCCATGTTTCATCCCATGAAATCTGTTGAGGCCATCCTTTTTTTAAGGCAGGATCTAAATAGATTCTACCAAGTTTAATGTATTCATTTTCGGAATCATTTAAACTGATATTTATCCTTAATTTATAATAGTCTTTTTCTGATAAAACACTTGTGTCCCATGTCCCCATAGTTCCATTAATAACTGTGTTAAAGCCATCGTTAGTTAATGTAATTCCATCTGTATTCCAACCTGTATCAGGTATATATATTGGCAGACCTCTTTGATATTCAATTTTATATTTTAGAAAATTTGATTTAAATAAAGTGCCGTTTATTTCAATTACTTCCCCTAATCTGAAAATATCATTATTTAATGGATGAACTATATCAACATTTTTTATACTAACTAATGTTCTATCTTCACTGGCTTGCCCTTCATTGTTTATGACTTCTAATTTTAGAGAAACATCTACATCTTTTGTAATACTTGAATCCCAGATAGCCAAAATGTCGTTGGAAACTTGAATTGAAGAATTTGTTATCTCTACCCAGCTTGTAGGATATACTCCTTCACCTACATATAAAGAAAAATTATGAAAACTACTTCCATTTGCTGTACCATAAACGTCAACTAGTCTATTGACGGTAGCGCCATCTAACGATGGATCAAGCTTAGCTATAGGTGACATTTCTCTCTGTATAGCTTTAAATGCATTTATTCTACCTATGCCAATATATTTACTTGAAGAAACCGGATCTGTAGATGAATGCAGAATTGTTAATATTTCATCTTTTGTAAAATCAGATTTTTTTGATATAATAAGCCCAACCATCCCTGCAATAATCGGACATGCCATCGAAGTTCCACTTTTTCTATCATACTGGTTATCTGGTATAGTTGAAATAATATCAACTCCAGGAGCCGTCACATCAATCCAAGGGCCATAATTAGAGAAACTTGCCTCTTTATCTGTCTCATTTGATGCTGCTACAGCAATAACACATTCCAACCCTGCAGGATAGTTTTTACTGACTTTATTATCATTCCCAGCTGAGGCAACAAGGATAACACCATTGTCTGAGGCATAATTTATTGCATCTCTAATAATATCGGAAGAACTGCCGGCACCAAAACTCATAGATATTACATCTGCATCATTGTAAACTGAATAATAAATTGCTTTTGCAATATCATCACTCTCAAGTAAACCGCTAGTTTTTCCGTTGTATATTACCTTAAAACCTGCTCGAACTGGCATAATAGAGCAATTCCAGCAGACTCCAGATATACCAATTCCATTATTGCCTACGCCTCCTATAATTCCGGCGCAATGCGTTCCATGACCTAGTACATCCATTGGATCATTATCATCGTCTGTATAATCCTCATACGAAAGTAGTTCAAATCCTTCTGATTCATATAAATTTGTATCTATATCTACAAAATCAAAACCTATTACATCATCTATGAAACCGTTGTTGTCATCATCTATTTCATTATCTGGTATTTCATCACTATTATACCATATATTGGATTCAAGATCTTCATGGTTATAATCAACTCCTGAATCAATTACTGCAATTTTTAAATCTGAGTTACCAGTTTCAATAGCCCATGCTTCAGGTGCATCAATATCGCAGTCATTAGATTGATTCAAAGCCCACTGTTCATCAAAATAAGGGTCATTTGGAATGTTAAAGGTGTGATAGATATAATTAGGTTCTGCGTATTCAACATTAGGATCTTTATTATATTCCTTGACAATTGAGAGAATATCGCTATCTTTTGGGACAGTATATTTGTAAATATTTGGTAGACCTTCAGTATTTATTGAAGAAATCTCTTTAAAACTAAAAATTTTTTCCAAAGTTAGAACATTATACTGTTCACCTAAAAGATCAACTGTTGTTATGCCCACTATGCATTTATTTTCTTGATTTGACCCAACCTCAAAATTAACACCTGACTTAAATTTTACAATAAACTCTCCAGGAATAAATTTCAATTCTGAAGGAGATTTGCTGTCATATAAATATGTGTCATATAATGAATTATCAAATATTTGACTATCATTTCCAATATAATAATTGTTAGATTCGTAAAAAACCGAAGTTTCATCATTTTTTGCTTTTAAACTAACATTTTCGCTAAAAGATGTATTAAATCCAGATGTTATAAAAATTAATATAATTCCAGCTATCACAATCTTTAATTGTTTGCTTTTCATTAGTTAACCCTCTATATATTTAATTAATAATTACTAATATATATAAACATTTCTATATAATTATTTCCAAAAATATTTTTATAAAAATTTCTTTGAAAATTTTGGAGATATTACGCATATATGTTACATTTTATTTCTTATAAAATATGATATAAGCATACCAACTATACTAAAAAAAATGAAAATTACTGTCGCAAATATCATAGGTCCAAGATAAAATATTGAAAGTAATACCCCTGAAGCAACTCCGATTAATGCTCCTATAATAATTGAATCCTTTATCGTTGTTGCACTATTTAACAAAGTGGGAATAATAATACTAATTAAAACTACAGATTCAGGTATCATTCCAAATATCAGCTTTAGAAATAATATAGTTGAGGCGATTATTATCGAGCTTGTTAGTATTCTAACCCAAGTGGATTTATCAATTTTTATCATTCTATTCGTCTTTTGTAATATATACTTTTATTAATATATATATAAAATTTGTGGAACAAAAATCGGAAACTTATGAATTAATTGTTCTTTTCATATGATAACTTAAAGTGTTAACAAAAAAAAAGAAAAAAAGAGATTTGTGATATTAATACGGAATGATGTTTGTTATCTATATAAATAATCGAAATTAACAAATTCAATTTAAACATTAATTTATTGATATTTATTGAGGTTTTTATATAAATGTACAATAAGCTTTATATACTCAAAGATATAACTATTATATTAGATGATTGGTAATTTTACCAGAAAATATTAAAACTGGGGCAGGCAAATGAAAAAATTAGTTACAATTTCAATAATATTGCTATTATTTTTTACAACATTTTTAACTAATATATCTGCATTTGAACAAAAATCAGAAAAAAACAGCCAAGAACTATTAATAACCCAGGATAAACAACTTTTTTCAAAGGCAGAAATAATAACAAATGAATTTTACTCTTCAATAAAGATAGATGGTGTAGATAAATATATTTCTATATCCGGGAAACCAAAACTTCCTGTTTATACTAAGACTTTTGTATTTCCACTTGGAACAAAAATTATAGATATTCAATGTACAGAAGAAGATGTTACAGAAATTTATCTTTCTAAAAAAATTGAACCAGTCCCTGAGCCTATACCAAAAACAAAAATTACAAAAGTAAAAATAGATACCGATTATCAATCTAGTCAAATAGAAGATACAGAGATTTATTCAAAAGATAGTTTTTATCCAAATGACTGGTCAGACTGTACTATTAAAGTTGGAATGAAAGATGGTAAAAGAAATGTTCTAGTTTTCGTAGATCTTTATCCGGTGTTATATAATCCAAAAGAAAATATAATTCGTCAAGCAGGGGATATAAATATTGAAATAACCTATGAAGAACCAACAGAATTTTCTACTACAGCTGATGAATATGATATGGTAATAATTGCACCAAAAAAGTTTCATTTACCTCTTTTAAGACTAATTAATCATAAAAATAATAATATGGGTGTAAAAACTAAATTTATGGATGTAGAATCGATTTATAGAGAAGCTGAAAAAGGAACCTATGATATTGAAGGTGAAAATAAACCCTTTGATAAACAAGAGATGATAAAATATTTTATTAAATATGCTATAGAAAATTGGAATATAACTTATGTTTTATTAGTAGGTGGCAAGATAGGACAGCTTCCAAGTTGGCATTTACCTGTGAGATACGCCCAGATGGAAGATAAAAATAAGGCATGGTGGGATATAGAGCATATCACTGATTTGTATTATGCGGATATATACAAATACAGTGAACAATCACAAAAATATGTATTTGATGATTGGGATACAAACGAAAATAATGAATTTGGTGAATGGGAAAATTATTATGATGATCCTATTGATACACCAGATCTTGTACCTGATGTATATCTGGGTAGAATTGCCTGTAGAAACAAAATAGAAGTATCAAGAGTAGTAAAAAAGATAGTAAACTATGAGAAAACACCTCATGATGATAGCTGGTTTAAAAATATGGTCATAGTTGGTGGAGATACTGCTCCTAATGGATATGATTATTATGAGGGTGAGGAAAGCACTGCTGAAGCAGCTGAATACATGGAACAAATAGATTTTGAAATAACTGAATTATGGGCTTCAACCGGTAATTTTACTAGTGATTCGGATATAATAAGAGAGATCAATAATGGTTGCGGTTTCATATTCCTTGACGGTCATGGTACACCGATAGGTTGGGATACTCATCCACCAAACAATAAAAGCTGGATAGATGATTTTTTCACTTTTGAGATGAATGCACTAAGAAATCGTAATAAATATCCAGTTTGTCTTGTTTGTGCATGTCACAGTAGTCAGTATGATATAGGAATAGATAAATTTATAAGTGGAATACTTGAAGAAGGGGCAGATTACTTCGGAGATTGGAGTCCGTCAGAACCTAGATTTGGCAAAGGTGAATGGTATCCAAATTGCTGGAGCTGGAATTTGCTAAGACAAAAAAATGCAGGCAGTATAGCAACAATTGGTAACACTGGTTTAGGATATCTTGGTTATGAATATTCTTTTATACATTTCTTTGAAATTTATAAAGATCTAGTGGAAAACCAGGATAATGGAAAAATTACACTTGGAAGGGTTTATAGCGATACAATAACTGATACTATTCCATATGGTGATGAAGATGATTTTTATCATATAAAATGTATCGAGATATGGGCATTACTAGGCGATCCAAGCCTTGACATAAGTCTTAACTAAGTTTAAATTACATTCTAATCAATAAATAAAAGAAAGTTTTTTATATATTGAAATCAATTAAAATATATAATCACAAATTAAAGGGGACGTTTTAAATTGTACAAGAAAAATATAATTAAATTTGTTACTCTGATGGTTTTTTCGTTGTTTGTAACTTCAAATTGTATAATTATTTTAGGCGAAAACCTATCAAATGCAAAAGTAAAAAGCATAGAAAACAATGGCATCGCTTATAAAGAAAAATCATTTGAAATAGAGTTTTCTTTTTCATATCCTGAGATCGTTGAACAATATAACTATTCTGTTGTAAGAGTAAATGAAACAAACCATAATAGAATAATAATGTTTGACTATGAAACAAATTATCCAGTTCTTCCGGTAAATATCTCAGTTTTTAGATTACCTTTTGGAACAAAAATAAAAGAGATAATATATGAAAATTCTACACCTCAAATAATAGAGATTGATACCAAATTATCATGCGGGAAGGCACAATTTGATAGTATAGAAAAAATAGGATCTTCTAAATTAAAATACGACAGTCTATATGAAGACCTTGGTATGTACCCCGATGACTGGGTTCTCTATCACACAGGAGGTGGATTAGATTATAAAAATAGGGTTAGTTATCTAGTTCTACGTGTTTACCCTGTTAGATATAACCCAAATGAAGATGAGTTATCATATACCTCAGATATAAAGGTTAATATCACCTATCTTGAACCAGATGAATCAATAATTAAAGAAGAAAATAAACAAGATCTTCTTATTATTTCACCAGATAAATATTCGAATATATTAAAGCCACTTGTTAATTTTAAAAATCAACAAGGTGTCAGAACTAAAATATTTTCTACAGAAGATATCTACAATGAAAAATTATTAAAAGGGCAAGATGAACAAGAAAAAATTAAATATTTTATAAAAGGTTCAATAGAGAGATGGAATATTACTCATGTTCTGCTTGTTGGTGGAAGAGACGGTCAAATAGATAAATGGGATATACCAATAAGATATAGTTTTGTTGTTCCAACTGAAGAACAGGAGTATCCTGAACAAAGTTTTGTTTCTGATCTATATTATGCTGATATATACGATTCTGAGGGTAAGTTTTCGAGCTGGGATTCAAATAGTGATAATAATTTTTCAGTTTGGAATGATTCATTCAAAGAAGAAATGGATTTATACCCTGATGTATATCTCGGAAGACTTGCTTGTAGAAATAAATTTGAAGTAAGAACAATTGTTAGAAAAATAATAAAATATGAAGAAACAAGCCTTGTTGATACAAATTGGTTTAAAAACCTGCTTTTAGTTGGAGGAGATTCATATCCAAATAATGGGACATGGCCCGAGGGTACAATTGTTAAAGAAGGAGAAATTGCTTGTGACAAAGCAATTGATAAATTACCTGGTTTCACACCTTTAAAAGTTTACTCATCAAATGAGGATATAAGTGGAAAGACAGTAAACGAAGAATTCAATAAGGGTGCTGGTTTTGCATATTTCTGTGGCCATGGGAGCCGTGTTTCTTGGGCTACACATTTTCCACCTGCAATAGATGAATCCAGTAATTGGACATCAGGATATGATAACATACATATGATACCTCTAAAAAATCGTAATAAACTCCCTGTCACAGTTGTGGGTGGATGCCATAATGGAGAATTTGATAAAACAATAATAAACAATATAATAAATGGATTAAAAGACAAAGGTCTAAAATACTTATATAAAAGATTTTTATATGATGGTTGGCAGCCTAACTGTTGGGCATGGTGGCTAACAAGTAAACCAAATGGTGGTGCGATAGCTACAATTGCAAATACAGGACTAGGAACCCATGGTGATGGCGATCAGGATTTAAATGGAGTAGTAGATTATATAGAAATTCTTGATGGTTGGTTAGAACTAAGGTTTTTAGAACTATATGGTAAAGAAAACCAGGATGACCTTGGACTAAACCATGGGCAAACAATGACAGAATATTTACATAAATTCCTTGGTGACGATGCTAAAATGGATGTGAAGATGGTGCAGCAATGGGAGCTATTTGGAGATCCAAGTCTAAAAATAGGTGGATATAAATAAAAAAAATAGATTATTTAACAAATAAAAAATAAAAGAAGTAAAGAGAATTATAGAAATATCTTGATTTTACTTCTTTTTTAGGTATGGAAGACCAGTTCTATTGTTTACACCTACCATGTAGTTATCTGGTTTGTCACATGGTGTTCCACTTTTCGGTGTTTTCTTACTAAAGAAATATATTCTCTGATTTTTTCCACCTTTAAGTTTTACATCTCTACAATATAATGTCCATCCTTCATGTGTAAAGGCCATAATATTTTACCTCCGTACCGGGAATACATATCTTATGATTTAAATCTTTCCTTATTCTCTTCAATAAAAATCCAGTTTTTTATGATAAAATGACTCCAATACTTTTTTCCCACAGTAACGTTTATATATAAGTTTGTGATGCGGATGCAAATTAAGGAGCTAAATATATGATAAATGCGTACATATTGATCGATATGGAACCCGGTGATTCAGCAAAATCAATAGAAAAAATGAGAAAAATTGAAAATATTGCAAAAATATCTGTTGTTGCAGGAGAATTTGATATAGTAGTACGTGTACAAGTAAAAACACTTGATGAACTTTTAAAAACAACAAATAAAATACAGAAAATACCTGGTGTTTTAAAAACAACTACTCAGGTAATTGAAAAAGAAATAGCGCTATAGGTAATATGAGAATTAGAATTAGGAAAAAATATCTATTTTACATTTTAGCTTTTTCATCAGCTATAATTGCAGCATTAGCAGCAGGTATCGATGCAATTACACAGGTGTATATAGCTGATCCTTGGGCACTTGGAGTTGCATGTTTTATTTTTGGAGTTATTATTTCTTTGATTTTTACTATTATCTTATCAATAAAAATTAAAGGGAAACCAATTGGTGCTTACTCAATAGATCCAACTTTTCAAGGAATTAGATTTTTAAAAAAAGAGGAAGTAAAATCTCACTTATTTGCTGGATTTGGTAATTCCATACTTACTGTTGGATATTTTTTATTGCTATCAATTTATCAGGGGAATATATCTGTAGTAATTCCTTTTTCTCAAGCTGTGATATTATATTTAGTAATCATTGAATCAATCAGTGAAAAAAATGCTCCTACCATTGTTGAAATTCAATCTGCAGTAATTGTAACTTTTGGGGCAATACTTGGTTCTTTATCGATTGGTTCAAATAATGGTTCAATTGATCTTGGAGCCCTTGCTATTGTATTTTTAATTATTAATCCAGGATGGGTTTTATTTTCAATATATCAACGTAAATTAAAGAATTTAAGGTTTAAAAATAGATCAAATGATGCAATAAATATCCGTTTGTGGAATGTAATTTTTGCCTGTATCTCTACAATGATAATTGTATTAATTTATGATATTTTTTCAGGATCAAACCATTTAATTAATGGAATACTGAGTATATTCAACTCATATGTTTTACTATCTTTAATGGCTATAGCTACATTCTTTGGCTTTGTATTTTATATTAGAGCTCTTGGTATCGGAAAAGCAAGTGTCACTCAAGCTGTCCGTTCAACAATAATAATATTTAGTATACCTGTTACTATTGTTTTAAGCTACTTTGGATTTGTAGATCCAATTACAACTGATCCTGTTTGGCTTCTAATCAAATTTATTGGTATAATTCTGATGATATTAGGAATAATTACTTTTGCGTTTACTCTTATAAAAGCGTATATTTTCATCCAGGTTAAACCCGGATATGATTTGGAAGAACTTATGAAAAACCTTTGGAAAATTCGCGGGGTTACCAGGGTTACAGCTGTCGCGGGAACATACGATTTTATAATAAAAGTCCGGATTCGCACACTTATTAAAGGATATGAACGTATTTTACGTAAACTCCAAGAGATTCCCAGCATAAAAAATTATAAATGGCAGTCTGTTTTAAAAGAGTGGGAAGATATATAGAATCATATAATTCAATTAATAAAAAACTATTAAATAACTGTTTTTTCATTCCTGAAATACAAATATGTGTGGTATAGTAGGAATTATTGGCAATAAACCAGTCTCTCGTCTGATATATCATAGTCTCTTTTCTGTCCAACATAGAGGCCAGTCGTCTGCTGGTATGCTTCTCTATGATGGAAATATACATGTTACAAAAGATGCCGGGCTTGTTCGAGAAATATTTAATGAAGAAAAAAAAATCAATATACCTGGACATATTGGTATAGGTCATACTAGATATTCTACGGCAGGTATGGATGATATAGAATCCTTGAAATATAATGCTCAACCTGAATATCTTGTAAATCCTTTTCTTGCTGCTGTCCATAATGGTAATATATTCAACTGTACAGATATTGCAAAAATAACAGATAGACGGCCTAGAACAGAATGTGATATTCAATGTCTTTTACTTCCAATGGCTGATAAACTCTATAAAAAAGAGTTAAATGTAGAATTAATCTTTGAAGCATGCGAAGAAATAATAAAAGTTGCTAAGGGAAGCTATTCAGCCTTGTTTCTAGCCGACTCTGGAAGTAATCCTTTTCTTTTTGCAATGACTGATCCACATAAATTTAGACCACTTGTACTTGGAAAATCAGATGGAAACTACTGTCTAACGTCTGAAACCCGTGTTTTCAAAAAAATCAATTTTGAATACATAAAAGATATACCCGGTGGTTCAGTAATAATAATTGACAAAGACGGAAATATCTTCGAAAAACAAGTTATAAAAAAGAAAGAAAAACCTTGCATGTTTGAATTTGTATATTTTGCAAAACCCGACTCAAGAATAAACAATAGATCAGTACACAACGTAAGAGCTAAAATTGGAAGATTACTTGCAAGAAATTACCCTGTTGAAGCAGATATTGTAGTGCCAGTTCCAGAATCAGGTAGACACTATGCAACAGGTTACTCCAGTGAATCAGGTATACCCATGGATGAAGGTATAATGAAAGATAAAGACGAAAGAAGTTTTATTCAACAAACCCAAGAAAGTAGAGATAAAGTTGTCGAAGAAGGTTTATCCTACCTAAGATCTGTTTTAAAAGATAAAAGGGTCGTTTTAATAGATGATTCCATTGTGAGAGGTACAAACATCAGAAAACTAGTAAGGGGAATAAAAGATGCGGGTGCAAAAGAAGTACATGTTAGAATTGGTTGTCCGCCACTTATTGCTCCTTGTTATCTTGGAATAGATATGAGAAGTAAAAAAGAATTTATTGCAAGAAATGAGCAAGGAAAAATAAAAGACGTTGAAGAAATAAACAAAGA
>Ga0272442_10003854_pt1 | contig 20822 bp, 13 predicted proteins | sample SSMForm2O_FD_200262 | JGI IMG/M metagenome (GOLD analysis project Ga0272442, IMG submission 200262) | Marine sediment archaeal communities from Little Sippewissett salt marsh, Falmouth, MA, United States - SSM-Form-2O | ecosystem: Environmental > Aquatic > Marine > Wetlands > Sediment ... | reverse complement strand
TCAGTACGCCTCGGTGGGATTATCGCTTTTTGCACTGCTTTTTGTGGGAGCGGTTTATGTCCTTCGATTGCGCCAGCCGGATATGGAAAGACCTTTTCGAGTGCCCGGATATCCTGTTGTTCCGGCGATCTTTATGGCCGTGATTATATTTATGGCTGTATTTGCATTCATGCAATGGCCGAAACCTTCGACTTACAGTCTTGGCAGTATTCTTCTGGGTATCCCGGTCTTTTACATCTGGTCGTTTGTTCGTCGGCAAAGGGATACATAGTAACAAGTTATGCGAATATATGAAAGTTGTGAAATAAGAGTTGTCTCCAAATCCTATATTAATCCTGATTTCGCGGATGAAGTCGCTGGTTAGTGTCATCTGAGAAGTCTCATTGTCATTGACACCCAACTCATTGGCTGTAAGGAGCAACTAATACGAATCAAACAACGAAAGTTGTTGATGACTGTGGGCGTTATCCTGTTGACCGTGAGCGTTGCCGGCGTACAGGTGCTCGCTGCCGCGCTCGCGCTGTACATCAGGCTACTCTACAAAAAGTGCAGTGTCTCGCCGGTGCGCCGTCCATCGTACGATCCCTGCGGCGGTCAAAGAACCCGAGTAGCTTGTCTGTCTTTTCCTGTTTATCGCCTTCGGGTTGGCTTTGGGAGCAGAAGAGTTTCTGTCGGCAATCGCTTTAGTAGCAACGGCGACAATCTGTATTTGCCTTTCGATAAGCGGTGAACTAAGATACAAAGGTTGTTATCCATATTTTCTTTAGGTCTTTGCACATAAAGAAATAGCAAATTTTCTTTAGTGAAACTTGTAGGTCAACGACCTCTAATTTATAATCATGTTATAGTGCATTAAATACCCGGGGCACATAAAGCCGGTTAACCTTGCAGAGAATCGTGAGAAGAAGATTTACTATCATAGGCGTCTTTTGCAGTGCTATTATCCTGTCCGGAGTGTGGCTTGTGTGCCGTTCATCCGAGGACATAGATAATTGCACCCAAATCGCTTACGAACCGAATATTATCCCCGACTACTCCGGTATTGTCATCCCACATAACATTGCCCCCCTGAATTTCAGGATTTGCGAAAAGGGACAGGCCTACCGCGTCAAAATCCATTCGAATGATGGCGCGGCGTTAGAAATTGCCAGCAAAACAGGCCAAATACACATCCCTTTGCGAAAATGGCGTACCTTGCTTAATTTAAACAAAGGTCATACAGTATTCATAGATGTTCATGTCAAAGATGCAGATAGCCGATGGCGTCAATTTCAGCGTATCACGAATACCATAGCTAAAGAAGAAATTGATGGGACGGTGGTATATCGTTTTATGAAACCCATTTATAAATGGTGGAAAGACATAGGGATTTATCAACGCAACCTAACCGATTACGATGTGTCCCCTGTTTTGCGAGGGCGTTCTTTTGGTGAAGGGTGCCTTAACTGTCACAGCTTTGTCGGCAATGCGCCGGATACTATGACTATCGGGCTGCGTAGTGCGACATACGGCAGTCATACACTCCTGGCCCGTAATGGCACGATCCGTAAGATTGGAGCAAAGTGGGGTTATACTGCCTGGCATCCAAGCGGCCGATTGGCCGTATATTCGATAAATAAAGTTCGCCAATTCTTTCATACCGGCGGCATGGAGGTCAGGGACGTAGTGGATCTTGATTCCGCCTTAGTCTGTTATCACGTTGAGAGTAAGGAAGTGGTATGCCCAGCGGAGCTGTCAGAGAAAGACCGGCTTGAGACCTATCCAGCATGGTCTCCGGACGGGCGGTATCTCTATTATTGCAGCAGCCCCATTCTATGGCAAAATAGGAACATTGTTCCGCCAGAGAATTATGACAAGCTCAAGTATGACCTTCGGCGTATAGCCTATGATATCGAGACAGATCGATGGGGTAAGGCCGAGACTGTCCTGGCCGCTGATGAAACGGGATTGAGTATCCTGTTGCCAAGGATATCGCCGGATGGCCGATTTCTTCTGTTCTGTATGTGCCGATACGGCTGCTTTCCCGTATATCAGCTCAGCAGCGATCTATACCTAATGGATCTGTCCACAGGAGACTATCGCAAGTTAGGCATCAACAGTGAATATTCCGAATCGTGGCATAGCTGGTCCAGCAACAGCCGGTGGATCGCGTTCAGCAGCAAGCGCCAGGGCGGTTCCCTGACCAGAACTTATCTCAGCTATGTTGACGGAAACGGTCGGGTTCACAAGTCTTTCATCCTGCCGCAGAAGGACCCGACGTATTATGATTCGCTGTTGGAAACTTTCAGCGTCCCTGAACTGATCAAGGATAGTATAAAGGTGAATAAATTCTTACTGGCCCGGGCTGCTCGGTCAGAACCTCCCGAGGTTTTGGACATTCCCATTACAGGAGCCACACCGCAGGCCGGCCCTTCCGAGCCCTGGCAGGAACGTGAGTGACAGATTGTTAAAAATCAGGCCCATGGTACTAAAGATGAACAAAGATGTTTTATAGAATAAAACAAGTTCCACATAATCTGATATTCTTTTTGTTAGGTGCACTCTATTTATGTTTTGTTGTTGAGCCGCACCTTATCTATCAATGTTTCGGCACCATTCTACCGGATGCGCACCCGTTCGTTACCGGATGGCCGTTTCTAAAAAATTCCCTGGGGTTGCCCGGTGGGTTCGTTGAGTACGTATCCGGATTTCTTTCCCAGGGCTTTTATTATTCATGGCTTGGGACCTTGATCATTGTGTTAACCGCCTTGTGCCTGTGCGAACTTTGCAGACGGCATCTTATTGCTGCAGGTTATGCGCGGGCCACGGTCCTGACTTCTGTTCCGGCGATCCTGATTTTTCTGATTTATAGTCGCTACAAACATCCTTTGCCCGCTTGTCTGGCTGTGTCTCTGGGACTGTTATGTTCGATGGTCTTCGAAATGGTACCTTTGCGCAGGTTAGTGATTCGTGCAGTTGCATATTGCCTTATGACAGCCTTAATTTTCTGGTTGTCGGGCGCTGGAGGTCTGTTGGTTTTTTTACTCATGACTGTAATCTACGGAATCTTTGTTCACAGAGACTGGAGACTTACGTTGCCGGCCCTACCGGCGAGCTTTGCAATCACTTGGGGACTAACTCATTTCTTGTTCCTCATACCACCTCAAAAGGCATTTCTGACATTGACACCTGTTTCTCCGGCAGCCACCATAGGCATGAATACTTTTTTAAGAGTTTTGATCATTGTCCTTTATGGCTTTGTACCTTTGAGTGTACTGCTAATGTTCGGCGGTAAGATGTTGTTCGGCAAGATATGGCATACCCGTAAGATACGTTCCAAACCGAAGAAGGGAAAAAAGAGGCATAACGCAACCAGAGAAAAGAAACTATCTCTGACCATCTTCAAGAAACCGGCAGTGACGGCCATTCCGATCGTGCTGATGGCCGCGGGACTTTACTTCAGCTATGACCAGATGAGCAAACCGTTCGTCCTGACAAACGACTATGCCCTCCGGAAACAATGGGACAAGGTTCTTGAGCTTGGTCGCAGTCTGCCCAAGGGTAAAAGCAACGTATATTTCAATCATGACATCATTAGGGCATTGTACCATACCGGCAGACTGCCCTATGACTTGTTTCGCTTTCCACAGACACCTCACGGGCTCCTTCTCACACACGAGAAAAAAGAATCTTACTTAACACAATTAAAATTATGTGATGTCTTCATGGAACTGGGGCAGGTCAACATGGCAGAAAGGCTGGCGTCGGAAGTTCTGGCTACAAAGGATCATTACGGGATTGTCATCGAAAAACTGGCCTGGATCAACATCATCAAAGGACAGACCGGTACCGCCCGGGTTTATCTCAACGCCCTGAAGAAAGACCTGATCTATCGCCGGGCCGCCGAAAAACTGCTTAACGCCCTGGACAGCAGCTTTACGCCGGAGAAGGCGGCTTATGTTGGCAGGATTCGTTCAAACACGTTTGAAGAGGGACATGCAGGAATCAGTACAGATTCTATTGATCAAATACTGATAGAATTGCTCGCCCGTAATCCCCACAACAAGATGGCATTCGAATATCTTATGGCGTGTTATTTGCTGACAGGGCGTGTTGACAAGATTGCGACGAATATGGAGCGGCTTGGTGATCTTGGCTATCAGGAAATTCCCCCCCTTTATGAAGAGGCCATACTCATCTACTTCGGTTCTCAGGGACAGAAAATCGACTTGAACAAGTTCAACATAAAACGTGAAACCTTTGAACGTTTTAAAAAGTTTATACAACTCAGAAATGCAATGCAACCCCAGAATCGGCGGGCCGTACTCGGGCGTTTAATCGCTGAATTCGGCAGCAGCTATTTCTTTTATTTCACATTCGGTCGTGTTGGATTGCTATAAGGTTATTGTGGAGCACGAATATTACCTTGCAGCAACCATATCAATATGAAAAACAAAGTGGGAACATTCATATTTCTCAATAGTATCAATTAGGCTGGGAACCGCCGAAGCATATCAAAGCAGCAATCAAAACGGTAGTTCAAAAAGCATAAATCCGAGAATAACTGAACAATAATAGAATGAGTAATATTCCCTTGCCCTCTCTGCATATCTGCACAGCTTCATCAACATAACATACCAAATATATTATCCAGTGATTTTCCTTGACGAGACGGTGGATGATTTGGTATAAGTAGAATCGGTACGGTTTATGCCCTTTTAGGTTGGAATCTGTTCATTTCAGGTCTTGAAGCCGGCATATTTCTTGTAATTTTTCGATAGAGGAGGATTGCTATGCAGGGCACGGAATTTTTAAGGGCTGTGTGCTTTGGTGCAAAGAATTCCACATTTTCGATTAGTGATTAATAAGTTGAAGATAACGAGTGTTTTAATGTATATTCAGATTGAATTTTAGTCATCGCGATTAATGATAATGGAGGAAAAAATGGTTCTAAAAAGATTCGTGACATTTGGGATGCTTGTAGCTTTAGTTCTGGTCCTGCTGTTTTCTGCGCCTGTTGACGCACAGACATATTTTTTTGACGACTTCGAGAATCCTGCGGATTCTGAGGATAAATGGGAGGTGATCACCGGAGATTGGCAGGTTGCTGATGGTGTATATCACCAGCTTGCTACGGCCGATCCTTGGCAAGCATCAATGGTTGCGGCGGACCAATGGAGCAATGAATGGGAAGAATACACTATCGAATTCAAAGTGATGCCACTTACTGAAGGAGATGCTCCTGTTAATGTGCTCTTTAGAGTACAGGATCCGGTACCGACTGTCTGGGCCGACCGTAATGGGCCTAATACGCATATGTATAGATGGATAGTAAACGGATGGACAAATACGGAATCCAGACCGTATATATATAACGCCGGTTCATCTAACATGCTGGCTCAGACAAATAATTCATTGGAAGTGGGAAGCTGGCATAACATTAAGCTGGTGGTTACCAAAACCGGACTGGCCGGTTATGTGAATGATGTTGAAATGTTTGATTTGGAGCATGCTCAGTGGACTGACGGGAGGGTTGGGATCCAGGCTTACAGCGGCATGATGGACTTCGACGATTTCATCGTATATGGACCGAGTGGACGTAAAAGTTTTCCGGTTGCTTCCGGTCCGATACCCAGGGATGGTGAGCTTATCGAAGCAACCTGGGTAAACATGAGCTGGAGACCCGGGGATTTTGCCGTGTCTCACGATTTGTACATCGGCGCCGATTTCGACGATGTCAACAACGGTGCCGAAGGGACGTTTGCCGGCAACACGAGCAGCGTTTTTCAGGTCGTGGGCTTTCCCGGTTTCCCTATCCCGGAAGGCCTGCAGCCTGGCACGACATACTACTGGCGAATTGATGAAGTCAACGAAGCCGACCCCAACAGTCCATGGAAGGGAAACATCTGGAGTTTTGCGATCGCCCCAAAAACAGCCTATGAGCCCGTGCCAGCTGATGGTGCCGAATCCGTCGATCTGGATGTAGTACTGAGTTGGACAAAAGGCTTCGATGCCAAGCTTCACACTGTGTACTTCGGCGACAATTTTGACGATGTCAATAATGCAACCGACGGCCCGGTTCAGGGAACGACGACCTATACTCCTGGCACCCTAACAATGGCCAAGACATACTACTGGCGTGCCGATGAGTTTGATCTTATCGAAACGTATAAAGGCGACGTCTGGAGCTTTACTACTGTAGGCGCTGTGGGCAGCCCGGAACCTGCTAATGGCGCGGTGGATGTGACTCAGACACCACCTCTTACTTGGGTACCGGGAGTTTTTGCCGATACACATGAGATCTATTTCGGCGCAGATGCAGCCTCACTGGAGCTTAAAGGCAGCGGAAACCTCGGCTCAGAGAGATTTGAGCCCGGACAACTCGAGTGGAATACTACATACTATTGGCGTGTCGATGAGGCCAATAAGGCCAACGCCGACAGTCCCTGGACAGGGCCTCTCTGGAGCTTTACCACAGCTAACTTCCTTATAATAGACGATATGGAGAGCTACAATGACATTAATGAAGGTGAGCCGGGTTCCAACAGGATATATCTGGCCTGGGCGGACGGATTCGACAATCCGGCTATAAACGGCTCTGTCGTTGGTCATCCATTTGCTCCATTTGCCGAGCAGACTATCGTTCACGGAGGTTTGCAGTCGATGCCGATGTCCTATGACAACGCTATTGGAAAATCGGAGGCGACTTTGACGTTGACTTCCAATCGTGACTGGACGGTGAAAGGTATCAACACTTTGACAATCTGGTTCAGAGGTGACGCGGCAAACGCCGCTGAGAATTTGTATGTTGCCCTTAATGGCAGCGCAGTGGTCAGTAATGATAATCCTGATGCGGCACTGAGAACTTCCTGGACGCAATGGAATATCGACCTTACGCGCTTTGCGGACCGGGGCGTGAACCTCGCCAATGTCAATTCGATTACCATTGGTCTTGGTAACAGGAACAATCCGGTTGCCGGCGGCTCAGGTATGATGTACTTCGATGATATTCATCTCTATCCACCAGTGCCGTAAGTGATAAATTTACAATTTTAAGAGCAGTCAGAATATTGTTATTTTACTTTTTTTGAAGGAGGATTGTTATGCGCTGGCAACTGATTTCCCTGATTTGTTTTGTTTTTGTTTTAAGCATGGTTGGTACAGCTCTGGGGGCTGATTTTGTCTGGGACAACAGCGGCGGTGATTCTCTCTGGCGCAATCCTGAAAACTGGGACCTCAACAAAGTTCCCGGCGCCGATGATGCAGTCTATATCAATTGGAGGAGCGATCCTACAGAGGTAATAATTGATGCGGACACTGAGGCCCGGTTTAATAGTGTCACCGTAAGCAACGATGCTGTCGGCGGTCAGGGCTTTGTCCATTTGCACATGACCGGCGGGACTTTATCGGCGGGCAATCTTATCAGGGTAGGCAGGAAGCAACTGGGGATGTTCACTATCGACGATGGTGATGTCACGTGCGCATCTTTTCAGCTCGGGCGGAAAGATCCGAGCAAGGGCATAGTCCATATCAACGGCGGTACGGTAGCCGTATCGACGAATGTGAGAGTTCCCCGAGGCGGCTCGCAGGGAAGTGAACTACACCTGAACGGTGGGATTCTATATGCCGATGGCCTGGTTATGAATGATCCGGACGATCCGTTGTCGGGGACGAATGGGAGCATGGATATAGCAGGAGGTGTGCTGGTATTAACGGGTGAAGAGGATCAAACAGAGAAAATCAAAGGGTATGTCCAGAACGGCTGGGTTACGGCCTACGGTGTCAACAGCGGCGAGCTTCTCCAGGATGGTCGTCTGGCGCTGGTGCAGATGGACTACAATGTAACCAATGCCGGTATGACGACAGTCTGGGCGGTTGCAGCGAATGCCGTACAGGCACGCTCACCGCAGCCCAAGGATGGAGCGATATTGGGCATAGCTGATGCGACCTCACTGAACTGGACGGCAGGACAGACAGCGGCCCGTCATGATTTATACTTCGGGAACAGTTTAGAGGATGTAAACGCTGCCGATACTACTGATACGACAGGTATATATCGGGGCGGTCAGGATGTCAGCGGTTATATTTTCCCTGAAGCCCTCGAATGGGGGGCCACTTATTACTGGCGGGTCGATGAGATTGAGGCCGACGATACTTTGCACACAGGTCCGGTCTGGAGCTTTACGGTGGCAGATTATCTTCTTGTGGATGATTTTGAGGCATATAATGATCTTGATACAACCGAACCTGAAAGTAACAGGATCTTTAATGCCTGGCTCGATGGATTAGACGATCCGGCGAATGGTTCTGTAGTTGGTTATGATGAAGCTCCATTTACTGAGCAAGATATAGTTCACGGCGGCGGGCAGTCAATGCCTTACTTCTATAATAACAATGATATAGGCTACTCTGAGACAACAAAAACATTGATATATCCGCGTGACTGGACCGAGCAGGATGTTGGAGTATTATCGCTGTGGTTTAAGGGCCACTCGCAATATGTCGGCGGTTTTGAGGAAGCTCCCGCCGGCACCTACACGATAAGTGCCTCGGGGGAGGATATCTGGAACACATCCGATGAGTTCCACTTTGCCTATAAGGAGCTTTCCGGCGCCGGTGCGATTATAGCCAGGGTTGAGAGTGTTGGGAATACGGACCCCTGGGCGAAGGCGGGAGTGATGATTCGCGATACGCTTGAGGCGGATTCGAGACATGTGATGATGGCTGTGACGCCGGGTAACGGAGTCTGGTTCGGTAGGCGTGAAACGACAGGCGGGGGCGGCTTTAGCGCAAAGCAGGAAGGAATTACAGCGCCTCAGTGGGTGAAGCTGGAGCGCACCTCGGGTGGACTCGTCAGGGCGTATTATTCCTCAGATGGCACAACATGGACACGATTAGATATGGTGTCGATAAATATGACTATGCCTGTGTATGTCGGGTTGGCTTTGACCAGCCACAATCCCGATGCGACATGCGAGGCTGTGTTTTCCAATGTCAGCTTTCCGAATACTGATGTAAACCCAGAGTGGACAGATCTGGATGTAGGTATAATCGGCAACGAGCCGGAGCCGATGTATGTTGCTGTATCCAATAGTGACGGCGTAAGCGCGACAGTTGTGCACCCTGATGCAAAAGCGGCGCTCATAGAAGACTGGGCCGAATGGACTATAGAACTGAAGGACTTCAGTGACGGTGGTGTTGACCTGACAGATGTCGACAGTATATCTATCGGTTTGGGTGACAAGATTGAATCTCCGGATGGCGGCTCAGGTAAAATGTATTTTGACGACATCCGATTATCTCGACCTGCTGTGGAGCCGGAGCCCGAAACGATTGTAAATATTCAGTGGCTGGGCCATTCGACAGTGAAGGTCTGGGATGAGAATTGTGTGGTTTATGTGGATCCGGAGAGGGTGAACGAATCGCTGCATGATGCGATGCTGGTCTGTGTAACTCATACTCATGGCGATCATTACTCGCCTTCGGATATTGCAAAAGTTTCCAATTCTCAGACACAATTCATCGGACCGCCTGATGTTATCCAGCAATATGGCAGCGGGCAGGCTATCGCGCCCGGTGAAACAATCGAATTTGAGAATGTCACTATAACAGCAGTGGCTTCGTATAATACCAACAAGCCGAATCATCCCAAATCGAGGAACTGGGTCGGATACATAATAGAAATCGGCTCGAAGCGGATTTATGTTGCGGGCGATACGGATCTGATAGAGGAGATGAAATCGCTTGGGGACATTGACGTGGCGTTCCTTCCGGCGGGGGGGACTTATACGATGGATGCGGTGGAGGCGGCTGAGGCGACACAGTATATAAAGCCTGAAATAGCCATACCGTACCACTGGGGTCAAAATGTCGGCAACCTTAGTGATGCGCAGACCTTTGCAGAACTTGCTCGATGTGCGGTGTCGATTTTAGCGGTCGGCGAAACGATAAGTTCTGACAACTGGCCGGAATATTCCCCTCTTGTAGCTCACTGGAAACTTGATGAGATGGACAATATTATCGCAGATGATGACGTTGGTGAAAACGAAGGCACGCTCTATGGGGAACCCCTCTGGCAGCCTGCTGGCGGCAAGGTGGATGGCGCGCTTGAGTTTGATGGGCTAGATGATTATGTCGAAACCGGTTTTGTCTTGAATCCGGTCGATGGAGTATTCAGCGTCTTTGCCTGGATTAAAGGAGGCTTGCCCGGACAGGTAATCATATCTCAGGCGGATGGTGGGGGAAACGGTGATATCTGGATAGGCGCGGAATCATCAGACGGCAAACTAATGACTGGTTTAGTTCCTCCACCGGTCGGGCGGTCTGTTCCACAGCCTTTAGTTGCAGAACTCATAATAACTGATGGTGAATGGCACCATGTCGGTTTTGTCTGGGACGGCTCCTACAGATCCCTCTTTGTGGACGGCATAGAAGCAGCAAAAGACGCCCAGCCATTGAATCCGATGAAGGCCGCTGATGGCGGCCTATACATAGGTGCCGGAAAAACTCTTGAAGCCGGTACTTTTTTCTCCGGCCTGATTGACGATGTTCGGATTTACAACCAGGCACTTAACGCTGAGGAAATTATGGTGTTGGCAGAATAGATAACCAGGTAAGAGAAGAAAATGATAGTTTTGAAACGCCACAGTCAAACTTGAGAAGATTGCTCAGGTTTTTTTCCGCAAAGTGCAATAAAAATAGCCTAATAAACGGATTTTCCCCTTTTTTGAAATAATTTTCCCGAAAATGGCAATATTTCAGGCTGAGTGTGCGTCTATATATGTGAAAGCCGGTACCGGAATTAATACAAAAGTGGCTAATTAGGGGACCGAAGAAATGTTGATGACAAATATCAAAGCGGCACTTGTACTGATAGTAACTGAGAATGTTACTGCTCTGCGGATGTTTGTCGGAAATTTAACGAAGTCAATTTTTAAACCTGCTCCTAAACGGCGAAATGCGAAGGGGCAAGATACAAAAGGGCCTATGGCTCGGAAAGAGACGTAAAATGTTTTTGAAGAAGATAATTACATTAAGCATTGTAACAGCATTTTTGCTGATTGGGATTGAAAACGTAGTTGCTCAAGAAGAGGCTGGCAATCCTGAGCGGGGACAAAGACGCAGGCAGGATCAGGGAGGCCGACCAGGACAAAGGGGCCGGGCCCAACAGTTTAGGGGACAACAAGAAAAGGATAGTGAATCACAGGCCAATAGATCTGAAGCTATGCGAAAGCGGCAGGAAGCCGCCCGGAAAAAAGTGGAAGCTATGCGACAGAAGCGACAGCAAGAAATGGCTCAGAAAGGTGTGCCACAGGATAGAATGGGCAGGCCGCAGCAAAATCGTCCATGGCGTAATAAACCTATGCGACGGACGTTTGGCAGACGTAGCCGAGGTTTCCAGGGCGGAGGTGTTTGCCCAATGTGTCACCGCTTCCAGAGTAGAGGTATGAGCGGCTGGGGTCCGGGTTTCCGTGGCAGAGGTATGATGTACAGAGGTGGCCAGGGCTTTCGTGACAGAGGTATGATTGGTAGAGGCGGCCAGGGCTTTCGTGGCAGAGATATGATTGGTCAGGTCGGTCCAGGCTTTCGTGGTAGAGGCATGATTGGTAGAGGCGGTCGGGGTTTCCATGGCAGAGGTATGATAGGCCGAGGCGGTCCAGGTTTTCAGGGTAGAGGTATGATAGGTCGAAGTGGCCAGAGCTTCCGCGGCAGAGGTATGATGGACCAAGGCGGTCCGGGCTTTCGAGGTAGGGACATTATGGGCCAAGGTGGTCCTGGCTTTCGCGGTAGAGGTATGATGGGTCGAGGTGGTCCTGGCTTTCGCGGCAGAGGTATGGGTAGGCGAGGGGGCGTAGATTTCCCGTGGCCCGGAGGCCCGGAACCAAAGCCGGATAATAATTAGGCTATAATTTACATATAACCACCCTCCTTAAAAGGGCTGGATGTGCTTTATTACTGGCGCATCCAGTCTTTTTTTATTAGAATTTGTTTCAAAAATCAATTTCTGTTACAAACGGCTGTAAATTTTTTCTGAAAAAACGATTAAAAAAATCCTGTCTTAAGCGTCATATATATGAAAGAACAACATGGCAGGAATAAGTCAGAAGCAATTGGCCCAATGGTATGAGGCTTATGGAACAGCACTGATGCTTTATGCCCGTCAGTGGAGTCCGGAACAACAGGCTGAGGACATAGTTCAGGATGCGTTCATCAAGCTGTTGAAGCGGCGCAGGTGTCCGGACAATGTCAGGGGGTGGTTGTTTCGTGTGGTACGCAATGACTCGATCAGTATATTAAGACGCTTAAAACAAGGACGACGAGCAGGGCGGAAGTTCCTTCACAGGGAAGTTATGTGGTTTGAATCTCGATCTGACGATCTAATTGACGCCCGACTGGCTCAAGACATACTGCAAACGCTGCCGTCGCATTTGTGTGAGATTGTATTGTTGCGAATCTGGGGCCAGATGTCCCTTAAGGAAATATCGCAAGTGACGAATAAGTCTATCCCCTGGATTCATAATGAGTATAAGACGGCCCTGGGAATGATAAGAAAAAAACTGGAGCATTCATCATGTACAACAAAGAGAACCTGAGTCCCGCCGAGCAGGAATTGGAATCTGTTCTTGGGCAATTGAAGCCGACTGCGAATACACTGAATCGTGATTTGTTGATGTTTAATTCCGGTCGTGCGACCGCCGGCAAGAAACGGCCCTGGCAAATGCTCTCAGGTGTGTTGGTTGTTTTATTGCTTTGCTCGGTGTGGGTCCGTCCCGACTTGAATGGAGCTCGGAGTTTGTCGTCCGTTCCCGAGGCGGGCCAGTTCCAGATGGCGCAGACTTTGTATCGGCCTGTACAAGCCGAGCCTACTGGTTCGTTGACATACCCGGTACTTCGACAGAATATCATTAAGTACGGGCTGAATGCTTTGCGGTTCCAGCAGGGCATGAGTCATAGTGAACCGCTTAAGAATCGGAAGCAAATGTTGGAGAGTATGTTGTCATCATAGTGATTGTTCAGCTCTGAAGAGCTGTTATTTTGGACTTTGACCGGTCAGATAAAACGTTAACCAGAAACCTTAAATTATAAGGGAGTGTCACAATGTATAAGAAATTTATTATATGGTATTTGATTGCTGCGTTAGGAATCTTGCCTTTATGCCCAGCCGTCCACGGTGCAGATAAAACGACTGACCAGAGTGTCGAAATAAGAACACTATCATTGGTTCCTGCCGGAGAGCCGGTACCAGCGATGTCATATAGACTGTTACCACGCTATCTTGATCAGAAGACCGGCAATGCCGCATTGTTTTATTATTCTGCAGCGGCCCTGTGCCCGGATAGAGATCCCGGAGATCCCGAAGATATACAGAAAAAGATCAGCGATTGGCGAGATCTTCCCGTCGATGAGTTAGACCGCAAGGAAGTTGACAAGGCTTTGTCTTCTTTTTCGAATTGCTTCCATCAAATCAAATTAGCTGCTCAGCGAACGCATTGCCAATGGGAGATGCCCCTGGAGGACGGCTTTGCCATGCAGATGCCGCACATGGCAACTTTTCGCCGTATGATCTTCGCGATGCAATTGCAGATACGCCTTAAGATTGCGGATGGACACACTGACCAAGCCATGGAAATGCTGCAACAAGGCTTGTACATGGGCAGGAGTATTGCCCAGGGACCGACTGTTATTCAGGATTTGGTTGGAACTGCCATCACAGCCCTGATGCTTAAAGAGGTGGAAGGGCTGATGCAGATGCCGGATTCTCCTAATTTATACTGGGCATTGACTGCTCTTCCGGATCCCATGATTGATATGCACACATCACTTGAAAATGAGCGGGAAGTGTTGTTTGTGGAATTTCCGCAATTGCGAAATTTGGAAAGCGAGGTCCTGTCGCCTGCACAGGCTTCAGCAGTTGTTTCCGACTTTATGAAAAAAATACAGACATTAGGCGGGGGAACGGGTGATGTGTCATTTAAGGGACTCTTGCCGGTTGGATGGGTCATGATGCATTATTCCGATGCGAAAGAATTCCTGGCCCGTAAAGGATATTCTGAGGAACGAATTGAGGCGATGCCCGCTGCTCAGGCTGTTTTAATATATCAGAAACAGGAATACCTGGAAATAATGGATCACTTTTTCAAGTGGTTTGAGATTCCCTATCACCAGGCGCAGCCTCATCTGCAAGAAGCCGCGAAGCGCTTTGATAATCATCAACACACTAAAGGGATTAAGATGAACCTTTTCACCACTTTGCTGCCGGCCATGTCCAGGATTGCGTTCCTGCAGGCGAGGCTTGACCGAAATATTGCCTTGTTGCGAACCATAGAGGCGATACGCATGTTTGCCGCGGAAAATTCCGGGCAATTACCGGGCTCTCTTGCCGAAATCACTTCGGTGCCAATACCCGCAGATCCGGTGACAGGCAAGGATTTTATTTACCGCCGAATTGATGCACGAAATGCTCATTTGGAGGCACCGGTTGCGCCTGCTGAAAGGAAACGTCGACCGGTTTACGAACTGACCATAAAGTCATAGAACCAGTTACGAATATCCACTCTTATTGAGGAGCATAATTATGCAAACAAAAAGAAAAGTGAATCGGGTTTTGTTGTTGATGTTCTGTTATTTTGTCGGTCTGAATTCTTTTGCAGTAGGTGCATCTACAGGATTGGTTCGGATTTTAGGGCCATGCATTGACGACCAAACATTTGCAGTTGTCCATTTGGATGTAGAAAAGCTGGATCTTGATGCGTTTGTTGGTATGGCTCTAAGTATCCTAAACGAACATGCCGGGCCTGATGCCGCCAAACAAGAACAGGAGAATCTCAGAAACTTTCAGGCCATGGCCGGTGCACGATTGAATGATTTTCAAAAGGCCGGCGGCAGGGATATATTTTTGGTGTTCAGCATGTACGACTTTCCATATTTCTTTGTGGCAGTCCCAATTCCTTCTACTAGTGATCAGGCAAAGTTGCACCAGCAGGTAAAGAAGATTGCAAAAGACTTCAATGTCGGAGAAATTGAGGTTAGCGTGTCCGATGGGTTGATTCTGGCTGGACTGAAACGGACCGTCAAGCGGCTCAAAACGGTGTACCCGGTTCGGTGGCAGGCTCTGGCAGCAGGCTTTGAGGCCTGTGCCAACACAACCGCTCAGGTTGTGTTGTTCCCAAATTCCGATCAACGTCGTATTCTGGCCGAAATGCTACCGCAGATTCCGTCTGAATCCGGCAACATTAAATTAACAACACTTAGTAAGGATTTGCAGTGGGCGGCTTTGGGATTCAATGGCCCGCCTTCAATTTCGCTGAATATCACTGTTCAATCGGCAAACGCTGAAGGGGCTGACCGCGTGTTGACATTTGTCAACAATCTTTATGCCCTGGCGGGGCAAAGTCCTGATGCTCAGGAATTCATGCCTGAATTAGATCGGGTGCTCGAACTGTTGACACCTCGGAGACGTGGCAAACGCCTGCTTTTGCAGGTTGATTCTACAACTGCGGACTCTATCATCAACGGTTTTGTAGCTCCGTCTATGCTGCAAGCTAAGATGCAAGCTGCGCGTATTACTTGTAGATCAAATCTCAAAATAATTGGCATGGCTCTGTTGATGTATTCTAATGATCATAAGGACAAGTTTCCTGCGGACCTGGAAACTCTGGTTACTAAAACATACATCCGTGATAAGAAAATTCTGATATGCCCAGCGAGCAAATTACGAAGCTCCTACATTTATCGCGGGGCTGCAATCACGTTAGCAGACATTCCTTCGCTTATTGTGGTTTATGAGAAATCGAGCAATCATGAGGGCGGACGAAACGTGTTGTTCTTAGACGGTCACGCAGAATGGGTTCAGGAAGAACGGTTCCAGGAACTCATTAAAAAGGACAATAATTATCGCAGGGAAAAGGGACATCCCGTACTGCCGGTCCAGTAATACCGGCTCTAGCACATGAAAAAGAGACGCCTTCAGTGCGTCTCTTTTTTTGCGCACATCAGACATTGTTTTATATAATCCAGAGAAGTGGCTTAGCGGTTTGCGCAGTAAAACTGAGCGCCACCCATAAAGGGATGGCGCCAGATTTACAAGAATTGTCAACACTCTATTCCTGGAGCTTTGAGAGAAGGGTTTCCAGTTTTGTTAGCATGCGTTTGAGCTTGGCTATCCTGCCGGGGTTTTTGGTGCTGGCCAAGCGATCTTTGATAGCAGCGATACCGCCTTCGAGTTCCTTGAATTGCCTGCGACTACCGCGATCATGCTTGCGGCGTGCATTCAACTCCTCGGGGCCGCACCGATCGAACATACGTGCGGCAAGACTGGTTGGGTGTCCCTGTATCCTACGGAGTACAGACCAGATCTGGTCGAGTTCGCTTCGGTTTGGTTCGGAAGTCGAATTGGCCAGCAGCCACTCCTGAGCATCGAGGGCAGCGTGGCAGAACTCAAGCGGCAGAACGTGCTCGGTGGTGGCACAGGCCCGACGGTCCGCGTAGGCGACCAAAGTGATTGCCCGGATGACATCCTGGGCCTCGATGATGTCAAGGTAGCCGCTGTGATTGCGGTCGGCGTAGGGAAACTCATCCATGAAAGGCCCGGCGTTACGCATGGCCAGGGCGACCAGATAGGTGTCTCTCTCCAGATAAGCGAGCACGCCGTCGCGGTTAAAGTCGGCCGCATCATGCTCGCGGACGAGATTGTATATTGCAGCGGCACGCTTTTGGAAGGATTTTTCGGTGGCGGACCTGGAATGGTCATACCCAACTCGATCAGGCCCAGCCGCGACACCAGTGAGGGTAAAACCAGCCCAGGCCAACAGGAAAGCAAATGCCAACAGGCTCCATATATGACGACTTGATGTGCAATGTTTTGAGTGTAGAATCATATCGATTCTCCTTTCGATTGTCTTAGGGTTAGTGGCCATGCTGCAGGGGGCATAAGCAAACCGTGACCGACGCATGGGCTGCACCACGCGGAGCAGACACCGGGCATACTCTGGGGCGGTGAGCTTTCCTTGACGCAGGGCCCATTCATCACAGGCGTGCTCACGCGCCGCGTCGAGACGACGGTTAATCCAGGCAACAACCGGCCAGAAAAAAAAGAGGGTTACGGCGACCCATTCGAGATATCGCACGAACATATCGCCGCGCCGGAGATGGGCGATTTCGTGCACGATTATGGTTTCCAACTCGTCCGGCCGAACGAGTAGATGACGGGAGATGATTATTAACGGACTGAAGAATCCAATCACAAATGGCGGGCGTTCGTCACTGATCCTAATTGATGGGATCCGGTGTACGTTGAGTCGTTTGCATACGTTCAGTGCGATGTTGTGTGTTTGCTCATCGGCTTGGGGTAATGATTGACAGTGGGTAACGAGGACATGATAGCTACGAAGGCGGAAAGCTAACAGGCTGAGGACGCAGAGTAGATATGCAATGCCAATAAACGTTGTCCACTGCCATTGTAGTGAGGCGGTGTCTTTGATCTTGTGTGATTGCCTTGGCGTTGTCGGGATTGTTGCTGGTTTGCTATGGTCGAGTGTATCTACATCAACCGGATAGAATTTTTCTAAATTAAAGGTAGTTGGAACAGTTGACTGAATGTTATAAGCCGACGAGGATTGGAATAACTGCTGGTACACACTACTCAGCGAGAATGTCCATGATGGTCCTATGGGTACGAGAAACTTGATCAGCACGATTAACCAGAGACCGGTTTCGAGCATGGAACCGATCCGTAGTCTCAGCAATCGGATTAGGAGGTAGGTGATGACGGCGAATAAGGTTCCTAAGAGCAAGGATTGCCAGAGCCAAGACAATATGACTGAGGATATTGCATTGCTATAGTTTGCTACTTGAACTGCATCCATGGTGTTTCCTTAATTTATTGGCTACATTCAATTGGATTGAGTTACTTATTTGTTTTCTCACGTTTTTTGATTTTGGTTTCGATGCGACGGATATCTGCGGCCGAGAGGTCGGCTTCTTCGACGAGGTGGAGCACGAGGTCCTCGGCATGACCGTCGAAGACGGTTTGGAGGAACTGAGTCACCCGCTGGCGAAGGACCTGATCGCGTCGGACAGCAGGTGTATACACGAACGGCTGTCGCTCACAATCAACATCGAGAGCTCCCTTCTCGGCAAGCTGCTTCATCATAGTCATAATGGTTGTATAGGCCGGGGGTGAACTTTTATCGGCTGGCAAGGCGTTGAGAGTTTGGCGCACCGTGCACGAACCGAGCTGCCAGATGACTTTCATGATCCTCAGCTCGGCGGCTGTGATATGTGGCATTCCTTTGCTCATAGTGAAATCTCCATATATTGCCATTATTACTAAGTATGTCGTAATGTTACTATGTATATCGTAGCTTGTCAAGTATCAAGTTTAATTTTTTTTATTTTTTTTTAGCTCAACATGGAAATGGGTAGGCGGAATTGCATGATAAAGGGATCATATTACCAAAGAAAAGCATAAAAGGCCTTTATGGTTCTGATGATAGTGCTCCAAGAATACTTTTGTTTAACAGATTTTGTTAACCAAGATGCTGTTTAGAATAGTTTGTTGAATACATGCGAAGCAAAAAGAGAGTTGTTGGTTGTGCCTGAGAGTTGTAGGTGCTGTTTGTTTTTTAGCGCCAATCGCTTGGGTAAGAGATGGATTCTGGTCGAATGCGAAACTTCCTGCACAGTTCGTCCAGAAGTGTTTCGATTCTCTTTATCTGAGAGTCGGTCAGGGTCATTGTTTTGCCGTCGGCAATAATGCAGATACGTATGGTTTGACTGGTTCCGTACCATGTGGGGCCCGGTATTAGGGGCCATTGTCTTTTCCACTTTTCTGTTGCCTGTATTTGTCCGTCTTCTCCGCCGCTGCCGTTACATAAACAGAAGTGGAAGTTAACATCGTCAGGACTGTTCAGGCCGCTGTGTTTTGCCAACTGCTCGATATTTCCTGATTTGGTGCCGCTGTAGTAAATCTCGATACGGTTCCAGCGGTCCGGGGACTGGGTGGCCGGTGAGGAAATGGCTTTTTGGACAGGGTCGAGCCGATAATATGTCCAAAGAGAAAATGGCCCTGCGGATGGCGGGTGATGCCCCAGAGCCATAAGTATAATCGCCCCGACTGTCATCGAAGCCAGCAGCATTGCCAGGACTTTTGTTACTCTTGACTTGTTCGCCATGGTCTCATCCATGAGAGTCAGCGTCTCAATGTATTTACAAAAACTCGTCCTTGAACTCAATAACCAACAGATGCTAAGGTTTCCATTATGCGCTCACCGAATTTAACCTTTATATAAACGGCGCACAGTGCGTTCCTTACTCAACGAAAGCACAGTCCCTTATACAGTAAACATCGGCAGCTTCCAAAGAATTACTCCAAATTTTTACCGAGAATTATCTAATTTATCTTTACATGTTTGCTAAATTGCAGCATCGTCCGAAAAGAAAGGGAAAATCCAATATGATATTAATATTCAGTAAGTTTTTTTTAAGGCATGAAAAAAATTGAACACCTCACAGTTAGCCTGTTATAAATATGTTGATTTATGAAATTGTGGTTTGTAAGATTTGGTTTGCAAAAACAAAATGAAACGCCTGCGATAAAATCGCAGGACAAAAAGATTTCCGAATTTTTGTGAACGAGAAAAGGGAGTTGTGTAATAATGACAAGTTATTTGGAAACAGGAAGAAAAGAAGCGGTACCGGAATATGATACCGGTCAAGATTTGTTTCGTCCGTTGTCTGCCGGGCAAATTGCCCAATTGACCGACCAGGGATGCAGTTGCGAGGACTGGTCGGCAGTCCAGGTTGCCGATGGCTTCGACGCAGGCACGGTGAAATCAACGCACTTTTGCGGGCGGATTAAATTGGGGATATTTGAAAAGCGGGTTTCATTTTTCGGCGGTGTAAGGAAGCCGGCCGGGATTAGCCATTCGACGATTCACAACTGCACTATCGGCAATAACGTATATATAAGTCATGTAAGGAATTACATCGCGAATTATATCATCGAAGACGATGTGGTGATAGATAATATCGACCTGCTTGCGGTGGAAGGAAAAAGTACGTTCGGCAATGGGACGGAGGTTGCTGTTGTTAATGAATCAGGCGGCAGGGAGATACCGATTTATGACCAGTTATCGGCCCATACGGCTTATGTAATAGCGTTTTATCGCCACCGGCCGGAAGTAATTGGCAGGTTGCAGCAAATGATAGCAGACTATTCGGCCTCTGTTAAAAGCTCAATGGGCGTAGTGGGTAAAGGGGCCAGACTTCTTAACTGCCGGATTATCAAGAATGTCAAAGTAGGTGCGGCAAGCGTGGTAGAGGGTGTGAGCAGATTGGAGAACGGTTCGATTAACAGTTGTTCAGAGGACCCGGTTTATATTGGGCCGGGTGTTTTTGCGGAAGATTTTATTATTTGCGACGGGGCGAAGATTACGGATGGGACAATAATATATAAATGTTTTGTCGGCCAGGGAACCGTATTGGCCAAGCAGTATTCGGCGGAGAACTCGGTATTCTTTGCGAACTGCGGCGGTTTTCACGGCGAGGCCTGCTCGATATTCGCCGGGCCTTATACCGTGACACATCATAAGTCCACGCTTCTGATTGCCGGGTTGTTTTCCTTTTTAAACGCGGGCAGCGGAACCAACCAAAGCAATCATATGTATAAACTGGGGCCGACCCATCAGGGGATTGTCGAGCGAGGCTCGAAGACCGCGAGCGATTCGTATATTCTCTGGCCGGCAAAAGTCGGGGCGTTTACCGTTGTGATGGGCCGGCATTATAAGAATTCTGACACTTCTGATTTGCCTTTTTCATACCTTATCGAGCACGAAGACGAAAGC
>Ga0272442_10003853_pt1 | contig 20824 bp, 15 predicted proteins | sample SSMForm2O_FD_200262 | JGI IMG/M metagenome (GOLD analysis project Ga0272442, IMG submission 200262) | Marine sediment archaeal communities from Little Sippewissett salt marsh, Falmouth, MA, United States - SSM-Form-2O | ecosystem: Environmental > Aquatic > Marine > Wetlands > Sediment ... | reverse complement strand
AGAAGTATATCTGGTGTTGCAATTGTTGCTGTAATGACTTCCCCTGAAAGCTGTCCGCATGGAAATTGTATACCTTGTCCAGGGGGTCCTGATTATAATACCCCACAGAGCTATACTGGTTATGAACCTGCAGCAATGAGAGGAATTCTAAATAATTTTGACCCATATCTCCAAACAAAAACAAGACTATCTCAGTTAAAATCAATTGGTCATTCAATTGATAAAATTGATTTTATAATAATGGGCGGGACTTTTACATCAAGGCCTCCTTATTATAAGAAATATTTTGTCAAGCGATGTTTTGATGCATTAAATAATAAGGAATCAAAATCACTAATAGATGCTCAAAAATTAAATGAGAAAGCAAAATCTAGATGCATTGGCCTTACAATTGAGACAAGACCGGATTGGTTCAGAATTCAAAATGCTGATAATTGTTTGGATTATGGTGCAACTAGAGTTGAACTTGGGGTCCAAACAATCTTTGATGATATATTATATAAAATTAAAAGAGGTCATACTGTTACAGACTCAATCAGGGCAACAAAGATTGCAAAGGATGCAGGATTTAAGGTCTGTTATCATTTAATGCCTGGGCTTCCTGGATCAAATAATGAGTTAGATATAAAATCTTTTCAGACTGTTTTTGAAGATGAAAATTTCAAACCTGATATGATAAAGATTTATCCAACTTTGACAATAAAGGGAACAAAACTTTATGATATGTATAAAAAGGGCGAATATGAACCTTTAACAACTCAAAAAGCAAGTAGCCTTATCGCTCAAATAAAATCAATTGTACCTGAATGGATAAGAATCCAGAGAATCCAGAGAGATGTTCCCTCTCAGCATATCAATGCAGGTGTTAAAAAAAGTAACCTTCGACAAATCATAAAAAAAGAAATGGATAAAAAAAATCTTGAATGCAGATGTATTAGATGTAGAGAAATAGGTCATTCATCGTTAAATAAAGATATAAAGCTTGATGATGATAATATTGGATTTGATTTTACTTACTATAATGCAAGTAGTTCTGAAGAGGCCTTTATTTCATTAATTGATGAAAAAAATGATCTTCTAATTGCTTATTTAAGACTTAGAAATATTGAAGATTCGCATCGTTATGAACTAAAAAATAATCCATGCATAATTAGAGAACTAAAGGTTGTTGGAAGAGAAATTGAAATTGGAAATAAAGAAAAGACTGCTTTTCAGCATAGGGGTTTTGGAAAAGAACTAATTGCTGAGGCAGAAAAGATTTGTTTAGAATATTTTGATAAAAAAGAAATATTTGTACTAAGTGGGATAGGTGTGAAAGAGTATTATCGAAAATTAGGTTTTAAAGATAATGGGGTTTACCTTAGTAAGACTATAATATAACTTTTTGATTTGGGGATAATATATGAAAATTCAAACAGAATGCGTTCCTTGTTTACTAAAAAGAATTATTTTTGAAACAGAACTAAGTACCAAAAATTCAAAATTAAAAACAAAAACTATCAAAAATGCATGCAATCTTTTATCAAATCTATATGACCCTAATGTATGTAGTGCAACAATTGCAACACAAGTCCACAAGATTGTCTATGATACACTTAATGATAAGGATCCTTACAAAAAATTAAAGAAAAAAAGCAATAAAGTTGCAAAGAATCTTGTTCCTAGTGTAGAGGATTACATTAAATGTTCTGATGATCCTCTCAGAATTGCAATACTCTGTTCAATTATTGGGAATATGATGGATTTTGGAATTGCAGGAGCTAGCACTGAGCCTGAGGATCTTACTGAGATTTTTGAAGATACTTTTATTAAAGATTTAGGTTATGATGATACTGATAAGCTAAAAGAATTAATTAAGAAATCAAAAAATGTATTGCTTTTTACAGATAATTGTGGAGAGATAGTTTTTGATAAGATCTTATGTAGAGAAATAAAAAATTTTAATCCAAATTTAAAACTAATATTGGTCGTTAAAGGTGAGCCAATAATTAGTGATGCAACATTTGATGATGCAGAAGAATTAAATTTAAATGAGGTCTGTGATGATATCATTACAACTGGTTGCTTTGCAATTGGTCTTGATTTTGAAAAGCTAGACAAAGACCTTGAAGATGCATTAAAAGAAACTGATCTAATAATTTGTAAGGGAATGGCAAATTATGAAGCATTTTCTGAAAAAAATTATCGTCCGATTGCTTATCTAATGAGAACTAAGTGCTCTGCTATTGCTAACTCAATTGGAGTCGAAAAGGACATAAATGTAGTCAAACTCTTTGAATAATTCCTTTATAATTCATTATGAACAGGAATTTTTAGAACAGTTATTGTTTTCTTTATTTGATCTGTCTTAAATTCATCATTTAAAACGGTCAACTCTACATCATATGTTCCTGAATTACAATATCTATGAACTGGATTTTTTATGTCTGATTGATTTTCATCTCCAAAATCCCAGTGATATGAAACTATATTATGACCTGTTTTTGTTTCTGAGCAATCCTTAAAATAGACATCACTATTAATATAAGCAGTGCCTGGATTAAAATTAAAATCTGCGATAATTTCTGCTCCAACATCTGTTTTTGTATCTGCAGCAGGGGGTGCATTGTCACAAGTATAAAATGTAGCATTTGTAGTATTTAATATTGAATAGAATTCATATGTTCCATTTCCATAAGATTGTTTTGAATCAAAATTAAACATCCATGGTGCTTCATGGATTGAATCATATAAAGTCCATTCAGTCCATTTATTGCTAGAACTAGTTCCTTTATATCTATAGTATAAGGAAAGATTTACACTGTCCCATATTTCATCTTTTTCTTTGCCGACACTGCAAATTATTTCAAAATCTGTTTTTTCTTGCAACTGGTTTTGAATATCAACAACTTCAGATCTGCCGTATACAGGTGGGTAATAATCATCTGGTAAATTTTTATAAGCCCAAGCAACTTCTCTTCTGACAAACCATTTTTGTGGATTAGATATTATATCCGAATCTTTTAATATAGTGTCATCGCTTTTATCATTTGGTGTTCCTGAGTCATTCTTCCAAATTATTAGACCTTTTGATAAAGAATTATTATCTGTATCAGGATTTGAGTCCAAATATTTCCCTTTTCTGTCCCAAACAGAAAGCTCAGGATGGCATCCACAGATAAGTACCCTTCCTCCCTCAGGGTCGTTTTGTGGATAATTAAAAGTTAGTAATGCAGAATGGTTTCCATAATCTGTTTTTATTGGAATATCTGTTTCATCCCAATCTTCTAAGTTCCAAAAGGTGTCCCATCCTTTATTTTTATTTATAAAAATTTCTGATAACCTTGGAAGGAATTTGCAACCTATAAAATTTGCAAACAAATATTTTATCATAGGAATGCTTTCGTTAAAACTCCAATAATTTATTCTTGTTGATTGATTTGTTGATGGGTTTTCTTCAGATTTATAATCAGCAAGATTTGTAATATTTATATCTCCATAAGGTAAAATATAGGATGGTCCGCATCCCCATCTTACAAGTAAAGTATCTTTATGATACCCCTTAAAAATTGGATTATTTAGATCTCTTAGATCCAAATTTACAGGCATTCCACATGGTGAGTGAAATGCATTGTAATATAGATATCCAAGATATCCGATATATTCAGGATGAGGTTCATAATTAATCCATTTTTTTGGATTTTTAATCCTTTCCATATATAGATGTTCTGATAGGACGGGCTGTCCATTGTGATTGTAAACCTTTACACCATTGTCAGCAATATATCCTTCAAATAAAATTTCTTCAGTAAGTGTGAGAGGTTTGCTAAAGGCTGATTTAATAGGTATTGTACTTCCACCACAGTGGCCTATGAAACCTCCTCCTTCTTTGATGAATCTTTGAATATTGTGTTTTAACAATTTCATTCTAAGGTTTTCTTTTATTATAGGAAACCCACTTAATATTTGTTCGTCTTGTATGCCTGAAAATATCAATACATCATATTCTTTTATTCTATTATATCTAAGAAGGTCACTTTTATAAATCACTGAGCTATCTTTCCTAGAGATTTGGGTCAAATCGATTTTATAACTTTTATCCCCCACTGTCCAAGTATAGTCTCCAATTTCGTCTCTAAAAGCTGATGCTCCTACAGTACAACCAAATGTTAAAAGAGAAGATTTTACAATTCCTACTTTTATTATAGTCGTCTCATTTTCATCTTCTAAAAATGATGTTTTATTATTTCCTTCCTTTGAATTTAAAGTCCCATAGCTTGAAAAAATAATTAATAAGCTTATGATGCAGATTACTGCCTTCTTTTTCAAATAACATGCCCCCGATTATTTATATTCGACTTATAATATATTTAAATCTTTCTTTTTAATATAAAATTTATTTATAAACTTAGCGTATTTATCCAAGTTGCAAGTCCTGCTAGGGCAAATTGAACAGCAATTGCAACAGTTAAAAGCCCCATTACTCTTGTAAAAGCATCCATTCCCTTTCTACCAAGAACTTTTATTAAATATTTAGAACTTAAAAAAATCAAATAAGTAATAATCATCGTCAAAATTATTGCAGCTATTGCAATAATTAGTGATAGGTACCATGGATTATCAACTGTAAGATTTTTCATACTTACAATTATAATAGTTATTGCACCAGGCCCTGACAAACTTGGCATTGCAAGTGGAACTAGTGCATAATCTGCTTTTTGTTCTTTGCCAGGTGTACTTTCACCAAATTGTTGACCACGGCGGGTCATATCAAGACCAACAAATGCAAGAAGAATTCCTCCAGCAATCCTTAATGAATAAATATCGATTTGTAGATACTCAAGAATTGCAGAACCTGCAAATGCAAAGATAATCAGTAAAATTGATGCATACATTGCTGCGTTTTTTGCAGTTTTCTTTCTTTCTTTTTTTGAAAATTTACTAGTTATCGCTGAAAAAAGTGCAAGTGTTGATGAGGGATTTACAATAATGAACAATGGAATAAATACTGCAAGGAATATTTGAATCATAAATTAGAAATATTGAATTATTATATCAATTTTTTCAATTTTCATTTATATATATTTGTTAAATGAAGTAAAATCAATCTTTAATAAATATCAAATTTAACTTAATTAAAAAAATATTCTATCCAATTTTTTATTTCATCTCTTATTTTTTTAAATTCGATAATAGTGTTTTCTATGCTACAATTAAAAATTGCAGGATCTTTAAAATTTTTATGAATGACTTTTTTACCTGGGAAAAAGGGACAGTTTTCTTTTGCATTATCACATACTGTTACAACATAATCAAAATCTTGATCATTAAAATCATCAATTCTTTTTGAATAATGTTTTGAAAGATCAATTCCGACTTCTTTCATAACCTTAATTGCATAAGGATTTACTTTTGTCTTATTTATCCCTGCACTATATGCCTTGTATTTATCACCGTATAAATTATTAAGAAAAGCTTCAGCTATTTGTGAGCGAACTGAGTTGCTAGTACAAATAAATAATACCTTTTTTCTACTCATTTTTTTTTACACAAACAAAACATGCTTTTGATGTATCTTCTCTACAGTCGATCTCAACACGCTCTCCAGTTACCATATAATAGATTTTTTCTGCCATTTTACATGCATGATCTGCACATCTTTCAAGATATCTTCCGATCATTATGTAGTACGTACAACGAGTTATTACTTTAGGATCTTCAATCATATATGATAAGCATTCACGAAAAATTGAATACCTGAGTTCATCAACTGTGTCTTCAAGTTCAATGAAATCGTTGAATTTTGAGATATCTCCATTTTCAAAGGCATTTAAAGAATCTTCAATCATTTTACAAACAATTTCTGCCATGTGTGGAATGCTAATTAATTTTTTAACATGTTTTGTTTTTTTGAATTCTGGAACAAATTTAGCTATATCTTTACCATATCTTCCAATTCTATTAAGATATGTATTTAATTTAAGAATACAAGCAATTGTTCTCATATCAATTGCCATTGGCTGATAAAGTGTTATTAATCTTAATGTCTTTTTTTCAATTTCGTCATCCATATCTGCTATTTTTATTTTATTATCAGTAACCCATTTTGCCTTTTTTTCATCAATATTCTTTAAAGCTTCTACTGAATTTTTAAGCATATCGCGTGCTAAAAATCCCATTTTAATTACATCTTTTTTCACTTCTTTTAATTCTTCATGAAATTTTTCAACCATAATCATTCATCTCCTAATTATCCAAATCTCCCAGTTATATATTTTTCAGTTAACTCTTCTTTTGGTTTTTCAAATATTTGTTTTGTATCTCCATATTCAATCATTTTCCCTAAATACATATATGCAGTATAGTCACTAATTCTTGCAGCTTGTTGCATATTATGAGTTACAATAATTACAGTATACTTATTCTTTAACTCATTTATTAAATCCTCAATTTTTGCAGTTGCAATAGGATCTAATGCACTGCAAGGTTCATCCATCAAAATGATCTGAGGTTCAATTGCAAGTGATCTTGCAATACATAGACGTTGTTGTTGCCCGCCAGAAAGTCCCATTGCAGAATCATTTAGTCTATCGTGAACCTCTTCCCAAAGAGCTGCATCTTTAAGACTTTTTTCAACTATTGAATCAAGTTTTTTCTTGTCATTTATACCTTGAACCCTAGGTCCATATGCAATATTTTCATAAATTGTCTTTGGGAAAGGGTTAGGTTTTTGAAAAACCATCCCAATATTTTTTCTTATTTCAACGGGATCAATTGATGGATCATAGATATTTTTTTTATGAAAATTAACTTCTCCTTTTATTTTACAACCTTCAATAACATCATTCATTCTATTAAAACATCTTATTAATGTAGATTTTCCACAGCCAGATGGACCAATCAAGGCAGTAACCTTATTTGCTTTCATCTTTAGATTAACATCTATTATTGCATGGTTATCATCATACCATAGATTTAATTTTTTTGTTTCAAGTATAATATTTCTACTTTGCATCTTTTTCACCATTTCATTTTTTTCTTAAAGCGATTTCTTAATATTATCGCTACAGAGTAAAATCCTATTACAAATAAAAGCAATACAAGGGCTGTTCCCCCCGCAGCAATTTTTGCTTCTTCGCCTGGTATACTTGTTGCTAAAACAAACATATGATAAGGTAGTGCATTTACTGGTTCAAAAATTGAGGAAGGCATAATTGAAGAAAATGTAACAGCTGTAAGCATTATTGGTGCTGTTTCACCTGCAGCTCTACCAATTCCAAGTATTGCACCAGTCAAAATACCTGGCGCAGCAGGTGGAAGAACTACCCTTCTTATTGTTTCCCATTTTGTTGCACCTAGTGCCAGACTGCCCTCTCTAATTGATTGAGGAACACTTCTCAAAGCTTCTTCGGTTGTTCGTAGAATGGTTGGTATAATCATAAAGGCAAGAGTTATTTGACCTGCAATTAAAGAAAAACCAAAATTAAGATATAATACAAAGAAAGCAAGACCAAATAGTCCAAATACTATCGAAGGTGTTCCATTTAAAAGATCAGCTGCTGTACGAATAATTTTTGTAATTCTACCTTCCTTTTTATATTCGATAAGATATATTCCTGCTCCGACTCCAATTGGTAGAGATATAGCTATTGCTCCGATTACAAGATAAAACGTTCCAATAATTGCTGTTAAAACGCCGCCTTGTCTACCAAGATCTCTGGCAGGTTGTGAAATAAATTCCCAACTTAATGCTCCAATTCCATTTGAAACGATATAATATAAAATTATAACTAAAACACCTATAACTAAGCTTACAGATAAAGATAATATACTAAAAGCAAATTTTTCTTTAATTTTTTCTGATAAAAGTTTTGAAATATATCTATATAATAAATATGCAAGAGTTAAAATTGCTGTGTTAATAAGACCAATAATGTTGTATGAAAAAACTAACAAAAATAAAATTATTATGTATCTAAAATATTTCTTTATATGGTTTATAGTTTTTTCTGAAAATTTTATTATTTTCTTTTTATTTTTTCTACTTTTCATATGTTTTTCTTTTATTTTACCTAAAATAAATACTGCACTAACATTTACGATTAAAGTGATAATTAATAATAAAACTGCAATTCCAAATAGTGCATGATACCATGGACTTCCAAATGCGACTTCTAGAGGTTCAATTCCAAGTGTTGATGTAAGTGTTCTAATTGGAGAAAAAATATTAGATATTGGATCAGGTATGATTGGTGCGTTACCACATACCATTAATACTGCCATTGTCTCTCCAACAGCTCGGCCTATGCCAAGGATTATTGCTGCAGTTATACCAGATAATGCTGAAGGTACGATAACTCTACTAATCGATTGCCATCTTGTGGCACCCATTGCAAGAGATCCTTCTTTATATTCTTTAGGAACTGCATTTAGGGCATCTTCTGCAACTGTTGTAATAGTAGGAATTGCCATAATTCCCAGTATTATTGATCCTGCAAGCAAAGTTTCTCCATGCCCATAAGTTGGATTCATATTTTCTTCTATAAATTCAGTAAGCATTATTAGACCAAAGAAACCATAAACAACTGATGGAATCCCTGCTAATAATTCAATTGCAGGTTTGATAATCGAACGGATTCTTGGAGTTGCTATTTCAGAAATAAATATTGCAGAACCGATACTTAACGGAACAGCTATTACCATTGCTCCAAGAGTTACAAGTAAGGTACCAACTATTAAAGGTAAGGTTCCATAGCTAGGTGTACTACCTGCTGGATTCCATTTATCTCCTAATAAAAAATCCCAGATATTTGTTGGTAGAGGATATGATTCAATCAATAGGAAAAATAATATTGAGAAAATAATTAAAATTCCAAAAATTGCGGCAATAAATAATAAACCTTTGATACCTTTTTCTTTGATTTTTTTTGAAAAAAATCTAGATATCCAATTTTTTTCTTTTTCCATATTCTCACTTTTTTCCCTTCTCATGAAAAGAGCAGATTATGGATACAATAAATTCGTATCCATATTTTGAATATCTGATTTTTACAATTCATCCCAATTTGAATAGCTGCCTAGATAAATTGATTTTACTTCTTCAACAGTTAATGAATCCACATAATCATTAGATTTATTCACGATAATTGCAATTCCATCACTACATACAATATGTTTTACTAAGCTTGGATATTTTGTTTCTTCAGTTGATTTCATTTCTCTAGATGCCATTCCGATATCTGCTGTTCCTTCACCAACTGATTGTACACCTACACTGCTACCTCCTCCATTGACTGTGATTGTTACATCATCATATAATTTGTTGAATTCTTCTGCAGCTTTTTCTGCTATTGGTAATACTGTTGTTGAACCAACAATTGTTATACTTCCACTTAATCCTTCAACTGTTTGATATTCACCGGTACTTGTTTTTGGAACAAATCCTTCATCTTCTACAATAGATTGTCCTTGGTCACTATCAATATATTTAAGAAATTCTTCTGTTATGCCAGATGGTTCCCCATCGGTAAACATATTTAGGTTTCTTGCAATTGGATAATCACCTGATATTACATTATCAACATTTGCATCAATTCCATTTATTTTTACTGCTTTGATATTATTATCTACATAACCTAATCCAACATATCCAATTGCTCCTTCTGTTTGTTTTACTGTTTGGTATACTCCGCCGTTGGAATTCTTTTCAAGCATTGTTTGAACAAAATCTTCTTTATCCATCACATGTTCCCAAAAAAATTCTCTTGTACCAGATGCACTGTCTCTACCAACTACAACAATTGTTAGACCCGATTCACTTGATTCATTACCTATGCAGCCGGTAAGTAATACTGCAGCTAATGTGGTCGCTATGATTAAAACTAGCGTTTTGTTAATTATTTTTTCTTTTTTCAAATTCATTTTGATCATTCGAGAAATTTTCTATTTTTAATATATATTTTATCTACATATACTATATGTATATATATAGGATATATATTCATATATACTGCTATAGAAAATATTAAAAATATAATTATATATATCAAGATATTGGTGTTCTATATGGAAATAAGAAAAGTACAGATGACAGGTGGATCATCATTTATAATTACACTTCCAAAAGAGTGGATTAAATCAGCTAACATTAAAAAAAATGACCCTTTAGGGTTGTCAAGGCAAAGTGATGGAACCTTAATTATTAGCTCTAAAATGAATAGAAAACAAATTCCAAGAAATCAAGAATTTATTGTATATAAGAATACAAACCAAAACTATCTCTTAAGAAAATTAATTGGTTCTTATATATCTGGTTTCAAATCAATTAAGATAACATCAAAAGATAGAATAACACCAACAATGAGAGCAACTGTCAGAAAGTTTACTCAAACTACTATTGGTCAAGAAGTTGTAGAAGAGACGCCTGAATCAATTATACTAAAGGATTTACTAAATCCAGCTGAAATGCCTTTTAATAGAACAATAAAAAGAATGCATATTATGGTAAAGGCAATGTATGAAGACTCGATGCAAGGATTAAAAAATAGAGATAAAAAACTTACAGAAGATGTACTTAAAAGAGATAATGAGATAGACAGATTACATTGGCTTGTTGCTCGTCAACATAACATAATTCTTCAAGATATTAACTTTGCAGAGAAAATGGAAACTAATGCAAGAATTGCGACAACTTCTTTTTTAATAAGTAGAATTATTGAAAGAATTGGTGACCATGTAATAAAAATTGCAGATAATATTATAAATATAATCGATTTAAAACTTGATAACAAATTAATTGAAAAGCTTGATGAAGCAAGCAAGATATCTATGGAAGTTTTTGGAAAAAGTATTGGTTCATTTTCAAAAAAGGATATTAAAGAGGCAAATGAAAATATTGAAAATGTTAAAGTTCTTGATAAAAAATGTAAAGAGATAAACACATATGCAATAAAACAAGAACCTGAAATTGCTATATCAATTGGTTATATTGTTGAAAGTATAAGAAGAATTGGTGAATATGCTGAGGATATCTCTGAAAATGTAATAAATTATTTAGTTTCAGAAAAATAATTATTTAGCAATCATTGCCCTAAGCCAATCAGCAACATTTTCAGCATGATCTGCAATATCGTCTACCCAGTCTGCAATTTTAAGTAGATGATAAACATCCATTGGATCAAGTTTTTTCTCAAGGTCATAAATACCTTTAGTCATTTCAAATTTAATCTTATCTGCTTTCCATTCATTGTCATGGACTTTGTGAATGAATTCTTTAGTTTGATCTCTTTCTCGTTTAACAAAACTTGTTTCAACAAGGTCCTTAATATTACAGACAGCATCCTCCATTGTATCAACCGTTCTCATCACGGCTTTTGCATGATCAATAAATAATCCTTGGAGTTTTTTTGGAATCTTTGTCTTTCTCATATCAAGCATCATAACAAGATTCTCTGCATGATCAAGTATTGCATCTTGCTCACGTAATGCCCATAGAAATTTTCCTTTGTCCACAGGCATGAAAAGTGACGAAGGTAGATGATTTCTTAGGTTGCTTTTTATAAGATCTGCCTCATGCTCAATTTCGGATACCTTTTTAGCAAGCTCTGAAAAATCCTTATAGTCGCCTTTATAGTATCTAACTAATCCATCGCTTAGGATATCGATACATTCCCTAACTTTAGCCATATGGTTTAAAAGTTGTCCAAATGGTGATTTTCTTCTATAAGTATCCTGAACAGGAGCTCTGAAATGATTTTCTTCTTCATCCATATTTTTCACCTAATAATTTTATCCAATTATACCTCTCAATATTAAGAATATTACTATCGATGTTCCTGCTGCAATTGGCAGGGTTAAAATCCAAGATACAATAATTTTTTTTATTATACTTAAATCAACTGCTTCAAGTCCTCTTGCAAGACCCACACCAATTACTGCTCCAACAACAGTATGTGAAGTAGAAATTGGCAGGCCCAGTTTTGATGCAATAAGAACAGTTGTTGCTGCTCCAAAATCAACTGAAAAACCCCTTGTGTTAGTAAGACTTGTAATTCTACTTCCAACAGTTTTCATAACGCGTCTTCCCCAAGTAAGGCATCCGATTGATATACCAATTCCACCAAGTGCTAAAAGATAAACTGGAACTTCTACTTCACTGGTTATACTAATTCCTTGAGAAAGAGGAACGATTGCAGCAACAGGACCTATTGCATTTGCAACATCATTTGCACCATGGGCAAATGCAACATAACAGGATGTTACAACTTGCAATTTTCTAAAAATTCCTTCAACTGTTGCATAATCCTCAACACATTTTGCTTCAATATCTTTTAAAAGATAAATTGCAATAAAAATTACAATAACAGAAATTACAAATGATATAAGTATAATTTTGTAGTAGTCCCCAGCAACCCCGATACAATCACAAATAGATGTTTTTAGGAGTAATGAGGATACTATTAGAAATGCAGTCAGACCAATAACTATTGGCCCTACAATCTTTGCGGATTTAACAGGGTTTTCTTTTGCAAATATGGTCTTTACAATTATTTTAAAGACTATAAATGCAAGAATGCAACCAAAAACAGGTGACAAAACCCAACTTGCTGCAACAAAACCAACCTTTCCCCAATTTACAGATGTAACTCCAGCTGCAATAATTCCAAATCCGATTAGAGCGCCAATTACAGAATGAGTTGTAGAAATAGGCATCTCTTTCCAAGTTGAAAGTGTAACCCATATTGCTGCTGCAAGTAAAGAAGCAATAAAACCAAGTAACAAAACATGAGAAGGAATTGTGTCGACATGAATGATTCCTTTTTTTACTGTTTCAGTTACATGACTTCCAACAAAAACTGCTCCAATAAAATTTAATATACCTGCAATTATAACTGCTTGTTTGAAAGTAATTGCTTTTGCACCTACTGCAGTGGCCATTGAATTTGCTACATCATTTGCTCCAATGCTCCACGCCATATAGAATCCAATAGCACTAGCACCACCGATGATAATCCATGGTATATAGTCCAACTAGTATTGCCTCCTCCCTTGCAAAACCAACAAATTTTTGTTATCAATTCTTTGGTATATAGATTATATAGAAAAGTATTACGAAATATTCAAAGGAAAAAAACTCTATATACTATTTACATAAATCGTAATAATTATTATTACAAGATCTGTCCTTTAAATTAAATTGTATCATTTTCTTTGTTTTTGATTTAATTATGTCTACAACATTTATAGATATACGATCTTCTTTTATATCTATTATATTAAATGTATAACCAAAATGGGATCTGGTACGATTACATGAAAATGTCCCTGCATTAACAAGAAGGGTATTATGTATTTTAACAGACCATGGAACATGTCTATGTCCCATTAAAACCAGAGGTACATTATTTTTTAAAATAATATCAAGGGTTTCCCCTGCATCATCAATTATATTTGTCTCTCTTCCAGAATTTGGAACAGGAACTAGATGATGATGAAAACCAATTATTGCCATTTTATCTTCTTTTTTAATTCCTTTTTCAATAAGTTTATGTCTACTTCTACCAAGTCGTCCATTGTCTTTGTCAGGCTCACTAGATGCAAGACCAACAAGATTTATTTCATCAAATGAATGGATAAAATCAGTATCGCCAAAAAACTCAGGGAAAAGCTTCCATCCTAGATTTCTTTCATCATGATTTCCTGGAACAATGACAATATGCCCTTTGATCTGCTTTAATTTTTCTTTTGCAAGTTCATATTCGGGAAGTAGCCCCCACGTTGTTAAGTCTCCTGATATAAAAACAAAATCTTTATCAATTTTATTTAGCTGTTTAGTTGCTCTGTCAAATATCTTTTCATTGAAATCTGTTCCAATATTACAATGAATATCTGAGATATGTGCAATTTTCATGTATTCTGATAAAAAATTCTTGTATAAATGTTTTATCTATATTTTTTCTATTAATTCTTTTAATAATTTCAGTGAAGCATCACAACTATTTTTTTTATTTTCAATTCTGCTTCCTTCAAAAACGTATTTTTTTACAAATTTATCTTTTTTTGTTGAAATAGAAATATAAACAAGTCCTACTGGTTTTTCTTTAGACCCACCAGTTGGTCCTGCAATACCTGTTGTTGCAATTCCGATATCTACATTTGATTTTTTTCTAATTCCATTTGCCATTGCTTCGGCAACTTGCATGCTCACTGCACCATATTTTTTTAATAAATCCTCTGGAACGTCCAGTAATTCCATTTTTGCTTTATTTGAATATGATATTACACCTCTATCAAAATATTCTGAACTTCCTGATATATTTGTTAAGGTATTTGCAATCAATCCTCCTGTGCATGACTCAGCAGTAGCAATAGTCAAATCCTTTTTTTTAAGCTCATTTGTTAATTCTTTTAGGAATTTTTCTTGTTTCAAAAGTAAATACACCTCTTTTTCATATCAATAAATCTTTGAGTATATAAAGAATTTTTTATAAACAATATTAAAAGTTAAATAATGTAATCAACATCCAGTCCAATATAATTTATATCTTAGCCCCGTGGTGTAGTGGCAACATAAGAGACTCTGGATCTCTAGTCGCCAGTTCGAATCTGGCCGGGGCTGTATTTAAAGAATTGTTGGAGAGTAATAATGGAAAATAGAAATCAGGAATCAAAAGATTTTATCAGACAAATAATTGATAATGACATAAAAAATCATAAGCATGATGGCAGGGTTCATACAAGATTTCCACCTGAGCCAAATGGTTATCTTCATATTGGTCATGCAAAATCAATATGTCTTAATTTTGGTATTTCAGAAGAGTATAATGGAAAATGTAACCTTCGCTTTGATGATACAAATCCTGCAAAGGAAGAAGAGGAATATGTTAAATCAATAATTCAAGATGTAAGATGGTTAGGATTTGACTGGGAAGATAGGCTTTTTTTTGGTTCTGATTATTTTGATGAAATGTATGAATATGCAATAGATTTAATTAAGAAAGGAAAGGCGTATGTTGATGACCTAAGTGCTGAAAAAATAAGTGAGTATAGAGGAACTTTAACTAAGCCCGGTAAAAATAGCCCTTATAGAGACAGACCAGTAAAGGAAAACCTTGATCTTTTTGTTAAAATGAAAAACGGGGATTTCAAAGATGGTGAAAAAGTTCTTAGAGCAAAAATTGACATGTCCCATCCTAATATAAACATGAGAGACCCGATTATGTATAGAATTCTACATGCATCTCATCATCGAACTAAGGATAAATGGTGTATTTATCCAATGTATGATTGGGCTCATGGCCTGGAGGATTCCCTTGAAAAAATAACTCATTCTTTATGTACATTGGAATTTGAAAATCACAGACCACTTTATGATTGGTTTTTAATAGAGTTAGGGGTCTATAGACCTCAACAAATTGAATTTGCAAGACTTAATCTAACATTTACTGTAATGAGCAAGAGAATGCTTAAACAACTAGTTGATGAAGGCCATGTTGATTCATGGGATGACCCACGTCTTCCAACAATCAGTGGTATGAGAAGAAGAGGATACTCGCCAGAATCAATTAAATCATTTTGCAATAGGATTGGTATTGCAAAAGTAAATAGTAATGTTGATTTCGGCTTTTTAGAAAATTGTGTTAGAGAGGATTTAAATAAAACATCAAAAAGGTTAATGGGTGTGTTAAATCCTTTAAAAGTAACAATTGAAAATTACCCAGATGAAAAAGTTGAAGAGCTTGAGGCAATTAATAATCCTGAAGATGAATCAGCAGGAACAAGAAAGATTCCTTTTTCAAAGGAAATATATATTGAGAAAAATGATTTTATGGAAGACCCGCCAAGAAAGTTTTATAGATTAACAGTTGGTCGTGAAGTTAGACTAAGATATGCATATTATCTTAAATGTAATGAAGTTGTTAAAAAAAGCGGGGATGTTGTTGAATTAAAATGTACAATAGACCCTTTAACAAAAGGTGGTTATGCACCAGATGGTCGAAAGGTTAAATCAACTATCCACTGGGTTTCTGCAAAAAAAGCAGTTGATGCAGAAGTAAGACTTTATGATAGACTTTTTACAGTCGAAGACCCAACTGGTGAAAAAGATAAAGATTTCAAAGAATTTTTAAATCCAGATTCTTTAAAAATATTAAACAATTGTAAAGTTGAACCATGCATACAAAATTTCAAAGCCCTTGACAGGTTCCAATTTGAGCGAATTGGATATTTTTGTATAGATAAAGATTCAAAATCTGATAGATTGATAATAAACAGGACTGTAAGTCTTAGGGATATATGGAAAAAAATACAAAAAAGGCAAGGAAAGAATCAATAATTATGGTTATTTAATTATATAACTTATTTATTCACCCTGTTATTGGAAACACGTAATAGCCCTGTGTTGTAGCGGTCAATCATACTAGTATTTTTTACTAGAGACATTGGTTCGAATCCTTTCAGGGCTATTTTCTTCCAAAATATCTAAATATGAAAACTGCAATCCACTCCGCTATATTAAGTAGTATAGCCCTGTGGTGTAGTGGCAACATTCTAGCCTTTGGAGCTAGCGTCAGCGGTTCAAATCCGCTCAGGGCTGCTCAAAAAATCAATATGCTCCCGTGGTGTAGTCCGGCCAATCATTCTGGCCTTTCGAGCCAGCTACACGGGTTCGAATCCCGTCGGGAGCACTTTTTTTATTTTTTATCTAAGAAGTATGCCTCTTCAAGTAGTTGAGAAAATCTATTTAGAAATCTTGTAAATGGTGCTCCATCAAGAGTTTCATGATCAAAAGAAATTGTAATGTTTAATATTTCCCTTGTCTCTGTTTTTTTTCCTTTCTTTCTTTGTTTTTTAACAATTCCAAATATTGCAATAAATAATGGATGAACCCCAATTGTTGTTGCCCAACCTGGAAATTTTCCAACCATGCCAAGAGATGAAACCATCACTGTTCCAATTGCCTCTTTTGCAAAGAAAGGGTCCTTTCTTAGTTTTTTCCAAATGAGTCTTCTAATAAACTTTGGTAGTCTCATAACAATTTTTACATATCTAAAGTCTTTTCCAAGTTTTGCTACGAGATTTCTTTCATCAATTACAGTTCCCTTAACAGAGCGAACGTCCTTTGTTATCTCATCTATGTCCTTTTTATTTGTGTCTCTGATTACATATATCATAGGAATACTTTCGCCTTTGAGTATCCTGTCATAAGTAACAGATACATCGACATCATCAAAGATTACAATCTTTCTTTTCCCATATCTTATTGCATGAACCTGTTTATGTTCACTTACTGCTTTGCCAATGCATTTTATTATCCATGCAGTAAAAGAAATTTTTTGGCCTTTTTTCTTTTTATTTTTGATTATTTTCCTTGCTTTGCTTACATCGACTTCAACAAATGAATGAATCCTTGCTCTTTTTTTCCCTTCGTCAAGACCATCTACTATCATCTGACGGCCTTTAGGATATCTTTTTACAATTCCATCTTTGAATTTTCCAATATTTACATATCTGTCATTTGCAACAAACAAAAGTAAAATAAGAGAAATAGTAGTTAAATAAAAACCAATCCCTGGCCCCCAACTACTTTGAACTTCTTGAGAGATACTAGATTCAGGAATATTAATATCAATTATTCCTTCTCCAAATAAACTGCCAATAGATACATCTGAGATCTGAATTATTGTATAAATATAGACAATGATTGTAACAATTAACATTACAATACTTGAAATTGAAAAAATCAAAGTGCTCTTTTTATATTTCCGGCCAGTATAAGTTCCCAGAACTATCAATACAATAGATATTAATATTAGCAATGAAAGTATTGACAAAACATAACTTAGCTCTGATGGGATTTGCCCTACTTCTCCTCCTAGAAATTTTTCTGAACTAGTAGAAGTAATAATTTTTGGCGGAATTAAATAAGTATTTGTTTCTGTTTTAGTAGACTCATTAATTCCGTTTAGTGTCCACCAAGGCGAAACTAAGGATATTAAAAAAAGAGCGACAACGATTAATCTAAAAGAAATAAATATCTTTCTTTTCTTAATTAAAAATCCGACAAATAAAAAAATTGAGGATATAGAAATTACTATTATTAGTAAATGTAGGATTGAATCTTTTTGGCTAAGAATATCGACTTCTTTATGTCCTCTAACTTCAATATTTTGTTTGGCAATTACCTTTCCTTTAGAAGATAATACAGTGATTTCATAAGACCCTGGAGGTATTGATATACTTGCCTTTCCATTTTTATCAATTATTGTTTTTTCTAGCTTATTATTGCGTTTTACTAGAATTTGACCCTTTGTGATATCATAAGCGTATGAATCCATTACATTAAATGAAATAAAATATTCTGCAGGGAAGAAAATATCTATTTTTTTATCTTCTCCAAGATAAATATCTCTTTCAAACTCAAAGCTCTTATATGAAAGCTTAAGGTTATATAATTCAGAGTACAGATTATTGAATCTATATTTTCCCTCCCCAATCATCTCTGCATTAATAATGATTGGTTCAAGCATGTTTCTGCTTGTAACGCTTGGGTCAAGATCGATTTCAGGGGCAAAACCCCATTTATCTTTAATATCAAGATTTAAACTATATCTATCAAAGGTGACTTGTTCTTTTTTTGCAATAAGATTGCTAAAAAGACCTAAGTTAATGTTCTTTTTTTCTATTAAAAATCCATCGTATATCACGTTTAATGTAAAAGTTTTACTTGGAAAAATTGGAGCAGCAATTACAGCTGAACCATTACTATCAGTAGACTCCTCGGATACAATAAATTCGTCTTTTTTAAGCCTAAGAGTTAGGTCTTTTATATGATTATTATTTTGATCAACTGCGGATAACTTTATTTTACCCTGAGGTCTGCAGAATAAATGTACAACCTCGTCTTTTTCTAGATTTATGCTTTCAAAACCAACAAACCTTCTAAGCTCAAACATAGTTGGTCTTTCTTTGAAGACCTTGATTGAATATTTCCCTGGTTCAAGACTTGGAAAATATATTTTTTCAAATATCGTAAAATTTCCCCAATCAATTGTTCCAATTAAGGATTTAATTATTTGAAAAATTCTTTTGTTTTTAAAATCAAAATCAACTTCATTTAAAGGAATTCTACTTATTGCACCTGAGGATTTTATTTCTCCATCTTTGTGAACTTCTACACTTGTGTATAGAACTCTCTCACCTAAAATAAAGGATAAGAATGGACCTAGCGGGTCTGTTCTTGCTAAATGAACAAATACAGTTAATGAGTATCTTTTTTCTTCTATTTTATCATCAATTATTTTTTCTCTTTTTATTGGTACTATTGGAAATAATTCTTGATATGGCCCTGATTCTTTGTTAATTCTTTCAAAACCTTCATTTTCAATTGAAATGAATTCAATTCCAAAATTTACATTTAGATCAACTGATAAAACTGTATTATGTCCGTTTCCCCTCTCATAACTATTTCTCATAAAATAGATACTTCCACTGTCTGATTCAAGCCCTGGGAGTTTTATCGTTTGTTCAACATAGGATTTAATTTGTATCCCATCTTCTGGACCATTTACTATATTTTTATTTGAATTCACAATCAAGCCATGGGCCTTACCAGTAGATGGATCATCAAGACTTATCCATGCTTTAGAGCCAAGGTCGATATCATCTTGAGTCGAAAGTATGTATTCTCTTGTAGAAGAAGGATCACTAGGAATAAGATAATTTTTAATATTTTCATTTTGATCATAGATATGAATATTTGGAAGAAGATTTCCAAAATTCATTTTTGGAATAGATGTACTTCTTGTTTTTGTTGTGGCGATACCTGCATAGCTGCCATCAAACATAACAGGATTTTCTATGTTAATTGTTTTTAAGACTTTATGATTGACATCAACAAATAGTCTTTTAATTTCTGTTGGAGAATAATAATATGTGTAAATATTTTCCGTTTTCAAAGAAGCATCTGGAGATGTTGATTCAATTTTTACTCGTATCATTAAATTTCCATCAACAAGAATTTTTTTCTTAACCTCTTTTGCACTACAAGTTCCATAGTAATATGGGTACTCATTTATCCCATATCTCATATCAAAAACAGCAAGTTGGTCGACGTTGTTCATTTCAAATTGTTTGGAATCCCTTTTTAATCTTGCAACAAATTGAGAAGAAGGATTACCAACAAGCTCTCCCTTTTGAATAATTGCATATTCAATATTTTCATCTTGTCTTACTTTAAAATAATCAAACTGGATTTTTTGACCTGGAACTGGTTCGTAATAATAATATGAATCCTCGACCTCTACATAATCTTTGTATTCTGCTCTATCAACTGACTTTGAATCATATAAGACGTAATATTTTTCATTTCCATTTATGAATTCAGGTAATAGGAAAACTAAACTACAACTTTTAATTTTATTTTCTTTTTCAAATTCTATATCATAAACTTGAGAGTCTAGTTCTATTAGACCTGATCCATCATCATAGGCTACTTTTATTGAATTCCAGTTTTCATTAACACCCCAACAAGTATTTTCAAATACAACTCTAACATCTATTGGATAAAATTCTAAGATATCTGAAAAAGTATGTATTGGGAGAATTATCTCTTGTTTGAAAGCAATATTTTCAATATCACACTCATTTAAATCATTTATAGGCTCTGAAAGTACAGGGTTTATAATAGAAGATATTAATAAAATTTGGAATAGTAATATTAAAGCAATTTTTTTCCTAAACCCCATAATAAACCTTTATAATACAAGATTTATATATAAATCTTTACAATATTATTTTTTAATTATACCAGTAAATATTTAACAGAAATCTGATTTATTAAATTATA
>Ga0272442_10003851_pt1 | contig 20831 bp, 16 predicted proteins | sample SSMForm2O_FD_200262 | JGI IMG/M metagenome (GOLD analysis project Ga0272442, IMG submission 200262) | Marine sediment archaeal communities from Little Sippewissett salt marsh, Falmouth, MA, United States - SSM-Form-2O | ecosystem: Environmental > Aquatic > Marine > Wetlands > Sediment ... | reverse complement strand
CGACGGCCGCATCCTTGATCCTGATCTGATTCCGTATCTCAGCCTGCTTACCGAGTTCCTGGGGCAGATCGACACTGAAAACCACGGCTATCAGGATCTCGATACACAGCTTACGCTCAACACCGGCAGCTTCGACGTTTACTCTACAACCTACACCGACATAGAGAACACCGACCGTTACCAGCCCAAGGTCGTTGTTGCGTCTAAAGCGCTTATCCCGCGTCTCGGAAAAATGGCCGGTCTCATGGATGAAATCATGAACAGGTCAAAATTCGAAAATGCGAACCGCGTGGGAGAGCTGCTGAAAAAAGTGCTTTCACGTCTAGAAAGATGGGCGAGAAACAACGGCAACCACCTTGCGAACAAGCGGCTTTCGGCCCGCCTGCTTCCGGGTGAGGCATTCGAGGAAAAGCTCCTGGGGCTTAACAGTTACGGGTTTGTCCGCAAAGTACTGGATGAATTCGAGAAAGACCCGCAGATCCTGTTCAACAGGCTGAAGGGAATGGCGAAGACGCTGTTCAACAGGCACAATCTGATCCTGGGCATTGTGTGCTCAGAAGACGATTATGCAAAGATCGAGGAGCAGCTGAAGCCCGTGCTCGGGCGCCTTGTGGAACAGGAGCAAGAAATCGTCATGAACCTCGATAAGCTCGATGCTCCGGACGAAGGCCTGCTCTCGGCATCAAAGGTGCAGTATATATACAGGGGCGCAAACTTCCGTGAACTCGGTTACGAGTACAACGGCCGCCTTAACCTCGTAAGCCGTGTGCTTTCGCGTGAATACCTGTACAAGCACATCCGCGTTCAGAACGGAGCCTATGGCACATGGAGTTTTTTCTCGCGTGACGGAATAGGCATGTTCGCATCGTACAGGGATCCCGAATTCGAGAAAACGCTGGAGGTGTTTGATGGAGCGGCTGATTTTCTGAAAACATTCGAGCCGGACGAAAGAGAAATGACTCGTTTCATAATCGGCGAGATTGCGCAGCGCGACAAGCCGCTCACGCCCAGGGCAGAGGGTTATACTGCAATCGCTTACGAGTTGATGAACGTCACTCACGAAAAGAGACAGAAGGAGCGCGACGACATACTTTCGGCAAAACCCGCGGACATCCGGGCCCTGGCTCCAGTGGTTGATGATGTTGTAAAAAAAGGAAAGACAACGGTTTACGGCAACGAGGAAAAGCTCAGGGAGAAAAAGGATCTTCTCCAGGAACTGGTTGAGGTTCTTGAGTAGGAGTTTTCAAATCATTCCAGGTAGGGCGTGCAGTATTCGTCGATTATGACGTCCTTTATCGAATCCGCCATCGAGACCTGCCCCTGCGCGACCTGCCTTATGTCAAAAACATGGCCACCCGTGGCCTCGGGTATGGAAACCATGCCGTTGTAGCCTGTGTAAAAGCCCGCCTCCACGTTGCCGCCCAGGCATTCTCCAATGTGAGCTGCAAAACAAGCGGCCCTCAGCTCCCTGGACGTGAGCGCTTCCAGCGTCTCTTCATACGTATGCCTTACCTGGATGCCGGAAAGGCTGTCCGGGCTCTCCTTGAAGGTATCGTCTGTGGCATGAATGATTATGCGAACGGCGCCCTCTCTCCATGGATAGTTCTCGGCCGCGTCAACCAATGCATCGAGCGTGTTCTCCGGGCAGCTCATGTTCATGCCCGGGCTTCCTCCTGGCTGCTTTTCATTGCTGGTGAACTGCTTTACTGACATGAAAGCCGCCTGCATGTCCTGCACGGCGGCAAAAGGCTGCCCGCTGTTCTGCAGCGCAACATCGTCCACGAAAACCACGAGTCCGAAGCTGGGGTCGTCGTCTATCTGCGAAGCCGCATCCCATACCGCCCCAATCTCGGACGTCAGCTTGTCAAGAACGAATCCCATGCTCGTGGAAACATCCAGTACAAAGCAGATGTCAATCTTGTCGTAGCACTCGTCATCCGTGTCCGTGTCCGTGTCCGTGTCAGCATCAGTGTCGGTGTCCGTGTCCGTGTCAGAACCAGATTCATCCTTGTTATCCCCGCCTCTGCCGGGCGTGGAATCATCAGTCTCGCAGGCGCTGAACAAAAAAACCGATGATATCAACATGCACACAGATATTACTGATAAACGATGTAACATGCGCATCCTCCATTTGCTGTTTTTTCAGTACTTTCTGATAATATCACAAACTCACAATAATTATGTTACATCTCGACCGCGGGCCGCATGAATTGTATATTCGGCACCCGAAGGATTAAAGAATGCAGGAGGCTCTGATGAGCATAATAAAAGGCAAAAAGCTGGCAAAGAAAATTCGCAAAGACGCAGCCGCCAGAGCCGCGGCTTTTGAAGAAAAGACCGGAAGGCTCGTGGGACTTGCCGTGTTACTGGTTGGAGAGGACGAGGCCAGCCGGATTTATGTGCGCAACAAGGAAAAGGACGCGCTCAAAGCCGGCATAAGATCCGAAATCATAAGGATGACGGCGGATGCTTCGCAGGATGACGTGATGAAGGCCGTTGACATGCTCAACCGGGATCCGGGCATCGACGGTTACATCGTGCAGCTGCCCCTGCCCTCTCACATTGACGAGAGCAGCGTGATAGCGGCCATCTCCCCGGAAAAGGACGTTGACGGTTTCACGCCCTATAACCTTGGAAAACTCCTGTCCGGCGAAGACTGTTTTGTTCCGTGCACGCCGCAGGGCTGCATGCACATGATCGACAGTGTCGATTTTGAACTGAAGGGAAAAAATGCAACCGTTGTCGGAAGAAGCCGCATAGTGGGCAAACCCCTGAGCCTGCTGCTTCTTGCAAGGCACTGCACGGTAACGATGTGCCACTCCCGCACGCGCGACCTTGCGCAGGAAGTCGGCCGCGCGGATGTAGTGGTTGCAGCCGTCGGCGTCAGTGAACTTGTCAAAGGTGAATGGATAAAGCCCGGCGCGATCGTGCTAGACGTTGGAGTCAACCGCGGTGACGACGGAAAGCTTGTGGGAGATGTGGAATTCGAAGAAGCTGAAAAACGGGCGGCATGGATAACGCCCGTTCCCGGAGGAGTGGGCCCGATGACGCGCGCGTGCCTTATTGCAAACGCCGTCATCGCCGCGGAAAAACATTCGATGTAGGGGCAGGCCCCTGCCTGTCCGCCGTAGCGCTATGCGCGGAGGAGGGTGCCTGCCCTCCCGATACGAACGGAGGATCAAATGGAAATATCATTGAACATCGTAAAGCCGAACGCGGTAAAGAAGAACAAAGTCGGGACCATAATAGCTGCATTCGAGGATGCAGGCCTTGAACTGATCGCCCTTAAATACCTGAGCATCACAAAGGCACAGGCCGAACAGTTCTATGCGGTTCATAAAGGCAGGCCGTTTTTTGAAGAGCTTGTGGATTTCATGAGCTCGGGCCCCATAGTGGCCATGGTTCTCAAGGGAGAAAACGCGGTCGAAGTCGCCAGGAAGACAATGGGAGCGACGGATCCGGCCGAAGCCGAAGCAGGCACGATCAGGGCCCTGTATGGAGACAACAAGGGCGAAAACGCGGTCCACGGCTCTGACAGCGTTGAAAACGCAGCCATTGAGTCCGCCTTCTTCTTCCCCGGCCTGGAACTGGTATAGCCCGGAATTATTCTCACATTCACTGACAACTGATGTATAATGACCCCGTAACATTGAGGGGAGCATCATGATCCGCACGCAATTCATGGGCGCATTGCTTGTTATCCTGGCCTTTTCCTGCAGCGACAATGAGGTTCAGGAGCAGGACGGTGGAAGCGATGCGCAGGAGGATTCAGGCAGTTACGCGGGGAGTGACGGCGACACTGACGTTGACGCTGATGGTGATGTTGATACAGATTCGGATACAGACGCCGACGATGACTCGGATAAAGACGGCGGAGGAACTGAAACGGAATGTTTGCCGCATTATTATCAGGAATGCTATCAGGATGCGGTGTACTGGCATGACTCCTGCGGCAGTCGTGAAGATATAATTAAAGAGTGCGACGGCACCGGCCAGATATGCAGGAACATATCAAGCTTCCGGGCGGAGTGCGTATGCCGCAATCACTGGCAGGGAGAAAACTGCGACATATGCCCCGGCAACTGGGACCCGGATTCGGACTGCTCTGAATGCCTCAACGGATGGGACCCGGGCAGGGATTGCGCGGTCTGTATCCCGGACTGGGAGGGAGAAGACTGCGACGTTTTCACAGGGTGCATCAGATACGTGAATGTAAACGGAAGCCCTGATCATGTGGACGGTTATTCATGGTCCACGGCATTCACGAGGATTCAGAGCGCAATAAATTCCAGTTGTGACGCAATCGATTCCTATGACGAAATTGATTACTGCGAAGTTTGGGTTGCACAGGGAGTTTACAAGATATGGGAAGGCGATTATGAAGACACGCTGCAGATGATGCCCGGGGTGGAACTGTACGGGGGCTTTGCGGGTAATGAAACCTTACGCAGCCAGCGCAGGTACAGAACCAATGAAACCGTGCTGGATGGTTATCACGATGACGGCTGGGACGAGTTCAATGTCGACAATGTGGTTACCGGAAGCGATGATGCGGTTCTTGACGGATTCACGATAACGAGCGGCAACGATTATTACTGCTACACAACCGGCATGCTGAACGACAGCGCATCGCCCGTGGTTTCCAACTGTCTTTTTACCGGCAACTGCGGTGACGGAGGAGGAATGGCAAACGAATCCGGCAGTTCCCCTGTGGTAAACAATTGCGTTTTTCTGGACAACTGCTCTGATTACGGCGGTGGTGGAATGTATAACCGGGACAGCTCTCCTCATATATCCAATTGTATTTTTGCGAAAAACAATCTTCCGCCTTTTGCAACCAGGGGTGGAGCAATATTCAACCAGGGAGGTTCCCCCGTAATAATTAATACAATTTTCATCAACAATTCGGTTGAGGATGACTATTACGGCGCCGAGGGCGGTGCCATTCAGAATTATGACTCCAGCCCTGTCATTATCAATTGCCTGTTCTCGGGAAATTCCGCATCAAGCGAGGGCGGCGCGATATGCAACGACAACAGCGAAGCAAAGATTGTCAACTCGATATTCTGTGGAAACAGCGCGGAATATGGAGGAGCTGTTGCAGTGAACGACTGGGAAGGAGGGTCCCCGACTTTCATCAACACGGTATTTACGGGCAATCTGGCATCAGAACTCGGTGGTGCAATAGACAACGGAAGCATACATACGAGGATTGTCAATTCAACATTCACGGCGAACAAAAGCAGTGGATATGGTGGAGGAATCTATCATAGAAAAAGCGATACGGTGATTTCCAGCAGCATCCTGTGGGAAAACATACCGGATCAAATTGTCATTGACGAAGATGCAGGTGTTTCTGTTTCGTTCAGCACCGTTCAGGGAGGCATTGCCGGAGAAGGAAATCTGGATACGGATCCTCTCCTCATCGGCGCTGTCTATACCAGCGGGGACTTCAGCAGGGTTGAATACGACGAGTCCACGTATCAGACCGGGCTGGAAGACAAGGAGGCGGACTGGGGTGGTGATGATCTGTCAGGCATGTTCGTAAAGCCGGGAGACGGCGTACACAAATTCTACATCGTGGATAACACCTCAAAAATCCTGTACGTGTGGGGCGATGCAACGCACATTACATCCGCAGGCAGCATCTATCAGGTTTATGATCTTCACCTTCAGGAGCACTCGCCATGTATTGATTCTGCTGATGGAACAAGTGCACCCGTATTCGATATTGAAAACAACCCGAGATACGACAAGCCGGATGCAGGAAATACTGACCTGTGTCCGGATTCAGGCGTCAAAGGAACATGGCCGTGGGATGCCTCTGTGCCGGACGCGGGTCTGCTCGATGCAGGTTCGTGGTGCGTGAATTTTGTGGACATGGGTGCTTATGAATACTCTGCCGGGGAGAAATAAGAAGGATGACGGGATTTGTAATGTCATACTGCCGCCTGTTTCTTGCGGCTTTTATGATAATGACGGCCGTGTGTTCTTGTACAAAGGACAGTACCGAAGAAATTGCTGATTCGGGCACTGACACATCAATGCCGGACGACTGGATCCTGTGCGATCCCGAGAAATGCGATGCGCTGTGTCAGGAAGAATACGGAAAACCCGGGACATGCAACAACGACAGATGCGAATGCAAAGGTGTCGATCCCGAAGATGCAGGCACGGACGCCGATGCGGATGCCGATCTGGACGTTGACGTGGATATTGATGCTGACGCTGATTCGGATCCTGATCAGAGCCTTTGGCAGCCTTTACCGGAGAGTGATACCGACTGCGGCGAGCACTGCAGGCAGGTTTCGTTTGGTGACGATATATTCGAGGATTACGATTTGTACAGAGGATATCTGGTTTATGCATCTCATGATAACAGACTCATGGCCGTTGACCTTAAGAACATGAGGCAGCGCCTTGTCTACAAGGGACAACATCTTGTAGATACGCCTCTGCATCCGACTGTAAATCCGCCCTGGATTTATTATTATACAATGTTTTCTGTTGACGACATTACAGTTGTGTACAGAAGACATCTTGCAACCTGGGAACAGGAAGAGATTTCAAGTCATAATTATTCCGAAGAAGTGTCTCCATATTTCATGTCATCACGCGGAAATTACCTGTGCATAGAAATGGACCCTCCTGTAGATAATTATTCTCTGGACCCTTATGTTGAATGTATTCATGCAAAGACAGGGGAATCCGTCATTTATGAACAGGAACCTGACATGCACATGGGTCATTTCGGGTTGAACGGAGACATGATTTCCCTATTCATGATGGGCTCTGATCTCTGCAGAGATTTCAAGATCCTGGGAGTACCGGATCAGGAACTGATATTTGAATGGACAGAGTGCTTTGCCGACAAGATGATGCACGTTCTGGGGCACACAGGAGCAATATGGGAGGATTACAGGCATGATGATGTTGAATCGAGCGGATATAATACCGATATATATTATCTGGATCTGAATACTTTCCAGGAGAAATCGATTTGCACTGATCCATCCATGCAGTCTTATCCGGCGACAGATGGAAATCTGGCTGTGTGGGCGGATTGCAGAAACAGCGATGATCCGACCGGATATTTCTGTGGGGATGATGTGTATATGTACAATATGGACACAGGTGAGGAAATACGAGTTACCACAGGAATAGATCGGGACATGGAATATCTGAAGATTTCCGGGAAATGGGTTTCATTCAGTGCCTATGGAATTCCCTATAAGGCTGTTTTCGTAATAGATCTCGAATCCATGGGCCTTTATTCAGAACAGGAATAACATGACTGGGATCCGGATCTCCATTGCATTGATGATTCTGTCGGCTGTTTCATGCAGTGAAAACAAGGGGGAGCAGGCTGATGCGGGGGTGGATGCGGAAACCGATGCAGACAATGGATGGCAGAAGAAATGCGATTATGAAGAATGCAGAAGAGAATGCATTGAAAAAGGTGCCTTGAGCGGCGCTTGCAATGAATATGATGAATGTGAGTGTTTCGGCGGACCTGATTCCGGCCTGGATCTTGATACAGACATGGATACAGACAGTGATATGGATATCGACACGGATATTGATGTCGATACTGACGGAGACACGGATTCAGACATTGAAACCGAACCGGACATATTCATTGCCAGATACAGTTCCGACGGAACCCTTGCGTGGGCGAAAAGAGCAGGTGGCAAAACCAGGTCTGTGGGAACAGGTATTGATGTTACAGATACCGGGGATATCATGCTTACCGGATATTTTCATAACGCATCCACATTCGGCCCCGGTGAATCCGCAGAAACGACAATTCATGCCGAAGGATCATGGGACGAAATATTCATTGCAGGTTACAACCCGGACGGCACCCTTGACTGGGTAAAAGCAGCAGGCGGCAGGTATGATCAATATACAGGCGCCATATCTGCAGGGAGTAACAATACTGCCGTTATTGCCGGATACTTTCATGACAGAATAGCCTTCGAAGAGGGAGATCCCGACGAAACCGTCTTTGAACCGGACAACACCTTTCACGACGCATTTTTCGCAGCTTACACAGACAGCGGAGAATTTGAATATGCAGGCATGATCACGGGTAGTCACAGGCAGTATGCATCAGCAGTTGAAATGCATAAAGACGGTACATTATACATGACAGGAACATTCGAAGTAGAAGGTGTTTTCGGCCTGGGCGAACCGAATGAGACAACATGTTATTCCATCGGCGGCGATTACCACCCCGACATGTTCATTGCCAGATATGAAACTGATGGAGGCCTTATGTGGGCCGGAAGAGCCGGTACAACCGAAGAGGATAGCGGCAATACCACGGGACGCGATATTGCCGTGCTACCGGACGGGTCGGTACTTGTAACAGGTGCGTTCGAAAGTACCACGGTTTTCGGTCCCGGCGAGCCGAATGAGACTGTTATGCCGGCGCTGTCAGAGCCGGACCCGACGATATTCATCGCCAAATACAGTGCCGGCGGAGACCTGATCTGGGTAAAAAGCGCAGGAGGCGAGGACGGCTGCACTGGTGAGGGAATAGCTGCCTTGATTGACGGCTCATTTTACATTGCAGGCGACTACAGCGGCACAGCTGTTTTCGGCCGGGGAGAATCCAATGAGACCGGGATTTCATCATTTGCCCGGGGCGATATTTACATTGCAAGGTACAATAGTGACGGAAGTCTTGAATGGGTAAGATCAGCCGGTTCGACCGAGGAAGATTATATTGCCGCCATTGCCATTGCTCCTGATCAGGATGTTCTGGTACTGGGATGCTTTATTGACACAACCGTGTTCGCATTAGGACAGGAAAATGAGACATCGCTCGTGGCATATGGAGGAAGACGGGACCTTGATACGTTTATAGCCAGATACAATTCTGACGGAACACTTGAATGGGTCAGGCAGATAGGCGGACATGCTCATGACTGGGCAAGGGATATTGTATTGTTTCCTGATGGAAGCTTTGCTGTCACAGGATGGTTTGAAGGTACGGCCATATTCGGGCGCAATGAAGCACAGGAAACAGAGCTTGCGGCTGATCACTAGAAATGATGCGTGTAAACACAAACCGGGTATTGGGTTCGTTTTTCAATATGAAAACATGCTGCCTGATTCTGTGCACTTGTGTTTTTCTGATGTCCGGCTGCGATAAACAGTCAGGAAACAGACAGGACCGGGATGCAGGACCCGATTCGGGATATGATGAAGGAAAGGAATCAGGGCCTGATTCTTCCAGTGGCACGGATTCAGGAGCAGACCTGGATTCAGATACTGATAGTGATTCTGATTCCGATGCAGACAGCACTTCCGGAAGCGGTGACCTGATGTGGGCAAGAAAGGCAGGAGGAAGCAGCCGGGATGAATCGTTCGCAATTACAGCCCTTGAGCAGGGAGGAAGCGTTATTGCAGGAGAATACCGCGACACAGCCACCTTTGGTGATGGGGAGTCCAACGAGACCAGTTCAACAGTGGAAGTCACCGACTATCCGTACGACTGGCCGAACGACATTTTTATTGCCAGGTATACCGAAGAAGGAAGGCTCGTATGGATGAAGGCAATCAGGTGCGACAGGGAGGCGCACGCAAACAGTGTTTCTGCATATGAAGACGGTTCAGTGCTTGTTGCAGGCTCCTTTGAGGGAAGACTGATCCTGGGCAGGCGCGAGGAAACTCAGACAGTGCTGCCCATGGAAGGGGGTTTTTTTGCAAAATACAACCCCGATGGAAGTCTTTCATGGGCAAGACAGGCTGCAGTAGAGGACATTCTTGATATTGCAGCCCTGAGCGACGGTTCCTTTGTAATTACAGGGTACTTTTACGGAACCGCCCTGCTCGGGCCCATGGAACCCGATGAGGTCGAGCTGGAATCTGCGGGAAGCAGTGACATATTCGTTGCAAGGTACAATACCGACGGACGTATTGTCTGGGCAGAAAGAGCAGGCGGGGCGGAACAGGATCAGGGTCTTGGTATCGACGTTTTTGACGATGGCTCGATTCTGCTTACGGGTGCATTCAGGGACACAGTGGTATGGGGTGAGGGAGAAGCGGATGAAACCAGTGTCTCCACACAGGGCGATGGAACGGATACTGATATTTATGTAGTCAAGCTTAAGCAGGACGGATCACTTGCCTGGGCCGGAAGCGCTGGAAGTTACGGCCATGATCAGGGGTATTCGGTTGAGGCATTGTCCGACGGCTCTGCACTAGTTACAGGCAGCTTCGAGTACAGGGCCTTTTTTGGAATGGGAGATAAAAAGGAAACATATGTTGATGCAAAGGGAGAAAAGGACATATTTGTCGCCAGATATGATCCTGAAGGTGTTTTTCAGTGGGTCAGAACAGCGGGAAGCATTATGGATGATGAAGGTCTGGACATTTCGGGTTTCAGCAACGGAAAGTGTGTTGTATCGGGATACTTCAGCAGGAAGGCAACATTCGGCCGGGGTGAAGCACTTGAGACCGACCTTGAATCAGACGGATTCAATGATGTTTTTGTGGCAAAGTACGATATGGCCGGGAACCTTGAATGGGCAAAGCGCGCTGGCGGGGAGGGCGATGATCAAGGTCATGGTGTAGCAGCGCTTGATGACGGATCTTCAGTCGTAACCGGGGTTTTCTCTGGAAAAGCCGTTTTCGGTCCCGGCGAGCCAGAAGAAACCGAATTGAAGATTCCATATACACTTGACAGTGAAAATATATTCATTGCCGGTTTTTCCAACTGAATCCTGATTTGCTATTCAGGGCACAGTATCTGTGAGATTGCATAAGAGGACTTGATGCGCCCCTCCGATGTTACAGCCTGCACTGCCGTATCGCCTGTATCCAGGTCTGAATCCACGATTTCGACTGCATGGGAGCAGGCGGTTATTTCCGGCAAATCCTCTATAAACAGGCACTCTCCTGATATGTCTCCCTGTGCATCGGTCTTGAAAACAATTGATGAACTCGTGCCAAGTATCCTGCTGTCGCTTGTCCAGATCACGGATGATTCTGAAAAAAGATTGCTGAACCGTTGGGCCCATTCAAGCCCGCCGGTATCATCGAACAGCATGAGGCTGCTCCCATAAGCCTCCCAGTCCCAGCCTATGGCATAGAAGTGCGCGCCTGCCGTCAGATGCCTGTCTGATGTTTCTGCAAGACTGTTGATCTGTTCAGATTCCGAACCATCCTCAATATCAGCGCTGTCGGCAAATACGCTCCATATCAGCTCTCCATTCTGATCCGTTTTCATCAGAATCATGGGACATAAGTATGTTGTGTAGTCAATACAGGATCCGCCCATGGCGAGATTTCCGTCCATGGTCTGGATGATCGAATGTATTTCGATCTGCTTGTTCCCGCCGGTTGTCTTCTGCCAGATCAGGTTTCCGTCCGGGCTCAGTTTTATAAGCCTTAAATGTCTGGACCAGCCGCTTTCGGGATATCCGTAACCGCTGATTACCAGATCGTTGTCAGATGTTTCCATGATTGATGCTGCATAATCCATTATGTCCTGTCCAAAGGTCTGCTGCCATTCGATTTCTCCGTCTCTGTCCATTTTGACGATCCAGATATCTGATCCTCCTGCTCCGAATGAAGCTGTAGTGCCTGCAATGGCAATTCCATTGTCCTGTGTACCGGTTACGGAAGCTGCAGAGTCATCGCCGGATCCTCCAATCGTTTTCTGCCAGACAATGCCGCCGTTGCTGTCCATCCTGATTATCCAGATGTCTTCATCACCAGCTCCGAAGGACAATGTGGTTCCTGCAACAACAATGTCCTGATCCCGTGTCTCGACAATGGAAGAAGAAGCATCATATTCCTGACCGCCGATTGTTTTCTGCCAGATTATTTTTCCGTCAAGGTCCAGCTTTACAACCCATGCATCCCGCTCTGGTGCACCAAAGGAACCGGTTTCCCCTGCAACAACGATGCCGTTGTCACTGCATTCGATAAGCGAATGGAAACTGTCGACACGCGGTCCCTCGATTGTTGCGAGCCATGTTGATGCATCGCACACGATTGAAGCGTCTGCATCTGTATCCGTGTCTCCGTCTGTGTCTGAGTCCGTATCAGTGTCCGTATCCGTGTCAGTGTCAGCGTCCGGTGCTGCGTCCGCATACGAGCTGCTGTCAGGGGCGGCATCATCGTTACTGCCGGCATCTGAATCGACGGCTCTTCCGTCAGAGCAGGACAAGCAAAAAAGCACAGCGGCAAGAGCCGGGGCTGAGCGGAGAAAAATCATCAGGTATCCGTGTATTTTCATCTGACCCCCTGATATTATACTATTTCCTAGAGCGAATTTCACCTCAGGACTTCCTGAAATTGCTCTCCGACCCGCGAACCTGATGTATAATGACCCCGTAACATTGAGGGGAGCATCGTGAGCCGTATGAAATTCCTGAGTGCATTTCTATAAGAGCTTCTTGAATTCCTTAATAGTGAGTCCTGCGTCTTTCACAATACCATTCATGGTGAAAGCATTGACAGGATTAGCCCTTGGAATGGTGATTATGCGTTGTCCGTTGGTCATTGTAATGTGCTTTCCCTGCCGGGCAATCCAGAATCCGGCCTTTTGAAAGGCCTGTACTGCCCGTTGATGGTTGATGCCGGGTAGGCCTGGCATGAGCCTATCTTACTTCGACGTAACGGTATTCTGAGTTCTTGCTCAGGTCCTCAACAGTTGCAAGGTATTCCCTGATAGCGTCTCTGATGTTATCCAGTGCTTCATTTTCTGTTTCCCCCTGAGACCAGCACCCTGGTAATCCAGGTACCCATACGGAGTATCCTTCTTCGGTTTTTTTGAGGTTAACTTTGTACTTCATGAATACCTCCAGAGCTTTCATTTCTTATTATAAACTATTTTACAGGGAATTCCACCTCAGGACTTCCTGAAATTGCTCTCCGACCCGCGAACCTTACTTATAATAACCTCGAAACCTGGAACATCTGTCACAGAGAAAGCACAAGACGCAGGCCGTTGTCGAGATCCCTGAGCCTGGACTCTGACAGGCTGCTGATTCGCTTTGTGAGGTATGTCCTGTCAACCGTGAGAAGCTGCGAGACGTTCACGACGGATTTGCGCTTAAGGCGGCTCTCGCGGCGCGACAGCGTCATGTTGCCGGGCGCCTGCGCAAGTCTCATGTTCGAGGTAACTACTGCAACCACGACTGTCTGTATGCTGCTCCTGTTGAATTCGTCCGACTGAACCACGACCACGGGTCTTCTGTATCCGGGCCCTGATCCGCGCGGAGCGGCCAGACTTGCCCACCAGATCTCCCCTCGTTTCATCACCATTCTTCCGGTTCAATCGAAGCGGTCTGCATCTGATAGAGAAGGGTGTCGACCTGCGCTTTCTCAGCCCCCGGGCCGTACACGCTGTTAAGGAGCCGGGTGACATCCTTTTCCCTGTGCTCGCGCAGGTACTCGCTTACGGCCCGCTGAAAGAGCTCACTCCGGGACACTCCCATGCGTTTTGCAAGACGCTCGGCATCATCAAACAGCGGATCCGGAATGGATATTGCGGTCTTCATGCTTTAAGCATAACCATGGTTATACCAAAGTCAAAGTCTTTATCAGTTTTATATCGATCTACTCAGAAATCTCATGGAGGCGGGTAGTAGCAGCACCTGAAGCCAAGGTCGCTGTACCATGCATCCGACGGGTAAAGCGCGCTGTCGAATGTGCACGAAAGGCCGTCGTAGGCGTTTGAATAACCGCCGCCCCTCGCGCTTATGTAATGCCTCGGTATCTCTGCGACAAGGCCTCCGTCCGCATCGAACACGGGCTCGTAAAGCGTTGTCCTGTAGGATGCCGTCCATTCCTTGACGTTGCCGCTCAGGTCGTAGATTCCGCCTGCATCCGGCCACATGGAAACGCATGAACCAAGGGTTCCGGCCGGAATCACGCCCGCATCATAACCTGCGCCATTGCATATGCCATCGTCATAATCATTGCCGTATGGAAAGTCGTGAGGGGGCGCTGGAGAATCCGGCAGCCCGTTCGCGCATACGTATTCCCAGTCTTCTTCGAGGCACAGGTCCCAGCCTACTGGCCGCGTCACGCTTCCGCTTATTATCTCTTCATCCGTTACAATGCACGGCCCCGCATCCGGCCCGGCGTCCGGCAGGCCTGAATCGGGCATTGCCCGGTTCCAGTAGCAGCATGCCCTGCGCGCCTCGTGCCACGTGATGCTGTCCGCCGGAAGAACGTCCGGCTGCGAACAGGCATAAGTACCCTTGAGACCCTGGCTCTTGCCCGTTGAACCGGGCCATGATGCCTCGTACGAAAACACGTACGCGGGCTCTGAAAACGGCATCTTAACAATGTAGGGGTTAAGGGTTATGTCGTGTATGTCGTCCACAGTGCCGTTGCAGTCGTTATCAACCCCGTCGCACGACACCTCGGGAACCTCGGACGGATTCACGACCGTCACCCCGGTGCATACGACCGACGAACCGGAAGTAGAGCACTTGAGCGTTCCGTCGCATCTCCTGCACTCCCCTGTACCAATGCAGCAGCTTTCGCCCACGGGCCACAGCTCGTCCGTATCACCGTCGCAGTCGTCGTCCTTGCCGTTGCAGACCTCGTCTCCCTTTACCCTGCACTCGCATCCGTTACTGTCGTTCCCGTCCGCATCCCTCCACGGGCCCGTGCACGCGGCCAGCTCGCATTCGCCCTCCACGCACAGGGATGTGCCATGCACAAAGGAGCACACGAGGCCGCATTCTCCGCAGTTCTCCGGGTCGTTATCGAGGTCCGCGTCCTCGTCAAAGCTGCCGTTGCAGTTGTCGTCCGCAGGTCCACCGTCTCCCGGCGTCGTGCCCGGAGCATAGCGGCCGTTGCAGTAGTCGTACAGGTCCGTGGGCCTGCAGTAGTACTCGCAGCCGTTTGCTTCCTTTCCGTCCAGGTCTTGATAATAGATTTCACAGTCTTTCATTACGCAGTGCCCGGCATCGCAGGCTGGAATCCCCCCTGGGTAGGAGCATTCGTTTCCGCATTCACCGCAGTTCTCAGGATCGCGCGACAGGTCAAAATCCTCGTCAGTCTCTCCGTCGCAGTCGTCGTCCCTTCCGTTGCAGATTTCGGCTGCATCCGGACTGCATCCGCCGTCACCGTCCGAATCGCCGTCACTGTCGCTGTCAGAGTCTCCGTCGGATGAGGCGCCTGCGTCCTGGCCACTGTCTCCGTCCTCACAGCCAAGGCAGTATGGATCGCGGCTGCATCCGGCCGATGCGAAAAGCCACGTGCAGATAAAAATTAATGACAGGCCGGAGACAGAAACCGTGCACCTCATGACTCATATCCTCCGCCCCGTCTCGAAAAACATAACAGGGCCGAAAGAGCCAGGATCATGATTAGCCACTGTCCTGTGGAAGTACCCTGTGCCCGACCCGGCGCAGCACTGCACAAACCTCCGGATGCGCCTCCCGCGCTCAGTACGCGCTGGGCAGGCGTTTTCTTTTCCATGCCGTCAACGGGCTCGGCATCATCGATTCGCGTCTTAGGATTCCCGCATGTGTCCCATATGCATATCTGTCCATCCGGACACTCTATGTAGCTGCACGGCTCGTCCATGCACTCCCCGTCGCGGCATACAAGCGGATAGTCGCAATCAACATCTTCGCAGGGGTCATCCACGCATATGCCGTTATCGCACACCTTTTTATCCCTGCAGTGCACGCTTTTACACGCGTCCACGTAGCATTCCCCGTCACGGCACGACTGTCCTTCGTAACACTCCACCCCTTCGCAGCTCCTTATGCAGTCCCCGTCACGGCAGAATTCGTTGTCCCTGCATTTCACTCCTTCGCACGGGTCAGCTATGCATTCGCCCATCCTGCATATCTCGTCTTCAGGACACGGAAAGTTATAACAGTCGTCGGGCACGCATTCCCCCCTGACGCAGCGCTCCTCGTCTTCGCATTCCACGTCCTCGCACATGTTTATGCACTCGCCGTCCACGCACTCGCACTCTCCCGCGGGACAGCCCGGCTCGCCGTCGCATTCCACTTCGTAGCACCTGTCCTCACGGCAGTAGCCGTTCTCGCATTTCCGCCCGGGCGGACACGGAAACTCGCTGTCCCTGCACGGAAAAACGCACTCTCCCTCATCGCATACCGAGCCTGACGGGCACGGCACCGAGTCTTCCTCCTCGTCCGTGCTCCCGTCGCAGTCATTGTCCAGCCCGTCGCATATCTCGATTGCGGGTCCCACTTCATCAACGCATTCAAGCTCCCCGTCTATGCAGTCGATGCGGCCGGGGGCGCACTCTCCGATTCCCCACAGCTCCTCGTAATCCCCGCACTCGTCGTCCTTTTCCGGGAAATCCTCGTCAATGAGGTCATCGCAGTCGTCGTCAAACCCGTTGCATACCTCGTCCGTGGCCTCGCTGTCGCCTATGCAGGACAGCTCCCCGTCGATGCACTCCCAGTGGCCGCGGCCGCATGTCGCGTTCTCGGGCTTGCAACTGCCCGAAGGAATCTCGAGATCATCGTCGTCATTGTCCACAAGGTCGTCGCAGTCGTTGTCCACCCCGTCACATACCTCCTGTTCCGAGATGCACTCGTCGCAGCCCTCGTCAATGAGCCCGTTGCAGTTGTTGTCCACCCCGTCGCACTTCTCTGTCTCAGGCCCCTGCTCTCCTTCGCACTGTTCCGCGCCGTCTATGCATTCAAGGCTTCCGGCCGAGCACAAGCCGATGCCCCACAGCTCAGGATAATCGCCGCATACCTGTCCTTTTCCAGGGAAATCCTCGTCTGTCAGACCGTCGCAGTCATCGTCTTCGGCGTTGCAGATCTCCCTCAGTACCGTTCCCTCTGCTATCTGCGCCAGGATTGTCGCAAGGCTGTCCTGATCGTCGGCCACGTAAGCCTTCCACTCGTCATCATCCGGGTCCCACAGCCCGCTCCCGGCAGCTGCTGCGCAGTCATGCAGTCTGTTCAGGCATGTGGTGCTGTTCATTGCAAAGGCAATGGGGTGCAGGTAAATCCTGTAGCTCCTGTGATCGTCCGGCGCAGGACCCCCGTCCTGATCAAGCCTGATGTCCCTCAACATCTGTGCCGCTTCCACCGGATCCCCGTCGCAGTTCGCACATCCGTCGGTGAGAAGAACAACGTGGTACGGACGGCACCAGCGCCGCATCCATATCAGACAGTCCGGGTGGCCCTCGTTCTGCGGGTCGCTGCAGTCCGGGTTAAGACCGTCAGGATTGCCCGGGTCCACCTGTTCTGCAATGGAACGCGCTATCTTCTTTCTTGCATTGACAAGCGACCATGTAACAGGGGTGGATCCCTGTGTCCTGATCTCCTGTTCGGTGTAATCATTGTACGGGCCCGGAAAGCCGGACACGTCAGCCTGGCGGGCAGACGATTCATCCGTGCTGTACTCGTGGTGATCGAACCACATGAGCATTTCTTCCTTGTTTTTCTCACTGAAATCGACCACCCACCAGTCGTTCTCATAATAGGCGGCGTCTTCCCCCACGGGTGCGCCTCCGTCATAAACACCCAGATCGACCTCGGGGCACTCGCCCCCCCAGTACCTGAGGTTATCCCTCTTGTCCGGATCCTGATTGTAGCGATAGTGGCTCACCTGTCCGGAATCCTCCTGCAGGGTCGCGTAATGCTGGGGAAATTTCATCAGGCCGAAGATAACGTTGGAAGAAGCGTGCACCATCATGGTTACGGCGTTCTTTGCGTGATACACGCGGGGCGCATCGGCCACGTCATCATACCTTGGGTCAAAGCTCCCGGGGCAGCAGTAGAGATCGGGAACTCCTGCATCCCAGGTCCATGGGTCCATGGAACCGTCCCCCCATAGCTTGTCGTCGCTGTCCAGGCGCCAGGCCATGCTTCCGGAAGTGTCGAATATGATCAGAACGTAAGGGGCTACAACAGTTCCGGCCTGCGCCACGGTAAAAAACGGCAGAATGAGCAGGAATAATGCAAGAAAACCGCTGAAAGCCCTTTTCCAGGTCTTTTTAGCGGATTTGGATGCTTTCATACCCTGACTCCCTGCTATTTTCTGCTCATATTTATAATGTAAGCTCTCAAAGGCCACATTGCACGGGAATCAAATTTTTCCAATCTGGCTGAAACAGGCCTGTCACCATGCACGTTTTCCTGCTTCAAACCGCCTCTTTCCGACTTCAAAACGGCTCTTTCCGACTTCAAAACGGCTCTTTCCCGTTTCAGTGCGGATGTAAAGGGCCTGCTGGAGGCGTCCTCCTGAGTACTCAGGGCGTCTTCCTGAGTTCTCAGGGCGTCTTCCTGAGTACTCAGGACGGATTCCCTGATGATAACGGCTGATACCCGGAATTTTTTGCAAGTTGCTTCGTCATCGTCCCTGACTGAGGGGGTGATGACATAATTAACTTTACACGGGATTCATGTGGTATTCTTGTCTGCGGACACAGGGGACAACATGAACAGAATCACATTTCCGGCGGCGTTCGTAATCCTTATGCTGATTTCGTGCAATGGCGAAAAGGAAGAATCATCCGACGCGGGCATGGACGTTCAGACCACCCCCGATGCCTCCAGCGACAGTGATACTGACACGGACACTGACACGGACACTGACACGGATTCAGACACTGATTCTGACACCGACTCTGATTCAGATGCAGATTCTGACGGTGGCCAGCCCTGTAACCCGGAAGAGGAGTGGTGTCCTCTCCCTGACGAAGGCAGAGACTGTGGTGAGCACTGCAGGCAAGTTACATTTACTTTCGAAGTGAACAAGGTCTACGATTTAATGAATAACTATTTGTTTTACAAGGATCTTGAAGAAACTTTATGGCTTGTTGATTTGGATGATAATAAATATCGTAAAGTAGCGGAATCAAGCCGACCTTATTGGGTTTTATATCATCCTACGTTGAACGATAAATACCTTTTTTATATGAAAAACATTCGTCAGGGTACACAAGAAAATACGGACATTATTTTTCGTTTAGATATTAATACATGGCATTTGGATAATATCGTTCAATATGATTATATGACTGAGTATCAGGCGTTTTCTTTAATTGCCAGGAATAATTATCTTTGCATGTTTATGTCTCCTCCGACTGGTGATGATTCGCCCAATAAATATAAATGCGTCAATCCCGATACTAAATTATACAAGGAGATTACGGATACCAACTGGATACTGGATGACTCCTTTCATAACGGTGAATATCTGGCATATGCGTATGATGAGACGGGTGATTATCCCTATGGCAGTGGAAACCATATTATTCTGAAAAGCATCGAAGATAACAGCGTTGTAAAGAGCTGGGACTATCTCGGAGACAAGGGAAGAGTTTTCATGTCGCAGAGGGGCCTTGTCTGGATCGATTTAAGGAATGACACACTGGGTGACAGGAATGGAAACTCAAGCAGTCATAATTCTGATATTTATTACCTTGATCTTGATACATTAAAAGAAACTGCGCTTTGTACAAATTCGGCAATACAGGACTGGCCCTCGATCGATGGAAATCTCGTAGCATGGGAGGATCAGAGAAACAGTCCCAACCCGACATTGTCTGCTCCACAGAATCTGGACATTTACCTGTATAATCTGGATACGAAAGAAGAAGTAAACCTTACCGAAGGTTATTCTGATCTAATATCTCATGTAAGAGTTTCCGGTAAATGGTTAACATACATTATGCATTCAAATGAGGGTTTTAACCTGTTCGCGATAGATCTTGAGGCCCGCGGGCTGTATTCGGAATAAACAAACCGCATCGCGCATGGTGGCGGTTCAAGGTGCCATAATGGCACCTTAAAGAAAGGATGAAGTTGAGAGTTGAACTTATGAATGTTATATTTCTCTCAGTAACAAGGGAGGCCTGATTGTCACCGACAGTAGCTCGATATCGCTCTTACCGGTTCTTCTTCAACAGCCGGGAAGAAAAAAGACGCCATGTGCATGTGTCCAGCCCTGACGGGACAGCGAAATTCTGGCTGGAACCTGTTATTGCGCTGGCCTCCTTTCACAAATTCAAGTCAAAAGAGCTGCGTGAGATAGACGCGCTCGTAAGGGAGCATGAAGATGAGATCCGAAGCGCCTGGGACAGGCATTTCCTCGAGTCCGGTCACAAACATTGACCCGCAGGGGTTCTGGCTGCTCGTTGACGATACCGAATATTTCGTTCCATTTTCGGATTACCCGGTTTTCGCCAGTGCAACCCTGGATCAGATATTCGAAGTGGAAATGCCGGCACCCGGCCAGTTCCACTGGCCGTCACTGGACGCGGATATTGAAATCGGGGCGCTTGAATCCCCGGAACTATTCCCGTTGAAATGGAATGACTGATTCTGCCGGATAAGCAGTTCAGAAGCACCATGGATGGGGTTTTGACGATCGAAAGATCCACGGGGGCATGAAGAACCTGATCAAAATATTGGCAGTCTTTCTGCTGGTTGCAATTGTTTCGTGCAACGGTGAAAAGGAAGAACCATCCGACGCGGGCATGGACGTTCAAATCACCCCCGACGCCTCCGGCGACTCGGACGCAGACACAGACAGTGACACGGATTCGGATGTGGATTCCGATTCTGACGCAGACGCAGACAGCGACCTTGATGCCGGAGAGGATGCAGGTGTCTGCGAGCATGATCCGAGTGAGAGAAAGGGCTGGGTAAGGTCCTTTGGAGGCCCCGGGGTAGAAGAAGCAGTAGGGGTCGTTACGGGGCCTGATGGCACGGTTATTGTTACGGGAATTTTCAACGATACCGTGGATTTCGATCCCGGCCCGGGAGAGGACATACATTCCCCGGACGATTATATTGCTTCCTTCATTTCAAAATATACCGGGGATGGTGAGTATTTATGGACCAGGGTTCTTC
>Ga0272442_10003850_pt1 | contig 20832 bp, 16 predicted proteins | sample SSMForm2O_FD_200262 | JGI IMG/M metagenome (GOLD analysis project Ga0272442, IMG submission 200262) | Marine sediment archaeal communities from Little Sippewissett salt marsh, Falmouth, MA, United States - SSM-Form-2O | ecosystem: Environmental > Aquatic > Marine > Wetlands > Sediment ... | reverse complement strand
TCAGCTCATAACGCAAAGTGTCTCCCTCAGCCACCTGCCAATACTTTTTCAAAATCTGTTTATTGTAAAAAAAACTGTCCTCTATGTTTAGTGCCCCCATCTTTGCCTCAATGACCTTAAGAACAACGGTCTCGTTTTTTATGTCCTGAGGGGGAACAAAAACAGCTGAGATTATTCCTTTTTTCAAATAAGCCTGCTCGATCTCGTCGGCTAAAGCCTCAAGCAGTTCCAGATTCAAGCTGCGGTTTTCATAAGGCAGGACCAAAGAAGAAAACTCCTGCGGAGAAAAATTTTCGCACCCTTCCAATTCTATGGTCCGGATAAAAAAATTTTTTTGGTTTTTACCGGCGGAAAAACCGGGCCTCTCAATATCAACGGATTTTTTTTCCGTACGTTCTCTTATTATTTTTTTTTCGAAATCTTTTTCTTTATTTTGAAAAGCATCGACAGCACGGCTTGTCTGTTCAACATCGGAAGCAGATTGTCCATAGATAAAAAAAGGGCAGATCAAAAAAAATAAAAACCAAAACACTTGCTTCATTTCAATTTATATTATCGTCTCTTCGGTTCACTGTCAATTTTTCCGCAGGCTGAAAACAGCTCGGGGTTTAACGTCTTAGTTTTGACATTGTTCACAAAATATTCAGAAAAAAGGAAAGGGTTTTATTCAGCGGAAGGAGAAAGAGAATCCTGCTCACAATCCTGTTCATCGTCATCGATCATGTTTTCTCCCGAATGGTCCGGCTGAAAAGCCGGCCTATCCGGCTCAGTTCCGATAAGCTCTTTAACCGTGCGCAAATAAGTCAATGCCTGATCGAACTGATAAGACTGTTCAGGCGCAGCAGAAAAAGAAATTAAACTGATCAGTTCATAAACAGCAGTTATACTCTCTCTATAATCAGAGCTTGTTGTATCACTGCTTTGTATTTCCGGCAAAGATCCTTCTTCTGCTTTTATCTTATAGACTGTTTCCTGTCCGGTATCTATATCTTTCCTTTTCACAGTTATAATGTTATCCCGGACAAAAAAGCAGGCCTGATCTTTTCGCCCATCCTCCGGTTTAAATTTTCCGTCCGGCAGGAATACAGATACTTCTCTGCGGTCCGCCAATGGTAAAAACTTACTGAAAAAACAAACAGCTTTCCCTTCCCGGGCATAAGCCTCATCCTCTATAACTGCATCGTCTGCGCGCTGCCGGTTCTGATCAGACTTATCAGCCTGCAGACAAAGTAAAGACTGCATCGCATCGACAGCAGTTAGATAATCTTCGAGATTATCAATATAAATTACCTCCTGTTTATCCAAAGCCAGCATCATCAGGTCTCCGTTCAGCAGATTCAGGATATATTGAGAAATTTCTCCCGAATCGGAACGGGAAACAATAATCAGATTTCCGTCTCTTATCTCGCTGGATAAAAGACCGGTTGTCCCGGTTCCTTCCGCTTTAAAATTTTTTATTGTTTTTTGTTTATTTCCGTCCCGGCCGGCCAAAGCAATACTTTCCATTTTCTTTATTTTTAAAAAAACAATCAGGCTTTTCAGCTGTCTTAAAGAATGATCCTGTTCCTCGAACATGGCTCTATTCTGCAATAAACTCAATAACTTATCCAGCTCCTTCACATAGTCATCTTTTTCTTCCTGAGAAAAAACAATTTTCTCTCCGTTTTCCTGTTCAATGATCAAGTCCCGGCTTTTATAATTAAAAAAACACTTTTTCTCGTTTACTTTAAAAGAAAACAAATCCCCTTTACCTTTGCTAAATCCGCTTTCTTTATCCTGAATCGCTTCCTTTACCTGAAAAAAAACAGGGGTGTCCTCTCCCTTTAAAAAAGAAAGTACCCGGCTCGCGGAAAAAAGTTTATTTTCTTTAAGATCAGTTATAAATCTGGTCAACAATGCATTTTTAAAAGATTTTTCCTTTAAAGAGCAGGGCTCTTTTTCTATCTCCCTGAATAAACAAATTAACCCTTCCAAATAAGCTTTTTCATCTTCAGGATAAATAATTTTCTCTTTGTTTTTCCCGTTTTTTATTAAAATTGAATACTCTTTCCTATCCAGGCAATACTCTTTTCTTCCTCCTTGTTTATCTTCCACCGTCAGGATATAAGAGGCCGGGTATAATTCACCGTCTTTTTCTCTGTTCCCGGATAACGGCTCCTGCCAGATCCCTTTTTTTTGATTAAAAACCAGTATCTTTTCTTTTTTAAAAGCGGTTTGAATAAAAATTGCTTTTTCATATTTATCCGCTTTTTGCTCTATCTTATAATCATAACTCTGCCCTTTTTTTATACTCCCGGCTGCTGCTGCCTCCGATATACTGTTGTCTCTGAATTCCCGGTCAAAAAGATCGTCTTCTTTCCCCTGATCCGGTTCCTGCTCCTCTTTTACTTTTTCTTTATTAATGATTTTTTTTACTTTTTCTTCCTTTTTATAAAAAGAAGAAGAGACAACGGGGAGATAATAAAAAGCATTTTGTTTAGAGGAAAAAAGAGTGCTGCCGAACCCGCAGCGTGCGGGTAAAAAGAAAAGGCCCAGTAATAAAATAAAAACCGCTTTGCTTATTACCCTCATAAAACTCCCTTTTGACCCTTTTTTAGACCTTTTGAAATCCGCGGCGATCAGCAAGTCTTTTACCTTACGGTAAAACAGCTTTATATATAAATATATATTATAGATAGCTCTCAATACAATAAAAGAAAGCATACTTTTGTTTTTATTATTTTCCTTTTTTATTCAAATTGAAAAAATCTTTAAATTCCTCTTTATTAAAAGGGCTTCTAAAAAGTTATTCACACTATTCACAGCTTATTCACTTTTGTGAAAATACGTTTTTTCTTCCTTTTTTACTAAAAACCGGTGATTTTAATTATTCACAGCCCTGCAATTTAAAACACGGTTTATACACAACTTATCAACCTGTTTCTGTGATTAATTATAGATTGTTTTTACTAATGTTTTTGGTATAATATAACAAATTCACAGTATTCACAGGATATACTATTATTACTATTACTAACATGAATTTTTCAATTAAACAAAATATCTTAATAGAGGTTCTGCAGAAATTACAGGGACCGACTTCTTTTCGTCAGAATTTCCCGGTTTTAAACTGTATTTTGATCGAAACTTTTGATAATAAAATCAAATTTACCTCAACTGATCTGGATATCACAATTACTACAGTTATAGAAGGTAATGTAAAAAAATCAGGAAAAACAGCTGTTCCGGCAAAACATTTTATTCCTATTATCCGTGAGCTTCCCTCACAGGATATTTCTTTAGAATTAATAAAGAATAACCTGTTAGTAAAATGTGGAAAAATTGAATTTAAAATAAACACCATGGATCCGGAGGAATTTCCTCTGATAGAAGAAGAAAATAAAAAAACTTTAATCAAACTCGATCCTCAGGACCTGGCAGAAATGATCAGACTTACTTCTTTTTGTGTAGGTTTTGAAGATACTAATTATATTCTTAACGGAATACTGTTTGAATTGGAAAATGATACTATCAGTCTGGCAGCCACAGACGGAAAACGTCTTTCCTGTATTAAAAGAAAACTTCCCGCAACACAACCGGAAATACAGACTAAACTGGAATTTATTTTCCCAATTAAAAGCGTTAATGAATTATTTAAATTAATAAAAGAGATCAAAGAAGATATTTATATGTACAGAGATAAGAACAATATCGGGTTTGATCTGAAAAACACGGTATTTATTTCCAAACCGATAGAAGGGGAGTTTCCCCGGTATGAAAATTTTATTCCTCAACCAACTGATAATAAATTAGTTATAAATAAAAAAGAATTTCTTTCAGCTTTGAAAAGGGCAGAGTTATTGTCTGCCCCCGATTATCAGGGAATAAAACTCGAGTTTAAAAAAGAAGAACTCGGTATTTATAAATCCACACCTCAGCTGGGAGAGATAAAAGAAGTCCTGTCTGCCGGGTATAAAGGGCCTCATTTTACCATGGGATTTAATCCCGGGTATCTGATAGATGTTTTGAAAAATATTGAGGAAGAAAAAGTTGCCTTTGAGATCTATGATGTCGATAAGCCGGCTGTGCTGCGGTTCGATAATTATGTTTACCTTGTTCTTCCCATGAAATTAGCTTAATGTGTCTGAGCATATAAAAAATACCCTTGGCGGTTTTTTAAATGACCTTAAGATTAAACAGAAAAGCAATCAGCAGGTCAGACAGGTCCTGGATTCAGTTTTTGATGAAAATACCAGAAAGCACATACAAGGATATAAAAAATATAAAGAAACATTAATTATATATGTAGATTCATCGATGTGGAGCTTTCAAATTAATCTTCTAAAAACAAAAATTTTAGAACAAATTCACCACATCACTAAAAATATAAATAAAATCAGTGTTAAAGTAAGGATGAAATAAGTATGTCCGGACAGAAGTATAACGCCACAAACATTCAGGTCCTGGGAGGTATTGAAGCGGTCCGTAAAAGACCGGCTATGTATATTGGAGATACCTCTACCAGAGGAGTGCATCATCTGGTTTATGAGGTAGTGGATAATTCGGTAGATGAGGCTACCGGCGGATATTGCGATAAGATCAGATTAACGATTCATGGAGATGAAAGTATTTCCGTTTCCGATAACGGCCGCGGTATACCCGTAGATACGCATAAAAAATTAAAAAAACCGGCAGTGGAAGTGGTGCTTACTACCTTACATGCCGGAGGTAAATTCGATAATGATTCTTATAAAGTGTCCGGCGGTCTGCACGGAGTAGGAGTCAGCTGTGTCAATGCCTTAAGCGAATGGCTGGAAGTGGAAGTGCGCCGGGACGGAAAAGTTTATCATCAGCGGTATGAACGGGGCCTGCCTTCCACTAAACTGAAAGTGATCGGTAAAGCTAAAGCTACCGGTACTAAGATCACTTTTCTTCCCGACAATCAAATTTTTTCTCAGACCGAACTGTCTTTTGATTATCTCTGTCACCGTTTAAGAGAGCTGGCTTTTTTAAATAAGAATCTGGAAATAGGAATAAAGGATGAGCGTAACGACAAAGAAGCTGTGTTTAAGTTCAAAGGCGGTCTGGTTTCTTTTGTCGAGTATATGAACCGTAATAAAGAGCTGCTTCATAAAAAAATAGTTTCTTTTTTTAAAGAAAAAGATTCAGTGATCATTGAAGGAGCTTTTCAGTATAACGGCGGTTATAAAGAGACGATTTTAAGTTTTGCCAATAATATCAATACTATCGAAGGAGGGACTCATCTCACAGGATTTAAGACTGCTTTGACCAGGGCTCTGAACCAATATGCTAAAAATAAGAATATGCTGAAAAATATAAGCGGTATTTCGGGCGAAGATGTACGTGAAGGGATAAGTGCTGTGATCAGCGTGAAGCTGCCCGATCCCCAGTTTGAAGGACAGACTAAGACCAAACTGGGAAATTCGGAGATAGAAGGTATTACCACCTCTATTGTATTTGAAGCATTAAGTTCTTTTTTTGAAGAAAACCCGTCGGTTACCAATAAGATAATCGATAAGGCTGTGCTTTCGGCCCGGGCCAGGGCAGCAGCCAGAAAAGCCAGGGAACTGACCAGACGTAAAGGAGCTTTGGATGCCGGCAATCTTCCCGGAAAACTGGCTGATTGTTCAGGACGTGATCCTTCAGCCAGTGAAGTTTTTATTGTTGAGGGAGAATCAGCCGGAGGCAGTGCCAAACAGGCCAGGGAGAGGGCTTTTCAGGCGATTCTGCCGATAAAAGGAAAGATCCTGAATGTGGAAAAAGCACGTTTGGATAAAGTGCTTAGTAATGCTGAGATCAGAACTATTATTTCCGCCTTGGGCACAGGCATAGGAGAGGATTTTAATATAGAAAAATTGCGGTATCACAAGATCATTATCATGGCTGATGCTGATGTGGACGGATCGCATATCCGTACTCTGGTCTTGACCTTTTTCTACCGCCAGTTTCTTCCTCTGGTTGAAGGAGGCTATGTTTATATCGCTCAGCCGCCTTTGTTCCGTATCTGGGGGAAAAAGATTCAGGAGTATATACATACTGAAAAAGAAATGAATGAGATCATTCTTAAGTCGGGAACTAAAGCTTTAAGTTTGTCACTGGTCAATAAAAAGAAAGAAGAACCGATCACGCCCCGGGCTTTTGAAAGTCTGGTCCATAACAGCATCGAATTCGAAAGACTTTCTCTGGCTTTAGAGAAAAAAGGAATATCTCCCCAGGAGTATCTTAATTCAGGAGATGAAAAAAAGCACGGGTATCCTCTGTATCTTCTGAATCTTAACGGTAAACAGACTTTTGTCATGGATGATGAAGAACTGGCCGATTATCAGGAAGGGGAAGAAGATCTTAATGCTTTGGAAATATTTGAAGCTCATAAAATATCTTCTTTATCCAAAGCTTTAGCTAAAGAGGGTGTTTCTTTAAAAGATTTTTTTGCTGAAGAGAAGAAACGTTTTGTCCTTAAGAGGGAAAGTTCTAACGAGGAAATCAGCTGTGTGTCTTTAAAACAGGTTCTGGAAGAAGTGCGCAAAGAAGCGACTAAAGGCATGCATATGCAGAGGTATAAAGGTCTGGGAGAGATGAATCCTTCTCAGCTTTGGGAAAGCACAATGGACCCTGAGACCAGGACTTTGCTGCAGGTCACTATTGACGATGTGGTAGAAGCCGACCGGATCTTTACTATTCTCATGGGGGAACATCCTGCGCCGCGCCGCGAGTTTTTGCAGGAACATGCCCATGAGGTGAAAAACCTGGATATTTAAAAAAATAACTAACAGTTAAGAACAAGAGAGTAATTTATGCCTGATCCGACCATTAAACAGAAAATCATTACCAGGGCCCTGGAAGAAGAGATGCAGGAATCTTATCTTTCCTATGCTATGAGCGTTATTGCCGGCAGGGCTCTGCCTGATGTGCGCGACGGATTAAAGCCTGTACAGCGCCGCATTTTTTATACTATGCACGGCCTTCATCTGCGTCATAATCAGGCTTATAAAAAATGTGCCCGTATCGTGGGAGACTGTCTGGGCCGCTATCATCCCCATGGTGATGCCGCGGTTTATGCCGCGTTAGTGCGAATGGGCCAGGATTTTTCTCTGCGTTATCCGGCCATAGATGCTCAGGGTAATTTCGGATCCATTGACGGTGATCCGCCGGCAGCTATGAGGTATACTGAGGCACGCATGGCAGCCATTGCCGATTATGTGCTTCAGGATATAGATAAAGAAACCGTAAACTTTTTCCCTAATTTTGATAATTCTATGCAGGAACCGGAAGTGCTGCCTTCGGTTGTGCCGTATCTGCTGATCAACGGGGCCAGCGGTATTGCCGTAGGTATGGCTACTAATATGCCGCCTCATAATCTGGGCGAAGTCTGTGATGCTGTTGCTTATCTTATCGATCATCCTGAAGCAGATGTCAAAGAACTGAATCAAATCGTGACCGGGCCGGATTTTCCTACCGGAGGATTGATCTGCGGCAGAGAAGGGATACGAAAAGCCTACAGCGAAGGCAGGGGTAAGCTTACTCTGCGGGCCAGGGCTACCATCGAACATGAAAAAAACCGTGATTATATAGTGATCACAGAGATCCCTTATCAGCTTAATAAAACTACTTTGATCGAGGCCATTGCTGCTTTGATCAATAATAAAAAGATCGAAGGTATTTCCGATCTGCGCGATGAATCGGATAAAGAAGGCATACGCATAGTGATCGAGCTTAAGCGTGATGCTCAGGCTCAGGTGGTTTTGAACCGGCTTTATAAGCATACCAACCTGGAAACCACGTTCGGTATTATTTTTCTGGCTCTGGTCAATAAACGTCCTCAGATCATGACTTTAAAAGAGATCTTGTATCATCATGTCCAGTTCAGAAAAGAAGTCATAGTCAGAAGGACTCAATTTGAACTGGCTAAGGCTCAGCGCAGGGCTCATATCCTGGAAGGTCTTAAAATCGCTTTGAAATATCTTGATGAGGTAGTAGAGATAATCAAAAAATCAAAGACGCCCCCGGAAGCCAAAGCCAAATTGATTAAAAGGTTCAAGCTCAGCGATATTCAGGCTCAGAGTATACTGGAGATGCAGCTGCAGCGGCTTTGCGCTCTGGAAAGAAAAAAGCTCGATGAGGAATATCTGGAACTTATTAAAAAGATAGAATATTATAACCTGATCCTGTCTTCGGAGAAAAAGCAGGAACAGATGATCAAGGAAGAACTGACCGAGGTTAAATCTAAATTCGCTGATGAGCGCAGAACCGAGATCGTGGCCAAGCGGGAAGAAATAGAAGTGGAAGACTTGATCATAGAAGAAGATGTAGTGGTGACTGTGACCCATTCCGGATACATCAAACGCCAGCCTGTGACCAGTTACCGCATGCAGCACCGGGGCGGACGGGGAATCACTGCAATTACTCCCAAAGAAGAGGACTTTGTCGAGCATCTTTTTGTTGCTTCGTCCAAAGATACTTTGCTGATCTTTACCAGCGAAGGTAAGACCTATCCTCTTAAGACTTATCAGATCCCCGCCGGATCGCGTACTTCCCGGGGCAGAGCTATAGTAAATCTGCTTAATCTTTCTTCCAAGGAAACTGTAAGCGCGATCCTGACCATTAAAGAGTTTAAAGAAGATCATTATATTTTTATGACTACGGAAAAAGGATATGTCAAACGCACGAAACTAAGTCTTTTTGCCAATGTGCGTAAAAACGGGATCTGTGCTATTACGCTTGTTGACGGGGACAGCCTTTTAGGTGTAGCTGTCTGCCCGGAAGAAGCGGAAACTGTCCTGATCACCAAAAAAGGATTGTCCATCAGGTTCAAGCTTAATACAGTGCGGCCTACAGGCAGACAGTCCCAGGGAGTGCGCGGTATTAATCTGGCCGCTAAAGACCGGGTGGTGGGCATGGTCCAGTTTTGTACCGGTCTGAAAAAACAGGACTTGAACATCTTGACTGTGACCTCTAACGGTTTTGCCAAAAGAACGAATGTCGATGCTTACCGGGTGCAGTCCCGGGCCGGCAAAGGAGTGATCAATATAAAATTATCGGATAAGATCGGCGAAGTAATGGGATCTTCTCTGGTCTTTGCCGAAGACGAATTAATGTGTATTACGCATAAAGGTATCCTGATCAGGGTCAGGGTCAAAGATGTTCGCCAGACCGGGCGGGCCACTCAGGGCGTAAAAGTGATCAATCTGGATAAAAACGATACTCTGGCCACTATTGCCAGGCTGGTAACAGATCAGGAAACCGATTTAAAAAAGGAACAATAATTTATTGACAATTGTTCTGTATTCTTTATAATGTGTAAATCTCGACCCCATCATCTAACCCGGTTAGGATATCGGCCTTTCGAGCCGACGGTGCCGGTTCAAATCCGGCTGGGGTCGCCAATTTGCAAGATACCGGTAAGCGGTTTATGAATAGAAAAACTCCCCGCGGAGTAAGGATCATTTCTTTTCTTAATGTTTTTGTTTTCGGCCTTTTACCCCTCTCTGCTTCTCTGTTTGTGCTTTTTTCTCCTTCCAGGATGACTGAGATGCTGAGCTTGTTTGCTCAAGTAGATTCTGTGTTTAAAAATCTTGCTGAAAAACAGCTGCGTTTTTTGCTTTTAGCTCAGATAGGCATAGGACTTGTTTATTTTATGACCGGACTGGCTTTGATGCGGGGCAGGGAAAAGGGCCGCCGGGCTACTGTCGCTCTTGCTCTGGCTTTTTTATTTCTGGTGCTTATTTCCGTGATCATAAACCCGGCTGCTGTTTCCCAGGCAGTTACTAATGCTGTTTATCCGGGAATAATTATTTTTTATCTGACTAATAAAAACGTGGAACAGTGGTTCAAAGAAAAAGCTGAAATTACCAATACAAAATAAAGGATGCTCGATCCTAGATCCTCGATGCTTGAGATACAGGGTATATGGTTGTGGTGTGCTTCGCCCTCAAGGAATAGGCAAAAAGAGGAAGAAAGAACCAAAATAAGACGGCGCCCTTAAACGAATAACGATACGGGCCTCGTAACCGTTAACCCTGACTGGAAGTTTACTTTGCACAGCAAAGCACAAGCATTAGATAATTATCTTACACTTGAGGACGGAGGATTAAAATTTAAGCAAATAATGTTGTATATAGTTTCTACTCCTATCGGTAATCTGGAAGATATCAGTCAGCGGGCCTGCAGGATACTGGCTGAAGTTGATATTATTCTGGCGGAAGATACCAGAAAAAGCGGGCTTTTATTGAAAAAGCTTTCTCTGGGAAAAAAAAGATTTATCAGTTTTTTTGAGCATAATGAGGATCGCCGCTTAAAAGAAGCGGTTGATCTTCTTAATCAGGGTTTTGATCTGGCTTTGATCACAGATGCCGGCACTCCCTGTCTGTCTGATCCGGGATATAAGCTGGTACGCCGCTGCCGAAAAGAAAAAATACCGGTGACAGCCGTGCCCGGGCCCAGTGCTGTGACCAATGCTCTGGTTTTGAGCGGCTATCCCACAAACAGTTTTTTCTTTGCCGGGTTTTTGCCCAGGAAGAAAGGGCAGAGGAGAAAAAAACTGGAGCAGTACCGGCAGTACCATACTACTCTGGTTCTGATGGAATCTCCCTATCGGGCGGAAAAACTTTTGCAGGATATCAGGGAAATTTTACCCTGGTCCAGAGTAGCTTTGGTCAGGGAAATGACCAAGATCCATGAAGAGGTTATTGCCGGAGGTGCGGACGAAGTTCTGGAAGCGATAAAAGACAGGAAACTGAAAGGGGAAATAACCCTGGTTCTTGATCTACGGCCGGAAAAGACAAAAGAAGAAGGGTAAAAGCCTTTTCCAGCCTTGCAATTATTAAAGTATATGATAAAGTAAAGACTATGATTAAAGAAATATCCACACCAAAACTGAAAAAACCGATATTGATCGTAGCCTGGCCCGGCATGGGCGAAGTAGCTTATAAAGCTGCTTTGTTTTTAAAAGAAGCTTTGCGCTGCAAGATGTTCGCTAAACTGGAAGCTACTGATTTTTTTAAACCGGCAGCAGTGGTTGTGGATAAAGGGATTGCTGATATGCCTGTGGTTCCGGCCGGATTTTTTTATTATTATCAGGCTAAAAAAGAAGGCCAGGATGTGATTCTGTTTCTGGGTGAGGCTCAGCCCCCTCTGGAGCGGGCTGAAGAACTGGCCCGGGCGATCGTAGAATATGCCCGTAAATATAAAGTTCAGACTGTGTTCAGTTTTGCCGCTAAACCTGAACCCATAGATCATAAAAATAATTCTTCGGTCTGGGTGGTGGCTACTCATACTGATCTTTTAAAAAAATTACAGGCTTTGAAAGTAAAGGTCTTGAGCGAAGGACAGATCAGCGGCCTGAACGGGATTATTCTGGGCGTGGCTAAAAGATATAAGATGAAAGGGGCCTGTTTCCTGGGCGAAATACCTTTTTATACCGTACAGATCGAAAACCCCAAAGCCAGCCGGGAAATTTTGAGAGTTGTTAATGAACTATTTAAATTAAAATTGGATATGGCTCCTTTGGATGAAAGATCAAAATTTATCGAAGAAGAAATCGACCGGCTTATAGCTTATTTAAAAGGCGAGAGCACATCTGCCGGACCTTCTCCTCTTAATGAAGCAGATATAGATAAGATCAAAAAAGATCTGGCTACTTATACTAAATTGCCTCATTCAGCCAGGGAAAAACTGGAGCAGTTGTTTTTAGAGGCAGACAGCGATATCGCTAAGGCCAGAGAACTGAAAGAGGAACTTGACCGCTGGAATGTTTACAAAGAATATGAGGACCGGTTTCTCGATCTTTTTAAGCAGAACCGGAAACACAAACGAAATCATTGATCAATGCATTTGTTGATCTCCGGACCGCCCGGTTCCGGAAAAACTACATTTATCCGCACTTTTTTTCAAAACCTGACTTCTGCCGCAGGATTTTATACTGAAGAGATACCCGGCAAGGGCGAGCGTCAGGGCTTTAAAATAAAGACTTTTTCCGGTAAAGAAGCTGTGTTTGCCGAAAAAGGCCTGGAATCCCCGTATAAACTGGGAGCTTACGGCCTGGACCTGAAAGCTTTTGAAACTATAGCTCTTGATTGTCTGGAACAGGCTTCAGTTTCTGAGGCGGAAATTGTCATTATTGATGAGATCGGCAAAATGGAATTAAACTCAAAACAGTTTCAAAAAGCAGTGGGCAGAGTTCTGGAGCGCAAAAAAGTCATTGCTGCTGTTCCGGATAAGTATGAGCATTCTTTTTTAACTGCTTTGAAAAAGAGAAAAGACGTCTGTCTGCTGAAAATCCGCCGGGATAATACAGAACAGGTCAGGGAAATTGCGCAATTATGGGTGAAAGCTCTGGAATGCGCCCAGATCAAAGCTCTGGACAGGAAAGCTATAGCTCTGGGCCTGAGTGAGGTCTTATTGATAGAAAATGCTGCTTCCAATCTGGCCGGATTTGTGCAAACTGTGGCCGAGGACAAAGAGCTGCTGTTTATTTCCGGACGGGGAAATAACGGGGCTGATGTTTTAAGCTGCTGCCGCAAACTGTATTGCCGCGGCTATAAAGTAAAAGCAGTGATAGTCAGCGATAAAGAGTTGAATCAGGAAGCAGGTTTTCAGCGCGGCCTTTTGGAAAAGTTTTTTTCTCTGACTGTGATCGGGAAAGAAGAAGATACTGCTTTGCTGAAAAATCTCTGCGGCCAGGCTGACCTGATCGTGGAAGGGCTGATCGGTACAGGCATTCGCGGTAAAGCCGACGGCCTTTATGCTCAGGCCATAGAGATCATCAATCAAAGCGGAAAAAAAGTTGTTGCCTGCGACATACCCAGCGGTCTTTTGCCTGATCAGGGATACAGCGGAGGGCCTACGGTAAAAGCTGACTGGACTGTGACTTTTCTGGCTCCCAAAAAAGGGTTTTTTCTTAACAGGGGCCAGGATTTTTGTGGTAAAATAATCCTTACTGACATAGGGGTTTCCCGTTCAGCATTGATGCAGCTAAGATAAAAGGGGAGATCAATGCCGCGGATATCACCAGATAAAAAACCGGAGACAATTTGAATAAAGGAGGCCTTTTATGGACGTCAAATTGGAAAATTTGATTGAAAAAATAAAGCAGGAAGGCATAGAGGAAGCGGAAAAGCAGAGAGAAGCCGTTTTGACTGAAGCCGGGAAAAAAGCGGAAAAGATCCTGGCTGAAGCCAAAGCTCAGGCTGAGGATATGCGCAACAAAGCGGAACGCGACTCTGCCCAGTTCCGGCAGACTGCGGAAGCTGCTTTAGCTCAGGCTTCGCGGGATTTGGTGCTTAAGGTCAGAGAACAATTGACTTTCATCTGTGACAATCTGCTGCGGAGTCAGGTCAGAGAAGCGCTCAGTCCGGAGATAGTCAAGGAGATGCTGGTCAAAATAGCAGAGAAATGGGACCTGCAGCAGGGCTTGTCCCTGGAAGCAGTGCTTTCTCCCGAAGACCGGGACCGGGTCAAAGAACTGGTGCTTTCTTCTCTTCAGGAAAAAGCCGGGCAGAGCCTGGAGTTTGCCGTCAGTCCGGAAATCGAAAAAGGATTCCGGATCAACCGCAAAGACGAGAATATTTATTATGATTTCAGCGATGAAAGCATTGTCGATTCGTTGAAAGAACTGGTCAATCCGGTGTTAGGCGAAATTTTGAATAAGGATAATGGATAAATATTTTTATTTAGCGGCAGAACTTCCTTTCCTGCAGTTTAAAACGGCTCCTGTTTCAGGCCAGGAAGAGTTTCTGTCCGAAGCAGGTAAATGGATGAGCGGCCGGGAATTAAAATCTTTGAGCAAAGCTGATCTGAATTCTCTGATTCCCGATCATTCTGCTCCCCTGATTTTCCGAGAATATCAGCAGTTTGAGATAGAACTGCGACGCAGGACCGCTGTTCTGCGCAGAAGGGAGAAAGAAGGTAATGAACCTAAAGTTTCTGACCGTCTGGACCAGGTTTTGTCTGAAGGTAATCCTCTGGACAAAGAAATAGGCTTGCTTAAATTACGCTGGGATTTTCTGGAAGACCTGGAGCAGGGACATTATTTTGATCTGGAATTTTTAATTGTTTATTATTTGAAATTGCAGGTTTTGACCAGGGTATTTACTTTTGATAAAGAACAAGGAACAAAAGTGTTCGATTCAGTCTGTGAGGTAAAACATGGATAAGCCAAAAGGAAAGATACTTGCCATTAACGGGAACATGATCTCTGTGGAACAGGAATCAAGCATTATTCAGAATGAAGTGGCCTATGTTCTGCTGGGAGAGGAAAAACTGAAAGCAGAGGTCATCAGGATCAAAGGCAATGTGGCTTCGATGCAGGTTTTTGAAAGCACCAAAGGACTGAAAGTGGGGGATACTGTGGAATTTTCCCGGGAAATGCTTTCAGTGCAGCTGGGCCCGGGCCTGCTCAGCCAGGTTTATGACGGGCTGCAGAATCCTTTGCCTCAGCTGGCTGAAAAGTTCGGGTTTTTTCTGCCCCGGGGAGTGGATTTTTCCGCTCTGGATGAAAACAGGAAATGGCATTTTTATCCCATGCTGGAGCCGTATAAAAACAAGCTGCGTAAAGGCATGCCTCTGGGTTATGTAGAAGAAGGCATTTTCAAGCATTATATAATGGTCCCTTTTGACTGGAGCGGGGAATATGAACTGGACTGGATAGCCGGAGAAGGGGATTATACGATCAGAGATATTGTGGCCAAGATCAAAGACAGTAAAGGTACGGTCCATGAACTGGATATGGTCAGAGAGTGGCCGATAAAGATCCCCCTTTCTGCGTATAAAGAAAAATATACACCCGAAGAACCGCTGATTACCAAGGTCAGGATAATCGATACGTTTTTCCCTGTAGCCAAAGGAGGCACTTATTGTATTCCCGGACCTTTCGGCGCGGGAAAAACAGTACTGCAGCATCTGACCAGCCGTTATGCTGAAGCAGACATTGTGATCATTGCTGCCTGCGGTGAACGGGCCGGAGAAGTTGTTGAGACTTTGCGTGAATTCCCCGAGATCACAGATCCCCGTACCGGGAAATCTTTGATGGAAAGAACGATTATTATCTGTAATACCAGTTCCATGCCTGTGGCTTCGCGCGAAGCTTCGGTTTATACTGCGGCGACTCTGGGAGAATATTACCGTCAGATGGGCCTGGATGTTCTGCTTCTGGCAGATTCGACTTCACGCTGGGCTCAGGCTATGCGTGAGGTTTCGGGACGCCTGGAAGAGATTCCGGGCGAAGAAGCTTATCCTGCTTATCTGGAATCGAGGATCGCTGAATTTTATGAACGGGCCGGACTGGTAGAGCTTTCTTTCGGAGAAAAAGGAAGTTTGACGATCGGCGGCACAGTGTCTCCGGCAGGAGGAAATTTTGAAGAACCGGTTACACAGTCCACTTTAAAAGTGGTGGGCGCTTTTCACGGTCTTTCCCGCGAGCGTTCTAATGCCCGCAGATTTCCTTCCATTGATCCGCTGGATTCCTGGTCACGCTATAAACCTTTTATCGGCGAGGATAAGGTGAAAGTAGCGCAGGATATTTTATTTAAAGGGAACGAAGTCGACCAGATGATGAAAGTAGTGGGAGAAGAAGGCACTTCTTTGGATGATTTTGTCGTATATCTTAAATCTGAATTTCTGGATAATGTGTATCTGCAGCAGAACGGGTTTGATGAAGTAGATGCTGCTACTGACCGGGAACGCCAGGAATATGTCTTTGCCCGGATCTCAGCCATACTGAAAGCTTCTTTCCGTTTTTCCCGCAAAGAACAAGCCCGCAAGTCATTTTATGAACTGCGGCAGTTATGTATAGACTGGAACTATAAGCCTTTTCTTTCCCCGGAATTTAAAGACCAGGAACAAAAGATAGAAGATTTTTTGTCTGAATATGCTGACTGGGAAAAAGAAAGTGTGTCCCGGCAGGCAGAGCCAGCAGCAGAAAATTCCGGCCGGCAAACTAATAGCAAAGAGCAGGAAACAGAGGAAAAAGATAATGAAGAAAATACACAGTAAAATACTCAGTGTAGTCGGTAATGTGATCACGGTAAAGGCTGAAGGAATTGCTTATGAAGAGCTGGCTGAGATCACTACTTCCCGGGGTAAATCTCTGGCTCAGGTGATCAAACTGGAAAAAGATATTGTTTCTTTACAGGTCTTTGCCGGGTCCAGAGGAGTTTCTACTGATGATGAGGTCAGGTTTCTGGGCAATCCCATGAGAGTGGCTTTTTCCGAAAATATGATCGGACGTATTTTTGACGGATCAGGTCAGCCCAGAGACAAAGGTCCGGGCCTGGCTGAAAATTTGATCACTATAGCCGGTCCATCTGTAAATCCTGCCAAAAGAATAATTCCCGAACGCATGATCAGGACTAATATCCCCATGATCGATGTTTTTAATTCTCTGGTGGTTTCGCAGAAATTGCCGATATTTTCCGTTTCCGGAGAACCTTATAATGAACTCCTGGCCAGGATTGCTCTTCAGGCTGAAGTGGACATGATCATTCTGGGCGGGATCGGACTTAAATATGACCAGTATATGTATTTTAAAGATACTCTGGAAAAAGGCGGAGCTCTTTCCCGGTCCATATTTTTCATCCATACTGCCTCAGATCCGATCGTGGAAGGACTGATGGTGCCTGATCTGAGCCTGGCTGTGGCGGAAAAATTCGCCTTACAGGGAAAAGATGTTCTGGTGCTGTTGACAGATATGACCAATTATGCTGATGCCAGAAAAGAGATCGCTATTACCATGGAACAGGTTCCTTCCAACCGCGGCTACCCGGGAGACCTGTACAGTCAGCTGGCAGCCCGTTATGAAAAAGCAGTTGATTTTGAAGATGCCGGTTCGATCACAGTTCTGGCTGTGACTACTATGCCCGGAGATGACGTGACACACCCTGTACCCGATAATACCGGATATATCACTGAAGGGCAGTTTTATCTGCGTAACGGCAGGATTGAACCCTTTGGTTCTTTAAGCCGTTTGAAACAGCAGGTCAATGATAAGACCAGAAAGGATCACCGGTCCATCATGGACGGATTGATCCAGCTTTATGCTCAATACAAGGAAACTGAGGAGAAAAGAGCCATGGGTTTCCGTATGAGTGAATGGGATCAAAAACTGCTTAAATACGGCGAATTATTTGAAGCCCAGATGATGGACCTGACTGTAAAAATACCTCTGGAAGAAGCTTTGGATAACGGCTGGAAAATTCTGGCTCAGTGTTTTAATCCTCAGGAAACCAGTTTCCGTACAGATCTGATCAAAGAGTTCTGGCCTGAAGATATTAAACCGGAAGAGGCTAAAGCTGCGTCTGCCGCGATAGAAGCAGAGCCTGAAGAATAAGTCAGAATTTGTATAAAGTAATATGGCAAAGCTTAAACTGACTAAAAACGAACTAAAAAAGCAAAAAGAATCTCTGCAGAGGTTTACCCGTTATCTGCCTACTTTGCAGCTGAAAAAACAGCAGCTGCAGATGGAGATCAGCAAAATTCACCGTCAGATCGACCGTATGACCGAAGAAAGGGAAGAACTTCGTTCTCAGGTCATGGCCTGGGTGGATGTTTTTGCCGAAGAAGTTGATCTTGGTGAACTGGTCAAAGCAGAAAAGATCTTGACCAGAGAAGGCAATATTGCCGGGATCGATATCCCGGTTTTTGAAAAGGTGAAATTTTTTCTGGCTGAATATGACCTGATGACTACACCGCTCTGGGTGGATAAAGCCTGTGAAATTATGCAGAAAATAATCGAGTTCAGGTCCAGGATCGATATTTTTCATCAGCAGCTGCATATTTTGAAAGAAGAGCTGAGGGTCACTAATCAGAGAGTAAATCTTTTTGAAAAAGTAAAATTGCCTGAAGCCAGGGAAAATATCAGAGTTATCCGTATTTATCTGGGAGATCTGGATACTGCGGGAGTGGTCAGAGGAAAACTGGCCAAAGCCAAGATAGAAAAGCGCAAAGAGGAAGAGCAGCAATGATCGTAGCCATGCAGAAAATAACTCTTCTGGTCACGGAAAAAAGTCTGACTCAGTCGTTACATAAGCTGCGTTCTCTGGGCCTGGTCCATATCAGACATCTGCAGCAGCCCAGTGCCGAAGGAATTGTTTCTCTGGAGCACAGACTGCGCAGAGTGGAAAAAGTTCTGGATATAATCGGAAATGTCCGGACTGAGCGCCGTATGCTTAAAGAAGAAGAAATTTCTCAATCGATAAAAGAAATTCTTTCTCTGGATTCGGCCAGAAAAAATTTAAAAGTCAGACTGCAGGAATTGAATTCGCGCCTGGCCTGGTTTGAAGAATGGGGAGATGTTTCAGGGCATTCTTTTTTAAGATTGGAAACCAAAGGTGTGTTTATCCGTCTTTTCCGCTGCAGCAGAGATCAATGGAAAAAAATACCTGAGGAAAAGATGGCCTACATAATTAAAGAAAAAGGTCAGGACCTGCTTTGTGCCATGGTCACCAGGGATTCGGAAGAACCGGTGCCGGGAGAAAGGACTGCTCTGCCCCCGGGAGACATTCATCAGGTGCGCAGTAAAATAGATCTGACCCGGGGTGCTCTTGATACTATTGAAAAATGGCTGAAAACTCTTTGCGGCTGTAAAGGCTGTTTTGAGAAATACAGACAAAGTCTTCTTAAACGTAAAGAAATGTTCCAGGTGCGTTTCGGCATGAAACATGAGCCCGGGTTTTCTTGTCTTCAGGGCTATTGTCCCAAAGAGGATGTGGAAAAAATAAGGGCCTGCGCTGAAGAACAGGGCTGGGGCCTGGGCATTGAGACTCCTGATGAGCCGGAAGAAGTGCCTACACTGGTACGTACCCCGGCCTGGCTGAAAATAATCGAGCCTGTGTTTAAATTCATGGGCACAGTTCCCGGGTATAAAGAATTTGATATCAGTTTCTGGTTTTTATCGTTTTTGAGTTTGTTTTTTGCCATGCTGATCGGAGATGCAGGATACGGTCTGATTTTTCTGGGCCTGACTTTATGGGCCAGGAGAAAATTTTCTGCTGCACCGCAGCAGCCCTTTACTTTGATCTATGTGTTCAGTTCCGCCACTATTATCTGGGGAACTTTGAGCGGCACCTGGTTCGGTGTAGAACAGATCGCACGTCTGCCTTTGTTCCGGGACTTGATCATTCCCAGGTTAAGCAGTTTCCCCGGAGACGAGAAATTTGTCATGTTTTTCTGTTTTTTGATCGGAGCCATACATCTGACCATAGCTCATGCTTTGCTGGGTTTGCGCCGGATAAATTCGCTTAAAGCTCTGGCTCAGGCCGGCTGGATCATGATCACCTGGGCCGTGTTTTATGTTGCCGGATTACTGGTTTTAGGCAATCCTTTTCCTGATTTTGCCAGATATCTGCTTTTTGCCGGTATGGGACTGGTTTTGCTGTTTTCTAATTTTCAGAAAAATATTTTAAAAGGGATACTGGTCTCTCTGGCTAATCTGCCTTTGGCAGTTATTAGTTCTTTTGCTGATACGCTTTCGTATTTAAGGCTTTATGCTGTTGGCCTGGCTACAGTGATGGTAGCAGTAAGCTTTAATAATATGGCCATGCAGGTAGGGTTTAACAGTATTTTGAGCGGATTTTTATCAGCTGTGATCCTTTTTTTCGGACATGCTTTGAACCTGGTCCTGGGACTGATGTCTGTGCTGGTGCACGGAATCCGTTTGAATATGCTTGAATTTTCAGGGCATATGGACATGGAATGGTCAGGCAAAGAATATAAGCCGTTTAAAGAATAAACGAAACGTTTTTTATTAAAGAGGAGGTTTTTATGGTAGCAGGGCTTGGTGATTTAAATCTGTCTTTGACTTTTGCCGCGATCGGATCAGCTTTGGGTACAGGAGTTGCAGGAATGGCTGCCATCGGTGCCTGGAAAAAAGCTTTTGCCCAGAATAAAACCGCGCCTTTTATTCTCACTGCTTTTGCCGGAGCCCCCCTGACCCAGGTTTTTTACGGGTTTATTCTGCGCGATCAGATCCGCAATGCTGCCTTTCCCGCAGATATGGAATCTTTAAAGATCCAGGTCTTTATCGGTTTGTTTGCCGGGATCGCTATCGGCATGAGCGCTTTTATGCAGGGAAAAGCTGCTGCCCGGGCTTCAGATGCTCTGGCTGAAACAGGAAAAGGTTTTGCCAATTACATGATGGTCATCGGTATTATCGAGACTGTGGCTTTGTTTGTGATGCTTTTCTGCATGAATGCTTTGCCCAAAGTATAAATTCTTGATAATTTGAAAATATCTGGTATTATCAGATATCTGTTTTGTGAATTGAAAATGGATCGGGCGGTTGGCGCAGCTGGGAGCGCGTCTGACTTACATTCAGAAGGTCACAGGTTCGAGCCCTGTACCGCCCACCATTTTTGTTTAAGGTTGACAAAGAGAGAAAAATACTATAAAATCTCTTGCTGTTCATAGAAAAATTAATTGCAGAAAGTAATGGCGTGGGGCCGTCGATTAGCCCGGCTTAAGTCCCCTGACTGTCGATCAGGTGATCGTGGGTTCGAATCCCATCGGCCCCGCCATATGAAAACAAGCTCATCCCCTTTCGGGGATGGGCTTTTTTTATTGTGTGGAGCCATGGATTTGAACCCATTCCCCGAAGGGGAAAAGGTGTTCGAACCTGCAGTTATACAGGTATTTTCTTCTCAGGTCCCCGAGCCTGCTGAAGCAGGCGCAGGGAATCCCATCGGCCCCGCCATATGAAAACAAGCTCATCCCCTTTAGGGGATGGGCTTTTTTTATTGTGTGGAGCCTGGGAGCGAGCCCCAGGTACTCCCGGTTTGAACCCGCAATTATAAAGGTATTTTACCTCTCGGGTCCCCGAGCCTGCTGAAGCAGGCGAAGGGAATC
>Ga0272442_10003849_pt1 | contig 20835 bp, 20 predicted proteins | sample SSMForm2O_FD_200262 | JGI IMG/M metagenome (GOLD analysis project Ga0272442, IMG submission 200262) | Marine sediment archaeal communities from Little Sippewissett salt marsh, Falmouth, MA, United States - SSM-Form-2O | ecosystem: Environmental > Aquatic > Marine > Wetlands > Sediment ... | reverse complement strand
ATAAATATTGTAAAGCATGAAATGAACATCCATGCCCTGCCGACGTATAATTCCCAGAATAGAAAGGTGGAGATAAAGTAAGTAAACAAAAGTTAACAGAAGATAAGCGAGTGAAAAGAATAAGCAAAAAAAAGAAAAGGATCAGCCGGAGGAGATTTGTACGCGGGGTCGTGCTGGGGACGATGGGGTTCTGTACGGCCTGTGCGATCGATGCGTGGGGAGTTGAGCCGGAATGGGTGGAGGTGGTGGAAAGAGAACTGAAACTGAAAAAACTGCCCAGGGGATTCCACGGTAAAAAAATAATCCAGATCAGTGATCTGCACCTGAGTACGACGGTAAGTAAAAAATACCTGAAGCGCTGCGTGAGGCGGGTGAATATGCTGGGCGGGGATATGGTGGTGCTGACCGGTGACTATGTGACGCTGGACAGGCGGGGCAGCTATAAAGAAAAGGTGATTGAGCTTCTGGGGGGATTAGAAAGTCCCTTAGGGGTTTATGCCTGTCTGGGTAATCATGACTATGGGGTTACGTCCAACTGGCGACGAAGCCGGGAGGATTGGGCACAATACCTGAGCGAGGGGATGGCGAGGCGGGGAATCAATGTATTAAGGAATAAAGCTGAATTCATACAAATAGGTAATGACAAAATCTGTCTGGTGGGACTGGGGGATATGTGGGCAGGTGATATGCACATCGAAAAGGGCTTCGAAGGGGTGGGCGAAGATGTGACCACCATTGTGCTGGTCCATAATCCCGACAGCATAGAACAACTGCAAGAGAGAAAAACAGATGCGATTCTTTGCGGGCATACGCATGGGGGGCAGGTGAGGGTTCCATTTCTGGGGCCGCCGATTTTACCAATAAAAAACCGTCAGTACTATGCAGGGATGTTTGAGGTGGGAGATACCACGTTGTACGTGAACCGGGGGCTGGGACGGTTGGGACGGTTGCGGTTTAACTGCAGGCCGGAAATAACGGTCTTTACGTTGAAAGGTGAGGAAGGCTAACACCGGTTAAGCCAACATCACTTGGCGGGATGGTTGAAACTTACAAGCTGGTGGGACTGGAGCTGGTGGAGGCGCTGTTTGAGGTGGGTGATTTCGCTGGTCTGGTTGTCGGAAAATATTTCCAGGCCCTGGATGTGGTCGGAGGCAACTTCGTAGAGTTGGTCGAGTTCGGCGAGGCGGTCCTTCAAAAGAGTATTTTCACTGCTAAGGCGATTCAATTCGGTGGAGAGTTGGTGCCTGGTCTGCTCGAGAGTCTGCACTTTGCGGGTGAGGTCCGTTCTGGGGGGCACTATAAGAGAAGAGGGCGGGGCCTGGGTCTGGATTTCCGGTGTGGTGGCCAGGTGGGCCAACTGCTGAGAACGTTCGCGGACCTGGGTGCGGGCCTGAGATAAAAACCAAAGCAAAGTAACCGCGGTGCAGGTAATTAAAATAAGACTCAGGGCCAAACTGGAAGTGAGACGCTGATAGCGGCGGCGGAAGCGCTGGGAAATGTTAAACTCAAGTTGGCCTTTGAGCTGGTTGGTAAGGCCAGAATGATCCTTACGCAGCAGAGAGTAAACGATTCTGCGAATATCGTTGAGCTTGGCTTCGAGCCGGGGCCAGGAAACGTCCGAGGCAGAGGGGTTTTGCGTATCCAAGGATGGATCAGGTTCGGCTAAGGGAGTGACGAGGGTCGAGTTTGCTTGTTCGTAATCAGTCTGCTGGGCAGTAGAACTGGGGGCTACTCTTTCCATTTAATACCTCACTTAAGGAAGCTGTAGGAAACATAAGGGGGCCTACCAGGGGCAGGGTCCTACTCTAAAGATGTATATCGGACGGATTTGGGAAAAATGTTGAGTGAAGTTGGCGCAGAGATAGCAGGAGGTTGCTATTGAGGTGTCGCAATTGCCTATAGAGTTAGAGTTATCCTTTTTTGAGGAAGCTTTTGATGGCTTGAGGGTCGGTGAGGATCTCGATATCGAGCTGATAGGTTTTGCTCTTGCCAGGTTGGATAAAGGCGAGTTTCTTTTCAGCGCGGGCGCGGTCCTGGCCGATGGGCGGGTTGGTGCCAGGTTCCAGGGCGGTAACATATTCGCCGGGGCCCCAGTGCTGCCAATTGGTGAGCCAGGGCAGTTGGCTTTTCTTATAGCGCATCATCAGGGCGAGCTTTAGTTTGGGATTGTGCACGCCGACGGTGCAGAGACCAGCAGTGGCGGTGACATTAATAAAACCACCGGCTTCGCCGCCGGCGCGATGGGAATCGAGAGGAGGGGGACATTTTTTATAGTCGCGGCGGGAGTTGAAAATCTGGTTGTCCATGTCCTCGCCGCGGGAGTCACATTTGCCCTTCCAAATAAGGCGGGTACCCTCGTCGATCAGAGGATAGCCGAAGTTGCAATGATACAAAATCATGTGCTCGGCGGGAGCATTGCCGCGGTTGGTGACGACATCTCGAATACTAATAAGCGATTGACCGAGAGTGGAGGTTATGGTGCGGCGAAGTTCGAGGTTGGGACCGAAGACGCGTGATTGCCTGACAGTGCCGGTGATGCTCATCTGGAGGGTGCCCTTGACGGGGTCGGGCTGGATGATAGATTCGACTTCGGCGGGTATGTTGCTGATGCGGTCGTGCAGGCCGCGTTCGTTGGGGAGTTGGCCCTCGGGGCCGCCGATGTGGGACAGGCCACAGGTGGTCAGGAGGCCGCCGCCGAAAGACCAGAGCCATTCGAGGCCACGATTAGCGTCGGGACGGGGGGCGGTGATGCCGGCGTGACTGAGCCAGGCGAGACTGTGTTGGTTATAAGCGGCGTCAACTATGTCCAGGCCGCGGTCGAGGACTACTTTATATCTAAGGCCGGAGCCGGTGTTGATCCAGGCGATGCGGGTGCCTTTGCCCAGGCCGTTGTCTAATACGGCGGTTTCAATACCACCCAGGGCCAGAGGATTGTTGATTTTGTTTTGCCAGGGGAATTGTTTTTTAGGCATCGGTAGTTCCTTTCAAATTGATTTATCTGAGAAGACAGTATGACAAAATTAAAAGGGCGTGGCAAGAGGCATTATATAATAGGCGTAGAGCGCTTCTATAAGGGGAATTTTAGGTTTGACGCTAAGGGTAAAATCCATATAGTAGTTTTACTATTGTGTTAATAATGGATTATGACTTGAACCAGAACAGGAGAACAGTGGAACTATGAAATATGATGTTAAAAGTTTGAAACTGGCAGATGTTGGGAAGAAGCGCATTCAATGGGCGGATAACGATATGCCGGTTTTGCAACAAGTACGTCAGAAATTTGCCAAGCAAAAGCCCCTGAAGGGATATCGCATGAGTGCGTGTCTGCACGTTACCGCGGAGACAGCGAACCTGTGCCGAACGCTCAAGGCGGGCGGGGCCGATCTGGTATTGTGTGCGTCTAATCCGCTGAGTACGCAGGATGATGTGGCGGCATCATTGGTGCGGGATTATAAGATTCCGGTCCATGCGATCTGTGGGGAGGACCGCAAGACTTATTATAAACATATCAAGGCGGCGGTCGATCATAAGCCCAATGTGACCATGGACGACGGGGCGGACCTGGTGCACGAACTGCATACCAGGCGGCGCAAAGAAGCAGCCAATATTATAGGTTCCATGGAAGAGACAACGACCGGGGTGATACGTCTGCGGGCGATGGCCGAGGAAGGGAAGCTCTTATTTCCGGTGGTGGCGGTGAACGATGCGGCGACCAAGAACCTTTTCGATAACCGGTATGGTACGGGACAATCGACAATAGATGGGATCATCCGGGCGACGGATTTTCTGCTGGCGGGTAAACGAGTGGTGGTGGCCGGGTACGGCTGGTGCGGCAGAGGCTGCGCGATGCGAGCCCGGGGTATGGGTGCCAATGTGATAGTAACCGAGATAGATCATATCAAGGCGCTGGAAGCGGTGATGGACGGTTTTCTGGTAATGACGATGGCGGAGGCGGCGCCCTTGGGGGATTTGTTCGTGACGCTGACGGGTAATAAAAATGTAATAAGAGCCGAACATTTCCGTAAGATGAAAGACGGGGCCATTGTGTGCAACAGCGGACATTTCGATGTGGAACTGGATATACCCGGTCTGAAGAAGCTGGCGCGGAAGGTAAGACGGGAAGTGCGGAACTTTGTGGATGAATATACCCTGGCGGGTAACAGAAGAATCTTTCTGTTGGCTCAGGGCAGGTTGATAAATCTGGCGGCGGCGGAAGGACATCCGGCTTCGGTGATGGATATGAGCTTTTCGACGCAGGCGCTGGCGAGCGAATTTGTGATCAAGAAAAAAGGCAAGCTATCGTTAGGTGTGCATGATGTGCCGATGCAGATTGAAAACACGGTGGCCAAGCTGAAGCTGAAGAGTATGAAGCTGAGTATTGATACGCTTACACCGGAACAAGTGATCTACCTGTCATCCAGCGGTGAGGGCACGTGAGAAAACATACTGAGCTAATATGTGATTATTGATGGGAGTGAGCTTGTCATATTCGAGTCAAGGAAGACATGGATAAACTGCGTACCGGAATTATCGGAGTGGGGGGATTCGGCGCGAAGGTATTGACCGAGCTGGGGCGTAACGATTGTTTTAAGATCCGGGCGGTGGCCGATCAGAACAAGGAGCTGGCCCAGGAGTACGGGGTGCAATATGAGGCGGAGCCGTATGATGACTATCGCAGTCTGATAGTGCAGGAAGATCTGGATGTGCTGTTTCTGGCACTGCCGACCTATCTTTGCGGGGAATGTATCAACTTGGCGGTGCAGGCTGGTATGCATATATTTAAGGAAGCTCCCCTGGGGCGGAATCTGCCCGAAGCAATGCAGTGGGTACAACAGATGGAAAAGAGCGGGCTCCATTTTCATGTCAGCGCTCGAAAGCGATTTGCGCCGAGCTATCAATATGCCCATGAGTTTTTGACCGGGGGGAGTCTGGGTAAGATATATCTGGTAAGGGGTGAGAGTTTCATACACTTTCCCGAAAGCAGAGGGGGCTTTGATTGGCGGGGTGATCCGATCCTCTCGGGGGGCGGGGTGCTGCTGGAGCATGCCTATCATCTGACAGATCAGATCGTCTGGAATATGGGGCCGCCGGAACGACTGTATAGCATCAACAGCAACTTCTGTAGTAAACAGGTGCTACCCCCCTACCGCACGGAAGATACGGCGGTGTTGACTATGAACTTTTCCGACGGGGCCATGGGCAATATCATCGCAGGTTGGATGACGGGGCCGGAACAGGAACGTTTGATCTTTCACGGTACCGAGGGCAGTCTGGAAGTAAATGCCGAAGGATGGAAGATATTCGATCCGGGTGGTAATATTCAAAAGAAAAAGAAATATAAAGTGGATGAGTCAGAAATGATCAGTTTGCAGATACGCCAATTTGCCGAGAGTCTGCTCGATGCCGAGGTTAAACCAGTGAGTACGGCACGGGAACATTTGGCAAATGTGGCGATTATAGAGTCGGCGTATCTGTCGGGGCGGACACAGCTACCCGAGTCGCTTAAAGTGTATGGCTCATTGTTTGATATTTGATATCCAAAAGAGATATGAATTCAATCCTTGGTTTAAACCGGCAAGAGCTTTTAGACAGGCTCGCAGAGAAATCCTATCCGCTCTACCGGGCTGATCAGATATTAGAGTGGGTATATAAACGCGGGGTAGATGATTATCAGGCGATGAGTAATGTGCCGGGTGAGCTGAAAGAACTGCTGAGTAACAATTTTGCCCTGCGTCTGGCGAGGTTGAAGGAGAAGCGTGAAAGCGCGGACAGAGCTGTTAAATTGCTATTACAATGGCCGGATGGGGCGCTTACGGAAACGGTGCTGATGAAGACCGAGAAACGGCGGACGGTTTGTGTGTCGTCGCAGGTGGGTTGTCCCGTGCAGTGCGCGTTTTGTGCTTCAGGTCAAGAAGGGCTGGAAAGATCGCTGGAGGCGGGGGAAATTGTGGAGCAGGTTCTCTGGGCCGAGGGGCAACTGGAAGAAAAGGAACGAATCAGTAACGTAGTAATTATGGGGATGGGAGAGCCTCTGTTAAATTATGAAAATACCATAAAAGCCGTGCGGATAATCAATGCTGAGTGGGGGTTGGGAATCGGGGCCCGTCATATAACGCTGAGCACGATAGGGCTACCGGAGCAGATGCGCAGGCTGGCGCATGAACCGCTACAGATCACGCTGGCGGTGAGTCTGCACGGAGGCGACGATGAATTGCGGCGGAATCTGATACCCTGGGCCGGGAAGATTAAAATCAAAGATATTTTTGCCGCGATTGATTATTATTATGAAAATACTCATCGGGAAGTGACGTTGGAATATGTGCTGTTGGATGATGTGAATTGTTCGAGCCAACATGCCGATAGTCTGGCCCGGTGGGCCAAGGGGAGCCGCTGCAACGTTAACCTTATCAAATATAATCCGATTGCAGATACGCCATTTAAGACCCCTAGCCCCCCTACCGTCAAAGCCTTTATGAACCGCTTAAAGGAGCAGGGTGTGAATGTGCACCTGCGGCGATCGCTGGGGACCGAAATAGACGGGGCCTGCGGTCAACTGCGCTATCAGCATAAAATAAATTGATAGCACACTAAATCAACTTTAGCTGCCAAGGGCCCAGGTGTTACTTAGGGGGCAGAAGAAACAGGCGGCCTGAGCCGGAATCGAGTGAAATCTGCAAGCCCTCCATAGCAGGACTGTCGTCAAGAATTGGAATCTCCTTACCGGTATTTTGACATACTTCGCGGAGGTGCTCGAGGGGGACGTCGAACTTTACAGTGGGCCAGGCAGTGTAGGCGAAGCTGTAATTGTTGAGCAGGAGGGCCCTTCTACCGTCGGCGTGCTTAAAGACGCCAACGAGATAATCGCCGCTGGTAAGACTCGTGACGGGAGTATCTTTGAGTATCATACAGGGATCATCGTCAGGGGTGATACGATAAACCGCGGTGCTGGTCAACTTCATCAGGGTCGGCCCCAGGTTTTTAATACTGTGGTTGATGCGCTGAGCCTGGGCATAGTGGCGGGTCTTGCTTCCTTCGGTGGTGATGATTGCGGGGAATTTGCTTCCGCGTGGTGTCCAATAACAGTAGTACATCACGCCCTTGGCGCCATAGGCGATGGACGTGTAGATTTGCCACCTGAGCTGGGCTTCGGTGGGGTCGTAGTGTGCTCCGAAGGGCATCGTATTGAAAAAATTCCAGAAAGGAATATTCCGCTGGAGCGAGTACTTACGCATCACAGCCAGGTTGCTGCAATATTTAGCGCGAGTGTCGGAGTGGGGTCGCATGTGTGGATAGTGATCCATACTTAGAACATCAACATCCACTTCTTCGACAAACCTTCTAACGTGTTCATCGTAGGTCTTGGTTCCCAAAGTTCGTTCGCTGGCTATGTTGGGAAACAGATTGATGTATGAAAGTTTTCCCGGTCGGGCCTTGCGTATGTCGTCAACTATAGCGCGTAAGCCGGGAAACTCTTTGGCGTGGGGCTCATCTTTGATCGTGTAGCCCCAGACAGCGGGGCTGTTGGGAAGTTGAGCGGGGGGTAAGCCGGCACGGGATATGATTGCTTTGAGTCCGTATTTTTTACAAAGCTCGATCTGCTGCTGTACTGTCTGAGGAGTACGGGCACCAAATCCGCCGATCACCATGGTGAAGTTGGCGGCGGTAATATCCGCGTAATAGCGGTCCATATTCTCGTCGGCCGGCGGATCAACCCAAAAGCCGATGGCAAAGATGTCCTGAATGAATCTGCCCTGTTCGGCGAATACTCTGCTGCTGAGACTACCCAGAGTAACAATTAATACAAGTGAGACGAAAATAAAGATTTTTTTGTTCATTTTTTCACTTTCTTACAAAAAACTTTTTGGCGATTTTATAGCATTGTGAGGCAAATCTCAACCCTGGCTTTTACTTCAATACCAGAGTTTGAGTTGTGTTTGACAAAATAAGTCATAATCATTACCCTTGGGATTATGAAACAGGAGAGACATTTGACCCCCAGTGAGATAGTTGCTGAGTTGGATAAATTCATCATCGGCCAGGACGATGCCAAGCGGGCGGTGGCCATTGCCATTCGTAACCGCTGGCGCCGTCAGCAGTTAGCACCGGAGATACGTGACGAGGTGGCACCTAAAAATATCATTATGGCCGGGCCCACCGGGGTGGGTAAAACGGAGATTGCCAGGCGGTTGGCGGCTCTGGTGCGGGCGCCGTTCGTTAAGATCGAGGCGACCAAGTTTACCGAGGTGGGCTATGTGGGACGCGATGTGGAAAGCATGGTGCGAGACCTGCTGGAGCGGGCGATACAGATGGTGCGGGACGAACTTGCGGAAGTGAATATGGAAAAGGCCGAAGCAGCCATGCAGGAACGTATTCTGGATTGTCTGCTGCCGGCACCTGCGGCGGGACCGGTGGTCGATACGGAAGAGGCGGCCGAGAATATGCAGCGCTATGAGCGAACCCGAAATAAATTGCGTGAGCAACTGGCGGCCGGGGCTCTGGAAGAGCGGGAAATAGAAATCAGCGTGGAAGAAAAGACGATGCCGGTGAACGTGTTATCCAACGTTGGACTCGATCAGATGGAACCGGAGATGCAGAATTTTTTCGAGAAGCTGATGCCGTCACGGCAGGCACGAAGGCGCTTGCATGTGCGCGAGGCACGCAATATCATCCGCCAACAGGAGCTCGATAAATTAATCGATCAGGACAAGATGATCGCAGCGGCGATTAAACGTACGGAACAGTCGGGAATCGTTTTTCTGGATGAAATCGATAAGGTCGCAGGCAGCGGCGGCTGGGGGCCGGACGTCTCGCGGGAAGGAGTGCAACGGGATCTGCTGCCGATGGTGGAGGGCACGACGGTTAATACCAAACACGGCATGGTGAAAACCGATCATATACTGTTTATCGCGGCGGGGGCGTTTAGCCGCAATAAACCGGCCGATCTGATGCCGGAGCTGCAGGGGCGGTTCCCGATCAGGGTGCAGTTAAGTGATCTGGATCAGAAGCAGTTCCGCCGTATCCTGACCGAGCCGCGCAACGCCCTGACCATGCAGCAAAAGGCGCTGATGGAGACGGAAGGGATAAAACTAACGTTTACCGATGACGGTATTACGGCGATGGCGGAAAAGGCGTACGAGATAAACCGGACGCAGCAGAATATCGGGGCCCGTCGGTTATATACGGTGATGGAGAAGGTGCTGGAGCAGATCAGCTTTGATGCACCGGATAAGTCGAAAAAGAAATACGTTATCGATGCGGAATATGTCAATGTGCATATCAGTAAGGCGTCAAGGGATGAGGATTTGAATATTTTCGGCTTTGCGGCCGGGACGACGCAGAAAAAGGAAACAAAATAAGAAAACTCGAAACAGTAAGTACAGAAAAATTCAAAGAAAATAATATCAGAAGAACCGCATGGGCTAAAAGCCCATCCTACATTGCTAATTTTCTAAATCTAAACAAATCAATTTTATTTGGAGATGATTATGACAGAAGAAAAAACGTTTGATGAGAAGGTAAAAGAATGTCTCGACGAGATTCGGCCCATGCTGCAGCGGGACGGTGGGGACTGCGAACTGGTGGCGATCGAGGATAAAACCGTCAAGCTGCGTCTGCAAGGGGCGTGTAAAGGGTGTCCGGGGGCGGCAATGACGCTGAAAATGGGGATCGAACGACACATGCAGGAAAGAATCCCCGATCTGGCGGAAGTTGTGGCGGTGGATTAAATACGAGCAATCACTCCAGGTATGACAAGGAGAAACAGATATGGGTGATAGTGGAAAAAGAGATAAAGGCAAAAGAGAACAACAGAAAAAGGCCCAGCTTACCCCCAAGGAAAAACGGCAATTAAAAAGAGAGAAGAAGAATAAATAATTGCCCGGTGGCATCAGGTGCCCTGACGTAGTGCGGCGGGTGGCATACCAAAACATAGGGACGTGCAGCTTCGCCGTGCGGAAAAAATAAAACATGTTTAAACCCTGCAAAGGTGTAGGCCTGCCGCCCGGGCAACTGACTGGCGCCAAGGCAGGTAAAAACACAAAGATTAAGATTATCGAGGTGACTATATAGAGGGTACTGCTAATGTCACGGGAAGAAATATTAAAAATATTGAAGGCTTTCAAGGAAGAAAACTCCGAAAAATATGGCATAACCAATCTGGGGCTGTTTGGTTCTGCAGCCCGTAATGAAAATCAGAGCGGTAGTGATATTGATGTAGTGGTGAAGCTAAAAAAACAGGACCTGTTTCATATGATAGGCATAAAGCAGGACCTGGAAGAAAGTCTGCATGTGCCGGTTGATGTAATCAGCTATCGAGAACGGATGAATGCGTTTCTAAAAACCAGGATTGATAAGGAATCGCTCTATGTATGATAAAGAATTGGTCCTTGAGGTCCTGGAACAGATACAAACGGCAGCGCTGACAATTCAGGACAGTTTAAGCCGGTAAAAACTATTACAGATTTCACCGGTTCGCCCGCCGGCATGGAAAAGATGAATTTACTTGACGTAACGAGCTATTTTGAGTATGTTATAGTTGCGGGCAAGTTAGTCTTCTACAATTTTTTATTGGTATTTCATTGAATGTTTGCGGATTGTTGTGGTTACCTTATGTTAAAGATACAATTGCCACATAGAATAGATAGTGACCATCAGGGTTTTGCGTCATTGGCAGACATTTATCAAAAGGTAAAGCCGTGCCAATTTGAAACGATTCAGCTTGATTTTCAAAATACTACCTGGTTTGATGCTAATATGCTTGCCATGCTGGGGGCTATTGTGGAATCTGCATGGACAAATGATTTTGAAATGGTTAATCTTAAGCCAGCACAGGAAAAAATATTTAAGAAAACTCGTTATAGTTATTTTGGTGGTGAGTCATTACCTGATCGATATCAAACAACGGTGGAATATCGTAAATACAAAGTATATGATATAGGCTCTTTTGAGAAATATCTTGAAAAGAAGCTGTTGACGCGCTCAGAAATACCGGCTATGTCAATTTTGTTGAAAAAGAGAATCAAAGAAAGTATCCTAGAAATATTCGATAATGCTAGAACACACGGAAAATGTGAGTTTATATTTTCCTGCGGACAATATTACCCTCGAAAAGAACGTTTGGATTTTACCATTGTTGATATCGGGCGAACAATTAGGAAAAATGTTCGCGATTATAAACAAGAAAACATTTCTGGTAAAGAGGCTCTTGATTGGGCTGTAAAAGAAAACACAACTACAAGAAAAGATAATATACCAGGCGGACTTGGCTTTACATTAATACGTGATTTTCTGTGTCAAAACGGTGGAAAAATTCAGATTGCCTCAGCAGATGGCTATTGGTATGAAAAGGAAGATATCTCACACTCGCACGATTTAGGTGTTTTTTTTGGAGGGACCGCGGTTAATTTAGAATTTAATGTAAACGATCAGAGTTCTTATTATTTAGCCTCTGAGATCAAAGATACGGAAATACCTTTCTAAAGGGAAAAAGGATTATGGATCGGAAAATAATAAATGTTTTTGATGTTGTAGGGGGCAAAGCAGCTGTTTCTACGGAAGATGGAGGGAGGCTGTTTGAGAAAATAAATGCATTTTTAGAAAAAGACTTTGAGGTTGTTCTCGATTTTGCAAATATTGAGACCCTAATTACAACTTTTCTGAATACTGCAATTGGGCAGCTTTATAGTAAGTATGATAGTCCGTTTCTGCAAAAACATTTAAGGGTTAATAACCTTGCCCAAGAAGATAAAGAGCGTATGATAAAAACTATTGAGCGCGCCAAGGAATACTTCAAGGATAAAGATAATCTCGAAAATGATATCCAGGAGGCTTTTGGCGATGAATAATGTGATGGATGTAGAAACCTATATTCCTAAAGATGGAGATAGGTACTTTTTCGACGCAAATATATGGCTATATTTTTATTGTCCAATCGGCGATCACAAAAAAGAAGTTGTGGGGAAATATTCTGCTTTTTTAAAAAAGGTGTTGAATAACGACATTACTATATATGTATCTTCGCTGGTCGCATCTGAAATTATTAATGCCTGGCTAAGATTGGATTTTAGCATATTGAAGCGTACAGATGTCGGTATAAAGAAATTTAAACGGGATTATCGTGGCAGCGAGTATTATCTTAGTGCAGTCAAAGATATTACAGCAGTTTTTAAAAATCAACTGTTGAAGATTTCGACAATCTTAGATGACCGGGCCACAGAAATATCAATGCCAGATGTCTTGAGTGGATTAAACAAGACTGATTTTAATGATTGTTACTATCATTACCTTGCCCAGTTGGATGATCTAATGATTGTCACGGATGATGCTGATTTTGCGGCATTGGATACAGGGATTTCAATTCTAACGGCAAATCAAAAGTTGCTGGACGGCAATTGATTAAACCAATGTTTACGAAATGCTATTTTTCTTTGCAAAGCAAGTTCATTATCAGTGCTAAAGTTCCTTTTGCAGGCGGGTGTTTTTGTTTTGGACGGATTGGGCCTGGTCGGATTTATATTGGTCGAGCTTTTGGGTAAGCGATTTATCTTTGCGGGCGAGGATCTGGACGGCCAGGAGGGCAGCGTTTTTGGCACCGGCCGATCCTATGCCGACGGTGGCGACGGGGACACCGGGGGGCATCTGGACGGTCGATAGTAAAGCGTCGATACCCTGCAAAGAGCCTGAGGCGATGGGGACGCCGATGACGGGTAAGGTAGTGTGAGCGGCGATGACGCCGGCGAGATGAGCGGCCATGCCGGCGGCGGCGATTATAACTTCCAGGCCGCGGTCGGAGGCAGTTCGGGCGTATTCAGCGGTCTGGTCGGGGGTGCGATGGGCGCTGGTGATAAGAACCTCAGAGTTGATATCAAATTGGTCGAGCATCTTGACGCAGCTTTGCATTGTGTCCCAGTCGCTGTCGCTGCCCATAAGGACGGCAACCTGGGGTGATTGGGATTTGGACATGATTTAGGCTCCGATTAAGAAAATTAAATATCAAATATCAAATATCAAAAATACAGATCAAAAATTAAAATCAATTGGGTTCATGTGCAGAAGAACATATGGAGCAAATGGCCACCCAATAATTACATTTGGGCGACCACGTGGGGTCGCCCCTACAAAACATACCAACCGCCGGGGCAGGTTGCGTTGACCGCCTCAAGTTGTTGACATATAATCGGCTACGATGGCAACGAACGAAAAAAACAGTATCGCCCAGATACGCGAGAAAATCAAGGGTTTTCCGACGGGGCCGGGGGTATATCTGATGAATGATGAGCAGGGGCGGGTGCTGTATGTGGGTAAGGCCAAGAATCTGCGGGACAGGGTGAGCAGCTATTTTCAGCCGGGGGCGGACCTGCTGACTAGCCGGGGGCCCAAGATCGCGGATATGATCGGTAAGGTAGCCGAGGTGGGGTATCTGGAGTCGGTCAGTGAGGTGGACGCCATTTTGCAGGAGTCGCGTCTGATTAAGGATATTCAGCCGCCCTACAATACCCAGCAGTTGGACGGTAAGACGTTTCCCTATCTGGAGATCAGCGAGTTTGAGGATTTTCCGGGGGTGTATGTTACGCGCGAACCGCGGGAGGGAGCGAAGCTATATGGGCCCTTCACGAGTGTAAACGATCTGAGGCGGGTGGTGCAGGTGCTGCAGCGGGTGTTCAAGTTTCGCACGTGCAAGATGGCTATCGAATTGAAAGATGAGAATCGACGGTTCTTTCGGCCCTGTATCCTCTACGATATCAAACAGTGCAGCGGGCCGTGCGCGGATAGGATAAGTCGGAAGAATTATCTGGCGGCGCTGAGGCGGTTGAAGAAGTTTCTGGAGTCGGACCGGAGCAAGGTGCTCAAGCAGATGGAAAAGGAGATGCAAAAGCAGGCGAAAGAACTTAACTACGAAGAGGCGGCGCGGCTGCGGGATGAGATACGGGCGATCGGGGCGCTGGCGGATCGGGGGGATGTGGATGAACATATACAGCCGGAACTTTTTCAGGTGGATCCGGCGGCAGGACTGGAAAGGTTGGCGGAGCTGTTGGGTTTGGAAGGAGTACGGATTGTCGAGGGGGTGGATATCGCCCATATCATGGGGCAGGAGTCGGTGGGGTCGCTGGTGTGTTTTATCGACGGGCGGCCGTTCAAGAACGGGTATCGGCGGTTTCGGATCAAGGAAATTGAGGGCATAGATGATTATGCGATGATCGGGGAGGTGCTGCGGAGGCGGTATCAGCGGGCGGGGGAGCATGAGGAGCTGTTTCCGGATGTGATACTGGTGGACGGAGGACTGGGACAGTTAAATGCAGCCCGGAAAGTTTTTGAGAATATGTTGTTTCAACCGCCGATGGTGGTATCGCTGGCGAAGAAGGAGGAAGTGCTGTTTGTGCAGGATAGGGAAGAGCCGCTTAACCTGCCGCGACACGATCCGGCGCTACGGCTGCTGCAATATGTGCGGGATGAGGCGCATCGGTTTGCCCAGCATTACTTTCATATCCTGCGCGAGAAAAAGACATTCGAGTAGCAGTGTCGATCAGTAAAATTTTGCCTAAGAGTTTTACGGGGAGACAAACTAAAAGACGTCTGAAATGACGCTGGAACCGAGGGGTTTGCCGGAGAAGTCGCCGGTCTTGAGATTGTATTTGAACCAGAGGAACTGCGTCTGATCAAAACGGACGGGCGAGGTTTCGCTGCCCTTTAAGGTGACGGTGTTGGTCGGGCCGTCAAAGGTCAGTGTTTGACCGTAACCGATGTGGCGTTTGTCCTGGGAGGATATCACTTCAAACCAGACATCACCCAGGGCCTGTAAGAAACCGAGGTTACCAATCCCGAGCTGGTCAGGGTTATCTTGTTGTTTGGTTTTCTTCTTTTTATCTTTATCGCCGGCAGTTTCTGAGGCGCGGATCACTATGACTTCATCGCTGTGCAGGCGGAAAGAACCGGGGATGTTCAGGGTATCCAGTTGCTCGGGCTTTAGATCGGTGGTCGGGATACGATGCAGGGCAACTCCTTCGTGGAAGTGGATTTTTCCCTCGTCGATAGCGAAATCCATCTGCTTAAGAAAATGGATCAGGGTATAGCTGGGGCCCGAGCCGCCCAGTGAAGCAGACAATATGTTTTCCAAGGCCTCAGATTCAGGACTGTCTGAGGTTTTTTTGGGGGTGCGATAATCGGAAATTTCAATCAGGCCTTCACCGGCGGCGGTGAGAAGGTTGGGATCTTTTTCAAAATGAATATCCTGGCAGAGCATTTCCATTTTGACCAGCAATTCGTTTGTTTGAGGAACTGATTGCCGACGGATTAATTGTACGTTGGGTCCCTGGGCACTTAAGCGGGATAATTGCCGAGGGGATTGGTCCTTTTGTTTCATTTTCTCCATGACCATGGTCATCTGAACGGCATTAACCTGATCGTGAATGATCATCTCCGGTGTGGACTTTTGTAATTGGGCGGTAACATCGTTGAGTACCACCTCATTGCTGTCCATGTTATATTGGGCGCCCGACTGCCAGGCTATCTCGACGGGTACAGGGGCACCAAGTTTCTTACCGGAGAAATCGCTGGTGCTTACGGCCTGCAGGTTGCCTTGGCCGGGGATCGAACATAAACGCTGGGCCAAATTTAAAGTAAGGATACTACCGGTCAAACGGGCTCGCTCGGACAGGCGTACCTGTGCGGGTCGGCCCCAGATTTGCAGAAGTCCGTCTTTGGTGATTTCCCCCTTACCGGGGCGACCTTCGATGCGGTTGCCGATCACTTCAAGAATTTCGTTGGGATCGGACCGGTCCACAAACCGGACGGTACCGGAGGGCCCCTGAGCCAGGATATAACTGGGCTGTTGTAAGGCGATTAGTTGGGACGGGGCCGAGACTGGTTTTTCCTTGCGGGTGGGCTGCGGTTTTACAGCGGCGGCCTTGTTGGAGGGAGGTTGTATCTGCCGAGCGAATTCGGCGAGCAGTTCGTCCTTTGCTTCCAGGATATAATTTCGATTTTCCGCTTTGACATTTCCCCGGGCCCTGAAGCTGGAGAGCCGGCTCAGATCGTTGGCATCAAGTTCGAACCGGGCGAGCAGATGCTCGGCGGCAAAATTACTACAGGGATCGGAAATATTCACGCCCGCATCCAACTCGATGGATTTTATCTGAGGGGTAGAAGAGGCTTTTTGGGTGGAGGTTCTGGGCTTAAGGTCGGAGGCAGATTTTTGGGGGGGATAAAACTCCATACGCCCCCTACCGGCGCGGAGAGCTCCGTCCGGGTGTGTGACGGAAAGTGGACCTGAGAATTCTAGCCAGGCCAAGGGCTGATTTTCAAAAAAGCCGGAGCGGCCCGCAGTTGTGGTGTCAGAAGCAAATTTAAGTTTGACCAGGTCCCGGTAATGGATAAGGGCGGGTTTACAGGGATCATCCATAGTATAGCGTATGTCTCCGGGGCCCGACAGGCAGGCTAAAGCTTCACAGGGATCAAAACTTACCTCCCGGCCGGTAAGAAATTGCTGCCGGGACGGCGCGAGCCAAATGCCGCAGGGATCATCGGCCAGAAGCTTGATGATATCCCGACGGTGGTCGTAATTGATATACTGGATGCGATCCGCTCTACCAATGACGTTTTTATCACGCCAGATATGGGCGGGCGAACCAAGAGCTGTGATTAGCAGACGGGCAGAGGGTTCGGTGAGGGTCTGCTCCCTCAGGGCCTGAATCCGTAGCGGTCCGGAACAGGTGAGCTCTACCATCTGGTTCGGATCTGAAGGGGATTGCCGGGAGGCTTGATCTTTGGATTGCTTTTTAGAAGAGGCGGCGCCCTGGGAGGTGAGCAGTTGGCGGGAGGACCGATCCTTTTTTGGGTTAATCTGACTCAATATCTCTACCCGATCGGCGGTTATCCTGCCGGGGCCCTGGCTAATCTGTACATTGCGGTGCAGAGTAAGTTGATAGATGTCGGCTTTTTTATCCAAGGGTTGGGTTTTAGGAGTTGGTTTTGCAAGTTGCTCTGAGGTGCCGGATTTGAGTGGCGTGGAAGATTTTTGCAGAGAAGCCGTTTTGAGGCGCAGGTATTCGAGCCGATGCAGTTCGAGCTCCTGGAGTTGTTCAGTTACCTGATCGTATTGTAGGTTCAGATCGGTGCCGGCCAGCTGGATTTGATCGCCGGTGATGCTGACGTTACCTCTGCTGGAGAGCCGGGAAAACTCACGCTCAAAAACCAGGCGGTCCACTTCCACGAGCAGCTCGAGAGGCTGATTCGGATCTTCCTCTCTGACGGCAATCTTTACACCACCAAAAAGTGAACCGCGGGGAGGTTCTTGTATCTGGCCGTCCACAATCTCCAGGGGCATTTGCCCGGTCGGAGCGAGGACCTCTATAAGACGACCGTCAGCACTGTGAAACCTCAGCCAGGGCATACTGATAGTAAAGACATCCCCCTCCCGGCTGAGCCGTTCCTTAAATCCGAATTCTCTGATTATACGATTATGATCATCTCGCGCGGCATAGTGGAAGCCTTCAATTTTGCCCACACCCACAGACATCGGGCCTACATCCACTTCAATCATTTCCATGTCCTGGGCCGGTGAGGTTGGGGATTGCTCATCGGTATAGGTTTGGTAGGGATCGGCCGGAGGAGCGAAGTCCCGGGACAATTGCTGATAGATCAGCAGGCACAGAACTATACCCAGCAGGGTCAAGGTTACCAGGATGACACGTTTGGCCATATAAATCCCTTTCGCGGCCTACTTATTACCCCTGATTTGTTATCAGGGGCAGTTATGTTCATTGCGCAATATAATGTTTGACAATTTATCTGCGATATCGTTGCATGGCCTGGTCCCAGAGATTCATTTTTTTCAGGAGAAAACGAATCAGCTCGCCTACGGCACCGTGCCCGCCGGGAGCGGTGGTGACAAAGTCAACCGCTTCGATCAGTTCGGGCAGGGCATCGGCTACGGCCACGCCAAAACCCACCCGGCTCATCAGGGGCAGATCAAAGACGTCGTCACCGATGTAGGCGATATGTTCCGGGGGAATCTGAGATTCTTTGAGCAGCCGCTCAAACACCTCAATTTTGTCATGGGCCTTCTGATAGACATAGTCTATCTCCAGGTCGGTCATTCGACTGGCAACTGCAGGACACTCTCGACCGGTAATGACGGCGGTTTTCATACCCAGCCGCTGCCAAATACGTATCCAGCCACCATCGTGCACATGGAATTTCTTGTATTCGCTGCCCTGGGCGTCCAAGATGATGCCACCATCGGTGAGAACGCCGTCAACGTCCATGGCGAGCAGCTTGATATCGAGATTGTCTTTCATCGCAAAATTCCTGTAAAAACGAATATTATCCCCCCTGAACAGCAAGGCGTCAAGGAATTCATAGGCTGCTGGAAATGTCTTGATAATCTCGGCAAGTTAAGAATAATACGAATACCTGATTATCGGAAAAACATAAAAACGTAATTGATGAAGAGAGTAAATTACATTCCTTTGTCCTTCTTTAATGTCAGGAGATAACCATGTCCGATTTGCAAGAAAAAATTTATCAGATGATGCAGAAACCGGTCCTGGCGGGATTGGCCAGTGTAACTGAAGATGGTAAACCCTGGGTGCGATATGTAATGGTCCAGGCGCAGGAAGATCTGACTATACGTTTGGCCACTTTTGTCGGGGCCCGTAAGGTAGAGCAGGTTAAAAACAATCCGGAGGTACATCTTACCTGCGGAGTTAACGATCCGGCGGTCATGACGCCCTATATACAAGTTCAGGGCCGGGCCGAGTTCACCACCGACAAACAGCAGCGTCACGAGTTCTGGTGTGAGATGCTGGGGAATTATTTTCAAGGACCGGATGATCCCAACTATGGGATAATTATAATCAAGCCCTATAGGATAGAATATTGTGTAGCCGGCTCGCCTGAGCCGGAGGTCTGGTCGGTTTAATAGAAGGAGTTTTGTAAATATGAATAGAAATGTATTAATGGGCTTGATGCTTCTTGTGTCCATTTTGTATGGAACATGTTCGAGTGGTGAATGGAACGTTATGGACGCCGGCGCCTTCCCGGACGGTACAGGGGATAATACCGAAATTTTCCAGAAACTGTTGGACCAGGCCGGCAAAGCCGGGGGGGGCGTCGTCAAGGTGCCCGCTGGTCAGTATTGTATCAAGGGTAATTTAAGTATCCCGGCGGCAGTCACTCTGGAAGGTGTTTTTCAGGTTGCTCCCTGCGCAAGGCATGATCATGCGGCCACCTTTCACGGCTCGGTACTGCTGGCGTATGCCGGTCGCGGCTCAACTGAGGGGCCCCCTTTCATTCGCCTGAACGGTAATATGGCAACGCTGTCGGGATTTATTGTCCATTATCCCCAGTGGAAACAGTCTGATGTTCCTCCTGTACCCTATCCCCCCTGCGTTTTGGGTAAGGGTTATCACAACCTGGGGGTCTTGAACTGCTGCTTTATCAATCCCTACGAAGCCGTCCGTTTCGAAAAATCAGCCCGACATCTGGTAAGAAACGTTTATGGTTATCCCAGTTGGCGGGGTTTGTTCGTCGATGAATGCTACGACATCGGCCGGGTGGAAAACTGTCATTTCTGGCCCTTCGGCCTGAGATATAAACATGACGATCCGTTCTGTAAGTGGGTAAATGTCAACGGAGTGGCCTTCGAGTTTGCCCGGACGGATTGGCAATATGTATTAAATACCTTCTGTTTCGGTTATGGAGTGGGCTATAAATTTTCGGCCTATGCGGCGGGTGGCTGTAACGGTAACTTTCTCGGTCTTGGAGCCGATTCCTGCAGAAGGGCTGTGCTGGTCAAACAGGGACAAGCTCCAGGTCTGCTCATTACCAATGGTGAATTTGTCGGCCGCTGGGGCAGTAAAGACTCGGTGTGTATCGAAATTGAACCGGAAGCGCGCACCAAAGTCAGCCTGGCAAACTGCTCCTTCTGGGGGCCGATCGATCGTTGTGTCTGGCTGCGTTCGGCGACGACCCAATTTACTGCCAACGGCTGTAACTTTCTCCATTGGGACAACAATCGCACAGGCGAACCGGCTATTCAGCTCGATACCGGCAAGGCCATCATCCAGGGAAATACCTTCGGTAACGGTGATGTGAATGTTTTGGTCAACGCCGAGGTGTCCAGCGCTATTCTGATGGGCAACCAGGGACCGGAAGGTTTCAAAGTAGTCAATCATGCCGGCGATCACACCATTATACTAGCTAATGAACAGGATCCCGTTCAGTGGACGGCTCAGTCGCGCGAGGCCTATCAAATCGATGTCGGTGTAAATGGTGACGGGCGCTATTTACGTAAGTTCCATCACCCGGACAAGCAATCCAACCGGGAAATACCCTGGAATAGCTGCCGCTGGAGTAATCCTGGTTCGCTGCTACTGCTGCCGGTCAATCCGAATCAGTCCTACACTCTGAAATTGCAAATGGAGGTGCCTCAGGCGGCGATTTCGGCTGGGGCGGGACTTTATTGCGAAAATAAATTACTGGCCGAATTCAAAAGCGGTCAAAACGAACTGACTGCAAAGGTGCCACCGACAACTTCGGATCGAGTGACAATTGAAATACGTTGTCAGGGATGGCAGCCCTCAAAAGTAATGCCGCCCAGCAAGGACACGCGCACGTTGGGTATACACCTGTACGCTGTATCCATGCAGACGGGGAAGAGTGCCTCACAGTTCAATGCCAACACGGGAAAATGGTTGAAACAAACGAGTGCTGATAAATAGTTCGGAAATGTTATACCTGAAATATCAGAAAGAAGGAAAAAACCATGTGGAATAAGATCAACAGTCCCATCGTAATTACTTTTATCGCGATAGTTGCTGTTTTTGTCTTGAAAGCAAC